>Ga0208459_1001675_pt1 | contig 20354 bp, 10 predicted proteins | sample AD_UKC087_MetaG_FD_184433 | JGI IMG/M metagenome (GOLD analysis project Ga0208459, IMG submission 184433) | Active sludge microbial communities of municipal wastewater-treating anaerobic digesters from USA - AD_UKC087_MetaG (SPAdes) (version 2) | ecosystem: Engineered > Bioreactor > Anaerobic >... | reverse complement strand
GACACGAATTCGGGAATTGCAGGATATTGGTATGCCATTGGCACCACGCCGGGTGACACCAATATTACCGGATGGACGAATAACGCGCTGAACACTTCGGTTACAAAAAACGGCTTGTCGCTTATCGACGGAATGACCTATTACTTCAGCGTAAAAACTGAAAACGGAGCAGGATTGAAAAACATTTGCAGTTCTGATGGTATAACATTTTATATTGCTTCCCATATCGCTGAAAACAGTCCGGAACAACCCGCATACGTTTCTCCAAACCCCTTCAGTGACAACACCACCCTGTTTTTTGAGTTAAGCGATGAACAATTTATCAGGATTATACTGACAGACATGTTGGGAAAACAAAAGATACTGGCATGCGGCAATTTCGCTGCCGGTAAACATAGTGTCGGCATTAAAAAAGAATTGGCATTGGCAAAAGGAAATTACATTGTAAAATTAGAATACCGCGACAATGTCAAAAAAATTAAAATTATCAAATTCTAAACAGGAACAGGGATAATGAAACGTACTCTTTATAGATGTTTTGGCCGATGTGCATTTTTGGCGCTGACTTTTTTATGTTGCCTTTCACTCATGGGGCAACAACAGACGGATAACAACATGCCCATACAACAGCCACTGATGACAAATGGCCAACTGCCGAATGCTGTGAATCAGAAGCCTGAATATTTTGAATCGGCTGTTTTACCGTACAAACAAACCACTTACCTGAAAAGAGAAATGCGCTGTGCCTGGGTTGCCACCGTATATTGCATCGACTATCCTTCAACAACCGGTCTTTCGGTAAACACGCTCAAAAGCCAGTATGTCGCATTAATAAGTTCGCTTAAAAATGCAGGCATTAATGCCATTTTTTTTCAAATCCGCCCTTCGTGTGATGCCTTTTACAACAGTCCTTACGAGCCGTGGTCCGAATGGCTTATGGGCACGCAGGGTGTAGCCCCCGCCGGGGGATTCGACCCGCTGGTTTTTTTTGTTGATGAAGCCCATAAACAAGGCATTGAATTTCATGCCTGGCTAAATCCATACAGGGCCGTGGTTAACATTAACAGTAGCAGTGTTGCCGGCACTCATATATCAGTAACTCATCCCTCGTGGTGTGTTACCTACAACACCATAAAACTGTTAAACCCTGGCCTGCCGCAGGTGCGCAGTTACCTGACTACGGTAGTCGCCGATATTGTCAACCGTTATGGGGTTGACGGGATACATTTTGATGATTATTTTTATCCTTATCCCCAAACCGGTTATGTCTTTGATGACGATGCCGCATTTGCTGCTGACCCGCGGGGATTCACCAACAAGGCCGATTGGCGAAGAGACAATGTCAACCTGATGGTTGCTATGGTAAATGACACTATAAAATCATTAAAACCCTGGGTAAAATTCGGAATCGGTCCGTTCGGTATCTGGAAAAACGGTGTTCCCGCAGGGATTACAGGCTTATCATCTTACGATGCCATATATTGCGACCCTATTGCCTGGCTAAACGACCATAGTATAGATTACGTCTCCCCGCAATTATACTGGAAAATAGGCACCAACCAGGATTTCAATACGTTAGTGGACTGGTGGGGCACCCAGGCGGCCACCAACGGGAGGCATTGTTATGCCGGAATGGCGTCATACCAGCTAAACCCTTCGGGGGGAAACTGGACCATCATGAACATTTTAGACCAGATCAACAGCACACGTGTATTGAATTACAAAGTCCAGGGAAATGTTTTTTACAACACCTCCTCCATTACCGACAATCTGAAAAATTTTGCGGATTCCTTGTCAGTTTCGTATAATAAATACAAATGTTTGCTGCCAACCATGCCCTGGCTTGATTCAGTTGCGCCATTGCCTCCGCTTAATGCCACCTTTACTGCTACAACGAACAGCATAACCCTTAGCTGGCAGGCTCCTGCAGCTGCCTCTGATGGCGACAGCGCTAAATATTATGTCATTTACCGCCAGACCGATGGCTCCCAGGTAAACATTGCAGATCCAAAACAAATTCTTTGCTTTGTACCGGACTCTGTTACTTCTTACAACGACAACATTACACTTGCCTCTTACCCTGGCATAGACTATGTAATTACCAGTTGCGACAAATTGCACAACGAAAGTCTGCCTGTAAACATTAACATAAACATTGATAATGTTGCCCCCGTAACCACAACAAACGTGGCCGGCGCCTGGCAAACACAGGATTTTACGGCCACCTTCACCGATACTGACAACACAGGCGGGTCCGGCATCGAAAAAAGTTATTACCAGGTGCTCGACTTCGACGGCACAGAATGGCATGCCAACGCCACAAAAGGTTTCTTTTGCGACAACTTCGACACCTACAACACCCCCGTGTGGTCGGTACCCGCCGGCAGCGGCACATGGACGGTTAACAACGGAAAACTAATGCAGACAGACACTTCCGTAAGTAATACCAACATATATGCAAAGTTGAACCAAGGCCTCTCCAACCGTTATCTGTATGATTTCAACCTAAAAATTGATCCGGCCACCCATAGCACCAGCCAACACCGGTTTGGATTCCATTTCTACAGCGACAGCGGCAGCCTCAGCAACAGGGGCAACTCGTATTTTATCTTTTTCAGGCAGGAAACTTCAGCCCTCGAATTCTACCGTGTGGTGAACAACGTCTATACCCAAACCAAGGTCGTAAACAATGTTACTACCAATTTGGGACAATGGTATAATATTAAGGTTATCCACGACAGAATTACCGGGAAAATTTCTGTATACCGCGACAATGTATTTTTAAGCTCCTGGACCGACACCAGCCCGCTGACCACCTCTGGAAAATATTTCTCATTCCGTACCGGCAACAGCAAAGTGTATCTGGACGAGCTGAAGATCTACCGTTCGAGGTACCCCTCGGTGACTGTTACGGTCGGCAATGCTGCTGACAAAGATATCCGCTATCAGAATCCAGGCCCGGCCACGCACGGAGCCAAAATAAAATCCATCGTCAACGACGCTGCAGGAAACCTCTCGGCAATCGACTATTACGACCTGAACATCGACTGGACACCGCCTGTGTGCAGCACCGTTCACGACGGAACCGGCACCGACACCGACACCACCACCTCGGCAACAACACTATCGGCAAACTGGACGGCCTCTACAGACACGAATTCGGGAATTGCAGGATATTGGTATGCCATTGGCACCACGCCGGGTGACACCAATATTACCGGATGGACGAATAACGCGCTGAACACTTCGGTTACAAAAAACGGCTTGTCGCTTATCAATGGGCAGACTTATTACTTCAGCGTAAAAACTGAAAACGGAGCAGGATTGAAAACCATTTGCAGTTCTGATGGAGCTATTTTGTTTACGCCTACCGGCATTTCGGAAAACGCTGACGAAAGCGTTATTTTTGCGTCTCCGAATCCGTTTAACAAGACCACCGTGATAACCTACTTTTCAGCCAGCGAACGCGAAATCACCGTAATACTAACCGATATGTATGGAAGAGAATTAGTGTTATCGGAAAAAACTATTTCCAAAGGCAAAAACACGTTAACGATAGATGCTGAAGAACTCAAGCTGTTAAAGGGAATTTATGTATTAAAAATACGCGCACACGACTTTTCATCTTCATTGGAATTAATCAATTATTAATAGTTTTATGCTACCAAATATTTTTCGAATATGAAAAAATTTTTATTGTTTCTTTTGGCATTTTCAGCCTTAACTACCTATGCACAACTGAGCACAGATGAGTTTCTCAACACAAAAATTACCACGACCAAAACCAAAGATGGCGTTTTTGTGCAACGCGACCTGACACGCTATATTGGTGTTGTAGCCAGTATGACAAACCAAAATTTTTATTCCGGCGATGAAGGGCAGCAGTGGCTTAAATACTTTAACCGACCTCACCCCAATGTTACTACGCTGGAAAAATATTTTAAAAGAGCCGGCAAAGAGTTTGGCGTGCCCGCCGAACTGCTCATGGTTATCGGCCAGGTTGAAAACAACTGGACACAGGTAGGCCCCTCCATAGACAAGGGATGGGGCATTATGCACCTGGTGGACAATGCCTATTGCTCTACGCTTAACGAAGCAGCGGCGTTGCTAAAACTGGACCCGCAAATTCTTAAAGACAACGCCCTGCAAAACATCCGCGGGGCGGCAGCACTCATCAAAAAATATGGCGGGAACAAAAAACATAAAAAAACCGAAGACTGGTTTGATGCCGTGAAAAAATTCAGCGGGCTGATTAATGAAGAACTCCGCGAACAGCAGGCTCGACGTTATTATGATGTATTGAAAAATGGTGTTGAGGCTCCTACCGTATGGAACGAAGCCATAACGATTGCAGCCCACCCTCAGATTAATATTGACTCAAAGATTACGAAAAACACTAACCCCGCCAAATCATCTGACTACAGCCCGGCCATTTCTGATTTTATTTCCTGTAATTACACCACCGGCAGAGGCGGAGTGGACATTGACACCTGGGTACATCATTATGTGGGGGTGGGCACCTATGCCGGCGCGATCTCCTGGTTTCACAACTGCAGCGCTGAAGCCAGCGCTCACTTTGTAATACGTTCATCCGATGGGCAGATAACACAATGTGTTGCCGTAGCCAACAAGGCCTGGCACTGCGGCGCCAGCGGGTATCCCTTGAACAACAGCCGGTCGATAGGCGTTGAACACGAAGCAACGGCATCCAATCCCAGCCTCTGGAACAGCACGCCCATGCTACAGGCTTCGGCGACAATGGTTTGCTATTTTGCCGACCTGTACGACATCCCGGCATCGTTTCACAACTCACCCGGCATTTGTGGACATCAGGAAATGCCCGGCACATCAACATCCTGTCCCGGCGCTATGCCCTGGACGACCTGGATAAACTATTTTAACGCATGCAGCGGCACTGCCCCTACTAACCCAACAAATCTGGCCACCTCACAATCTGCATGTCCCGACGACAATGTTACCTTTTCATGGACAAATTCAGGAACCGGCTGGCATATTGACGTTTCAACAAGTTCCAGTTTTTCCACCTATTACTGGAAATTTGTATCAGGACTTACTTCCTACACAGGACCAACCGGTTTTGTGGACCATGCCGACGGAGTTACCCCCCTTGTTTTTCAGCAAGGCACTACTTATTACTGGAGAATAACATGTGGCTCCAGCACTTATAGCGGGCCGTCTTTTACTATGCATACCTGCACTACGCTACCGGCAAACCCAACGGTTACAGTTGCCGCGTGTCCTGCCACGGCTGTAAATTTTTCCTGGTCAAATTCGGGCAGCGGCTGGCATATTGATGTTTCGACAAGCTCCAGTTTTTCTACTTATTACTGGAAATTTGTTTCGGGACTTACCTCCTACACCGGGCCTTCCGGTTTTGTTGACCATACCGACGGGGTTACCCCATGGACCATCCAGGACGGAGTAACTTACTATTGGAGGGTGACTTCAGGATCAAACTATGTGCCGGGAACACCATTTGTTAAACCCGCCTGTGATGTTACCGCACCAACCACCGTTGTGGCAGCAGGGCCTGACTGGCAATCCAAAGATTTCATCACCTCTTTTACCGATACCGACAATTCGGGCGGAAGCGGGGTAAGCAAAAAATATTACCAGGTGATGGACTATAACGGCACCGAATGGCGCGCTAACGGAATGAACGGATACTTCAACGATAACTTCAACAGTGCGGTAAATGCCGAATGGCAAACGACCACCGGCGCAGGCAACTGGACAGTAACCAGCGGACAGCTGGAACAAACCGATGAATCGTTATACAATACAATCCTTTCGGCAGCAGTGGCCCAGACATCGGCAAATGAATACATGTACCAATGGACGGGTAATATAACCGGCACAGGCACCGACAGACGCGCAGGGCTACACTTTTTTGCCAGCGAAGCCACCTCCGCTAACCGCGGAGACTCCTATCTGGTATGGTTTGAAGCCGACCTCGGCAACTGCAAAATCTATAAATCACTTTCAAACTCGCTGACGTTGATCAATACCTATCCATACGCTATCAACGCAGGAACTGCCTATGACTATAAAGTTACCTACAGCCCGTCATCAGGGCAAATCAAAATATGGATAAATACTACCCTGGTTGCCTCGTGGACAGATCCTTCGCCCATTACCTCAGGCAACTATATCTCGCTGCGAACCGGTAATTGTGACGGTTTTTTTGATAATGTAAAAGTGCGCAAAAGCCGCGGCAGCAGCGTTACTATCACTGTTGGGCCTTACAACAACAAAGATGTGCGCTACGAAAGTCCCGATTCTACCATGGAAGCATGCAGGATAAACACAATAATAAACGATGTACACGGCAACTGGTCACCACAGGCAGCCAAAAATGTAAAAATTGACTGGACAGGGCCTGTAACAAGCGTTAACACAACCGGAACATGGCAGACGGACGATTTTACCGCATCATTTACAGATACCGACTCCCTGTCAGGTGTCCAGGAACAATTCTATAATGTGAGTTATTTTGATGGCACTGAGTGGAGCGCCAACGGGGCTAACGGTTTTTGCCGCGATGATTTTGACAGCACCATCAACCCAATCTGGCAAATCCCGGCCGGAGGCGGCACCTGGGAAATCATCAGCAACAAGCTCAACCAGACCGATGATACTAATACGAACAGCAATCTTTACAGCCCGTTAGCCCAAACTTCAGGGTACACCTACCTGTATCACTGGACGGGCACTACCACGGGCAGCAGCGCCACCCTAAAACGTTTCGGACTGCACTTTTTTGTTGATGACCCCACGCAAACAAACCGCGGTAATTCCTACCTTGCATTTTTCCGTTTCGACCAAAACAAGATAGAAATTCAGAAAGGAACAAATAACGTGCTTGCGTTTGTCGATACGGTTACTTATGACCTTACACCCGGAATCACCTATGACTTTAAGGTTGTGTACAATCCCGCCTCAGGATTGATCAATGTTTACCTGAATAATATCCTCATGCTTAACTGGACAGATCCTTCTCCCATCACTGGCGGTTCTTACATTTCATTACGCAGCGCCGACTGCAATGCAGTATATGACAACCTCAGGGTTTACCGGTCACGCGGCTCGTCGCAGCTTATTACAGTTGGGGCAGGAGCCAACAAGGATGTTATGTTTGAAAACGCGGATACCGCTCAACCCTCATGCATCATTTATACATTAGCAATTGATAAAATCAATAATATTTCTTCCCCTGGTGTTTTAAATGCCAACATTGATTGGACGGCACCTCTGTGCGCTATGGTAAATGACGGTACCGGCAGCGATATCAGCGAGACAAATTCTCTTACCACCCTTTCGGCCAATTGGATGGCCTCTGCCGACACCAATTCAGGAATTTCCAGGTATTGGTACGCCATAGGCACCACACAGGGAGGAACGGATGTGATAGGGTGGACTGATAACGGACAAAACACCTCCATTACTGAATCGGCATTGACACTGTCAGCCGGACAGACCTATTATTTCAGCATAAAGTCCGAAAATGGCGCCGGTCTGATGTCTGTGTGCAATTCGAATGGAGTAGTGGTTATAGATGCTTCTGACATCGAAGAAAGCAAGCACAATCCGCTTGTTACGGTCTTCCCCAATCCTTTCGGCGACAACGCCACCGTGTCGTTTGAATTAACGTGCAGCCAACATATAGAAATTTCGCTTGTTGACCTTCTTGGCCGAAGCATACTATTGGCCGACCAGATGTTTGCTGCCGGCAAACACACCATAGAGATCAATTCAAGAAGCATTAGTATTTCAAAAGGCCTATACTATCTTGAATTTAAAGGTGACGAACATTCGTGGGTTGAAAAAGTGGTTCACTATTGACCCGGATTCGGAATAAGGATATTGTGTTTTTATACCAAAATGAAATATCAATACGTCCTATGGGACTAATTGATATTTCTTATTTGGTTATGCCGATGGTCAAAATAAATAGTGCAAATGAATGAAGCGAAGTGTGGACTATAACATCTGTTGCATCGGCACTATACCATAAGGCAATACATATATTAAATTTCTAACAGGTATTACAGCACCTGCATCCTGCTGGCATCCTGTTTTATAAACACGAACAACAGCAGGGTAAAAGCCAGCAGCGAAGAACCGCCATAGCTTATAAAAGGCAAAGGTATCCCTACAACGGGAGCTAATCCGATGGTCATCCCAATATTTATCACCACGTGAAAAAATATTATCGAAGCCAGGCCATAACCGTAAATTCGGCTAAAAGCAGACCGTTGTCTTTCTGCAATAAAAAGTATGCGAAGGATAAAAAACACAAAAACACCTAAAACCAGCAGGCTGCCCACAAAGCCCCATTCCTCTCCGATAGTGCAAAAAATAAAATCGGTATTCTGTTCCGGTACAAATTTGAATTTGGTTTGTGTGCCATGCAGAAAGCCTCTGCCAAAAAAACCGCCCGAACCAATGGCTATCTTCGACTGATTCACATTATAACCGGCATCTTTCACATCCGATATTTTGCCCAGCAACACATCGATACGTTTTTGCTGATGCGGCTGCAGCGCATGCTCATAGAATAGATTCACGCTAAAAACAAAAGCTATGATACCTGCGACAATCAAAGAATAATTCATGATATTTTTCCGGCTCCTTCTGATAAAAAAGAACAATAGCACAGCCACGGCCAAAATAAAACCGCTAACAATAAACTTATTGATCAACAATGAAAAGATAAACAAAAATATCATGGCAAAACCTATTATCAGGACGTTTCCCGACAATCCTTCGCGGTAAAGCACAAAAATAAACGCGGCAAAAACCAACATTGACCCGGTTTCGTTTTGCAACAAGATGATGATTACCGGCACCGCCAGCATGGCAAAGGCTTTCACGCGCGTAGACAAGTCCTGTATCCTGATATCTATACTGCTCAAAAATTTCGCCAGCGCCAGGTTCGTGGCAAATTTGGCAAGCTCCAGAGGCTGAAACCTCACCGATTCGGTAATGACAATCCACGAGCAGGAGCCATGTATCTCCTTGCCGATAAACAGGGTTATCAGGAGCAAGAGTATGGCCAGCCCATAAATGATATAGGCAAAAGTGGAAAAAAACCTGGCATCAATAACCATTACGCATAATGCCACTAACAGCGCAGCAGCCATCCATATCATTTGTTTGCCGTGTTCCTGCGAAAAATCAAAAAATGCCTTATGCTCCTCAGAATAACCGGCTGAATAAATATTCATCAGTCCTATGAAGATAAAAAACACATACAGCGCTATCAGCACCCAGTCTATATTGGCCTTGGTATTTCGCGATGTGCTCATTGGTTATTGTCAATAAGTTTCGACTCCATGATTTCCTTTTCCAGGTCGGGCCGTTTCACCTTGCGGGTAAGATACTTTTCAATCATCAGGCTGACCACCGGCGCAGCCCACGTAGCGCCATAACCCGAATTTTCGACTACGGCGGCTATCGCAATCTGCGGATTATCTTTCGGGGCAAAAGCAATAAATATAGAGTGATTTTTGCCGGCATTCTGAGCCGTACCCGTCTTCCCGCATACCTTGATGCTGTCCATCCGCACATTATGTGCCGTACCGCCTTCTACCACAGCGTACATGGCCTCGACGATATAATCGAAATAGTGAGGATCTACGGTGGCCTTGTGCTTTTTCAGAAATTTTTTAGTATAATTAGTCTCTTTTCCAATGGCTTTTACAATGTGCGGCGTGTAATAATAACCCCTGTTGGCAATAACGACCGCGAAATTGGCAAGCTGCAAAGGCGTAAGCAGTATTTCTCCCTGCCCGATACCCAGCGAGATCACCGTCAGCGCACGCCAGCGGCTTTTCCCAAAATACTTATCATAATACTTGCTGGTGGGAATGTTGCCCTCCGACTCGCCCGGCAGGTCCACCCCCAGTCGTTTTCCCACCCCAAAACTCAGCACATGGCTGCGCCAGGCATCAAAACGTTCCGTGGTATTTTCATATTTCTTGTTTTCGAGAATGTTTTTAAATGCCTTACAGAAATAAGCATTACATGATGTCTGTATGGCACCGTGCAAGGCGATAGGCGAATAATGCCCGTGACATTTCACCATTTTCCCCTGCGTTAATGGGAATCCGCCATGGCAGGGATAGGCCACCGTAGTATTCAGCACGCCTTCCTGTAAGGCAATAAGTCCTATCAGTGGCTTGAAAGTTGACCCCGGAGGATATCGCCCCGACAAAGCACGGTTGAAAAGGGGCAGGTTTTTGTCCGAAATAAGTTTCAGATAATTCTTGGTCCGGTCGCGGCCCACCAGGATGTTGGGATCGTAGGTAGGACTCGATGAAATAGCAATGATACCACCGGTTTGGGGATCGATTGCCACCACGCTGCCCCGCTTGTCTTTCAGGAGCTGTTCGGCATACGACTGCAGTTCAATGTCCAGAGTGGTAAACAATTTTTGGCCGGCCCTGGCTTTCAGGTCGTATCTCCCTTCCATATAACTGCCCATATCCCTGCCATGAACGTCTACCATGATAATGTGGTAACCCTTCTTTCCACGCAATTCCTCTTCATAGGATTTTTCCAGGCCGCTGATACCGATATAATCGCCTGGGCGATAATACTCGTTGGTATCGATAAGTTCAGGGGTGGCTTCGCCGATATAACCCAGTATCTGTGCAGCATACGGCTGAGGATAGTTACGGATAGTCCTGGTCTGTATATAAAACCCAGGATATTCCAGCAGTTTTTCCTGAAGCATGGCATAGACTTCTTTGGGCAATTTTTCTTCGATAATTGTAGGAAGATAAGGCGAATATTTATAGGCGGCTTTAAGCTTTTTCCTTAAATCGGCCTGTGCTATCCCCGTGAAGGCGCAAAACCCAGCAGAATCAAAATTATCGGGAATCTGCCGCGGAATGGCCATCAGGTCGTAGGCCGCTTCATTGAACAACAAGAGTTTTCCGTTGCGATCATACACTAGGCCACGCGCAGGATATTCGGTGATATAGCGAAACGCATTGTTGCGGGCCGACGACTGATACGTATTATCAATAACCTGCATATAAAACAAACGAATCAGAAATATCACGCCAAACACTAAAAAAATGCCTGAAATAACGTAACGTCTGGACGAATAATTTTTCTGAAGCCGCATCACAAAATTTTAAACATCAAAATTAGTGATTTCTCACGAAGCCTCTAATTAATAATGGCTATATTTGATTGTAAAACAATAAAAGATAAAAAATAATTTGTAGATAGAGGCTTCACCACAAACTGCGGCGTACTCCTTACACACCGTTGTACTGTCATTTTCAACCAGGAGTGATAGATCTGAACGGTGGCTGAAGCTCCCGAAGCCACCGTGGCTGTCATGACCACGCCACGCAGGCAGGCCGCATTCTTCCCGGTGTTTCTCATAATTTGAAAAGCGAAAACAAATTCAAAAATTTGAAGTTTATAAAAATGTACGGCAGATAATTGCCATAAAATATCATATTTTGATTTTGGCATCTCAAAAAAGATGTTATCATTTATTTTCCCGATTTCCCTACGAAACAAGTTTTTTGATAATTTTGCACCAAATTAGCAACAAATTAAATACATCTAAAAAAACGGAACATTAATAAATTTTCAGCCCAATGAAAAAAAATCTATCTTTCAGAGTTTATAACTCGACACGTTTAAAAGGCCTGCTGGCCGGATTATTAACAATGTTATTTGTCAGCGGATCATACGCCCAGTATGTTTCTGTAGAAAGAGCAAAAACAGTAGCAAAAAACATTTACAATGAATGTTTTTCAACTCCTTCGAAGTCCGCAGCTCAGGTACAGATAGCAAATGAAAAAACGTTATATACTCACGAAATTCCCACCATGTATGTGTTTAATATGGATCAGGGTGGTTTTGTATTGGTAGCCGCCGACGAAAGGATAGAACCGGTGTTGGGTTATTCGTCTACAGGCGTTTTTGATATGAACGACCTGCCCTGTTGCCTTACCTGGATGATTGATCAGTACAATGCCCAAATATATGAAGTAGCTTCTGACGATGTGTCCAATAACTTATACGAAGTGAACGAAAACTGGGTGAAATACGAAAACCCCAATTTTCAGCAATCCACGCAGCAGTTATTGGCCGTTGGCCCGTTGACGACCACCACCTGGTCGCAGGGTTGTTATTATAATGCCATGTGTCCGGCCGATGCCTCACTGGGAAACACCCGCTGCGGCCGTTGTCCGACAGGATGTGTGGCCACCGCCTTTTCGCAAGTGTTAAAATATTATAACTTCCCGGCACAGGGTGTGGGCACAAAATCATACGCGCATGATACTTACGGCACTATCACCGCCAATTTTGCCGCCACCACCTACGATTGGGCTTCTATGCCCAATAAGTTGCTCAGCAACAATCAGGCAGCAGCCACCTTGTTATTTCATGCCGGTGTTTCCATTAATATGGATTACGGCCCCAGTGGCTCCTCTGCTTATACCACTGACGTAAGAAAAGCCCTTGTCAACACGTTCAAATATGCTTCTTCAGCACAATACGTTTCTAAAACATCTTATTCGGAATTGCAATGGACAACCATGGTCAAAGCCGAACTTGACGCTTCACGCGTTGTTCTCATCAACGGGTATGATGAAACAGCCAAAGCCGGCCATGGATTTGTCTGCGATGGTTATGATGCCACCGACCACTTCCATATCAATTGGGGATGGGGCGGTAGCTGCGACGGATACTTTCTTTTAAACGCCCTCAGTCCTTCATCCTATTCATTTAACTCCTCGGTGGGCGCAATCAAAGGGATTACCCCTTCAGTCACCGCCTGTGCCTGTTCAGGACAACAGACCTTAACCGCTACCACAGGCACCGTAACCGATGGCAGCGGGTCCAACAATTATGCAAACAACCTAGATTGCAAATGGCTTATCAAACCCACCAACGCCGGCTCCGTTACGCTGACCTTTACCGCCTTTGCTACTGAATCAAACTACGACAAAGTAAAAGTGTATGACGGAGAAACAACAAGCGCACCATTGCTCGGCACTTTCAGTGGCTCCACCCTGCCGGGACAACTGACAGCTTCCTCAGGAAAAATGCTCATCCATTTTACTTCCGACGGCTCATCGGTTAATGCCGGATGGAGCGCCAATTATGTCGGCAACCCAATAACCACCTACTGCAACGGAACCACCACGCTTAATGCCGCCTCCGGCACTGTAAGCGATGGCAGCAGCAGCAACAACTACAGCAACAACTCCGACTGCTACTGGCTGATTTCCCCTACCAATGCTGCTTCTGTAAAACTCACTTTCACTTCGTTCAAAACCGAATCCACCAACGACAAACTGTATATTTATAACGGCACCACCACCAACGCACCCTTGTTAGGCACTTACAGCGGCAGCTCCAAACCACCGGCGCTCAGCGCTAGCAGCGGAAAAATGCTCCTGCGCTTTGTTACCAACGGCTCGGTAACAAAATCGGGATGGTCGGCCAAATATACATCCACCAAAGCTTTTTGCTCTGGAACCACTACGCTGACTGCCAACACCGGCACTATAACCGATGGCAGCGGAAGCAAGTACTACGACCATAACGCCGACTGCAAATGGATTATTAAACCCTCGGGCGCCGGGTCGGTAACCCTCACGTTTTCGGCTTTCAGCACTGAGTCTGGCGTTGACCTGGTGAGGATTTACAACGGTGAAACCACCAACGCACCACTGCTGGCCACATACAGCGGCACGGGTTCTATACCGGCAGCCGTAACCGCAAGCTCAGGCAAAATGTTAGTGTGGTTTACCACCAATGCTACCAACAAATATGCTGGTTTTGCTGCCAACTATACCTCTTCGGCCAAAAACGTTGCCGGCATGGTGGACGAAAATACTGATGACGATATCGTGAAGATTATGCCCAACCCAAGCAACGGAAAATTCAGCCTGGAGTTTCCGGAAATGAGCGAAGCAACAGCTTTTTATATTACCGATGTCACGGGCAGGATGATTTATTCCCGTGATCTCCATCCATCAGGTAATGTACAGAAAATTGACCTGTCGATTAACGTGGCTAACGGGATGTACTACCTGACCATCAACACGCCTCAGGCCCGAATAAGCCGGATAATTGTCATCAACAGAGAAAACTAATCGGCCACAGCGTATCAATTTTGAATTATTAATTTTATTATACGACTTAACATGAAAAGATTCTTTCTTGTGACTATCTTATTAGGTGCTTTGCTCACGTCCAATGCACAAAACAAAATAAAGCCCCAGATACTCAAGGGTGTCGAAAAAATGTCGCCTTTGAAAAAAGCACATGGTAACGATACTGACATATCAAGAACAAATACAAAGTTCATGAAATCCGGTGCCGGCACCCTGCAAGCTGAAAAGAAAACCGTGCAGAACAAATTTTCCCCTAAAAGCAACGGTATCTGGGACGTGCAGTTTGCGCACAATGTAACCATTGGCAGCGGTATCGAAACCGATGGCAGCCATTTTTATGTGTCACAGTGGAATCTGGATTCTATCTTTGTGTTCAACCTCAACGGCACCGCCGCCGGAAAATTCAAACTGCCGGTAACAGGCATCCGCGACCTGGCCTATGACGGGACATATTTCTACGGCTCCGACGCCTCCAATATCATTTACAAAATGAATTTCAATACCTACCAGATTGTCGACTCCATTGTTTGTCCGTCTTACATCAATGTCAGGCATATCGCCTACGACAACGTCAACAATGCTTTTTGGGTTGGCGACTGGGACAGCGACATATACCTGGTTAACCAGTCGGGCACGGTGATAAACACCATCTCTGCCATTGACCATGAACTTTACGGCATGTATGGTTCAGCCTTTGACAACACCACGGCAGGCGGGCCTTACCTGTGGGTGTTCGATCAGGGTGGCTACGGCTGCGATATCGTCATGATAAAAATTTCTACCGGCAAACAAACTGGCATCATCCACGACTGTTCGGGCGATGTGGCTTCGGACCTTCTGGAGCCTATCGCCGGAGGATTGTTCATACATCCCGACCTGGTGAGTGGAACGGTTACGCTCGGAGGTATCATTCAGCGTCAACGTATTTTTGGCTATGACCTCGCCTCGGTAGTGGCTGCACATGATGTAGGCGTAGAAGATGTTCTCTCGCCCATTTTATCATCGGGCTGTTCGCTGAGCAATAACGAAAACATCACCGTTCGCCTCAGAAATTATGGTTTAAACAGTGCCGGCAACTTCAACCTCCACATGAACCTCAACGGGGTGGATTACAACAAAAACATTACCACTACCATGAACAGTTTTGCCACGCTGGATGTTACCTTCTCCGGCACCTTTGATTTTTCGCAACCTCTTGTTTATAAGATGGAATTCAACACCGCCTACACCACCGACCAGAACACCAGCAACGATACGGCGTACTACCGTGTCATCACCGGAAACGGCCTGATAACCGTAGATGTATGGACTGATAATTATCCCTCCGAAACGTACTGGGAAATTTATAATAACTATACTTACGACCTTTACGGCTCTGCTGAAAGCATGACCGATACCAACGCTTTTTATACCACCGACATGTGTGTAGACACCAATCTTTGTTACGGATTTACCATCTTTGACGAATACGGTGATGGCATGGCCCCACCGGCATATTACGAAATTTTCTTTAATGGCAATTCCGTGGCATACGACGATGATTTTACCGGCCTCTTTGAAGAAGTGCCTTTTATCGGATATTGCGATTATGCCGACCTGGGAGTTACCGGAATTTTATCGCCTGTTTCATCCTGTGAACTTAGCAGCGAGGAGCTGGTTACCGTGATCGTTAAAAACTTTGGCACCCAAACCATCGATACTGCCGAAGTAGCCTTTTCTCTGGGGGGCACTACCTATACCGAACCCATTTACGGCCCAATTAATTCACTGGAAGAAGTAGAATACACCTTTATAAATCTGTGCGACATCTCGGCTCTCGGCACACAAAATCTTATGACATACACTGTGTTGACAAACGATATGAACGAACATAACGATACCACCATCAATGAAATTGAAAATTACATTCCTGCATCGCTGCCCTATAACGTGGATTTTGAAAACGAGGCCGTTAACGGACAGTTACTGGTGGAAGATGAAAACCAGGACTATTTCAGCTGGTCGCTGTATGATAATGGCGGCATGAACAATTCGAGCTGCGCCATTTATTCTTTTAATCCGAACGAACCGGCCAACGACTGGCTGTTTTCAAAGTGCATCCTGTTGGATTCCGGGCAACAATATGCCCTCAACTTTTATTATAAAGCCCAGGATATCAATTATCCCGAAAAACTGAAAGTGCATCTGTGCGAAGCACCCTCCTCAGCAGCGGCATTTACCGAAACCATCATCAATCTGGACAACATCACCGACACTACCTTTGTGCCCGCCAACGTGCTCTTTGATGTAAACGACTATGGCAGCGGAAATTATTACCTGGGATTTAATGTGTATAGCACGTTGAGCGGCTGGAATCTTTATATTGATGAGATTTCTGTGAGCCTCCCTGCAGCAATATCCGAAATTAACATCGCCAAAAAAGAATTTTCGGTATATCCAAACCCTGCATCTTCCACATTGACCATCACACAGATATCAGGCCAGCCCAAAGGCAACAACACGGCTTTTGTATATGATATACAGGGACAGCTGCTGATGCAACAAGACTTTTCTGCCTGCAAAACAGAAATTGACGTTCAGCAACTCTCTAACGGGCTATATGTTCTGAAAATCCAAAGCGACGAAGGTTTCTGGCTGAAGAAATTCATAAAGAAATAACTGTAGAAAAACACGTGCTGCTAAAAGCCACGCCTCCTCCAACTTCCTTTTGTTAACAATAATTTTCTGCATTTACTTGCTTTCAGGTTTCTTATGTATTATTTTTGCCAAATGGTTAAACCATTTATTTAAAACACATGGTTAATAAAGAACATCCTCAAACCACCCAGGAAATCATTTTTGAGGCCGCAAAACGGGTGTTTATCGAAAGAGGTTTCGATGGCGCCCGCATGCAGCAAATTGCCGATGAGGCGGGCATTAACAAGGCTTTGCTTCATTATTATTACCGCAGCAAAGACAAACTCTTTGATGCCATTTTTGCCGAAGCTTTCATGAAATTTTTGCCCAACATTTCGCAAATTATGATGTCGGACGAATGTTTTGAGAAAAAAATCAGACTTGTTATTTCGCACTACACCGACATGCTGATGGAAAACCCGCATCTGCCTTTGTTTATCATGCACGAGATACAAAGGAAACCCGATATGATTGTAAAAATCCTGCGCAGTTCGGGCATCAATCCCGCCGTGGTTGCAGTTCAATTACAAAAAGAAGCAAAAGAGGGCAAAATTCGGGACATCGCCCTGCCCCACCTGATGACAAACATTATCGGAATGTGCATCTTGCCTTTTATCGGACGACCAATACTTGAGGGCTTATTGTTTAACGGAAACAAAAAGGCTTACGACCATTTTTTACAACAAAGAAAAAATTTAGTTGCTGATTTCATTATTAATGCTGTTTCAAAATAAGGAACTTATCCCATGAAAAAAATACTGCTGTTATTCGTTGTGTTTCCCTGGATGTCTCTTTTTGCCCAGCAAACCGACACTATCAGTCTGCTCTATTGTCAACAGCTGGCCCTGGACAATTACCCGCTGATCAGACAAAAGGAACTTTTATCTGAAGCTGCAGGACTAAAAATCAAAAACCTCAGTACGAATTATTTTCCGCAAATCGCGCTGAACGGACAAGCTACCTATCAGTCGGCGGTTACAGAAATTCCTCAGATCAGCCCTATGTTTGATTTTCCTTCGATGAGCAAAGACCAGTACAAAGTTACCCTTGATGTGAACCAGATGGTCTGGGATGGGGGGATAACCTCGGCACAAAAAAAACTGGAAACCTCCGGCCTTCAGGTAGAACAAATGAGTGTGGATGTCGAAATCGCGAAAATAAAAGAACAGGTAAATCTCATTTATTTCAACATATTACTGGCACAACAAAATGAAAAGGTGGTCGGAAATATTCAGGATGAGCTGCAATCAAAATTAAAAAAGATCGAAGCCGGAATAAAAAATGAGGTACTACTTCAAAGCAATGCCGATGTTCTGAAGGCTGAAATTATAAAAACCGAGCAGCAACTTATCGAACTGGCAAATGCAAAAAGTGCCGCACTGAATATGTTGGCTGAATTTATCAACCGCCCCCTTTATGAAACTACCGAACTAAAAATCCCTGACGACATTGCCATCGTACCTGTTTTTGACAACAAACGCCTCGAAATGCAACTGCTTGATCTGCAAATGAACAAGCTTGACATCTCAAAAAGCCTTGTAAACACGAAGGTGATGCCCCGCTTCTTTGCTTTCGGGCAGGGTGGATATGGCCGTCCGGGATTTAATATGTTGTCAAACGATTTTGACTTTTTCTATATCGTCGGAGCAAAAATGACCTGGAATATTTCCGGATTTTTCCAGTCGGGCAGGGAAAAACGCATCATCGACATTCAGAAAAATATTCTGAATACCCAAAAAGAGACTTTTGACAAAAAACTGAAAATTGCCTCACAAAAAGATGCTGCCGACATCACAAAATACAAACAACTGATCAGCAAAGATGATGAGATCATCCGGCTCAGGCAGAACATTACCAAAACAGCGTCGACACAACTGGAAAACGGTGTAATCACCGCGACAGAATATGTTACGGAACTTAATGCTGAAATGTCAGCGCGGCTCAACCTGGAATTACATAAAATTCAAATGAAAATGGCAGAAATAAACTATCTTAATTTGATGGGAAAACTATAGAATTCAGAAGTAGGATTTCAGAAGTCAGAATTAAAAAAATCAAAAAAAAATAAAAAACACCATTATATGAAAAAATACCTGTGTATCATCAGCATTGCATTATTAACCGCCTGTTCGGGCAGAAACGACAAATCGGATGCCTACGGTAACTTCGAAGCCGACGAAACAATCATTTCTTCTGAGGTAAGCGGAAAGATTATTCAGCTTGATCTTGAAGAAGGGCAGGAAATTAAAGCAGGTACTATCGTTGGCATAATTGATACATCCGACTACCAGCTAAAGAAAGAGCAGCTGACCGCACAGAAAAATGCTATTGCATCAAAATCAGGAAACATTGCTTCGCAGATAGAAGTGCAGCAGCAACAAAAAAACAATCTGCTGATCGACAAGGCCCGGATAGAAAAATTGTATAAAGATGGCGCAGCTACCAAGAAACAAGTGGACGATATTAACGGGAGCATCAGCATGGTTGACAAACAGATACAATCGATCCAGACACAAAACGGCAGCGTGGCTGACGAGATACTCGCCATCGTAAAACAAATTGACCAGATAAGCCAGACCATTAAAAAATGTCACCTCTCCTGCCCTGTTTCAGGAACGATACTGAACAAATATATTGAGCAAAATGAACTTGTAATTCCGGGAAAATCCCTGTACAAAATTGCCGACCTCAGCAGTGTTTTTCTCCGGGCTTATATCAGTGAGTCGCAATTAGCCAATGTAAAACTCGGGCAAAAGGTCGAAGTGCTTATCGATAAAGGTGAAGACAATACGGCAAAATATGAAGGTACCGTCACATGGATATCATCAACAGCAGAGTTTACGCCAAAAATAATTCAGACAAAAGAAGAACGGGTGAACCTGGTTTATGCAATAAAAATAAAAGTAAAAAACGACGGAGCATTGAAGATAGGTATGCCGGGAGAGGTAAACTTTAACGGAAAATAAGAGTCAGGAGTCATTCCGCCGCCGCATAATATTAGAAAATGAAAAAACAATAAAACAATTTTACTATAAAAAACCCGAATCAATTTTACCCAATCAACTCAATCAACACAATCAACCCATTTAACCCATTTAACTTATTTAACTTAATTCCCTTTTCTCCCCTCACGAATGAACAACGTCATCGTAGAAAATATTAGCAAAAGTTATAAAAAAGCCGGTACTTCGGGAAACACTCCCATTGATAAAATAAAAAATGCCAGGTCCCGCAAAAAAGGATTGAATGCTGCTTCAAACGAAATAAAAGCCCTTGACAAGGTTTCTTTCCGGGTGGATAGCGGCGAGTTGTTTGGATTTATTGGCCCCGACGGGGCCGGGAAAACAAGCCTGTTCAGAATATTGGTATCGCTGCTGCTGCCCGATTCGGGAACAGCCACCGTATGCGGATTTGATGTTGTAAAAGATTTTAAAAAGATCCGGAATATCGCAGGATATATGCCCGGAAAATTCTCACTTTATCAGGATTTGACGGTAGAAG
>Ga0208459_1001672_pt1 | contig 20379 bp, 20 predicted proteins | sample AD_UKC087_MetaG_FD_184433 | JGI IMG/M metagenome (GOLD analysis project Ga0208459, IMG submission 184433) | Active sludge microbial communities of municipal wastewater-treating anaerobic digesters from USA - AD_UKC087_MetaG (SPAdes) (version 2) | ecosystem: Engineered > Bioreactor > Anaerobic >... | reverse complement strand
CCCATGGAAGATTGGTAATCTTGAAATCAAAAACAGGATTGTTATGACATCTATGGGTGGTACATCACTCTTTGGATGGATGGAACCATTGGGTAATCATTTTGACAAAGAGGCAGCCAATTTCATTTTAGAAAGAGCAAGGAATAATGTAGGACTAATACTCCCTGGTATTGCTCCAATTCGTGATATCCTTTGGGGAAAATGGCTCTACCAAGGTAAAGGCAAATTCCGAGAACTTAAAGAGTTCATGGATGAATTCCACAAAACAGGTTCTAAACTATTCATCCAATTAACAGCAGGTTTTGGAAGAAGTCTAGCAATTAACCACCTAATGATTGAAGCTCATCACAACAAATTCTTAGGAACACTTCTCAAACCAGTTCTAGATGTTGACTACCTAACAGCTAGTGCAAGTGCAACACCAAATCGTTGGGATGATTCTGTAATGTCTAGACCTATGACAGTTGAAGAAATACAGGAGATAATTGAAGGTTTTGCTAAAACAGCTAAACTTTGCCAAGAGGCAGGAGTAGACGGTATTGAAATTCATGCTGTTCATGAAGGCTATCTTCTTGATCAATTTACAATGAAATATACAAACTTTAGAGATGATAAGTATGGAGGTTCATTTGAGAATAGATATAGATTTCCTATTGAAATAGTGCAAGCAATTAAAAAAGAGTGTGGAAAAGATTTTCCAGTATCACTCAGATATTCGGTCGTTTCTAAGACAAAAGGATTCGGACAAGGAGCACTCCCAGGTGAAGAATATACTGAAGTAGGAAGAGATATGGAGGAATCAAAACGTGCTGCAAAATATCTACAAGATGCAGGATATGACATGTTAAATTGTGATAATGGAACATATGATGCTTGGTATTGGGCTCATCCTCCAGGGTATATGCCTTACAACTGTAACCTTAAAGATGTTGAAGAAATCAGGAAGTATGTAGATATCCCAGTAGTTTGTGCAGGTAGAATGACACCCTCGGCAGGAGCTCAATCGATAAAAGAGGGAAGAATTGATGCAATGGGAGTTGCTAGACAATTCCTCACTGATCCAGAGTGGATTACTAAACTCATGAATGGTGATGAGGCGAGTATAAAGCCATGTATTGGTTGTCATAATGCATGTTTTAATATGGCTCACTACAAAGGAGTAGGGAATGACCAAGCACTTTCAGATAATGCAGGTATGGCTAGATGTGCACTAAACCCAACTACTATGCAATCTAAGAAATACAAGATTGTAAAAACAAATAATCCTAAACATATTGCTATCATAGGTGCAGGAATAGGTGGAATGGAAGTTGCAAGACTTTTAACATTACGAGGTCACAAGGCAACTATTTATGAAAAAAGCGATAGAGTAGGAGGAGTATTTAAATATGCTTCAACACCTGCATTCAAAGATAAAGAAAAAGCTCTTCTTGATTGGTACGAAAAAGAGATGAAAGACTTACAGATTGAGATTAAGTTTAATACAGAAGTAACGAATATTGATGAAATAGATGCTGATGAGGTAATTGTTGCAATAGGGGCAACACCAAAGAGATTAAAGATAAAAGAGATTGAAAATACAATTGAAGCATGTGACTATCTAAAAGACAACTCCAAAGCTGGTGAAAAAGTTGTAATCATTGGTGGAGGTTTAACCGGTTGTGAAATAGCACTAGATCTATACCAAAAAGGAAAAACACCTATCATCGTTGAAGCAAGAAATGATTTAATAGCTGTTAGAGGAGTATGTTTAGCAAACAGTTCATATCTCAGAGAATTCTTTGCATTGAATAATGTTGAGGTTCACTTAGAATCTGCTGTTCAAGAGATTACAAAAGATGGAGTTAAGATAAAGAACAAAGAGGGAGAAGAAATATTCATAGAAGCAGATACTGTTATTATATCAGTTGGTTATAATCCAAAAGCAATCCCTGAAACAAATCGAAAAGTCCACCTAGTAGGTGATTGTAATGAAGTTGGTAACTTAAGAACAGTAACCTGGAGAGCATGGGATGTTGGAATGAAGATTTGACAAACTCAAAAGGTCTGACCTACGTCTGCCCCTGATTCATAACTTTTTCATCCTTCCAAAAGGTTTCCTACTACTAAGTAATTACCATTTCCGATGTCTCCCTAGACCAAAATTCTTACAAAATACAAAAGGTTTTTACAAGAAAGGCTTCTGGGAACAGGGTTGGGAGATGATGAAATCTAGATTAACAAGGGGCAGGCCTAAGCCAGACCTAATAACCCTTATCAACCCTTGCAAGAAAGGTGATTTTCGCATAAACTGGTAAGAAGAAGTACTGCCCAAATGAAACAAAGAAACATTCTGAAAAACACAGGCCAACAGGTTATAGAAACGGGATATACAGATTCGTATCTACGAATATTTCTTTTCTATATTCAAGACTTTCTACACTGGTGGTTTGTAAAAATGCCCATAAGAAATCTAAGAAGATTAGGAAGATTATCAGTAGTTGCAGATGACAATCTATCCATATCCCTACTATTTAAAAACTTTTTTGTCCCATGGCATAGAGACAGAACTGTAATAGGATATTTCTTTGGTATCTTCATTAAAATTCTCTATCTTCCAATTGCTTCAATTATCTACCTAGTCATTATGTCAATCTACACAATCTTCATTTTAATTTGGCTAATATTACCAATAATTACAATTGTATTTATCGTAACATCCATATTTAAATAATGGCAATAGAATTTACAAGCAAACACAAAACAATAGTAGGAATACATAATAGAGAGAAGAACACATTCTCTATTCCTAAAAGAGGACACCCAATACCAGAAGATGAAGATTCTTCCATATTCCTACTAACAAGAGATCACTTCTTCTCAATATCAACACCACAAATATCCTCCCTACTGACAAGTAATCCAAAATACGAAAAATTTCAAAATGTTAAAAATCTCATCTGTAATATATTACTCATACCAGGAGTAATCATAGCAATAGGATACATGGCAAAATTTACTTCTCTCCTAGACAACTACCCAACAATTATTAATATTCTTAATAGCAAAATCATTAATGTACTCTTTGGTCTTTCAATATTCTCAGTATTACTACTCTGGCATGACTTTTACGGTGACAGAAATCAGCAAATCAAATTACCCAAAATTAAAAAAATTCCACAGAAGGAATTAGATGAAATAAATACAGTCGGTTTTAAATTTGGAAGATATGGTAATCTGGACACTATCAACTACCTATCTTCTGAAACTATACAATTACTTTCCGACTTCACGATGGGAGGTATTTTTAACACTCTGCATTGTTACAAAGGTCTAATTACAGATAGCTTCGAAGTGCAACAAATCTTAAGAAGAAGTGGTACAGAACTCACAGAAGAAAAACTACTTTCTGGAGGTGTAGTAGAGGAAAATATCAACAACCTTTCATCCTCCTCAATGAGAGGTTTACTAATTTACGCAATAGAAGAGGCCCTGCTAACAGAAAGCGACAGAATCGATCCTCAACATATCTTCTTAGCAATAACAAAGATTTACAAGCCTTTAGAAAAACTATTACAAAAGGAAAATCTAAATATAGATATCTTTCGAGAAGTCGTCAAATATCATAACTTCTTAAATAAAAGAAAAGCAAAATTTTTAGATCCCGATGTACCATACTACAGAAAAGGAGGTATAGGAAAAGCTTGGATTTACGGTTGGACATTTATTCTCGGACACTTCAGTAAAGAAATTAATAAAATTATCGCAGATTCAAAGGATATATTTGGAATAGGGCACGATGAAGAAGTAGAAAGTTTGGTTTCAACACTAGGCAAAGTTACAAATAAAAATGCTTTACTCATAGGAGAACCTGGTGTTGGTAAATCTAGTATTATTCTTGGACTAGCACAAAGAATTAATAAAGGAGATGTACCAGTTCAATTAAAAGACAAAAGAATAATTGAATTAGATATTAATGCTCTAATTGCACATTCACAAAACACTGGAAATATGGAGGAGTTAGTTATCAAGGCAATGACTGAGTTGGCAAAAGCTGGAAATACAATCCTTTACATTGATGAAATTCAGCAGATAATACCTGTAAAAGCAGCAGAAAGCGGACATAGTATAGCTGGAATGATGCTTCCATATATATTAAACAGTCAATTCCCAATAGTTGGAAGTATTAACTATGCTGATTACAAGAAATACTTTTATACAAATGAATCTCTTAGACAAAGTTTTACAAATATAGAGACTAAGGAAATTTCAGCAGGAGATGCATTAACTATCCTTGAGAGTAAAATTCCAACATTAGAAACCAACTTTAATTGCTTTGTAACATTTCCAGCTCTTGTTGCAGCAGTCGAAGTTTCTCAAAGATACATTAGAGATAGAAAATTACCAAGTAGTTCTGTACAAACCATAGAGGCAACATGTTCATGGGCACAAGCAAATGGAATAAATAAGATTACGGCAGAACATGTATCAAAAGCCATCTCCATACAAAGAAATATCAATATCGCAGAAATCGACCAAGATGAAAGTAACAAATTGATGAAGTTAGAAGAAAATATAAAGAGTAAAGTTGTAGGACAAGATGAAGCAATAACAGCCATATCCGAAGCACTAAGAAGGGCAAGAGCTGATATTAGAAATCCAAATAAACCAATAGGCTCCTTCCTCTTCATTGGTCCTACAGGTGTAGGTAAAACATACTTGGCAAAAATAGTTGGAGAAGAATATTTTGGATTGCAAGACCCTATAATTAGATTAGATATGTCTGAGTATCAAGAAATTTCGAGTATTAATAAATTCTTAGGATCAGCAGAAGGAGATAGTTTACTAGGAGCAACAGAGATTTCACTAATTGATAGAATTAAAAGAAATCCACATACAGTAGTGCTTTTTGATGAGATTGAAAAAGCACACCCTGATATTCTAAATCTCTTTCTACAGATTTTTGATGAAGGTAGATTAACCAGTACACAGGGAGAAACAGTTGACTTCACACATGCAATCATTATCTGTACAAGTAATATTGGAAGTAAAATACTTCTAGACTCTCTAAACGAACCTAATGTTATGTGGGAAGAAGCCAAAGAGAGAGTACTATTAGAATTAAGACAATCAATGAAACCAGAGTTAATTAACAGATTCGATGATATTATCGTATTTGAACCTCATGATATCAGTAATCTTGCTGAAATAGCTGTATTAGAATTAAACCAACTAGCAAAAAGACTTGCAGAAAAAGAAATAATCATTAAATGGTCCGATCAAATTCCAATGTTAGTTGCAAACAAATCAAATGAACCGGGAATGGGTGCAAGACCTATGAAGAGGTATATACAAGATAAGATAGAAGGACAGATTGCAAAAGGAATAATTGAACAGGCAATAAAGCCTGGAGAGGAAATAGAGATTAAAGAAAGCTGGATAACATAATTGAAATTAACTTAGACCGACCTATAAGAAGATTAAAATTCTATTAAATATACAGATAAACATATACTAGAAAAGAATAAACTAACAGACCTGGTCTGTCTTGAAAAATATTGATATATAAAATATAATCGTCAAGTTAATATATACTTTAAATAAAAATGGGTGCATTACCAAAAAGAAGAATTTCTAAAGCTAGAAAAGGAAGAAGAAGAGCACATAATGCATTGAAACTAGAGGGTGTTTCAAAATGTTCAAAGTGTGGGAGCTTAAAGAAAAGCCACTTTGTCTGTCCTAATTGTGGAACATATAAGAAATAATGAAGAGATCTACAGATCCAAGACATCTTGCTAGAATACTTGCACTACAAAATCTTTTTACCAAGTATTTTGCTCAAGAAGATATTGTAACAGACACAATACCAATTACAGAGTTGCTTGCTATCGATGAAATAGAGAAGTATGACACTGAATTGTTTGAGAAAATTACCGAAGGTGTTGTTAAAAATATTGATGAAATAGACAAAATGATCACACAATACGCACCTCAATGGCCAATTCAACAGATGAAACTTGTCGATTTACAGATACTAAGAATTGCAATCTACGAAGGCTTTCTAGAAGAAATAACCCCACCTAAAGTATCAATAGATGAAGCTATTGAAATTGCCAAAGATTTTGGTGGAGAAAGTAGTGGAAAATTCGTAAATGGTGTACTTGGAGCAATATATGAAGAAATGAAAAAGGAGGAAACAGATGAAAATAATTAAAGAAATAGAAGAAAAGATAGGAGTAACCTTTCAGAATAAAACATACCTTGAAACAGCATTTACTCATAGATCCTATCTAAATGAGAATAAAGAAGAAGATCTAGAAAACAATGAAAGATTGGAATTTCTAGGAGATGCAGTCTTAGAATTAATAATATCTTCTAACCTCTATCACAATTATTCAGATAAAGCTGAAGGTGAATTAACCAGCATAAGAGCAGCTATTGTTAGAACAGAGAGTCTAGCAGAAGAGACCAAGAAACTTGGCGTTGGAAAATACTTAAGAATGTCCAAGGGAGAAAAAGAGTCTGGTGGAGAAGAAAAACCATATCTTTTAGCAAATCTTTATGAAGCAATACTAGGAGCAATGTATCTTGATGCAGGATATGAGGAATGTCGTAATTTTGTAGACAGAACACTTCTAAAAAAGATCAAAAGGATCATCAATGAAAAACTCTTCATAGATCCTAAAACAAAGATACAAGAAATTATGCAGAGTGAATTTAAGGTTACTCCTACATATGAAATTATTAAAGAGGAAGGACCAGACCATAATAAATCCTTCACTGTAGCACTAATGAAAGGCAAGAAAAAGATAGTAGAAGGAGTAGGGCAGAGTAAACAAAAAGCAGAGGAGGACGCAGCAAGTAAAGCAATCGAGATTTTTGAAAATGAAGCAGAATCTTGAATTAAATAAGTTCTTTTGATACAATTCAGCACTATGTTAAAAATAAGACTAAAAAGAGTTGGTAGAAGTAAAGACCCTAGCTATAGAATTGTAGTAATGGAGTCTACTCAACCTAGAAGTGGAAAGACCAAAGATGAAATTGGTATCTACGATCCTAGAAAAAACCTATTTGAGGTTGATAAAGAGAAGGCAGAAAAATGGTTGAAGAATGGAGCTCAACCAACAGATACTGTTGCACAGTATTTTGTAAAAGAGGGTCTTCTTAAGGGATTAAAAAGAGGTTCTACTAAACCAAGCACAAAAAAGAAAGAAGAAAAAACAGAAGAGTAGTATAATTAATTTACATAATATATTACCTATACAAGAATGAAAGAACTACTAGAGTACATAGTTAAGTCTATTGTAAATTCTCCTGATTCTGTGGAGATAGAGGAGAAAGAGAGTGTAGATTTTCCTGGTTTGACTATTCTTACAATAAATGTCGCAGAAGAGGACAAAGGTGTCGTTATTGGAAGAAAAGGAAGAACTATCAATGCAATCAGAGACTTGATTACAATTAATGCAATAAGAACGAACAGAAGAGTTAAAGTCCTTATCAAAGATGATGAAAGAGAAACAAAAGAAAATACCTCATCTGACGTGGATGAAAGTATCTTTGAAGACGAAATTTAGAAAAGCCTTATAAAACAGGCGAAGCAAGTCTTCTTGCCTTATCCTTAAGGATTTCCATTACTTTTGGAAATTCTGTGTATGCTTTGAATGGTTTATATACGTTAAAAACCTCTGTATCATCCTCAGCAATATAAAAACCTGTTAAGTTTAGTGTAACTTCCCAAGAAGATTGACTCCTTTCTAATGTTATATTTGCGGGGGAAACAATATATGGAGATGAGGTATAAAAGCTATCTAAAAAAGATAACACATTTTCTAAAGATCCTGTATATGCAAGAGGTCCATTTACTCCCTTATATCCCTCTTTTTCTGTTTGTTCACTTCCTCCTATATTAACATCACCAGCAGAAACAGAATCTGCTATTAAATTTTTCTGTTTAGCAAGTTCATCAATGTAAAAAAGAAAGCTAGAAACATTTAGTGTTTTAGGAATTACACTTTTTACATCTACTAAATCTCCACCTAATTCACTGTCAGGTATATTATTAACAGATACAAGCAAAGTATCAAGTTGTTTCTGTTTATCCTCCACTTGTTTTAATTCTGAACGATATTCCTGAGCTTTTGAAATCATAGGAATGAAAAAGAAGACAGCTATAAGGATTAATATGATTGTTACTACAACAGGCACAATTAAATCCTTCAGTTTAAGCTTAGTGTCCTTTACTTTCTCACTAATGGTGTCTAAATTTTTTCTTGTAGGTATATTCAAAGCCATATTATTAACTAATCTACTTTTTATTTATTTTCTGCAGTAAAAGCATTTTCAACTAACGTAATATCAAAAGTAAACTGAACGTCTTGATTTCTCTTACTCATAGATTTCAAAAGTACAGAAGCAATCTTCTCATCTTCACCTAAGAGATGCCAAAATCTTGCAGTTATATCTAAAGATGGTGCTGTACCTTCAAAAGAAAGAGACGTATCTGATTGGAAAACAAAAGAATCTAATTGTATTCCATTATTAAAAGAAGCTATTTTTGAAAAGTAATCAAATATCTTTCTCGGAGAATATTGGTTGGAAGAAATATCATTGTACAAGTATATCCTCTTAAGAATCTCGTTATTCGAGAGAATCTTTGTAGTTAAACCTTTTACTTCCTGCTCAGTTTTACTCAACTTATCTTTTGCGTTGTTTAACTGATTTTTACTAATTATGCTATATCCCACAACACTAATGGTAACAAGAAGAAAAACTATAACACTAAGAATAGCCGCAACATTAAGCTTTACTTTCTTTTTCTGAGCAACAATCTCAGATTCTGTCATTATGGGGATAAGATTTATAGCATTATCCGTATCACTAAGGAACGCTTTTTTATGTGCGTCCATTTCATTCTCAAGTTGAGATTTCATCTCCTTTGGATTTTCTTCTTTAACTTCTTTTTCTTTATTCATCTTTTAAAGCTAAACCTATTGCTACTGCATATGAAGGAGCACCTTTCATTGCAATATCTTCAAATTTTTTATCTATAATAATATTGTTCCAAGGCATAGCTATTGAAACATTTGCATTAAGACTCTTAGAAACATACTCTTTCAAACCTGGAAGCAATGCTCCATTTCCACTTAAGACATAATCAGAAGGAGCAATGGAGAATGTTCTACTCTTAAAGAACTCAACACCTCGTCTTACTTCTACCATAATTGATTCTATGATCGGTGTAAGGACAGAATATATCTTGCCCTCTAAGACAGTTTCGACTGCACCATAGTTTCTTTTAAACTCTTCAGCTCTCTGACTATCAAAGTTAAATTTATTAACAATTGCTTGTGTTAACGAGTCTGAACCAATAGCAATACTTTGTGAGAAGACTAAATACCCTTCAGAGATAATACTCATGTCTGTACTGTTAGCACCAAAATCAAGTATCACCAGACCTTTCTTCCCCGTAGATTTGTACATAGCTCTACCCATTGCTACAGATTCAGTTTCTATGGAATAGAGATCCAAACCTGCTTGAGCAGCAATATTAATGTAGATATCAACAACCTTTTTGGCTGCAGCTACAACTAAAACTCTAGGAGCATTCTTTTCTGTATTAAATCCAATCGGCACATAGTCAAGCTGAACCTCATTCAGGGGTAGGGGAATATACTGTTTTGCCTCATAATATACAGCTTCTCTGAGTTCTTCCTCTTTCACTCCAGGAAGTTCAAAAAATCTAGTAAAAACAGAAAATTCTGGAAGAGCCATCACCACTGCTTTGTTTTTAATACCTGAAGAATCGTATAGTCTCTTAAGCACATCAGCCAACTTCTTCTGATCTGTAACATCCTCACTATTAATAGCACCTTTTGGAGTTGCTTGAGAACCCAAATTCACAAGTCTAGGCTTGTTAGAAGAAATCCCAGAAAGTTCCACAGCCTTTACAGAGTGTGTTCCAAAATCAATACCTACATGATCGGGCAGTTTGGCCATGTTCAAATATTCATAAATTATTTCTTGTTATAATATATCAGAAAATCAAACAGTTTCAACTATTCTGACTCACCAATATATCTACCTAACTCCTTTACCAATCCATCATAATCTAAATCTGTCTTGACAAGATATGATGAGGCTCCAAGTGTAAATGATTCTCTAATAACTGACTCACTAGTCATATTCGTAAGAATAATAACTGGAAATTTCCCATATTTACCTTCATTTGTCTTTATAGCTCTTAATACTTCTAAACCATCAACACCTGGCATCATTAAATCCAATAGAAGAATATCAACTTTACCAAGATTCTGTGCTAAGAAATCTAACCCTTGATATCCATCAGAAGCTGTAAATGCAGTATACCCCGCAGTTTCAACTAATTCCTTATATGAATCTAGTAAATCTTTTTCATCCTCTATAATTAAAACATTTTTCTTTGTTCCCATTTCTTTTATACTGAATTTAGACAGTTTATATATTATATATTACCATATAACTCCTTCCGTTTTAACAATAGCTTGTCTGTTAAAACTTCTAGATATTATTCCATCTTTACCAAAATACCAAAAAACAGCAGAAGAAGTGATATCCAACTGTATTATTTTATTACTTTCGACTGTATCTCTGACTTTTATCTTAAAATCATCTACACTAACAAAACGAGTATTTAGCACCATGTAGTTATGAGAAGGGTTTTCAGTGACATCAAAACACTTACTATGATCTTTTAGATTGTCTGCATATGTTTTTAAAATATATCCCTTCACCTTATCTTCAGAATCTGCCGATTTGTAGTAGGCAAGACATATCCATTTTTCACTGTTATTTGGCTTGATATGTATTTCATTCCCTGTCTCAGTAGAGTAGTTTATCTCTCTAAAATTTGGATGTACATTATCTTCAAATCTAGGTATTACAACATCCCCAGTATTTGCATTATAAGTTCTTCCAGAACTCTTATATACATGTACATAATCAGGGTTAGTAGTTCTAATAGTTCTTCTTAATAACTCAAGTACATATTCTGAATTTGTTCTTACTCGTGCTTTGTTAGTAGAAGTTACTGACACCTTGAGAAGAGTAGTTAATACTAAAGCAGAGATTAGCATGATAAAACCTAATATAACCATAGTTATAAGCATCTCTATTAAACTAAACCCTTCGTATGTTTTTCTTTTATAAAAATTCTTCATTACAATGGTGTTGTAAAATCATAAGTATAATCTTTAACATTTCCACCCTTTGTTTTATTTCCTTCACTCAATATATGACCCACTATGATTTTAATACTTAATTCATGTACATTAGTCCCAGTATAAATCCTTTCAATACATGCCACTCTAAAATAATCAATTCTAGTTATACCGTCCACTTCTTCTTTCAACCCTGCATTCGCTTCCATACCTAACTCATTCCTTAAACTATGATCTAATTGAATAGGAAGATTAGACCAAACCTTATATGTTACTCCATCAGACATTTTTTTGAAATTAAACTTATTGCTCTCAGAATAAGGAACAAAACAAAACCAACGAGGTGCATGGCTGCTACCATATATTAAGTTAAGTTCTTTTTTAGGATCTATTCCCTCTGTTAACATCTCCTGTATGATATTCTCCGTCATTACAGCTCCCTCTACAGCATACTGAGTCATTTTATCTATCCTCTCATTCTGTACTGTATCCATCATAGTACTTGCTGCAATCCTCATTAGAATTACAGAAACAACACCAACAAGAATTATAGCTATCAATGATTCAATAAAACCTAGTGCTTTATACCATCTTCTATTTTCCTTACTTAAACAATTATTCATTTGGTTCTACTAATACTCTCCCTGAAATATGAGATATCGTTATTTTCTTCCCCTTACTACCTTTAAAAGGAACTATTCTCATAACAAATGGTCTTGCCTCTCGCAATGGTTGTGGTCGTTCTGTTTTCGAACCTAGACTGTAATTGAGAAGTCGTCCAAAGCTATCATAAAAGAATGCTCTTCCAGTCACAGCTTCAAACACTATGTATTGTACATCTCCTTCTTGAAGCATAGAGTTTAAAAACTCAGGCTTATACATTGGTTCAAAGTTTGTAACAACAGGTTCTATAGTTACAGTAGACTCAGGTAGTGTAATATCTATGCCTGTACCAGCACTTCTATCACCAAAGAGGGAATATTTAACAAGAACATCCTCAGTTGTATTATTACAATAACCTACAGAACTTATCGGTTTTTGTACTGGTAAATTTCCATTAGTTAAACTTAAACTTTCAGCAGGATTAAAGTTCGGCAAATCAGAAGATGTCCTAATATCACCATAATCAGGGAATTTAGAACACCATTTAAAAACAGTATAGTTGCCAGTATATTTAACTCCATTGCCTGGTTCTACGACAATAGGATCCACGGGAGGCTTAATTTCAACTGGAGGCTTAGTTTCAACTGGAGGCTTAGATTCAGAAAACTCCTTAGAATCAAGAGTTTCCTCAGAACCAGAAGAAATCTCACTCTCAGAACTTGTCTCGTAAGGTGGTTTTTCCTCTCCTTTTACTCTATCAAAAGATATCCCCAAACCATATATCCAATTTTCATCTGGTCTCCTTTCTAACAGCATAGCATCTCTCTGTACCTTCCTAATACTTTGTTCTAAGTTATTCGTATACTCATTCAAACGTGTTGTGGTTTGCATATTTTGATATGAAGAGAAAGCTAAAGTTGCAAGAATCATAAAGATCGTAAGCACAATTAACATCTCTATTAATGTGAAAGAGGAATACTTTAATCTTTTGTTTAACATAGTAGGCAGTACTAAATTAGTATTATAAATGTATCATATTGCCTTTAAACATACAACTACAAGAAGTATATACTCTCAAGTAAGAAATCAAAAATAGTTACACCCCATATTGAGGCTACTAGATAAGATATTGTAAAGAATGGAATCATTGGTATTTTAATCCCTTTTAATCTTTTCTTTTGCAATATACTAAAACATATCGCATAGAGTAGGGCAGTAAAGATACTTAACCAGAAAAGAACAACAAATTGTTTGTAGGTTAGAGCTAAACCTAATGATAGTAGGATTAAGAAATCACCTAATCCGAATGATTTTTTAATTATTAAAGTTAGGAGGGCGAGAATAAGAAGTATACCACCAGTTAAAAGTACAGAGATTAGATTTAGATTAAAGAAGATGAATATCAGTAGAGATATACCTATAAGTATGTGTACTAGTATTCTTGGTACTTCACGATAGAGAATATCATAGTAGGAGAGGATAAAGAGAAGAAGTAGAATAATCCATATATAGAAAGGAACTGAGTACATATACATTAGTAAGAAAGATATACCTAAAAACAACTCAGAGAGAGGATATATTATATTTACCTTCGTTTTACATTTAGAACACTTACCACCAATATATATATATCCTAGTATGGGAACCAACTCATACCATGTGAGTTTTTTTTTACATTCTTCACAGTAAGAACTTTGAGTAAGTAATATTTTTAGTTTAATACCTTTCTCTATTCTATACAGTGTTGCATTGATATAGCTAGCTATAGATGCTCCTAAGAAGAATATACAGATATATATAATTATCATATATCTATTATATATATGTTTAGATAAAAGAAAAACCCCTCCGAAGAGGGGTTTTAATTTCTAGATGATTAAGAGATTATTAGAAGCTCTTATTTTCAAAGTCTGCTTTATATGCATCAGTAACAGTGTTTTGAAGATAATTATAGACTGTAGCATCAGTTGTCTCTATTTTGTCTGTCGCAATCGACACTCCAATAGTATTATCTGAGAACCCATTCCCTGCACATACAATTCCCTTATCCCCAGCATCATCTACTCCTCCAAGAGTTACACAGATTAACATAGATTGAAGCTCTGTATTTACAAGATAAATATATGTTGCATCCTTACCTCCAAAAGAACCCATGTCTAGATACTGTCCTATTGTATTTGGCCCAGATTCACCAGTAATAACTGCAGAAAGAGTAGCAGGACCACCTGTAGCTCCTATTTGAGGAAACTTACCATAGTCTGTATAGTGACCTTGCATAGCCTGATATAATTGGGTAGCACCATTTCTATTAGCAATCTCATTGGCTCGATTGATCGCAAATCTACCCGCGGCTACTCCTACTACCATAAGGATAATAAGAATACCCATAACGATAAGCATTTCTATTAATGTAAATGCTTTATATGCTTTTCTATCCATAAAATTAGACAGTAAAATTTAATTTAACTAATAATAAATTACACAACTTAGGAAACTTTGTCAATGCCTAACCCATGGCTTGTGCTAAACCAAACATTGGCATATACACACCTAATGCAATAAAGGCAACAGCACCACCCATCAAGATAAGAAGAAACGGTTCTAATATAGTAGAAAGATTAGAAGTTGCAACATCCACCTCCTCCTTATAATACTGAGAAACCTTCTCTAAGACAGCATCTATCTCTCCTGTCTCCTCACCAACAGAAATCATACTACTAACTAAAAGAGGAAAATACTCACTTCTAGCAATTGGTATAGCTAAAGGACCACCTTTCTCAACTTCATCCCTTGCGTCCATTACAACATCTTTAAATACACTATTACTCAAAGACTCTCCTGTAAGTTCCAAAGCCTTTACAATCGATAATCCACTACTTAAAAGTAATCCTAATATTCTAGTAAATTGTGCAATCTGCGTCTTTACCACCAACTTACCAACAATCGGAATCTTTAAAACAATCTTGTCTAGATTCTTTCTACCTTTCTCTGTACTCCTGTAGTACCTAAAACCTAAGACGAGTAGGAGTATAATAACTAGTAATGCCCACCAATACTTCACCATAAAATTACTCATAGATATAAGCATCTTGGTTATCACTGGGAGTTCTGCATTAAAATCTGCATAAATCTCAGACATAGACGGTACAAGAACAAACATCATAACAGCAATAACGCCAATAATGACAACAAGTATTATTGATGGATAAATTAAAGCAGATTTAATTTTCCTATTCAGAGAATCTCTCTCTTCCAACTCTGTTGCTAACTTACCAAGAATTGTTTCTAAGTTTCCACTTTCCTCGCCCGCCTCAATCAAATTTAGAGTAATACTATCAAAAATATCCTCTTGTTCTCTAAATGATGTAGAGAGAGACTTACCTGATTGAACAGATTGAGAAACATCTTTTAATACTTTCTTAAACTTTGGATTGTTAGCTTGTTCTACCATAATCTCCAAAGCCCTGTTCAGTGGTAACCCAGAAGCAATCATTGTTGCCATCTGTCTCATAAAAACAACTTTTTCCTTCATTGGAACACCTCCAATGTTTATCTCCTCAAGTCGACTTAAGTCAAATTTACCAACCTGCTTAATTGAAACAACAACCAAACCTCTATCATGAAGAATATCAACAACAGCATCATGATCTCTTGCTTCAACATCTCCACTTACTTCCTTACCTTTATCATCTCTTGCTGAATATCTAAAATTTGGCATATTTTATCCTTTTAATAATCTTACTACTTCCTCAGGATGAACAGCATATTCCTGAGCTTTTTGAGCACTAATGGCTCCCTCTCTAACTAAAGAAACAAGTGATTTCTCTAGATAGACCATACCGACATCTGCTCCTGTTCGAATAATATTATCAATCTGGTGAGTTTTACCTTCTCGAATAAGGTTTGCAACAGCAGGGGTATTAAACATAACCTCTGAAACAGCTCTTCTACCTCCCTGATCAAGAGGCACAAGTCTCTGAGCAATGACCACTTCAAGAATGTTTGATAACTGCAATCGTACCTGTGGCTGCTGATTCTCTGGGAACACATCAATGACTCTATCAATTGTCTGTGCTGCATTATTTGTATGTAATGTTGCAAATACTAAGTGTCCTGTTTCAGCTAAGGTAATTGCTGCAGCAATAGTCTCATAATCTCTCATCTCACCAATCAAGATAACGTCAGGATCTTGTCTCATTGCACTCCTAAGAGCCACTGCCCAAGAGTTTGTATCATCATTCATCTCTCTTTGGTCTATTAACGCTTTCTTACCTTCAAAAATATATTCAATTGGGTCTTCAATAGTAATAATATGATCAAATCTGTTTCTATTAATATCCTCAAGCATAGCTGCTAGAGTAGTACTCTTACCATGCCCAGTAGGACCTGTGACTAAAACTAATCCCTGCTTTAACTTCGTAATTTGATGATATATCTGAGGAAGAGCTAGTTCTTCAATTGTCTTAACTCTGGTAGGAATCAACCTAAATGCAGCAGCTAGGTTTTTCATTGTATAGTATGCATTAACTCTAAACCTTGCAGTTCTAGAACCTTCATATGAATATGCAAAGTCAATTTCTCTATTAACTTCCAAAAGTTCCTTTTTATCATCAGGAACTATAGAAAGAACTAACTTTTCTGCATCGACAGGTGTTAATAATTTCTCTCCAACATCCACAAGTTCACCATCCACTCTAATAATAGGGGGATAACCAACAGAAATGTGTAAATCAGATGCATTCTTTTCTATAACTTCTTCAAAAAGTTCATTCATAGAATACTCTTTAGCACCTGTTCCCATCTCAGTCGCAACCTTGTCCTCCTCAAGTGTAGAATCTTCCGAGTGTGTACTACCCAATGGTTTGGACAGATTGTACTTTTTTTCTTGCCTCTGCATCGCTTTTATCTGATTTGTTTCAGGCATAATTTGAGTAAGAGAATCACTCCAAGTTTTCTGTTCTACTGGTGGAGTATTAAGATTGGGTAGTTCTGTTGGTCGTTGAATATATGTTTGTTCTGTTTTCTGTCCTTCCTCAACTGATGATTGAGTTGTAGGAGGAAGAGTAGAAGATATTTGTTGTGTTGGTGAAGTAGTAGACTGTGCTGGAGTTGGAGACGATTGTGTATGTGGAGTAGGGGTTTCTAACAATGCACTAATATCTTTCTTTAACTCCTCTAATTTATCTTCATTTATATAGTTTGTTGGTTCTTCTGTTTTTTCTTCTACAACAGTTTGTGTTGCAGGCGGAGTAGAAGATACTGGTGGTGTTGATGGTTGAGTTTGAACTGCTTGAGCAGAAGCTCCCTGTTGTGAGAAGTCAGGATAATTAAATTGAGGTCCATTTGGACTTTGTGCTTGGGCAGTATTTTCCATATATTTATTTATACCAAAAAAATTATTCTTTTGACACTCTTAGAACTTCTTCAATTGTAGTAATTCCTTCTAATGCCTTTAAATAGCCATCCTGAATCATTGTTATCATACCTTGTTCTACAGCAACTTTCTTAATATCATTATCCGTAACATTTTCCATAATCATTCTACTGATTCTTTCTGTAACATCCAAAACTTCAAAAATACCAATTCTTCCTGAATACCCTGTACCTCCACAACGATCACATCCTTTACCTCTGTAGAGATAAATTAAAGGTGTTCCATCTGCACCTGTCTCTGGTGCTTTCATAACTAAAGGTTCTTCCTGCCCATTTGTTGTTTGTACTGACTGCTTTGAGGCAATTACTCTATTAATATATCCAACTAAGTCAAAATCTTTCACACCTTGCATAGTTTCAGTAATATTTCTCAAAACTTCTGGAGTAATAGGGTAGGCCTCTATACAATGCTTACAAATTCTTCTTGGTAATCTCTGCGCAGCAACAGCCCTAATGGTCGAAGCTAAAAGATATGGTTCTATACCCATATCCATCAGTCTTGGTATGGCTGCAGCAGCACTATTTGTATGCAATGTAGAGAGAACTAAGTGACCTGTTAAAGACGCCTGCACAGCAAGTTGAGCAGTCTCCGCATCTCGAATCTCACCAACCATAACAATATCGGGATCTTGTCTTAAAACAGCTCTTAGACCAAATGCAAAAGTTAAACCAACATCGTCATTAATCTGCACCTGAGTGACACCTGGGACTCTAATTTCAACTGGGTTTTCTAACGAAATAATATTTACTTTCGGATCATTAACCCGCATAAGAGAAGTTGCCAAAGTTCTAGTCTTACCACTCCCTGTAGGACCAGTCACAAGAACAATACCATTTGTTACACTAAGAGAATCTACAAATATTTTGTATGCATTACCTCTTAAACCAGTATCCTCCAATGTAATATTTTCGGTGTCAGATTCAAGCAACCTCATCACAACTTTCTCACCATAAATCATAGGCATAATGGAGACTCTAATATCCACCTTGTTAGTCCCCATTTTGACTTGAAACCTACCGTCCTGAGGAATTCGTTTTTCATCAATCTTCAAGTTTGCAAGAATCTTTACTCTTGAAACAACAGCTGGTGAAAGACTTTTTGGCAGGACAAGCCTTTCTGTCATCACACCGTTAATTCTAAAACGAACACGCATTCTCTCCTCCAATGTCTCAATATGAATATCCGATGACTTACTTTTAACTGCATATTGAAGTATCGAGTTAACAATTCTTGCAACCGGAGCTGCAGCCAAATCAGACGAGCTCAAACTTCCAAGTGCACTACCTGTATCATCTTCAATTTCCGTAACAGGAACATCAACATCTTCCAATGCCTGAGTCACCTGAGAACTCATCATATCGCCAACTCTACGATCTAAGATCATATTAATCCCTTCTTTTGTGGATATGTATATCTCCATACGAGTACCAGCTGGATATCTACTCTGAAGAGCCTGAGTTGCTTGAATATCAAAGGGATCCTCTAAAGCGATTTTAACTAATCCATCACTTCTTTCAAAAGGAACAGCTCTGTATTTTGCTAAATTATCTATCGGAATCTCAGCAATAACACTCTCGGGTACAGAAATTGTAGTAAGATCTATAAAAGGAATACCAAAAATAGCAGATTTTGCTTTAGTAATATCAAGATCACTAACAAGATTTAACTCTCTAATTATTGCTTCCTCACTCTTGTTGCTACGAGTCCTTTCCAAAAGGACTTTTCTTACACCTTCATCATCAATAAGATTATTCTTTTGTAAGTATTTTAAAATAGATGTTTGGGTAGCCATCTGGGCAGTTCGTTATTTAATTCTAATACCAGTTTATGATACTCAATAAAATTAGTCAATGTATAAAAAGAATATGATAGAATGAAATATGACATATATTCTAGTTCGCAAAACAGAAGACGAAGAAAAAACAGCTTTAAGACATTTCTTAGTAGAAATCCTTAAGGAAGATATTACGCTAGACATGATATACACCCATCCAGATATACACAATCTAGAAGTCACAGACAAACTAAGTATTGGAATAGAAGATGTAAAGAATTTCCAAAAGAATTTAATCTACAAACCATTTCAAGAAAGTGCTCAGCTTGGAATAATTCATGATGCTCAGAAGTTAACACATGAGGCTCAAAACTCTTTACTCAAAACATTAGAAGAAAGTACTAAAGAAACAATATATATTCTTACAGTAAACAATGAAAAAAACTTACTACCTACCATTCGTTCAAGATCAAGAATCATATATATACATACTGAACAGGAAGGGGAAGAAGATCGTCTAGATGACTTTTTTGACCTGGACTTAATTTCACAATTTGAAATAGTTGAGAAAGCTTCTGAGGATAGAGACTCCTCACTAGAATTCATAAATGAACTAGAAGCAGTAACAAAAACAAAATTTGAAATAAGTATAAAAAATGGTAATATAGATGGTTCTAAAAAAATTCTAGAGGACCTTAAAGTAATACAAAAAAGCAGAGAGAAGATAGCTGCAAATTGTAATCGTAGATTGACTTTAGAGGCAATGGTAATACAGTTAAAATCTTAGTATTTTGGGTTAAAAAATGATATAATAAAGTAGAGATTTAGAACTTCAAAACACATTAACTTACAGATAAAAACAGGGATTAATATGGCAAAAGTTGAAGATTACGGAGCATCAAATATTCAAGTATTAAAAGGATTAGAAGCAGTCAGAAAGAGACCTGCTATGTACATCGGTTCTACTGATGTCCATGGTCTTCACCATATTTTCATTGAGATTTTAGATAACTCTGTAGATGAAGCTATTGCAGGATATTGTAACCATATCTGGGTTACACTCAATAAAGATGGATCTCTTACTGTAAAGGACAATGGAAGAGGTATCCCTGTAGACACTCACCCTGAAACAAAAGTTTCAACATTAGAAACTGTAATGACAAATCTCCATGCAGGAGGTAAGTTTGAGCAAGGTGCTTACAAGGTCTCTGGTGGTCTACACGGAGTTGGTATGAAATGTACAAATGCTCTTTCTGAATGGATGATTACAACAGTAAGAAGAGATGGTGGAATATACAAGCAGAAATACGAAAGGGGTGCTCCTGTTGCTCCTGTTGAGAGAATTGGAGATTCAAACGAGACTGGTACAGAGCATACATTCATGCCTGATGACC
>Ga0208459_1001658_pt1 | contig 20477 bp, 14 predicted proteins | sample AD_UKC087_MetaG_FD_184433 | JGI IMG/M metagenome (GOLD analysis project Ga0208459, IMG submission 184433) | Active sludge microbial communities of municipal wastewater-treating anaerobic digesters from USA - AD_UKC087_MetaG (SPAdes) (version 2) | ecosystem: Engineered > Bioreactor > Anaerobic >... | reverse complement strand
ATGAGAGGATGTTCATCGTAAAATATTTATATTTCATTGCAGATATAATTCTCCGTCAAAAAGATAAAACACGCTATGGATACTGATGAAATTTCGTTTTCCGGCACGCAGCATAAGAGACGCTATCTTGTATGTCAAGGAAATATTGACCACACAACGCGCTGCGTGAAGGATATGGATTGCGACCGAAATTACATTTTGTGAAATCCGGATTCTTCAGAGCAGGTCATGTTCCGGGAAAATATTTTTGATCATCAACCAATTTTTAACCGCATGGATGGACGCGGGCCATTTTCCCTCGTCCGGAACCGGACGCTCTTTTCCCGCGCAAATTCCATCCCATTTTCAACCGGTATCGCTGAATCGCAAATCCGCCGAAAATGTTCTTGACTTTATAATATAACACTGTTATCTTAACACCGCTATTTAATCAATCAGGAGTATCCGATGCCCAAAAAGCCCATGACCCAGGAAGCCATCGAGACAATGCGAATACGCATTCTGGATACCGCACTGGACATCATTATCGAAGAAGGATTCGGCAATTTAAGCGTGCGCAAGCTGGCGTCCCGTCTGGGCGTTACCGCCACGACCATTTACAACTATTACACCAACAAAGATGAAATCAATCTGATGATTCGAATCAGGGGATTCGAAAAGCTGTATGATCTTCTGCAAAAACGATCGGCCCCGTTCGACGATATTGAAGCTCGCTTGAAAGCCATGATCCGCGCCTACGTCGAGTTCGGCCTGAATCATCCCAGTTACTACGACATCATGTTCAATCTGCATACGCCCAAATATCTCGATTACGTGGGTACGGAAATAGAAACCCTGGCGCATCGGGAAAAACAAAACGCGTTGAAATGTCTTGCTCTGTTTATGGAACCCATCAGTGCGTATCTCCCTTCCAGGGGCAGGAAGAAAGAAAAATTTATTTTGTATCAGATTGTTAAATTCTGGTCGGATATGCACGGGCTGATCACCTTGAAAAACAGCCGCTTGTTTCATGAAGTTCTGGATGAAGTAGATGCCTTCATCAGGGCAAGGACATCGGACATGATTGAAGAGATTATTCACCTGCAAAAACGTCTGCAGGACGGAGAAAAAATATTTTAATATAGATCGTTTAATGGAAGGGAGGTATTCCATGGAGACACATATTCCGAAAAGCTCAGCCGACAAGTTGGCCAATCTTTTTTTAAAATTCGTTGCCTTTAATTTTAACGTCCGTCCATCATTAAACAAATATCTGAGGTGCGACGACGGATGGTTAAATTTTACCTTCGGCATTAAAACGGAAAACGGATCTGTGGAGCAGGCCTTAAGCATTGAAAACGGCAAGATTCGCGTATTAAAACCAATGCCGGAGAAATTTGATGCTCAGTTGATCTTCAAGGATGAAAATGCGCTCAAGGAAGCGGCAACGCAGCCTCCGAACAGACTGATGCTGGCCCTGATGGAAAACAGAATGACTACGCACGGCAATCTCGGCTATCTTCAATTAATCAATTTGTATCTCTCGTTGTTGTTGAAACAAATTCAGATTGCCAAACTCAAGAAGGAAGCAAAAACGGAAAATCGAAAATACGACGCGGGAAAAGCATCGAAACACAGTATTGAAACCAGAAAACCGCGACAGCTCCGAGCGGAGCATGTTGACCCTGGCGTCAAATTCCTGAAAGACCCCTATCTGAGCCAATATTCGCTGGATGACTTCCCGAGAGTAAAAGATTTTCTGGATATTCACCTGAAAACAAAACCGGCCATCTGTCACGAACGGGCGGAGCTGATCACGCAATGGTACAGAGAAAACGGATTTGAAAAAGATAAGAGCGGCAAGCCCTGGGTTGCCGAAATGCGCCAGGCCAATGCTTTTAAATATCTGATGGAAAACAGACAACCGATCATTCGGCAAAATGATTTGATTGCCGGCACCAATACCACCAAAGATATCGGTGTCATCATTTATCCGGAAGCGCACGGAACCATGATCTGGGGAGAACTGCTTACCGTTCCCCACCGGCCCTTAAATTCTTATGATGTCGATCTCGACACCATTGATGTTCTGCATAACAAAGTATTCCCTTTCTGGCTTCGGCGTAATTTCCGCGAGTGGGTAAGAGATCATAAAGATTATCCTCTCTGCCAGAAACTCGACGAACGTTTTGCCGCCTGCTTCTTATGGAAAACCGTTGCGCTGTCACACACAATTTTAAATTATCCCGAAATACTAAGACTGGGCACCAACGGCATCATCGCAAACATTGACGGGGAGCTCAGCGCCACACCGGAGAACGAACAGCAAAAACGCGATACATTGCAGGCGATGAAAATCTGTCTGGAAGGCATTAACGCCTACGCGAAGAATCTGGCGCAGGAAGCCTGGCGACTCGCGTCACAGGAAACTCAACCTATCCGTAAAAACGAATTGCTTCATCTGGCTGAAATCTGCAAACGGGTGCCGGCCAATCCCTGTACAACACTGGATGAAGCCGTCAATGCCATGTGGATCATCTGGATCGGTGTGCACATGGAAAACACTAACGCCGGATTTTCCCTGGGAAGACTGGATCAATGGCTGCAGCCTTATTTTATTGCCGACATGGAAAAAATGAAGGATGAAAAAGAAAAACAGGATTACATCAAGCACGCTATTGAAATGATCGGCTGTTTCTACATGCGCTGTACGGATCATCTGCCTTTGATACCGGATATCGGCAATTATCTGTTCGGAGGCAGTTCATCCGATCAGGCCATTACCCTTGGCGGTGTGACGCCTTCCGGCGAAGATGCCGTCAATGATATGACCTATATTTTCCTGAAAGTGACGGAAATGCTCTCCATCCGCGATCCCAACGTCAACGCCCGTTACAACAAGAGCAAAAACAGCGCCACCTATCTGAAGAGGCTTTGCGAAGTCAATTTAAACACGACCGCCACGCCTTCCATTCACAATGACGAGGCGGTGATGGAATCGCTGGCGGAATTCAACTATCCGGCGGAACATCTGCGCGACTGGTCGGCAACCGGCTGTGTGGAACCGACACTTTCCGGACGTCATATCGGCCACACCAACTGCATGATGTTCAACATGGTGGCCGCGTTGGAGATGGCACTCAATAACGGCAGGCATCCGTTGATGCGCTGGGATGTGGGACCGAAAACCGGCGATATCAAGGCTGGAACATTTCAAGATTTCGAATCGTTCTTCAATGCGTTCGCCACACAGCTTCGTTTTCTGGCCGATCAAACCTGTGAATACAACAACCTGTTGGGTGAAGCCCATCAGGCGATCCGCCCGACGCCTTTCATCTCCGCTCTGATCGAGGGACCGTTGAAAAAAGGGAAGGACGTGACCAAGGGCGGCGCGCTCTACAACTCCTCAGGAACGGCCTGCATCGGCCTGGCCGACATTACCGACTCTTTGATGGTGATCAAAAAGCTGGTCTTTGAAGATAAAAAGATAACGTTTGGCCAACTGCTGGATGCGGTCAATACCAACTTTAAAAATGATCCCGCATTACTTGCGTTGATAAAAAACAAAACCGAGCTCTTTGGCTCGGGTAGTGAAGAAGCTCTGGCGACGGCCAATCGCGTAACCAAACTGGCTCACGACATTTTTATCGAGCACGAAAATTACCGCGGCGGCAAATATACGGCAGGCTTCTGGTCCATGTCCAATCATGTCGCTTTCGGCACCCTGACCGGCGCACTTCCTTCAGGAAGACTGGCCGGCAAAGCCTTTACGCCCGGCTTGACGCCTGAACCGCATGCTTCCAGGAGCATTCTGGATAATATCCGAGACGTCGCCCGATTAAAGCCGGAAAACATGAACAACAACATCGCTTTTAACGTGAAAGTTGTGCCCAGCGCGCAGGAGTCGCATCAGAAAACCGTGGATAATATTTATTCGTACGTAAAAACATACAGCGATCTCGGCGGAATGCAGATACAGCTTAATGTCGTGTCTTCCAAAACACTTCGCGACGCCATGGAGCATCCCGAAAATTATCAGAACCTGCTTGTCCGCATCTCCGGCTATAATGCGTACTTCGTAACCTTGAACCGAGAGATGCAGATAGAACTCATCGAAAGGGCTGAGTTCGGAATCTAGAACGGGAATAGATTAACCATTTGTGTCATTTCGAGAAGTCCCGGCGATTCGGGATGAAGAAATCTTTTTTAATGAACGTTTTAAGACTTCTCATCCCGACACATCGGGATTCGAAGTGACAAAAAATTTTAAGCGCAACTTAATAATTAAAAAATCTGGAATAATTGCTTATGGCACAAAATGAAATAAAAACCCCTTTGATTCTGGAAATTAAAGGCAACAGCCTGGACGACGGACCGGGCATCCGCTCCGTGGTATTTTACAAGGGATGTCCCCTTTCCTGCGTATGGTGTCATAATCCCGAAAGCAAGAAAACTTCTCTGGAAATATCCTTTGACCCCAAAACGTGCATAGACTGTGGTGCCTGCCGCGAACTATGTTCGAAGAAAGCCCTTTCCCGTGATCATCGTTTTTACATCGACCGAAGCAAATGCGACCTTTGCTTTCTGTGCGTTGACGCCTGTCCTTCGGGCGCGTTGGACAGAGTCGGAAAAACCATGTCCATGGATGAAATCATGAAGAAGATTCTTCCGGACAAACCGTTCTTCGATACATCAGGCGGCGGTGTCACCCTTTCCGGAGGCGAACCCACTCTGTTCATGGATTTCACGTCACAGCTTTTGAAATCACTCAAACAAAACAACATTCATACCCTTCTGGAAACCTGCGGTTTATTTGACATCCATAAATTTATGGACATGCTCTATCCGTATCTGGATGCTGTTTATTTCGACATAAAAATTATCGACGGCGCTGCGCACAAAAAATACTGCGGCGTGTCCAATGAAAAGATTCTGGATAATTTCAGAGAACTTTCCCGGAAGGCAGCCCAGGACGGAAAAATTCTTCTGCCGCGGACACCGCTCATTCCCGATATTACGGACACCGAAAGTAATATTCAGGGCATTGCATCGTTTCTGAAAAGTATGAACATCACCGAAGCCGCCTTGCTGGCTTATAATCCTTTATGGCACGAAAAAAGCGATAAAGTCGGCGTGGAGGATCCTTACAAAAACAATAAATCCATGACGTCTTTTCGGGACAACAGCGTCCTAGAAAGATGCAGGGCCATATTCAGCCGCTCCGGAATAACCGAAGCCAAAAATTAATATTTAATCAATAACACGTTGGGGGGAAACTACGTAATGAAGAATGAAGAAACCATCGCCCAGCCGGTTCTGGTCACCGGTGCAACGGGATTCATCGGCAGCAGGGTTGTACATAAACTTTTACAAAACGGCATCGCGGTCAAAATACTGGCACTTCCCGGCGAAGTCGTTCCGGTTGAATGGTCCCACAATGTTGAGATTGTCTATGGCAGTATATCAGACGCTCAGGCGGTCGAAAAAGCGGCGGCGGGAGCCAAGACGATCATTCATCTGGTGGCGATTGTTACTGATTGGGGTGACGAAAAAAAATACTGGGAATTTACCGTCGAGGGCAGCCGGAAGATTTTTGAAGGGGCTGTTAAAAATAATTCCCGTGTCGTGCTCGCCTCCAGCATTGTCGTTTACGGAGACAAAATTTACAGCCAGTCGTGCCCTGAAGAAACGCTATACGGAAAAACATTCGGTCCCTACAGCCGGACAAAACAGGCGCAGGAAAAGCTTGCCTGGGATTACTACAAAAACAAGGACATGAGACTCACCGTGGTTCGTCCGGCAAACGTCTATGGTCCGCGTTCGGGTCCGTGGCTTCATGACGTGATCCATGTTCTGCAAAGCGGATCGCCCGGTCTTATTTCGGGAGGCAACATGAATGCCGGGCTGGCTTATGTGGACAATGTGGCCGACATTCTGATTCTGGCCGCCTCCGCGGATGTTGCCATAGGCAGGGCATACAACGCCAGCGACGGGTTGAACGTGACCTGGAAACAGTATTTCAGCGATATTGCCGGAATAATCGGTGCAAAAAGTCCGAAATCGATCCCCCGCCCGATCGCTTCCTGCGGCGCCGTTTTTCTGGAAGCGTTATGGAAATTTTTCGGTATTGAAAAACGCCCGTTGATCACCCGTGAAGCGCTGAATCTCATTGGTTCGGATAACAGAATACCTATCGACAGGGTCAGAAATGAATTGGGTTATACGCCGCAAGTTTCTTATGCGGAGGGGTTGAAACATATTAAGGAATATATTGGCAAAGAATTCAAATAATACAGGGGGCGTGTATGGCATTTTTTTCTAATAAATTAGCGTTCATCACCGGAGGGTCCAGTGGCATCGGTCTGGCAACGGCCAATTTACTCGCGGCGCAGGGATGCAACCTTGTTTTATTTGCTCGAGGGCAGAAAATGCTGGATGAAGCATGCAAGACGGTCAAAACAAAAATGAAAAGCTCTTCTCAGAAGGTCAACGCCGTCTCCATGGATGTGGCAGACAATGCCGACGTTCAACAGAAAATCAAAACGACTGTCGAAAAATTCGGCGTTCCCGATATTTTAATCAACAGCGCCGGTGTCGGTTCCGGGGATTATTTTGAAAATATTTCCTATGAACAATTTGACAGGTTACTCAAAATCAATGTGTACGGCACCCGAAACACCGTCAGCGCCATTCTGCCTTTCATGAAACAAAAGGGCGGCGGTCACATCGTTAATATTGCATCCGTTGCAGGACTGATCGGCATGTACGGTTATTCTCTGTACTGTACAAGCAAATATGCCATCGTGGGATTTTCGGAATGCCTGCGCAGCGAACTCAAGCGGTTTAATATTAACGTGACGCTCATCTGTCCGCCGGAAGTTAAGACTCCTTTTATCGAAGAAGAAGCAAAGACACTTCCACCCGAAGCGCGGGTGGTGAAAAATATGGCCGGTTTACTGACACCGGAACAGGCGGCAAAGGCAGTTGTCCGCGGCATCCGAGGAAGGAAGTTTCTCTTCGTACCCGGCTTGATGGCCAAGTCTCTTCTGTTCTGGCACCGCATCAGCAACGGATGGCTTACGCGAACGCCTTCTGATTTGATTATCAAACTTGCCACCAGACGATCACGCCAATAAAGATATATGCAAAACATCTTCTGTGTGATGGATGTTTTTTGACGTGGTGTTTCTTTCTATCGCTCTTTATTTTTCTTTTTTTTCTTCTTGACCGGTTGAACAATTTCGGGATGCGGCGGCGAAGAGGTAAGAAGTCGATACGCAATAGTCACGCCCAGCACAAACAGGATAATGCTTCCATATTGTCCGGGTGTGAGCGCCCCATACCGGACATCCCCGTTTTGTGCGGCATCGAGACGGAGAAAATCCAGGAAGAATCTTACCGGCGTATAGAGAATCAATACCGCGGCGGAATAGCTTCCCGGCCTGGCCCCCCAACGGTGAAGAACAAGCGTCGCTGGAAAAAGGACCAGCAGGGTAAACAGGAATTCATAAAATCCGAGATTATGCCGCGAACCGCCCGGCTGTTGAAACGCCAGGAAAAAATCGCTTAATATGCCGGGATGATCAAAAATAATCGTGCAGCCGAGTCTGCCGAAAACCCATCCCAGGACCAGCCCCTGAAGAATGCACTCGGCATAAAGCAGGGGCGAACGAATTTTCCTTTGATAAACGAAAAACATAAAACCGAAGAGGCCGCCGAAAAAACCTCCAAAAGAACTGAGTCCCTGCCAGAACTTCAGCAAATAGACAGGCCCCTGCCGGACAATCTGATCGGGATGATAAAAAACGGCTTCGGCAATGTGCGCGAAAAAGAATGCCGAAAGCAGCGTATAGAGCAGAGCGTCGTCCATGTCTTCTCTGGGAATTCCCGCCTGCTTCGCCCGATGCAGCGCCAGCGCCCGGCCGGCCAGAATGCCGGTGGCGGCCAGCGCACCGAAAGGACTGATGTGCAGAGAACCCATGCGGAATAATTCTATGGTTTTGATATCGGGCAGCACAATTCCATGTCTCCATTTTTTATCCGGAATCGCGGTCTTCCCCGATTTGAGTTTTCAAGAAAGCGGGAAGTCGCGCCTGCTGGTTGTAGCACATGTTTTACCGGAGTTCAGTTATTTTTTTATTCTCCAAACCGTTCGGAAAACCTTGAAGATAAGGTATGGATTTTCATTGACAGGTCTTTCCCCTTTTCCTATACTTTTTTTGAAGTCATTTTCATACGGAAAGCAAGACAAGCCGTGTCCCCGGCCTTTTGGAGGAAAGAACTCCGAACCCAACCCCGGCAAGAGGATTGACCATGAAAGTTCTTGTCATAAACAGCGGCAGTTCATCGTTAAAATATGAGCTTTTCGATCTCGACACCGAAAAATCGCTCATGAGCGGCGCGGTATCGCGCATCGGCGCGGAAGAGACGGATCATGCCTGCGCCTGCGGCGACAAAAAACATCTGACGAAAATTGAAGCGCCGGATCACCGTGCCGCGCTGGACTTTGTCCTGAAGGCGATCACCGGCATGCCGGATACGCCGGTCAAGACTTTGAGCGAAATCAACGCCGTGGCGCATCGCATCGGTCACGGCGGTTCGCTGTATCGCGGCCCCGTGGTCATTGATCAGAACGTGATTGACGAAATCCGGCGACTCATTCCCCTGATGCCCCTGCATCATCCCGCCATGCTGGCCGGCATCGAGGTCTGCCGGAAGGCATTGCCGGATGTCCCGCACGTGGCCGTTTTCGACACCTCGTTTCACAGCGCCATTCCGAATGAAGCCGCGATTTACGGCCTGCCGCACGAATTTTTCACCGCCGGCGTAAAGAAATTTGGCTTTCACGGAAACTCGCATGAATATGTCGCATCAAAGGCTGCCGAGTATCTGGAGACCCCGATGAGACGTCTGAATCTCATTTCCTGCCACCTGGGCAACGGAGCCAGCGTCTGTGCCATTCAGCGGGGACATTCCATCGATACCAGCATGGGCTTCAGTCCGCTGGAGGGGCTGATTATGGGCACGCGCGTCGGCGATCTCGATCCGGGCGTCATCCCTTATCTGATGCGTCAACATCATCTGGGCCTCGATGAACTGGACAAAATGTTAAACAATCAGAGCGGCTTGCTGGGCATTTCCGGCGTGAGTTCCGACATGCGGGAAATTATTGCCGCCGCGGACGCCGACAACGCCCGCGCGCTTCTGGCCATTAAAGCATTCTGTTACCGCATCAAGAAATACATCGGAGCGTATCACGGCGTTCTGGGCGGAGCCGACGCGCTGATCTTCACCGGCGGTATCGGTGAGAACAATCGCAGCATCCGTTCCCGCTGTGTGCAGGGACTGGAAAAACTGGGGTTTGCCATCGACAAAGTCCGCAACGACCGCTGCGAAGTCCATGCAGAAAAACCGGTCTGCGATATCAGCGCACGCTACGCGAATACCCAGATTCTGGTCATCGCAACGGATGAAGAACTGATGATCGCCAAACAATGCGCCCGCGCGCTGGATTACACAAGCTCCATCAAACATCACCTGCTGGCAACGGACAGGCGTCCCATCCGCGTTTCAGTCTCCGTGCGCCACGCGCATTTAAGCAAATCGGATGTGGAAGCGCTGTTCGGACCGGGACATGTCCTGACATCCAAATCGTCCCTCTACATTGACAGCGAATTTGCTGCCAACGAAACCGTCGATCTCGTTGGACCCCGCGGCCGGGTCAATAACGTCCGCATCATCGGACCGGAACGCCTCCGAACACAGGTGGAAATATCCCGCACGGAAGAATTTCAGCTCGGCATCGATGCCCCCGTCCGCGAATCGGGTGATCTGGACGGTACGCCCGGCATCATTCTGGAAGGGCCGGCGGGACGGATCGAAATTCCAGAAGGCGTCATTTGCGCGATGCGGCACATCCACATGACACCGGAAGACGCCGAGCTATACGGAGTCAAGGATAAAGATATCGTCATGGTGCGCATCGAGGGCGACCGCGAACTCATTTTCGGCGACGTGCTGGTGCGCGTCAAACCCAATTACAAACTGGAAATGCACATTGATACAGACGAGGCCAACGCCGCGGAACTGCCGCCGGTATCCGAAGGTTATCTGGTGCGCATCGAGTCGCGCCGCTGACAAATATGGGTGTATTGGTAATTGTTTTCTGGCAATGTAACAGGTGTGAATGAAAAAAAGAAAACTGAAAATCATGCTGATCAATCCTCCCAACTGCGGGAGGAGCATCCTCGAAGAAGAGTACGGCATCACATCGCTGAAACAGATTTTTAAGGGAGAACCTTTCAATCTGGAAGTGCTGGCCGGTCCTCTGATTGATCATGACGTGATGATTATGGATTTGAAATGCGAACTGGACGGCGCCCTCTGGAGCGCCTTCGATGATTTCCAACCCGATGTGGTCGGCCTGACGGCTCTCACCTGCGAAGCCAATACGGTCATCGGCATTGCCCGCAGAGTGAAAGAAAAAAGCAATGCTCTTGTCGTTATCGGCGGAAATCACGCCACCTACAACCCGGACTATTTTAACCGCGCCGAATTCGATTACATTGCCGTCGGGCTGGCCAAGAAGAGTTTCAGCGACCTGATCGATCATCTGGCCCTGGGCAGCGAACCAGCGGGTCTGGCCGGCATTGCCAGATGCGCGCCCGGCAAGCCGCCGGCCTACACAAAACGGTCGTTCGATGAAAAAGATTTAATGGATGACGTCCCGCCCCGCTATGATCTGGTCGCAAAGTACAGAGACCGGTATTTTCTGGAACATCTCGGCCTGACGATGGGTTTTGTCATTACCGCCTACGGCTGTACGCACCGGTGTTCTTTCTGCACCATTCCGGAAATGACGGGAGGAAAATATTTAAACCACTCCGCCGGGGCCGTCCTTCGGGATATTCAACTGCTGGGCGATATTCCCTTTGTCAGGATGGTCGACGCCAACACGTTCGGCAATCCGTCTTTATCGCTTGACCTTTACGAAAAAATCATGCAATCCGGTATCCGGAAAAAGTTTTTTGCCGATGTCCGGGCCGACACGATTGTCAAGAATCCGGATCTGATGAAAAAATGGAAGGCGGCCGGACTTTACGCGGTGGTGATCGGTTTTGAGGATTTTCAGGACGCGCGACTGGACGGTTATAACAAAAAATATCAGGGACGTGTCATCCATGAGGCGATTGAGATCCTGCATGACGTGGGCATCATCATGGTCGGCGATTTCATCGCCTCGCCCGATTATGACGAAAGCGATTTCGAAAAACTGGAAGCGTTTATTGTCGCCCATCAAATCCAGATTCCGGTGATTTCGGTTTTAACGCCCATTCCGGGCACGCCGCTTTATGAAAAGATGAAAAAAGATATTGTCATTGACGATCTGGATTACTATACGTTCACGAACGCCGTAACGAAAACCAAAATGCCGGAAGCCCGATTCTATAAAACATTTGCCGACATGGTCAAAAGACTGCACCACAAGCCGCATAAAACCACGTAGAGGAAAGAATTTATGGACGTTTATATCAACGACATTGCCGCATTTCTGCCCAACGATCCGGTGACCAACGACGAAATGGAAACGGTGCTGGGCGCCGTGCACAATATTCCTTCCCGGATAAAAAACAGAATTTTGAAAAACAACGGTATCGAAAAACGCTATTACGCCATTGACCGTAAAACCGGCGAACTCAACTATACCAATGCCCGGCTGACCGCCGAAGCCGTGCGCAGATTAAAACCCTATGATGGCTTTTCGGTCAACGATATTCAGATGCTCTGCTGCGGGACATCCACTCCCGACGTGCTTTTACCCGGTCACGGTCTGATGGTGCAGGGCGAACTGGGCATCCCGTCGTGCGAGGTCATCACCACCGCAGGCATCTGCCTGTGCGGCATCACAGCTTTCAAAGCCGCTTATGCCAACGTCGCTCTGGGACTGAGCGACAACGCCGTATCCACCGGCTCGGAACTGGCATCATCCTTGATTAAGTCGAATTTTTTTGAGCATCTCCAGGGCGATCCCGATTTCAAGAATCACCCCGTCCTGCCCTTTGAGTCGGATTTCCTGCGCTGGATGCTCTCCGACGCGGCCGGCGCCGTTTTCATGTCCGGCAAAAAAAATCAAGGCGGCCTTTCGTTGCGCGTGGACTGGATTGAAAACATTGCCTACGCGGGACAACTGGAAACCTGCATGTACGCCGGGGCGCACAAAAAAGAAGATGGCACGGTGATCGGCTGGCGCCAGCTTCATTCGCTGGAAGAAGCGCTGTCCAAAAATTATTTCGCCCTCAAGCAGGACACCGAACTGCTCAACCGGGAAATCGTCCGCGTGATGATTGACCTGGGACTTTCCCGTACCATCGAACGGAGAAAAATTAAACCAGACGAGATAGACTGGTACCTGCCTCATTATTCTTCGGATTTCTTCCGGGAAAAAATTTACACGGCGCTGGAAGGCATCGGTTTTAAAATTCCCTATGAAAAATGGTTTACCAACCTGGCCTACAAGGGCAACACGGGTTCCGCTTCCATTTATGTGATCATGGAAGAACTGTTCCATTCGGGCCAATTAAAGGCCGGGCAGAAACTTCTCTGTTTTATTCCGGAGAGCGGCCGGTTTTCCGTCGCCTATATCCTGCTGACGGTCGTCTAAAGAATAATAGATTAGGATAATCAGATGTTTTTTTGCTGAGTGATTAGTCACACAATCCTCTTCGTTTGGCCTCATCCAATACTTCACAATGTTTTAAAAAACACGATCGGTGAGCGTCCATACAACCTTGTTTGTTATCACCTCGAGCAAAATAAAGCATTGCTCTGTTATGATAAGCAAAAAAATATTTCGGATTCAACAGGATGGCCTCACTAAAAAACCCGATAGCCAATTCCTGTCCCCCGTGGTTCGAAGCTTCAACTCCTATATTGTTGTAAGCCTCAGCATAATTTTGCTTAAGACGTTCGACTTTTTCATCATTATCATTGGCTTTAACTTGCCAATACCTATTAAGTTCATGATATGTAATAATTCGATTACTGGCATTTAAATGATTTTGCTTTAATCCGATGGCGGTGTGGAAATCTTGGACGGCATATCGATGCAGGAACAGATAAGTGAAAAAAATACCTCTTTCATGATACAAATCGCCAACATCATGTATATTTTTCTTTTCCAATATAAAAAACCGAAAAATCGGATTTGTTTTAATCAGCGGATCGTCGGTATTTTTGAATGATTGTATGTCTTTTAACGCACTTAATAATACTCTGCTGGATTCAATGTAGGTTTCCCAGCGTGATTGAGTGAGTATTGATATATGCTGGGGGATAGCAATGATATTACCGATAACCGCCACACACATGGTGATGATTATCACCCATTTCGGAACATGCGTTTTGCAGACGATATGGGTTAGTATAGCCAATGTCATTACGAGCACAATGAGCGTCGGCGACCAATGATATACTCTTCGGAGTGCGGGTGAAAACAACCCAGGCAGTTTTAAAATCATCAGCGCATGCATCAAAATAATCAAAAGATGGACTGTCAATAATCCAATAAAAGCCAGAATAAAAATTTTTCTACGATCATCCGAAACATTGCGCAAATAGTAAGCGGAACACAATAGGAATAAAAACAGTAAACCATATATTCCCCACACAGGAGGATTCCCTACTAAAAATCGGAAAGTGTCCAAATATAAAGACAATCCTGATAAAAAAAGCGGCGGTAGGTGTTGAACAAAATGTAGAAAAGGTATTGATTGAAAAGCAAAATCAGGGCGGTACCCATTGATCATCAATGTTAATTCAGGAGCGATCAAATACCTATAAAATCCATGGAAGAACACAATCATCGCGCCGATCAACAACATTATGTAAATATTCTTATTGTGGACAATAAAATTCCATATGAATAAAAATAACAGCGCTGTAAACACCAAGAAAATTCCCTGTTCGTCAAGGAATGTCATCATGAATATTGTTAAGGAAAAGGCAATAAAAATTTTACGGGGGGGGGAATCAATTTTTTCGGAAAAAGAGGTAGCAACAATCTTATAAATCAAATAAAAAAGAATCGCGGCAAGAAAAGTTGTCCATATTTTGCCTGTTCTATTCAATGAATTAAAGAAAATACTTGGAGAAGTCCAAAATAGGATAAGCCAGCAGACTCCCATGATTGGCTGAAGATTTAATTCTTTCACGCAAAATAACCACAATACACAGCCGGTTATTATCGATAGCGTATAATGTGTCAAAGATAAAAAATGCGGGAATCCTTTCTCTATGCTGAATTGTACAAATTTATAATCTACAACATCAAAAAGATAACTTATCTCACGGGCACGATAACACCCATCATCCAAAATTCTGCTGTCAAATATTTTTTTCAACAAAGGTATATCAGACATAAAGAAGGGCAAACGAACATACTGCTCGCGATTTAAAAAACCACCATCCATACAAATGATGGAAAATAGAGCCAACAAAAAACTCAATATAATCACATGGAGCAGAGATATTTTCTCACCGTAGTGGTCACCCCATTTTGATAATTTTATCAAATCCCAAATCCTCTTATTCACGGTGGCACAAAAACTGTAGGTGGTTTATAAACTGTTAATTTTATAAAAAGTTTATATAAATAGCTCTTCTCTATGCAAATAAATTGATGAAATATCGAAAGCAAATTTTATAATGTTTTTATGTTATTAATAAAGGCATTGCCTGTCAATTGAATATTCATCATTCAATATGGTGTGCCGGATAAATCTGATTTATAAAGATGTACTGATCCTTCTAAAATTACATCTTTATCAAATAATGTTTCCCTACCAGCAAAAGATGACGGCATATCATGCGTGGACCGGAGTATCGCATCACCGCTTTGATTTTCTCTCTCATGTCCGGTTTATAGCAGTGCACCGTGCATTGTGAACATTTGGGCTTATTGTGAAACTCAAATTTCAAAAGCGAAGTGCGTTGAAATTTGTAAGTTGAACAATCCCGCACAGCGGAGGGTATAACATCCCGCAGCTTGCCTAGGGATTTATACCCGTGATTCGTCTTGAGTGGACATTTTTCCAGGCGTTGTCCGACGTAGGTCAGCAACGCTTCGCAGTCAACGCAATGATGATCCCGACTGCCGTGATGACCGCGGCAGTAAAGATCAATCATCACACTGACGGTTTTAAATTCCTGTTCCATTGTCCTTCATGAAGACTTTAAGATCTTTCCCCTCAAGCTCAGTACGATTTCTTTCATGGGAATCTCCTTGCCTGCCGCCTCCATGCCTTTTTTGACAATCATCGGCATTCCCGAACAGCAGGGCACTTCCATGACAACCACCGTAACACTTTTGATACCGGCGGTTTTGAAAATGTCGGCAAATTTTTGCACATACTCCTGGACATCATCAAACTTCGGACAGCCCATCATCACCACTTTCCCCTTCATTAAATCGCGATGAATGGTGGGAAAGGCGACGGCCGTGCAGTCCGCAAGGACCAGCAGGTCGCCGCCTTTCAGGAAGGGGGCACTGGCCGGAATTAATTTGATCTGAATCGGCCAGTGGGTGAGAGCGGAGTCTTGTTCCACATTGTCGAAGTGTTTCGTTTTATTGGCCTCTGCGCAGGCGGAAGGTTTGTCAAAAATCTGAATGTGAGCTGAAGGACACCCGCAGGGCATCGTCTCCGGTTCCTTTTCCTTCTTGGTCAGATGCTTTTTGACTGCTTCTTCATCAAAAGGAGACGCTTCCCGTTCGACAATTTTCAGCGCTCCGGTAGGACATTCACCGATGCAGGCGCCCAGGCCGTCGCAGAATGTTTCCGAAACCACTTTGGCCTTGCCGTCGATGATTTGCAGCGCGCCCTCGGCGCAGCCGGTCACGCAATTGCCGCAACCGTTACACAATTCGTCATCAATCTCGATAATCTTACGTAATATTTTTTTCATAAATCACCTTTCCTTCCTCATTCCCGCGCCATTAGCTCGTAACATTAAACTTCAAGGTCATTGCGGAATAACATCATTACTGCCCTTTCATCATGGCTTCGATGTCCGTCTGAACATCCCCAATAGGCTTGATGTTGAATTTTTCCACCAAAATCTTGGCGACGTTGGGCGTTAAAAATCCCGGCAGCGTCGGGCCCAGGCGCATGCCCTTGACGCCCAGATAAAGCAGCGCCAGCAACACCGCCACGGCTTTTTGCTCGTACCAGGCAATGTCGAAGGAGATCGGCAGCTCGTTGATGTCTTTGAGTCCGAAGACCTCTTTGAGCTTCAGGGCAATCAGCGCCAGCGAATAGGAATCATTGCACTGGCCGGCGTCAAGCACACGGGGAATGCCGCCGATGTCGCCCAGAGGCAGTTTATTGTAACGGTACTTGGCGCAGCCGGCCGTAAGAATCACGGTGTCGCTGGGCAGAGCCTGAGCCACTTCCGTAAAATAGCTTCGCGTCTTATGGCGTCCGTCACAGCCGGCCATGACGATGAACCGTTTGATCGCGCCGGATTTAACGGCCTCCACCACCTTATCCGCCAGCGCCAGAACCTGATTATGGGCAAATCCGCCGACGATCTTGCCGGTCTCAATCTCCTTGGGGGGGGGACAGGTCTTCGCCAAAGCGATGACGTCTGAGAAATTCTTTGCGCCGCCCGCCGGTCTGTCCGCGATATGTTTGGCGCCCGGATAGCTGACGTTTCCAGTCGTAAAAAGCCTGCCCAGATAGGTGTTTTCTTTTTTCACGGGAACCAGACAGTTTGTCGTCAGGATAATCGGGCCGTTGAACGTTTCGAAGTCCTCGTTCTGATGCCACCACGATGAACCGTAATTGCCCGCGAAATGGCTGTATTTTTTAAAAGCCGGATAATAGTGGGCCGGCAGCATTTCGCCGTGCGTATAAACATCGACACCGGTGCCTTCCGTCTGTTTCAGAAGTTCTTCCATATCCCTGAGGTCATGGCCGGAAATCAGGATGCCCGGGTTGCCACGCACGCCGATATTGACCTGCGTAATTTCCGGATGACCGTAGGTTTCGGTATTGGCCTTATCCAGAAGCGCCATGGTGTTAACCGCCGTCTCGCCCGCCTTCATGACCAGCGCGACAAGATCGTCCGCCGAAAGATCCCGCGTGGTGGCCGCCAGCGCCTTAAAGACAAAACGGTAAATGTCATCGCTTTCAAAACCAAGAACCGCCGCGTGATCGGCATAGGCGCAAATTCCCTTGAGACCGAACACCAGCAGGGATCGCAGTGACCGCACATCCTCGCTCGGAGAGGCGTTGATACGCACGTCGTCCGCGGCGGCTTTCGCCAAAATATCGTCTTTGCTCTTCGGCGTCCACACGGCGCAGTCGGGCAAATTTCCGGAAATGTTTGAGGCGGCTTTGACTTTCACGTCGTCACGCACCTTCAGCGCGTCCTCAATTTTTTTGATAATGACTTCGTCATCCCACGCAACGTTGGTGACCGTGACGAAAAGCGACTCGCAGACAAACCGCCCGATTTTCTTATCTACGGCATCGAGCGCTTCGGCGTAAACTGAAATGCCTTTGCAAACGTAAATGAGCAAATCCTGGAGATTCGCCGTCATTTCGGGTTTACCGCAAAAGCCTTTGATCGTGCATCCCTGATTTTTGATCGTTTCCTGACATTGATAGCAAAACATATGAAACCTCCCTGTAAAAGATTATTTGTCTTTTTGTTGGTGAGTATAGTTAAAAAGCTAACGCCTATCCTTGACTTATGTTAAGAAAACGATATATTTTTTCACTAAAGGACGTAAACCATGAAAAAAGCGCATGAAATTTTGATCAGAAGCCAGCTTTTTGGTGGATTGCCTGAAGAGCATATCACAGAAATCGAAAAAATTGCAGTCGATAAGCATTACAATAAAGGCGACATCATTTTTTACGACGGTGACGAGGGGAACGGCTTTTATCTGGTCGCCGCCGGCAGCGTTAGTGTTTACAAACTTTCGCCGGACGGCAAAGAACAGATTTTTCATATCGTGAAAGAGGGTGAAACCATCGGCGCGGTGCCTGTTTTTTCCGGTAAGTCTTTTCCCGCCAATGCCCGGGCGCTTTCCCAAACACATCTTTTATTTTTTGACCGGACAAAATTCATTAAGCTCATTGCCGGCAAGCCGGATCTCACCATGAATATTCTGGCGCTGCTTTCCATGAGACTGCGGGAATTCACCATTCAGGTGGAAAATCTGTCGCTGAAGGAAATCCCTGGCCGCCTCGCCTCGTATCTGCTTTATCTTTCGCAGGAGCAGGGCAACAAAGATTTAATCAAACTGAATATCTCCAAGGCGCAACTGGCTAATTTACTGGGGACAGGACCGGAATCGCTTTCCCGCGCTCTGGGCAATATGAAAATGAAAAAACTTCTTAAGGAAGAGAGCGCCGGCATCCGGTTGCTCAACCGAGACGAGTTGGAAAAACTGGCCGAAAGAGGGAAAGTTGCGAATTAGTCGATCTGCAAAATAATGTTGATTCGTCGGGAAAATCCAGTATTCATCAACAATATTTTATGGATTTTCTTCGAGCCATAACTCGCGGGTGATATCCACAATTTTGCGGCGCTGGTCATCATTCAAAATAATCTTCGGTGAATTTTGAATCGTTGTGTCGCGATTTTCCACAATCAGCACGGATGTATTCCTGTCCAGCGTATGACTGTGCCAGACACCGCGCTTGACGTTGTAAAGTTTCCGCAGCTGCATATCGACTGCCGTAATTGACGTGACCGTATCTTTTCCTTCTCCCAGAAAAAGAATACAACGACCTTCCAAAAGAACAAAAACCTCATCGGTTTCATTATGCCGCTGCATGGCGAAAATGCGTTCGGGCAGCAGATCATCACAATAGCGCAGTATCGCCACCCGCCATTGATCGTAGTCAACCAGCGGCTCATAACCCGCGCCTTCAAAGCTGCGAACCTCCAGCAAATGTTTACCGATATTCTTCAAGTAAATTCTCCCATGCAAATCCGTCTGTCTTCTACCATATGTTCAGTCGGTGTTCAGCCGTTTTCTGCATATTGCCCTGAAAATTTTTTATGGATGTGAAAAGGTTTAAATGTTTCCATGCCGCCCGGCAAAAAACAGCTCCGGAACCGCTACCGGTTCCGGAGCTGAAATTCTTCCGTTGTCTTTTTTACGCTATCTTCGATTGGCCTGGTCTGTAACGGTAAACCAGAAACGCGGCAAGCAAAAATCCCAGCAGAACCACAGACAGATAACCGGAAATGAGCAGCCAGGCAAAACCGACGAGAGGATACAGAGCCGTCCGGACCGCAATCTTGATTAACGGTTTATCTTCGATAAAACGCGCGGCAACTGAACCGTTACGGTAATACCAGGCAACGAACTTGCGTCCCCAACCATTCGTCAGCAGGTATCGGTCTCTGAACTGGCGGAGAATTTTCACCTGTCCGGCCAGCGGCGATCCGAAGGCGGCCGTGGCAATAAAGCAGGGTCCGCTTTCTCCCTCATCATATATATATTTTGTTGTCACGCTGAATGTATCGGATACGGAGCCGATCGTCAGCGTTGCATCCGTTGTCGTATGAAAAATAGACGATGATGTTTGTCTCACTGTCACGATGTCGCCGTTGCTCACGGTACCGGTTTCACTGGTGTAATCACCGCCGTTGATTGAATAGGTTCCGCCTTCAATGGATATGACTATTTTTGCCTCAATGCCCGATACGGTAATGGCATTGGATGTAATTGTGCTGTTCCAGGCAACTTCCGTTTGATCGACAAACGTAAAGGGATCAGGTGTTATATCGATCGTAGGATCGTACTCCCAAAGGTCATTGTATTTTGTCGAGCCCCCCAATCCTAAACCGATGTAGCCTTTGCTGCCGATGACAAAAGCAACTGAAAAACCTCTTTCCGCTCCTTCGAAGTCGACTTTCGGAGTCCAGGTATCGGTGGCCGGATCGTACTCTCCAAAATCCTTGTAGTTTACCGAGTCGTCGTATCCTGTGCCGGCATACCCCTTGCTGCCGATGGCAAAACCGACAACACCGTACCGGGCGGCTGCACCGGCATCCGTCTTCTGCGCCCAGGTATCGGCGACCGGATCGTATGCCCAGAAATCACTGTATTTTGCCGAACCATTCAATCCCGAACCGACGTACCCTTTGCTGCCGATGGCAAAACCGACGGCAAAAATTCTTGCCTCTCCGCCAAAGGCAGCTTTTGATGTCCAGGCATCGGTAGTCGGATCGTATACCCAAAAGTCTTGATAGTTTGTTGAGCCGTCACCTCCCGTACCAACATACCCCTTGTCATCGATGACAAAACCAACAGCGCCATTTCTGCGCACACCGCCGAAATCCGCCTTCCGGGTCCAGGTATTGGCAGTTGGATCGTATGTCCAAAAATCTTTATAGTTTGTCTCACCATTGTATCCCGTGCCGACATACCCCTTGCCGTCGATGGCAAAACCGACCGCCGCATACCGGCCTGCACCGCC
>Ga0208459_1001646_pt1 | contig 20609 bp, 20 predicted proteins | sample AD_UKC087_MetaG_FD_184433 | JGI IMG/M metagenome (GOLD analysis project Ga0208459, IMG submission 184433) | Active sludge microbial communities of municipal wastewater-treating anaerobic digesters from USA - AD_UKC087_MetaG (SPAdes) (version 2) | ecosystem: Engineered > Bioreactor > Anaerobic >... | reverse complement strand
TCGACCCGGACGGCTTCCCAGAGCGAGGAGGGCAGATTTTTGCCCACGAAATCCGCCCGGATGGGCAGCTCGCGATGACCGCGGTCAATGAGAACCGCCAGTTGAATCATCCGGGGGCGTCCGAAATCAATCAGAGCGTCCATGGCCGCGCGGATGGTTCTGCCGGTGAAGAGCACGTCGTCCACAAGGATGACGATTTTTTCATCCAGTGAAAAATTTATTTTCGTTTCGCCCAGCCTCGGTTTTTTGTTGGACACGGAAATATCGTCGCGATAAAGGGTGACATCCAGTATGCCCATCGGGATCTTGCCGTGCTCGATTTCGGACATTTTCTTTTGCAGCCGTTCGGCGAGATACACGCCGCCCGTTCTTATGCCGACCAGGACAAGGTTTTCCATTCCCTTGTTCTTTTCCAGAATTTCATAGGCGATTCTGGTCAGGCACCGCTCAATGCCTTCCTTATCCATGACGGTTTTTGTGCTTTTCGTATTCGACATGTGCGCTAACCCCTTGCCCGGTTAAAAAAAAAGCCTTTCCCCAAAACGGTAAAGGCTTCATAATCTTCATGGATCTTTGATTTTCTCATCAACGTTTCCTTTTTCAATCTCTCCGGATTAAATTAAAAGGCTTTATTGGGGATGGTTATATAACCAAACCGTTTGTGTGTCAAGATTTTAAAATAATTTCCCGAATGTCTGCTGATATGACGCAATGACAAACGGCGGAAAGCGCCGAAACCTTCCGGAGAACGGCCTAGTGCAGCAATTGACCCAGCCGTTGCCACCGAAGATTGTGTTCATCGCGGTTCCACGACCAGTAAATCACGAAAGCTTTTCCTTCCACATCCTTCAGGTCAACAAAACCCCAGAACCGGCTGTCCAGACTTTCATCACGGTTGTCGCCCATCACAAAGATGGATTTCTCGGGAACAATAATCGGACCGAAATTATCGCGAGGCTGCAGCGATTGCGGCAAAATCAAGCTGTCGCTGAAAATTCCATAAGTGTCTTTGAACTCCTGATCATTGATGAATATTTTCTTGTTTTTTATTTCGATTTTGTCACCGGCAACACCTATCACCCGTTTGATAAAGTCTTTGGAACGGTCGTTGGGGAAAATAAAAACAACGATTTCTCCTCTTTGCGGGTCTCTGAAAGGAATAAGGGTCCTTCTTAAAAGAGGAATTTTAACGCCGTAAATAAATTTGCTGACCAGAATGTGATCGCCGACCAGCAGTGTCGGCACCATGGAACGGGAAGGTATTTTATAAGCACATATTAAAAATGTTCTTATGAAAAGAGCGATGAGGATCGCAATGATAATGGACTCGACGTATTCTTTAACTTTTGATTTCGATTTTTTATCTTCCGTCATTTTAATTTCAAACTCCTAAGAATAAATATTAGAGAGAGAAAAGGCAATCATGCAAAGGGAAATAAACCCTTTAACTGCGTTCTTCCCGACTATATTGAGCATAACGCGATTCAGCGTTCGATGAGGCGCTTTTAATCTGTATTGCACTAAAATTTCCGCAATCAGAATACCCGCAAGTCCTCCTAAAAAAAAGCCGATCCACGCGCCCGGTCCCAGCAAAAACGGCGTCAAGAGAAAACCACCTGCAACCGCTCCCACGGCCACTGTTTTTAATGATTTTCGGGGACTCGACTCCTGTTGCGGCGCTTCACTGACAACCCAGAAAAATTCAATGGTTTCGGCGGCGACGGCAGCGACAAGAAGCAATACGATGACCTGCCATCCGATTTGCTCGAATCCGGTAACCATTGCATAACACAAAACATCAAAAAAAATTACGATAGTTCCGGGTAAACCGAGAAAATTCAAGAAAATACCCGTAAATAATATCAAGATAAAAAGGGTTAATCCCGCCGCTGCGAAAAAAGACAAATTATTCCTTCCTCTGTATTTTCGAAAGCTGCATATTTTCTAAAAACAGCACACTGGTGCAGGCAATATAGATCGTGGAATATGTTCCGACAACGGTACCGATCAGCAGAGCAAAAGCAAAATCACGAATGACTGCGCCGCCGAAAATATAAAGCGCCAAAACCGTGAAGAAAACAGTCAGGGATGTTAAGATGGTTCTGCTGAGTGTTTCATTGATGGCCAAATTGATGATATCACCCAGCTTCTGTTTTGGATTTCGTTTTACAATTTCCCGGATTCGATCTAACGTAACAATGGTGTCATTGATAGAAAAACCGATCACGAAGACGAGTACCGCGAGAATATTGATGGTAAATTCCATGTTCATCAACGCGACCGCTCCGATCACGATCAGCGTATCGTGAACCAGTGCAAGAATCCCTCCCGCCGCATAACGGAACTCAAAACGCCAGGTCACGTAAATCAAGATGGCCAACCAGGAAAAAATAACAGCAATGATTGCCTTTCTGGTAAAATCCGCACTGACTTTAGCCCCGACGACTTCCACGCGCCTGATTTCATAATCATGCTGGAAAGCGGCAGAAAGAGGCTGTTCCACATTCGCCGACAGCATCTTTTGATCGGAGAAAGATTCATGGGTTCGAATTAAGAATTCATTGTCGCCGAACTGTTGAATGGTGCTGTTGGCCAGTTTTGTTGATTGCAGAGATTCCCGGATCTGATCGGCGGAAACATTTTTGGAAAATTTAACCTGAATAATCGATCCCCCGGCGAAATCAATGCCGAGATTAAAGCCACCATGATATATAATTGACGCAATGCCGATGACGATCAGGATGACTGAGAAAGCCATCGCATATTTCAATTTTCCGACAAAATCTATGTTAACACCTGGTTTGATCAACTCCATGCTCATACTATATCTCCTGCGTATGCCTGAATTTTAAATGCTCAATTTTTTAATGTTGTAGTTCCATATAACGTAATCGAAGATTACCCTCGTAATAAAAATGGCGGTGAAAAGACTGGCCAGAAGACCGATAATCGTTGTGACCGCGAATCCTTTAATCGGACCCGTCCCGAAAAAGATTAGAACAACAGCAGAGACAATGCCCGTGATATGCGTGTCGATGATCGTAATGAATGCCCTGTCGTAGCCTGTGTCCAGGGCCAGGCGGACGGTTTTCCCCGTACGTAATTCTTCGCGGATTCTTTCAAAGATCAGGATATTGGCGTCAACCGCGACACCAACCGTGAGGAGCATGCCGGCGATGCCGGGAAGGGTCAGGGTTGCCCGGAAGGCCGCAAGAACCGCCAGGATCAAAAATATATTGACGATCAGCGCAATATCAGCGACTGCGCCGGAAAGGCGGTAATAAACAATCATGAATAAAATAACCAAAAGCGATCCGATGATGGTTGCCATGACGCCTTGCCGAATGGAATCACTGCCCAGTGAAGGACCCACCGTTCTTTCTTCGAGGATGTTGACAGGCGCGGGCAAAGCGCCGGCGCGCAATACGATGGCCAGGTCACGCGCTTCTTCCATAGTGAAGTTGCCGGTAATCTGGGCCTGGCCTCCGGAGATACGTTCCTGGATGACGGGGGCCGAATGCACCACGCCGTCCAGAACAATGGCCAAACGTTTGCGCACGTTTTCTCCCGTTATTCTTTCGAAATCAACAGCGCCCTGAGAATTAAATTTCAGACCGACAGTGACTTCGCCGAAACGATCGGCAATCTGCACTTTGGCTGTTTCCAGTGAAGCGCCAGTCATCAGGGACCTGTCTTTCAACAAATAGGGAGAGGAGCCTCTTTCTCCCGTGGATTGACCCGCGCGCAAACCGTACGCGATGACATCTCCGTCAGGAATATTTCCGCGCAGGGCTTCGTCCAGTGAATTTTCATCATCAACCAGTTTAAATTCCAGAAGGGCTGTCTTGCCGATAAGATTTTTCGCTCTTTCCGGATCCTTGATTCCGGGGAGCTGAACTAGAATCCGGTTGTTTCCTTCCGGTATAATTTCCGGCTCCGAGATTCCAAACTGATCCACTCTGTTTCTGATGGTTTCCAGGGAGTGTTCCACCGTTAATTTTTTTAATTCCGCCGCCCGTTTGTCGTTAACTTTCAGCGTGACAAATTGTCCACCCTCCCGCGAAGCGGTCGATTCTATTTCGAAGTCGGGATAATGGTCGCGGAGAACTTTTTCCAGCGCCGTTTTCCCGTCGGAATCCGCCAGTTCCATGGAGATTTTCGCGTTTTGTGCTTTCTCCAGATTGCGGAAACGCACTTTGTTGTCCATCAGAGATTCTTTTAGATCGCCGGATGTCCGTTCGACCATGGCATCCAGAGCCTTGTCGGTGTCGATTTCCAGAACAAGGTGCATGCCTCCCTGCAAATCCAATCCCAGATGAATTTTTTCTTTAAACATGTATTTATCCCAGGGAGAAGGGATGTCGGAAATAAATGTCGGTATCAAGAAATATAAAGAGCCAAGACAAACAATTAAAGTGATCGCTCCTCTGAGCTTTAAAGATTTGAACATGAAATGCCCCTTTCTGTAATGATTACTTTGTTGAAGGCGCCGGAGCGGGAGATCCGGACTTTTGAATGACAGCCCCGATGGCGCTTCTGGCAACTTTAATTCTTACTTTATCGGCAATTTCCAGCGTGATGACCGTATCGGTCAATCCGGTGATCTTACCGTGTATTCCTCCGGTGGTCATCACCATGTCGCCATGGGCCAGATTGTCCAGCATCGCCTTGAGTTCTTTTTGTTTTTTCTGTTGCGGGCGAATCAGCAGAAAATAAAAAATCACGAAAATGATCACCATCGTGATGACAAATCCCCAATCGCCGCCGCCTGCTGCCTGGCCGCCGGGATTCCCGCCCATTGCGTGCGCTAAAGATATCAATTGAATTTCCTCCTTAAATTTTCTCTTGATACGAAAATTTTTTACGAATTAACTTTTTTATTGGTAAAGTCTTCTCTAAACTCTACAAAACGGTTTTCGCTTATTGCCAGCCTTATATTCTCCATGAGCCTCATGTAATAGCGGACATTATGAATGGTATTTAAAACCATTGCCAGTATTTCACCGGCAAGATAAAGATGTCTTAAATAAGCCCGGGAATAATTCCGGCAGGTATAACAATCACATGTTTCATCAATAGGATTGGCATCTTCCCGCCAGCGGGCGTTTTTTATAACAACATTTTCTGAATTTGTAAACAATAATCCGTGGCGCGCGCATCGGGTGGGAATCACGCAGTCAAACATGTCTATTCCACGGGATACCGCAAAAACGATATCTTCCGGCGTCCCCACACCCATAAGATAGCGCGGTTTATCTTGAGGCAGCAGCGGTGTTACGGTGTCGGTGATCTCGTACATGATTTCTTTCGGTTCACCGACGCTTACGCCGCCCAGGGCGTAACCGTCAAAGTCCAGCGGAAGTGTTTTTTCCACCGACATTCTGCGCAAATCCGGATAGACTCCCCCCTGAATGATTCCAAAAAGAGCCTGCTCATGGTTCGTCCTGGCCTGCTTGCACAGCAGAGCCCAGCGGGCGGTGAGATGCAGTGATTTTTCGGTTTGCGTCACGGTGGCGGGATAGGGCGTGCACTCATCAAGGCACATCATAATATCCGCGCCCAGCGCTTCCTGAATCTCAATCGCCTTCTGCGGTGTGAGAAAGTGCCTGGATCCGTCAATATGCGAGCGAAACATCACGCCGTCGGGTGTGATCTTGCGCAAGGCTCCCAGGCTGTAAACCTGAAAACCGCCGCTGTCGGTCAGAATCGGATAAGGCCAGTTCATGAAACGGTGCAGTCCCCCGAGCTTTTTAATCGTTTCATGGCCCGGGCGCAAATAGAGGTGATACGTGTTGCCCAAAATAATATCCGCGCCGCATTTTTTTATTTCTTCCGGCAGCATGGATTTAACCGTTGCCTGCGTTCCCACCGGCATGAAGACCGGCGTATGAATCATGCCGTGAGGGGTTATGATTTCTCCCAGGCGGGCGGCCGTTTCAGAATCTTTCTTGGTCAGCTTAAATTGCATCATGAAGTATTTCCTAAAGGATCAACATACAATCGCCGTAACTGTAAAACATATAGCGGTTTGCCACTGCATGCGCATACGCTTTCTTTGTCAAATCCGTTCCGGCGAATGCACAGACAAGCAGGAAGAGCGATGATTGCGGCAGATGAAAATTGGTCAGCAGTCCATGGACTCTTTTAAATTGATAACCGGGGTAAATAAAAAGATTGGTGAACCCGGACGGCGCCTGAATGTATCCGTTTTTATCGAAGGCGCTTTCCAGGGTGCGGGTAGATGTCGTTCCCACCGCGATAATGCGCCGGGCGTTATTGATCAGCGTGACGCTTTCGGCGCCGATCTCATAATACTCCGGCTCCATCACGTGTTTTTCAACGTCGTCCGATGCGATGGGCAGAAAGGTTCCGTATCCCACATGCAGGGTTATCGGCGCGATTTCGACACCGCCGGTTTTCAATTGCTGCAAAACATCGTTTGAAAAATGCAAACCGGCCGTTGGCGCGGCGATGGAACCGGGATTGCGCGCGTAAACAGTCTGATAGCGCTCCAGATCGGTCATGTCCGGCCGGGCATTTTTTGTTCGCTTGATGTAAGGAGGCAGGGGCGCCCTGCCGAACGTGTTCAAAAAGGGTTCGAAGCCCCCGGGAGCAAAAAAATCCAGAAGCCATTTTTTTTCAGATATGCGCGCTGTTACCGTTGCTTCACAGGCGCTGTAAAGGTCTATCCGATCGCCCTCGTGGAGTCTTTTTGCCGGTCTGATCAGCACTTCCCATGTTTGAGATTGTTCATCCGCTTTCTTTCTGGTCAAAAGCAGCAGCTCCAGGATGCCTCCGGTTTCCTTCCTGCCGAAGAGTCTGGCCGGAATTACTCTGGAATCATTGATAACGAGCACGTCGCCTTTCTGGAAGAATTCGGGCAGTTGAAAAAAAGAAAAATCCTCCCAGGTCTCCCGTTGTTTGTTCAGAAAAAGCAGACGGGAGCGATCCCGCTTTTCGCAGGGATGCTGCGCGATCAGGTCTTCCGGCAAGTAATATGAAAACTCTTTTAATTCCATGGGGCTTTCACTTCGAAAAAGTGTGGGCAGGTAATCAGATTATAATTTTGCTGTCAATGTTATTGTTTTTTAACGTTTGCCCAGATAAAGCAGAATCAGTCCGACAATCATGGCGGATATTCCCATAAATCTTAAAGTGGATTCGGGCATGGTCATCATTTTGGCAAGATAAACTTTTAATTTTTCCGGAAAGACAAAATACGGAAGTCCTTCAATAATGAATATTAGTCCCAGTACGCAAAGAAAATCCTTCATGTTCAATCCTCTTCTTTTGCTGCATTCCAAAGTTTATCTATCTGCTCCGGCGCGGCTTTTCCCAGCGGTATTCCGAGAGAAGCAAGCTGTTCTGTCACACGGGTAAAACGACGTAAAAATTTCGCCGTGGCCTTGGACAGGACCGTCTCGGCGTCAACGTGAAGGAAACGGCTTACATTGACAAGGGTGAACAAGACATCGCCCAGCTCTTCTTCCATGGCGATATTGTTTTGTGTTCCGAAGGCCGTTTCAAATTCCTGAAGTTCTTCTTTAAGCTTTTCCAGAACACATGCAGTATCTTTCCAGTCGAAACCATACGTTGCGGCTATTGAAGTAATCTTCTGAGCACGTTTCAGGGCGGGGAGTGAGCGCGGGATGCTGGCAAACAGGTTTTTGCCGTTCTTCTTATCCTGGCGCTCAACATCCTTTATTTTCTGCCAGTTGCGTTTTACTTCCTGCACCGAATGGACTGTGATATCTCCAAATACGTGGGGGTGACGCCGGATCATTTTCTCGTTGATGCCGTCCATAACCTCGCCCAGAGAAAACAAGCCTGCTTCAGCGCATAGTTCAGTCAAAAACAATATTTGAAACAGCAGGTCTCCCAATTCTTCTTTTAATGCCTGGGCATCAGGGGTGTCGAGGGCATCGGCTACTTCATAGGCTTCTTCCAGAATATATTTGCCGATATCTTCCTTTTTTTGTTGCTGGTCCCAGGGACATCCGTCGGGCGCGCGCAGCTTTCTGATCAGATGAATTAATTGGCGAAGCGCTTCCGCGTCTTTGCTGTTGTCTTTTTTCACTGGTATCAATATCCCGTTTGTATTGAACGCTGTAATCGTGAGTTTGTATATATCATTTTACAAAGACCGGCAATATATACACCGGCAAGATATCCGAAAGAACTCTTCTGAAAACTTCCTTTTTTATGTCATCCGGCCTGATCTTAAGTAATAATATAACAAATTCAACTATTTGTGAATGATTCTGCCGGTCATTTTTTTAATAAAGTGTCGTGAAAATCAACATAAAAAAATATAAAAAAACATTAAAATTGTTCTTGACAAGGCAAAAAAAAGGCGTATTCTTCCCGTTCAATACAAAGGCTTGTTTAAAACGCGTAGTATTAAATCTTTGAAAGGAGGTTAGCCGTTAATGAAAAAAATATTTGCAATTTTTGTTGCCATGCTTTTTGTTGCTTCTTTATCTCTTGCAGTCGTCGGCTGCAAAAAAGCTGAAGAGCCTGCAGTAGAAGCTCCTGCAGTAGAAGCACCGGTTGCTCCGGCACCTGAAGCAGCGCCCGCTCCCGCACCTGAAGCAGCGCCCGCTCCCGCAGCCGCTCCGGCTCCTGCTCCCGCTAAATAATTGTTTTAATCAACAAACGGGATAAATGAATCGGACATTCTCAAAAGGAATGTCCGATTTTTTTTATCATGAAGTTTAATTTACAAAAATGTGTTATACTCTCGCCAAATGAAAATATTTAATCATCGATATTCAATCCTTTATGGTGAGGGAGGTGCTTTATGACAGAGAGAAACGGCGATTTATTGAAGGGCCTGTTTATCGGCGGGCTGATTGGCATGGCGCTGGGCATTATATTCGCTCCTAAAAGCGGCAGGGAAACACGTGAAGATATTTCCCGGAAGGCCAATGAAATGCTTGCAAAGGCTAAAGAAGAATATGAAAAGGCAGCGGAAAAAAGCAGGCAGGTTTATGAAGCCTCGCTTCGGCACGTCAAAGATTTTAATGAGTCGGCAAGAGAAAAAGCCGCGGAAATTGAAAATAAAGTCAGCGAATTGACCGATCAAAGTATTGAAACCATGCAGGGTAATAAGAACCGATTAAAAACGGCAATCGATGCAGGCCTGGAAGCATATAAACAAGAGAGCTCCAAAGAAAAAAAATAAATTCCGGGAAATCGTGATAAATTAAAAAATCAAAGCAGTAAAAAATTAGAGGAGATGATGAATGTATCTGGAAATTGCCTTGTTGATTTTAGTAAGTATCCTGATTGTCTTGGTTATTTTTTGTATTCCTCTTCTTTTACAGATATGGCGCCTATCAAAGGATCTGGCCGTTACTCTGCAAACGTTTAATCAGAGCCTTCCTCTGATATTAAAGAATCTCGAAGAAATAACCACCAATGTGAACAGCTCCACCGCGATCGTCAATAAAAAGCTGCAAAATTTTGCCGGCGCCTCGAATATGTCCGGATTTCTTCTGTCCGACATCATCAACAATATACAGTATTTTGCTCCGCTGGCCCTGAAACTCCCTATTTTTCGAATTATCAGAAATATTGTGGCGGTCGCCAAAGGCATGCGGGTTTTTGCGGAAGTGCTTTTCAATAAAGAGAAAGAAGAGAAATCAAATTAAACCGCCATGGCTAAAATGACATTTTCCAGCAAGTGGGGCAGCGTAAAGGTTCAGAAGAAAACCGCCTCGCCTTCCGCCGAATCGGGTAAATCGGCAGAGGATCTGGTCCGGGAAATGAAAAAGGCGCAAAAATCTTCCGCCGGAGAAGACTACAGGGGAAAATCTCTGGCGATCAACGGCCTTGTTTGCGCGCGCTGCGGACGTGAATTCCCTGAGTCCAAAAGACATCTGTTGACCGTTCATCACAAAGACGGCAATCATTTTAACAATCCCGCTGACGGCAGCAACTGGGAGAACCTTTGCGTGTATTGTCACGAAGATGTGCACAGCAGAGAGGTTCTGGCGGAATATCTGGGCAATGATGCCGGTGGAAAAGAAGTCAGTGTCGTTTATAACGATACGCAGGAAAAGCTGGGATCAGGTTTGCTGGCGGAAAAATTGAAAACAGCGCTGCAAAAAAATAAGTCCGAAAAATAATTTTATCTGACGATGAGACCGGAGCATTTATTTTCTTTGACCACCTTGTCGCCGATGGACGTTCCGCAATAAACGCACGTGTAGTCGTATTTTTCACCTTCCTGAAGAATCAGCAGCAATCTTTTCCTGACGGCTACCGCTTTCTTGCATTGAGGACAAAACAATTCGGTGGCGTCAAAATCCTTATAGGCTGCTCTCATGATCTGATTTCCTCCTCCGGTATTGTTTCCCAGTTCTTCAGCCAGATGTCGGCTTCACTGTCGCTTGGAGCCCGGTAGTCGCCCCGCGGTGACAGCGAACCGCCGGATCCGACCTTGGGGCTGTTCGGCACGCAGGAGCGTTTGTATTGCGATGTTTTAAAAAACCGATACAAATAAACGCGAAGCCATTTCTTTATTTCTTTCAAACTGTAGGCATTTCTTTTATCCACCGCAATGTCAGGCCAGAGTCCTTTTTGTCTATCCTTCCAGGCGTGATAAGCCAGAAAAGCCACTTTGGAAGGCAGGTATCCGAAACGGGTGATATAGAAATTATTGAAATCCTGCAATTCATAGGGGCCGATCGTATCTTCCGTTCTTTGAACCAGTTGATCTTTGTTTTTTCCCGGAATCAATTCCGGAGATATTTCCGTTTCCAGTACATCGATGAGAATTTCGGAGACTGCCGGGGAGAACTGACGGGTATTGGCGACCCAGCGGATCAGATGCTGAATGAGCGTTTTGGGAACGCTGGCATTGACGTTGTAATGGGACATGTGATCGCCGATGCCGTATGTGCTCCAGCCCAGGGCCAGTTCGCTTAAATCTCCCGTTCCGACAACGAGGGCGTTGCGCATGTTGGCCAGACGGAAAAGATGCGCCGAACGCTGTCCGGCCTGAACGTTTTCAAATGTTATATCGAATATTTTTTTGCCGCGGGAATACGGATGCTTGATGTCTTTGAGCATTTGCAGGCAGGCGGGTCTGATGTCAATTTCGTTGACTTCGACGTCCAGCGCCTTCATCAATTTCAGGGCGTTGTTATAGGTCTTTTGGGACGTGGCGAATCCCGGCATGGTGTAGGCTTTGATATTCGCTCGGGGCCATTTCAGCAAATCCATGGTTTTTGCGGCAACGATCAGGGCGTGCGTGGAATCCAATCCGCCGGAAATACCGATGGCAATATGGGGGATGCCGGAGGATTTCAGACGTTTGGCCAGACCCTGAGCCTGGATATTGTAAGCTTCGTAGCATCGCTGATCGCGTTTGGAAGGATCGGCCGGAATATAGGGAAATCGCGGGTAGTCCCGTTTCAGAAGAATATCGCCTCCGGGAAGGCTGACGTCAAATTCGATTTTCCGGAAGGATAGAATTTTATCTTTATGCGTGGCGGCGTTTTTGCTGAAAGACGTTAAACGCATGCGATCCTGCGCCAGACGGTCGAGGTCTATGTCGCCGTGAATGATTTGCGCCTGTTGTGAAAAACGAGGCGATTCCGCCAGCAGATTGCCGTTTTCGTGAATCATGGCGTGACCGTCCCAGGCCAGGTCTGTCGTCGATTCTCCCGCACCGGCAGCGGCGTAAAGATAAGCGGCGACGCACCGCGCCGATTGATTGGCGGCCAACTGCTGACGATACTCGGATTTGCCGATGGTAATGTTGGATGCCGATAAATTGCCGATAATGGTGGCACCGGCCATGGCCGCGAAGCTTGATGGCGGAATCGGCACCCAGAGATCTTCGCATATTTCGATGAAGAAACTGAAATTTTTGATATTGGTGACGTGAAAGATAATATCCGCGCCGAAGGGAATGTCCTTTTGTCCGGCCAGGTCAATGGTGGAGGAAAACGCGGCGGAAGCCGGCGTAAATTGCCGGCCCTCATAAAATTCGCGATAATTGGGCAGATATGATTTTACGGCCACACCCATGATGTGTCCGCGGTAAAAGACGACGGCGCAGTTGAAAAGACGGCAATCGACCTGAAGCGGCGCACCCACAATCATGATCATGTTGATTTTCGCGGAAGCTTTTTTAACCTCGGCAATGGCTTTTCGCACCCCCAGCAAAAGAGCATCCTGGTGGAACAAATCCTCATTCGAGTAGGCGGATAATCCCATTTCCGGAAAAATCGCCATGATTGCTTTTTGCTTTGCGGCCCGGCGCGCCAGTTCAATGGTTTTCTGAGCGTTGAAAACGGGATCGGCTACCTTGACTTCCGGGATGCAGACCGCCGCGCGAATGAAACCCTGATGATAGAGATTAAAGAAATATTTCGTTTTTTTCACCGGCATGAATTATCCTTTCTCCACCAGGGCATAGGCGCTGTGGTTGTGGATGCTTTCGAAATTTTCAGCTTCGACGCAATACCAGGTAAAATTATCGTCACGATTTAATTTTACAGCAACGCTGCGCACGACATCTTCCACGAATTTGGGATTTTCGTATGCCTGTTCCGTCACGTATTTTTCATCGACTCTTTTTAAAAGCGAATAGACTTCGCCGCTGGCGGATTCCTCAACGATTTTTATCAAGTCTTCAATCCAGAAGAATTTCTTGAAACGGACTTTTGTCGTCACAATACTTCTTTGATTGTGAGCTCCGAATTTACTGATTTCCCGGGAACACGGACAAACCGTGGTAACGGGAACGATCACGCCCACCAGAAAATCGGATTTTCCCCCGCTGCTCTCTCCGGTGAAAATGCATCGGTATTCCATGAGGCTTTTCGCCTTGGAGACAGGGGCCGTTTTTTCCAGAAAATAGGCGAATTCAATTTCCATATGAGCGGAATGGGCATGCAGTTTCTGCCGCATTTTCTCCAGAATGGTCTGAAACGTTTTGATGTTGATCTGACCTTTAAATTCGTTGAGCGCCTCCACAAAGCGGCTCATATGCGTGCCCTTGAAGTGATGCGGCAGGTTGACATACATATTGACGGTGGCGTTGACCAGTTGGGTTCCTTTCGCCCGGTCAAGAACAATAATCGGATATTTGATATTTTTGACACCGACTTTTTTTATATCAATGTTGCGAAAATCTTTCTGGCTTTGAATATCTATCATGGCAATGCTCTTATGTGTTTTAGATCAGGGCAGGTAAGTTACCGAGGCGTTTTCCGATTCCCAGATTTTGACCCGGATCATGTCGACGCCGGCTGTTTTCACCCGGGCATCCATTTTTTCGAAAATGTATTTGGCGATGTTTTCGGCAGAAGGGTTGACGCCGGCAAAATCCGTCAATGCGTTGATATGTTTGTGATCGAGCGCCTCAAGAACTTCTCCCAGCATTTTTTTTAATAATCGAAAATCAACTAATATTCCTATATGATTCAACTGCCCGGCGGCGACGGTTATTTCAACTTTAAAATTGTGGCCGTGCAATGCTTCACATTTGCCGCCGATGTCGGCCAGCAGATGGGCGGCGGAAAATGATTTTATAATCGTAACTTCATACATGGTCGTGTGCTCCATCATGGTGATCGTTAATTATTATCATATTTTCAAGAGATGTTGAATCATTAATTATCGGACGCAAACCATTGGAGAACAGTTGACCGGACTGAAACGAATGTTGCCGATTCAACCGGGTGTAAAGTTTATCTGAAAATATCAAAAAAACGGCGAATCGCTGTGCGCAACTGGCCCATGGAATGAATCTCGTTGAGCAATCCGAAAAGGATGCGGGGACGAAAATAAAATGCGGCAAACGCTTTTTTCATCAATCGGCGCACTTCCTTTTGTGACATATTTTCCGGCGCATAGACGACACGATTATTCTGATAGAGATCCCAGGGCAGAGCATCGGGCGCGATGTTTCCGCTTTGAACGAGGCGATCATATATTTCCGTCCCCGGAAGGGGGAGGAAGTTGCTGAACTGGGCTCTGTGCAGGGGCAAGCGCAAGGCAAGCTCGATGGTCTTTTCGATATCTTCGATTGTTTCACCAGGGTACCCGATCATAAAAAAGCCTGTCATTCGAATTTTTGTTGTTGCGGAGACAAGATGAATCTTTTCGATCATCACATCCAGCGTCTCGTTCCTTTTCATGTCCGCAATCATTCGTGAAGAACCGGATTCGACACCGACAGAGAAAGAATAACAGCCGGCTTTTTCCATATGGCGCAGCAACGCTGCATCCAGCGTGTCCAGCCTGACGCCGTTGGTGCAGGCCCAGTCGATCGCAATATTTTCTTCTTCAAGCTTATTGCAGAACGCCATGACGCGGGATTTGTTCAGGGTGAAATTATCGTCCTCGATATGAAATTCCCTGATCCCGTAGGTTTTCTGTAAGTGCTTTATTTCTTCGATAACATTGTCGATGCTCCTCATGCGGAAATTTCTGCCGGTGTTGACATGCGCTCCGCAATACGTGCATGTAAACGGACATCCCCGGCTGGTAATGATGGGGGCAATCGGCAAACTTTTTGAAAAAGTGCCGTGCGGGGCCACCGGATATGTTGTGGGGTCAATTAAATCCCAGCAGGGGAAGGGGATATCATCCGGATTTTCAATACAGCCTCTTTTGTTTATTTTTATTTTTCCGTCGCAGCGATGGATTAATCCTTCGACAGCATTGATTTCAATCTGATCCGATGATTCAATATATTGCAGGAGTCTGGGCAATCCCCGTTCCGCTTCTCCTGAAAAGGCATAATCCAGGTTCCTGATTCCCATGGCTCCTTCAGGATCTCCCGAAGGATGGGGACCACCGGCAATGGTCACAATTCCGCTGTTGACGTGTTTGGCCATATCAACGCATTCTTTTGTTGAGCTGAAATCGCAGGTGTACATCTGGATACCGACGACATCCGGTTTTTCGTCAACAAGATAATCGCGATATGTTCGATGGTTCATCCTTGTTTTCGCGCAATCGAGTATATTGACGGTATGGCCGTTATTTTTCAAAACGGCGGCAAGATATCCCAGACCGAGATTGGGAATGATGATCGGCATTTTAAAACTCGGCGGACGCACGAGCAGAACTTTCATTTTAGATAATCCTGGCGCAAATTTGTTTTTATATTTAATATAAATAATCGATGAACGTCAATTATTGCTGCTTACGGTGACCGGTAGGTATCTTTTCAGAAAGTATTTTATATGAGTTCATCGAAATCACATTACATTAAAAGCAATATCCTGTTTTTTTAGCGGATGCTAATGTTTTGCAATTTTCTAAAGCACATGCTTTTTGAGCATCCATACAACCGAACTTTTTGTTACCAAGTGTAAAATAAACAACGGCTCTGTTGGAAAAAGCATCGGCATAATCCGGCTTATGTGCAATGGCTTTATTGAAATTATCTATCGCTAATTGATGCTGCCCCATTTTATAGAAAGAAAATCCTCTATTGTTGTAGGCTTCAAAATAATTTCCTCTTAATTTTATAGCGCTATCAAAATCATTGACGGCAAGTCGATACTTTCCGAGTTTTCCGAAAATAATTCCTCTGTTATTGTAGGCATCGGGAAAATCTTTTTTCAGGCTTAAGGCGGTATTATAATCTTCCAGCGCTTTGTCATAGTGCCCCAGTTTCTCATAAACAACTCCCCTGTTGATGTACGCTTCCGGATAATTAGATTTTAAATCAATGGCTTTGGTATAATTTTTTATAGCCTGCTGATAATCACCGAGTTTGTGGTAAATATTACCCCTGTTATTATAAGCATCGGGAAACCCGTTATTCAAGTTTAAGGCGGTATTATAATCTTCCAGCGCTTTATGATAGTGCCCCATCTTTTCGTAAATTATTCCTCTGTTATTGTAAGCTTTTTCAGAATCAGATATCAGGCGAATCGCTTTGTTATGGTCTGCGATAGCTTGCTGATACCGACCTAATTCACTGTATGCATTGCCTCTGTTTATATAGGCCGGGGTATAATCCGGCGTTATCTGAATTGCCCTGCCAAAATGATTTATGGCTTTTTCGATTTCCCCTTTTTCAAGCAGAGCGATGCCTAAACCATCGTGCGCAAAATAATTATCTTGGTTTAACTGCAGCGTATGATTAAAGAGCGTTAGGCTGGTTTTCCAGTAGCTGCATTGCTTCCAGGTGATGATCGCTAAAATGATTAGGACAGCGATTGCCGCGGAAGGGAAAACATTTTTCCTTGTTTCCTCTTTCTTAATGAGAAGAGGTATTCCCCAGGCCAGCATTACCGCAATTCCGACGGAAGGCAGGTAATAATAGCGGTCGGCCATCTTAAAGTATCCTATTGCCACAATGCCAATAACAGGGGCGAGAGTTATCGCATACCAGAACCATCCGAAAAAAAGATAGGGCCAGCATTTCATCCATGCAATGACAATGCTGGTTATGCCAAGAATGAGCACAACAGATCCTATGACTTGCCATACCGGAAGTTGAAGAGGGAAGGGATAAAAAACAGCCATATGTTGAGGGAAAAAACTTTTCGCCAAATAAGTTAAGAAAGAGACTGGTGCATTGGCAAGCCGTAAAATAAGAGGTATTGCTTTAGCCGTTGCGTTTGGTTGAGCAAAGATAGTAATCATGGCAAAGATTACGGACATCATAAAGAAGGGCCATTTTTCTTTCAGTTGCCAAGCGATGTAACGGTCGTTTTGCGATTGAAATCGTTTGAGCGGCCAGTAATCCAGAAGAATCATAATGACGGGCAGGGTGACCACCATGGACTTGCTCATCAGCGCCAGGATAAAAGAGCCCAGCACAAGCAGATATCTTTTTATCGCGGGATTTTCCGTGTAATAGACGTAAAGACACAAGGTGAGCATCCAGAAGAAAGCGCTTAAGACATCTTTTCGTTCAGCGATCCAGGCGACGGATTCTACATGCAGGGGATGGAGCGCGAAAAAAGCGGCGACGAAGGCGCTTTTCCAGATTTCTCCGGTCATGCGATGGAACAGCCAGAAGAGTAATAACGTGCTGAGGATATGGAGGATAAGATTGGTCATGTGAAACGCGCCGGCATTCAGGCCGTAGAGCTGATAATCAAGCATCAGAGAAAGCCACGTCAGGGGATGCCAGAATTCAGCATGAGTCGTGCTGAATGCCCAGCGAATGCCTTCCAGCGTGATTCCGGACTGGACATGATCGTTTTGTGTAACGTAAGTCAGATCATCAATGTTGACGAAGTCGAAGTGATTGACCTGCCAGTAAATCGCCAGTGTAACTGTTGCTAAAACAAGATAAATGATTAAAATTGCATCTTTAGCACTGATATGAAATTTATTGAGCATAATGACCTTCTTGACCTGTAAAGGGATTTAAGGTGCGGTCAGGAATCAATGACAAATTCCCGTACTTCCAGCCAATTCCAGAGCATAACACACCCCCATTGAACAAGCCTTTTTTGCATCCATGCAACCTCGTATGGTGTTACCCAGACGTAAATAGGTATTGCCTCTGTTATTATAAGCAGCGGCGTTGTCAGGTTGTAGGCGGATTGTTTTGTTGTAGTCGCTGATAGCGCTTTTATATTGACCAAGGTTAAAGTAAGCAAGTCCTCTGTTATAGTAGGCGATAGCGTAATTCGGTTGGTGGAAAATAACCTGATTATAATCATTGATGGCGGACTGATAGCGGCCAAAATTATTATAGATACTTCCTCTGTTGATATAGGCAAAGATATAATCCGGTTTTATGCGGATAGATTCGCTATAATGTTCCAGGGCTTCTTTCGTTTTCCCTTGTGCATTCAGAGCCAGGCCGAAATTGTTATGAGCGAGGTAATTATTCTTTGTTACCTGCAAAGCGTGGCTGAAAAGCGTGGCGCTGTCCTTCCAGTAGAGGCATTGCTTCCACGTTAAAATCGACATGATAATAAGCAGAGACAGGCAGGCAGGTCCCAAAATTATCTTACGGATTTTTCTTCTCTTCATCATATGCGGTATCGCCCACGCAAGCATGATGGAAATACCGATGGAAGGCAGATAAGTATAACGGTCGGCCATAGATTGACCGCCAATTTGCACCAGGCCGATGACGGGAACAAGCGTTCCCAAATACCAAAACCAGCCCACCATTAACAAGGGAAGTTTTCTGACGTAATAGAACACGGCAAAAGTGATGACGATAATAATCATGCCGGAAAAGATAATTGCTTTTATATTCGGAGAAAAATTATAAGGATAAAAAACGGACAGATTTACCGGCCAGAAGATATTCTGCAAATAAGCTGCATATGAAACAATGGCATTCGCCGCGCGCGTGAAAAAAGGCAATGCATCTTTTAATGAAACAGCCCCTTCTCTGTTTTGTATCCAGAATGTAATAAGGCTCACGATTATTGCTAGACAGATAAAAGGGATTTTTTCCACGAAAAGCGCTTTCAATGAATGATCAGAATTGCTTTCTTGCTTCATTGCTTTTTGCCATCGCTGAAGAGGCCAATAATCCAGGAGCATCAGGACAAAAGGCAATGTAACCATCATCGGTTTAGACATTAACGCTAGAATGAATAACATCAGGCACAGAGAATATTTTGCTGTTTTGGAACTTTCAGCATAGAAGGCGTAGGAATAGAGAGTGGCCATGCCGAAAAACATACTCAAAACATCTTTTCGTTCGGAAGCCCAGGCGACGGATTCGACTCTCAAGGGATGAACGGCAAAGAAAAACGCAACAAAAGCGGATGACCACACGTTGTGAGTTGTCTTATTTAAAAAAAGAAATAAAAAAATAACTGCCCCTATGTGAAGCAGCAGACTGACCAGGTGATGAGCGTGCGCATTGGCTCCGAAAAGAGTCCAATCCAGCATGTGAGAGAGCAACGTCAAAGGATGCCAGTTACAACCCACGATATCACTAAATGCCCATTTAATGTGATTTACGTTAATACCGGATTGAATATGATTGTTTTCGGTAATGTACTGTCCGTCGTCAAAATTAATGAAATCGTTGCCCGCGATCGGGCTGAAGGCCAGGCCGGATGCAACAATTAAAGATATAATAATAAGATAATGATATTTTTTCCTCATGAAAATAAAAATCCAAATTGTTTTCTTTTCTCTTGAAAAAGAATCGTTCAGTGCCGGGTGTTATCGTTTGCAATCATGTTTAAAATCATTTCCACAGAATGGAAACACGCGTTCCTTTCTTTTGCCCATTCCAGAACCTGACAGGCTCCCATGGAGCATGCTGTTTGTAAATTCAGGCACGCCAGATCTCTTTCGTTTTTCTGAAAATACGAAAGCCCGAGGTTCTGATAGGCGAAGGTAAATTGGGGATTAAAACGGATTGCTTTAAAGAAATCATCGATAGCTCTCTGATGGTCCTCGAGTTTATAATAAACACTTCCTCTGTTGTTGTAAGCTTCCGCTAATTCCGGATTAAGACGAATGGCTTCATTAAGGTCCTCGATGGCTTTGGCATATTGTCCGCGTTGAGAAAGCACGTTGCCTCTGTTGTTGTATGCTGTGGCATAATCAGGTTTTATGAAGATTGCCTTGCTGTAATGGTAAACAGCTTCGTCCGGATGTCCTGCTTTAAACAGAGCAAGGCCCAAGTTATTATGAGCGACGTAATTATTTTTTGTGACGTTTAGCGTATGACTCCATAAATCGATGCTGTTTTTCCAGTATCCGCACTGTTTCCATGAAACAATCGACATCCAGACCAGAAAGATGACTCCTGCCGGGAATAATATCTTTTTCTGAATATCTTTCCGCGGTAATAAAAGAGGAAGTCCCCAGGCCATCATTATGGAAAGACCGATGGACGGCAGATAATGATAACGGTCGGCCATGGCATAGGGAGTGGATGATGAAATTTGAATCATTCCGATAACGGGAAGAATCGTTATGACAAACCAGCCCCAGCCGACACAAAGGTACGGCAGTTTTCTGAACGCTATAATAACGACCAAACTTATGGCGGCAATGATCAAAACGGCTCCTGATGCTTGCCATACCGGTATGTGAGCATCAAACGGATATAAGACGGCCAGGTCATGCGGCCAGAATGTTTTTCCCAGATAAGCCATAAAAGCGACCGGCGCATTGGCCAGGCGTGCTTGAAGCGGCAAAAGTTCATAAGAAGCATTATCCCCCGGTTTGTAGAACGTTACGACAACAAGCAATAACGACAGCGCCAGAAGCGGCAGTTTTTCCTTGAGCTGCCATACGATCATATCGGAGAAACGGTTTTGATTTTCAAATCGTTTCAGCGGCCAGTAATCCAGAAGAATCATAATGACGGGCAGGGTGACCACCATGGGCTTGCTCAACAACGCCAGCACAAAAGAAAAGACAACCAGCAGGTATCGCTTGATCGATTGTTTCTCCGTATAGAAGACATAAAGACACAAGGTGAGCATCCAGAAGAAAGCGCTTAAGACATCTTTGCGTTCGGAAACCCAGGCGACGGATTCCACATGCAGGGGATGGAGCGCGAAGAAAGCGGCGACGAAGGCGCTCCTCCATAGGGCTCCCGTCATACGGTGGAAGAGCCAGAACAAAAGAAGCGTACTCAAGATGTGCAAAATCAGATTCGTGACATGATATCCGCCGGCATGCAGTCC
>Ga0208459_1001636_pt1 | contig 20689 bp, 21 predicted proteins | sample AD_UKC087_MetaG_FD_184433 | JGI IMG/M metagenome (GOLD analysis project Ga0208459, IMG submission 184433) | Active sludge microbial communities of municipal wastewater-treating anaerobic digesters from USA - AD_UKC087_MetaG (SPAdes) (version 2) | ecosystem: Engineered > Bioreactor > Anaerobic >... | reverse complement strand
GGTCTGGGGAGGAATGCGGGCGGGCTTGTATAAAACCAAAAATTGTGGTATGAGTATGGCAGAAGAAATCCTGGTGGATTTCTGAAAATTGCACATTTACAACCCAAAAAGGAGGTGGGTTATGGAGTGGTTTAATCGCCTCTACTTCGGTACGTGGCAACTTAGCGGGCAGTTTAAGAATCTGTCTCCTGCCTACATCGAATCGCTACTACTTTTCGCCATCAGTTCCGGTATTCGCCGTTTTGACACGGCGACCGTCTATGGTGAAGGGAAAGTCGAAGAGATGCTTGGTGCGTATCTGACGGAATACGCGGTCATCGTGACCAAAATTCCAGCAATCAAAAAACCTAAACTTGAAGTCGCGGCACCAATCGATGAATTCTATACACCAGATCAACTAGATCAAAGTGTTGAGGGTTCGCTCCGTCGACTCAAGAGGACTCAACTTGATACTATCCTGCTACACAACTGGCTGCCATCGTGGTCTTCAGATGCAAGTGGTATTCTTCATCATCTACAAGCTATGAAGAACGAGGGTGTTGTCCGTAGTGTTGGTATTTCTCTGCCAGATAACTTCTCCGCGCACATCGATGATGAGGTTCTGCCTCTTATTGACGTGATTGAAGCCCCTTACAACCCAAATCAAAAATGGGTGCTTGAACAGCTTCCTAGATTCATTAGTTTAAGAAAAGAGGTGCTTCTAAGGAGTTTATTCGATCAAGGGAAGCTACTTGCTGCATACACCGTTGAATCGCTCGTCACTGACGCAGCGAAACTCGGAACATCCGTGGTCATTGGTATGACAACGAAAAGTCAGATTACACAAAACATCAACCACCTAAAAGGAGAACATAATGCACTGGTCTGAAATTGTTGCACAGCGTGTGCTCGAAAGAGTGCGTCCCGGAGAAGTTGTCGTGATAGGATCGGGTATTTCACTATCCGGTCCAGTTCACGTCGGACATAGTCGTGAATTTCTCACTGCTGCGTTCATTGATCATGCGGTAAGGAGAAATGGCGGCAGGACGAGGTTTATCGCTTTTGCCGATGATATGGATCCTATGCGAAAGGTGTACCCATTCCTTCCGCCTGACTACAGTCGCTGGGTTGGTTGTCCTTTGTATAGGATACCCGATCCTTACGGTTGTCATGACAGCTACGCAGGCCACTTCTTGCAGGAACTCCTTGATGGATTCGCGGCGCTTAATATCGCGCCGGAAGTGATCCGTTCAAGTGAAATGTACAATTCAGGAAAATTCTCCGATCTCGTGGAGAAGACGCTTGTCGCTCGCGAGGAAGTTGAGGAGATACTCGACGAAATCGCAGGAGGAGGTAGAGGAACTCCGCGGAAAATCAAGAAGAGTTGGCCGTTCCAGCCGGAATGCCCAAGGTGCTTTTCTCTCCAGCGAACGCGCGTTATAGCAATGAACAGCAGTACTCTGTCAATTCATTGCGATGTGTGCGGTGAGAGGTTTGAGGTTAACCTCCAAGCTGGAGGCGGAAAGCTCATCTGGCGGTGCGACTGGCCGATGCGGTGGGCACACCTCGGCATTACGGTCGAACCGTTTGGCCACGACCATGCCACGGCTGGAGGTTCGTATGAATCTAGCCAGATTCTCGCCGAGAGAATCTACAGCATTAAGGCACCGGAACCCGTTCCATACGGATGGGTTCATTTCAAGTCCGGCGGGGCGATGCATTCTTCATCTGGCAGAGCGATTTCCATCACTCAACTCGCAGCGGCATATCCACCAGAAATTATTTGGTGGATGCTTGCGAGAAGAGACCCAACGGTAACCATTCCGTTTGATCCGGAAACTACCTTGCTGGAAGAGGCTCGTTTGCTTCGCGATACCATGGAAAGAGGCGGTGCTTACGCCGAGAGTGCAGCGATCGTCGAATCTATCGTTGGTGTTCGTCCGTCACTTGCGGCCTATCCGCTTGACCATCTGATGCTGGTTGCTCAACTTTCGCAGTTCCAGCCGGAGTTTACTCTTGAAGTTCTGCAACGGTCGCGAGCGTACCAAAACGCAAGCGTTCCGATAACACAGGACGATCTCGAGTACATCAGACGATGGTTGGAGTTTTACGGTGAGCACCACCGCATCCGAATGCGGGAGCCGGGTGAGCTCGTCGCTGGTGCCAGAGCGGATCTGCGTACAATACTTGATGCTTTCCGATCTAATCTTCAACAGATAGATTGGGAGGCTCAAGTAATCCATAATACCGTTCACGAGACGGCAAAGAGCGCTGGCGTGAAAGCCGGTGATCTCTTCGCCGAAATCTATCGGTATGTAATAGGGCAAGACCGCGGTCCGAAGATTGGTTGGCTCTTTGAAACGCTAGGGCGGAGCAAAATCCTCCAGCTCCTTGCGTAACCCTGAGGGCGAAGTGTAATGCTTCGCCCTCTTTTCTATCCTAAAGTTTGCTGTTCTGCGCCTTTTATTACCACAGCTTGAGAGTTTGAAATTTTGACCACTTTATTTGATGTGGTTTTTTGGTAAGAAGTCAATTCTTCATCGTGAGATGAGTCATAATGCGGATGAATTTCAAAATCAATTAGACCGAGTCCTTCCAAATTTGTGATGCCAGTTTCATTTGGTTCCGGATCCACAGAAGCCGCAACCTGAATCGTTGGAGCGAGTATAATTGCTCCTGCACTTACACCAATATATATTCCACCGCGCTCAAGTAATTTTACTATTGTCTCTTTGAAATTTGCTTCTCGAGCATACTTCAAAAGTTTGAATGTGTTGCCGCCGCAGACGTAAACCACAATATATCTTGAAAAATCTGCTCGCGGATTATTCTCAATATCGATAAAATCAATGATAGTAAAACCAAGGCCCCGAAATTGCGACTCGACAAGTTTTGAATACTTGTTATTCTCTTTACCTTCGGCCGCTGTGGTCACAATGGCGACGGACTTATGAGACAATGAGTCAAAAAACTTTTCCGACGCGTGCCGGACTGGTTCAGCTGATAATCCTGTTGAAGTAAGTATAATTACTCCTCGGTTCATAGTAGTTAAAATTATAGCATTTTTTCTTATTTTATCAAACTCAACACCCCTCGCCTGAAGGCGAGGGGTTGTCTAACGGGCTGAAGCCCTAAGTCACTTCATATCAAGTATGGTGAAATCGTCACCACGTTTGTCAGCGTCTTCATCTTGATGAGCAATGTAGCCCATTATGGCTTCGTCGGTAATGGAACCTGAGGTAGCGGCAAAATAGCCTCGGGCCCAAAGATGCTGACCCCAGAACCTTTTGTTTAATTTTGGATATTCTTGCAACAGTTTACGGGAAGTTTTGCCCTTAAGATATTGAGCGATTTTAGAGACAGAGATTTGAGGCGGGAGTGAGAGGAAGAGATGTATGTGCTCTTTGGAGACATGTCCACGTATTATCTGAACTTGATGGGTGGCACAAATTTCTCTGATTAATTCTCGCACCCTAAAGCCTAAGGGACCGGTGAGAATTGGTTTGCGATATTTAGTAGTCCAAACCAGATGGTATTTTAAATCATAGACTGTATGGGGACCTGAACGATATAGTTTCATTATCTCAGTGTAGCATCTTTAAAGGACCGCCTGAAGGCGGGGGTTTTGCTCCCAAAGATGGATAACAATAAAAGCGCCTTCCTCAGAAAGCGCTTTGGATAAAGAACAAAACATCAGAACATCAGAAGAGGTTGTCCACCCGCCTAAGCTTTTCCATTATCTTGGCTTCTGGCGACAAAACCCGCTTGATCCCATCGCCTCGAAGCGTCTCCAGACGACGGATTTGAGAAACCATATTCTTGAACTCCAACGGTTCAAGCGAAGCTTTGTGGTCAGAGCCCGACATATTGCGGTCAAGTGTCAGATGGGCCTCAACCAGCTCCGCTCCCATCGCCACCGCCGCAACCACGGGAAAAGTATCGCGGGCGTGGCTTGAAAATCCAACCGGTACACCGGGGAACGCTCGGCGGAGCGTCTCAAGCACCAGTAGATTGGTGTCCTCGTCCGCTGGCGGATATACCGCAAGACAATGCATCAGGGCTAAGTTCTCGCGACCCAAGATTCTTACCGCTTCCTGAATCTGCCTAATCGTTGAGCCGCCAGTAGACAAAACCACCGTCTTACCCGTTTCGCGAACTCGCTCGAGCAAGTCTCGATTGGTAAGACAAGCCGAAGCAATCTTAACCCAACCGATTGAAAAACCGTTGATGAAGTGAGCCGAGAGTCCGTCCCACGGAGAGGCAGACCAAGCAATGCCGAGCTCGGCACAACGCTTATCAATCAGGTCGTACTCTTTCAACCCAAATTCAAGAGCATGTTTGAGCACTCCATTTGTCTGCCACTCCCCCGCCATAATTCGCGCCAACACATCGGGCGGAAAGACGTCATAACGCACACCCTCAATCTCTTGACGTTCAAGTGCCGCGTCAAGAATTTCGCGGTCAAAGTCACGCGGTGTTGCCAACTCCTCAGGCGAGTAAACAATATTCACCGCCCTTTTCTGAAATTTGACCGCATCAACCCCAATGTCTGCCGCCACCTCGATTGACTCAAGAGCTAGAGGCAAACTGCCATTGTGGTTAATGCCAATTTCGGCCACAACGAAAGTCGGACAACCGAGCCCGACAGGTTTTCCACCGATTTTCATATGACCTCTCCTTCTTCATTCTTCGGGTTGCTGTTTTTCTTCAGGTTACTGTCCAACCGCCGTCTATAACAAGAGTCTGCCCCGTCATGTACCGAGACGCGTCAGAGGCCAAAAACAACAGGGGCCCGACCAAATCGGTTTTCGGAACCCCCAACCTTTTCAGCAAAGTCCGCCGCTTAAGGCGTTCCGTAAATTGCTGGTTCTGATTTTGTTTTGAATTATCAGAATCACCATAATTTGGGAACGCCCCCGGCACCAGCGCGTTGGCCCTGATTTCTGGACCAAGCCAGGCGGCCATATACCGAGTCAAGGCGACCATCGCGGCCTTGGCCATTCCATAACTGGCAGGATTGAAATAGTCCGTGTCTTCATAGAGGCTCGGGTCGGGCGCGACCAGGCCATACATAGAGGCAATGTTGATAATGTTGCCATTACCTCTGGCGCGCATTCCAGTAACAAACAGCTGCGCCAGCTTGACCGCCCACCAGTCAGTTTTTAGAGACCCTACAAAACCTTCTGAGGACATCGTCTCCAGTCGTGCCGATTGGTCTCCAAAACCAGCCGCTTTCCAGTCATAGGCGTTGTTGACAATTATGTCTACACCGCCTTGGCTGGTAATGGAGTTACACAAGTTGGCCAATTCAAGCTCTTGATCCAAGTCAATCTGACAAAGCTTGAGGTTAGATGAAGTGACCGAGAACCACGACAAATCGCGGTCAAGGGCATAAACCATTGCCGCTCCTGCCGAACACAACGACTCCACAAAAACCTGGCCAAAAAACCCGCCTGCCCCCGTGATCAATACATGCATTCCTTCCAAAGAAAACATGGAAACCTCCTTATACTGCCTTTAGGCAGTTTCTGCTAATGACAAAGAAATCCAAATTAATTTCTACCATTTAGACTAAAAAAAATCAACTCCTTCCCAAATCAAGGAAACTAATTTTACTTACAAGGCAAGCTGTAAGGATCAATTTTTTTAACTGAAACAAGTAAGTTGGCTAGATCGCGGACCGCGCCGAAACCGCCCGGCCTGTCGGTAACCCAATCGGCCAATTCTTTTATCGTATTTTCGGCACTAACAGGTGCCACTTTAAAACCTCCGATTTTTAACATTGGCACATCTACCAAGTCGTCGCCCATCACCGCGCACTCTTCCACTTTTATCTTTTTTTCTTTAAGCCAGGCAGTTAAGATGTCTCCTTTGCTCTGAGTATCTTTTCCTCCAAAAAGTTCAACCATCGGCCAATGATTGTCGCCTTTATTTATCTGGCTAGAAGGCAAACGATTCCAGTTATCGACTAACCTTTTTATTGGTTCAAACCCAGGTGTCCCCTTTTTTTCCGCGGTAATAAAAACAACTGAAAGACCGATGGCCCTCATTAACGATACCCCTTGTCCATCGACCCGACTCCGAAATTTGGCTACCTGTTCGGCCGGCAATAAACACTCAACATCAGGCAACAAACAACCATCCACATCCATCGCGACAGCCTTAACCCGAGAAGCCACCTCTTTCAATTTCTTCCCTTTAATTAACATATAGTGTCAGTTTAACATAAATTTTTTACCAAAGATATAAACTTGCGAAAACAAAAAAACTAAGGTAAATTGACCTTGGAATTGAGAACCTTGGAAATAAAACAACTATAGGGGTTGATAATATGGGAACCTTCTCGATCCTTAAGGGCTTACAAGTGGCCCTCATCAACATGCCGATACGTGAAGGGGCAAAGCCCAACACTCCGCCTTTAGGGCCGGGGTTGTTGGCCGCCCAGTTGCGTCAGTTTGGCGCTTCTGTTAGCCTGATTGATCTAAATGTCTATCGGCTTAAAGACAAGCTGGCAGAACGTCAGTCCCTCCTCAACGGTCGTCACCTCTCTCTTGAAGAAGCAACCGGACTAATCAGCCGGTACTTCAATCGCGATGGCGAACCATGCCTGATCGGTTTGTCCGGGATGATCACCACCCTTAAGTGGCAGTCGCAGATTGCTTCCGTTTGCCGTAAGATGGTCCCCAGGGCATGCCTCGTTTCCGGCGGTGGTCTTGCCACCGAAATGAAAGGAGTGTTGTTTAATTGGATACCCGAGCTCGACGCCATCGTCTTGGGTGAAGGAGACAAAGCCGTGATCCGGTTGGCTCTCCAAGTGAAAAAAGGCAAAATCAAACCGGGAGAAAGGATCTCCCTTACCGGCACCAGACCCGATCTGGATGCCTTGTCTCTCCCTGCTTGGGACCTAATGGAACAAGATGTTGACGGTTGCCCGATCCTGGAACATTACATCCGAACTCCGGTTTGGGGTGGTTCGGGCACTCAAAACAGTTCGGCCGCGCCTTTCGCCATGGAAAGAAGTTTGACGACTGTTTCCTCACGTGGCTGCCCCTACAATTGCGCGTTCTGCTTTAGAGGGGCTCAGGGAGCGCGAAACTATGGGCAGCGCAGCGCGGACAGTCTGATCAAAGAAGCCTGCTGGCTTCGAGATCGTTACGCCATTGACTTCCTTGGTTTTAATGACGACAACTTTGCCGTCATGCCGGACCGCTTGAACCTGCTGGCAACAAGGTTCCCCGACGAAGTCGGACTTCATTGGGGAACTCATATCAGGCTGGACATGGCGGACGACCGGTTGTACACCATGGCCAAGGCCGGCTGTATTTACGCCGGTTATGGCGCGGAAAGCGCCAGTCCAAGGGTCTTAACCCTAATGAATAAGGGCGGAATGATGCTTACCCAAGGACTTGTGCGCGTAAACGGCTTCTTATTTCCGCGGACAATGGTTGAGGGTGTCATCAAGACGCAAGAGGCTGGCATACACGGCAATTGCACCTGGATCATGGGGTATCCGGGAGAAAAGCTGGACGATCTAAAAACCAGCGTCGGTTTCATACTCTGGCAAGTTGAAAAAGCCACCGAAAGTTTAGCTTCCGGTACCCGAGAATACCAGGGGGCATCTGAGGCCGTCAACCAAAATATGTTCATGGCAACAGCCTATCCAGGCACGGCAATGTTCCGAACAAAGCCAGTTCGCGAGAGATTGTCTCGACAATTTGGCTTAAAGTTTTCCACCAAGGGCCGAGTTATTGCCGATTCAGCCTTGCGACTTTACGTTGAGTCACTGGGAGATGCCGCTAACGTGATAAGCGATAAAAACGGCAACCCCATAAACTTCAGCGATATCTCTGACGACAAGCTTCTGATTGCCCGAAGCTTAATCTCACAAGGGAAAATCGGCAAGATTCTCAATCTATGACCTTTTTAAGGGGGTTCGCTTAACGCCAACCCCCTTATTTTTTATAAGCAATCATTAGGGAAATTTCTTTAGGGAAATTTTTTACGGGCGGGCAAAATAGCAAATCTGATAGTTCCAAATCATTGTAATTTTTATTTCGGTACCATCGATTTGTAAAAATTATTTGCCATTTGTTTGGCAAAAGAGTAAGACAAATTTTTAGAAGATGCGCTAACCAACCTCCGGCAATTCGCGCCAAATGAAAATGTTTTGTTGATGAGAAACCGGCCTTGGAAAAAGCCTGCTGCCAATCCAACCAACGATATTCTCTTTCTCCATTTTGTCTTCTGGTATGGCTGATTCGGGAAGGCAAACCCATCAATATTTTTGTTTGCGGATCATATTCCTTATCTAACAATTTTTCCAAATCTTCTTTGGACATTCTGTCGGAGCGCGCCTTGTCAAAACAAAAAATAAAGCCCCCTGGTTTTAAAACTCTAAAAACTTCGGATAAAGTTTTAACCAAGTCAGGCGAGTGATGCAGAGAAAAAAAGTCAAAAACAAAATCAGCTTGATTATCGGCTAAACCTAAATAGTCAAAGTCACCCACGCAAGACGTAACTTTTTCTGTTTTATTCCCCAAGACAAATTTTATTACCTTGGGTGACAAATCGCGGACAATATTCTCAACAATCTCCACCGCATAAACTTTTTCTACGGAAGGCAAAGAAGCAATTACTGAGCTCATAAATCCCACCCCCGAACCAAGCTCCACACCAACCCCTTTCAAACCATGATTTAAAATTTTGCGATCAACCCACCCAAAAAGTTCACGCACTTCCCCCAACTCAAGGTTTGGAGCAACTGAATCAAAGGTCAAGCGGCTGATAATTTCCCAAGGATTTTTATCCCTTAATTTCAGAGCTAATTTAGTCCGATAGTGATTGTCTGTCTCTCTTTTAACGTTGTCATTTATGTGCCATTTTATATAATCCAAGGCTGGTTTGCGATTAGACATAATATTGTGTATTATAGCCTAGTATGAAAATTTTAGGAATAATTCCAGCCCGCGGAGGCTCAAAGCGAGTGCCCAACAAAAATATAAAAATGGTGGGCGGAAAACCACTGATTGCTTGGTCAATAGAAAGCGCCCTAAAAAGCGACCTGGATAGACTTGTCGTCTCAACTGATGATGAAAAAATAGCAAGAATTGCTAAAAAATACGGTGCCGAAGTTCCCTTCCTAAGACCAGGAGAATTATCCGGCGACAAACTAGGCATCGAACCTGTGTTAAAACATGCTTTAGAATGGCTACTTGAAAAAGAAAATTTTAAACCTGAAGCAGTGGCCCTCCTAATGGCAACCGCTCCTATGCGCAGACCCGAACATATAAATCAAGCCATAAAGATATTTAAAAACAAAAAAGCGGATTCGGTTATTTCGGTGATAGAAGCAAAGGCCAACTCCAATCCACATTGGCTACTAAAAAAAGATTCTAAGGACCAACTGGTTTTGTTTACAGGTAAACCTTTGACAAAAATAATAACTCGAAGCCAAGATTTACCTGTTTGTTATTCCAGAAATGATATAATTTATGTGCTCAAACCCAAAAATTTATACGATAAGACCCCCAATTTATATGGCAAAAAAACAGAACTCCTTGTAATGGACGATTTTTATAATGTCGATATAAATACCCCTGAGGATCTTTTTATCTGCAGACAAAAAATAAAACTCTTGAAAAAGCAGAACATTCTCTAGCTTGCCCTATCTTGTTTTCTTTTTTATAAAATTAACAATTCTTTTTCCACTTTGCCCATCCAGCTTAAAAAGCTGCTGCCTAAGCATTTTGTTACGACCCATCTGGTCAAGGTTTGGGTCAGATAAATATTCTCTCACCGTTCCCACTAATTCACTCTCGGACGAAACCACCCTGACTCCTCCACAAGCGATCATTTTTTTCATGTGCTCCTCGTCATGATAACGGCTGACACTATGCCAATAATCTTTTTTTTCATAACCATCAAAATCAATTATAATCTGTGGCTTGTTAAAGACTAGCGCGTCAAGGCCAAGGGTGGTCGCTGTATAAATAAGAAGTGATGAATGATACAAAGTATCAGCCAAATGTTTGCTATCTAAACTCGTTAACTCCGTTTCCTTTGGATTATTTTGATTAAAAACCTTGCCTGGATTTTCTATCACAAAATCTAAATCATTTTCAAAATTAAAAAAATCCGCTGGATGATTGGGGTGGTTTCTGATTAAGAATTGAATTTTCGGCAATCGCCCATCAATTTTTGCCCTTTTTAGCATATCGGCAATTTGCCAATCTGTATCAGATAAAATTTTTCCAGCCGGAGCGATAACAACAAAAGGCCTGTTGGCATCAAGGCCGACTTTTTGACAAAACTCTTGCCTAGTTGAACGTGGCTCGTTTACAAAACGGTCAAATTGAGGCAACCCGGCAATAAAAACATCCTGAGGATTGACATCGTGCATACAAACTACTTCTTCTTTTAGAGTTTCGTTATTAACAATCAACCAATCAGGAACCACCCGCATTATACCCTTGCTATAGCAATTATCCCAAGAACGTATCATCCCCACAGTTGGGATACCCCTCTTTTTTGCTTCTCGCGCTATCAACACATCACTTTCATCAAATATGTCAGTAGAAAAAACTATTGCTGGCGAAGAAGACTGAAATAAACCTATAATTTCTTTTTGACTTTGACCCAACATAAAAAAATATCTCATCAAAAAACGGACTGGTCGTTTCCCCGCCAAAAGCCCTGTCGCCAAAACTTCAAAGCAATAACGAATACTTTTTATAATTTTATTGCCCTTGGCATTTTTTCTTTCAATTTTCTTATAATTAAGATAATGCGAAAATTGCAACAAATAAGCCAAGCGAGAAAAAAATTTGGTTTTTTTAGAATTAAGCAATTTAGTTGAATTAATCCCAATGACACAAACATTGTCTCCGCCGTAAGTCATTTCATAAAAATTTTTTTTGGGGTTGGGTACTACCAATAAAATATTAAGGTCTGATTGTCTCAAATCTTTAAAAACATCCGTGTCCAAAATGTTTTTGGATATAAAACTGTGAAAAACCGTGATAAGAATAGTTTTTTTACTGTTCATTTTTAATATAAATTATTATTCCTTGTCCAAACAAGGAGGGCAAGAGATTATTAAGGCCAGGAAGCCCCTCATAAATAATTTTCTTCTCTAATTTTAACCCAAGAAAACCAACCCAATCTACTATGTCTTTAGCGGTCCAAAAACGTAAATGCTCGCCCGGGTGGACTATCCATTGGAGTGGAAAACGCCCCAATAACAATCGTACCCGATGTTGGTAATAACCGGAATTAGGCACGGAAAATATCAGCCCCTTTCTAACTTTATTTTTAACAAATAGAATAAATTTCTCAGGGTTAGCCAAATGTTCCAAAATTTCAAAACCGGTCAAATAATCGCAAGGGGGCACATCATTCCAATTTTTTTCATCATTTAAATCTAAAAACAAAGTGTCCAATCCCCTTCTTTTGGCCTGCTCCAAGGCTAGTTCATTATAGTCAGCGCAAATCCCTTTTATTTTTTTTAGTTTCACCCAATAAGCGAGCATTTCCCCGCTGCCACCACCAACATCAACAACAACGTTGCCATTTTCCAATAACGGCAAAACCAAATCGGCTCTTTGCTTTTGCCAAGACGATAACACATCCAAAAACCCACTTGGCCTTCTTTTTTTCCAATACTTGTCATAATCAACAGTGCCGTCCTTCCCAAAATCGGGCGGTGGATAACCAATAATCTTTTTAAGATCGTTTTTTACTTTATGCAAAAACAGTTTAAATTTCATCTTTTGTTTTGTACAAATTTAAATATCGCTTGGCAATAAACGACCAGTCATGATTTTGAGCCCATTTTGTGGCTTCTTCGGACATCATACTATACAATTTTTGGTCAGACAAAATCTTGATTATTAATCTAGCGATGTCTTTAGGATCATTGGGGCGAGATAAAAAGCCAGTTTTTCCATCCTTGATGGCTTCCTCTCCCCCATTTTCCAGAGAGCCGACCACCGGCAAGCCTCTCAAGTTAGCCTCTAAATAGACCAGGCCAAATCCTTCAAAATTATACTGGTCAGAAATTGGCGTCAAAACCAATAAACAAGCTTGGGTGTAAAGAAAATCCAATTCTTGATCGCTTATATTATAAAAAAACTTAACCCTCTCCCCAATTTGATTTTCATTTATTATATCCAGGAGCTTACAGTAATAATCTTGATCATCGCGACTCCCGACAATCCAGTATTCAAGGTTGGGAAAAATTTTTAGAATATCCGGCAAGGCGCGCAGTACCAAATGAAACCCTTTCCTTTTTTTAAGCGCTCCAACTCCCAGCAAAACCTGACGGCCGTTGCCACAACCTGCGCGAGGGGACGATAGTTGCGTGTTTGTTGTGTTTACACCATTTGGGATTACTTCTATATTGCCCAAGTTGCCGACTGCCGTTATCAATCTATCTTTGGTGTAAGAACTCACGCAAATTACTTTATCGGCCAATTGATATAATTTCTTATGAATAGAGCCGACCACCCTAAAAGCCAATGGTTTTAAACCGAACGAGCCATGAACCGTTAAAAAAAGTGGACAGCTATATAATTTGGAAATCAACCAAGCGGAAGGTAGATAGGTTTCTACCAAACAATGGACAACTGTTTCTTTTCCGTCTTTAATCCAGAAAACAATTTTTATGACCGAGAGAAAAAAAAGAAAATAGTTCCGATAGTAACTTAGCGGACCTGGCAACAATTCTATCTGAGCTATCGCCTCATTATTGTTAGCTTTGTTACAAACAACAATAACTTCATGGTTAAATTTTTTATAAACACAAGCCAATTCCAACGAATAACGTCCCCAGCCATTTTTTTCGGACAATTCGCTTGTAAACAAAATTATTCTCATAAGGTCGCCAAAAATTCCTTAATTTTTTGAGCTCGGTTTAGCCAGGTGTGTTCCCGAACGTCTTTTTTTGCTTGTATGGCTAAATTATTTGCCTGTTCAGAATTAATCAGAACCGACTTAACCCCATTTTTTAAAGCTTCTGCCAAGTTTGGAGAAACCAAGACCGCGTTATTTTCATTTAAAACTTCTCTAATTGAAGGCAGGTCAGAGGCGACTATTGGCCGGCCAGAAGCCATGTATTCAAATAATTTTAAAGGTGAAGTACATTCCTCCGATAAACGATCTCCGGTTTTATTTGGCAAAAGCAAAACATCTGCCGCCTTTTGGTAGTAAGGCATATCTGAATGAGGACGAAAACCAACCAATTGGATATTCTTCAAGCAATTCTCTTTTTTTATTTTTTTCAGATCTTTGTCATTGCCGCCCACCAAAACAAACAATACGTCGTCACCAAATAATTTCGCCGTTTCTAAAATAACATCAACCCCTTTCCAGCCATAAAGATAAAAACTGCCGGTATATAAAATTATTTTTTTATCAATCGGCAATCCAAGTCTTTGTCTAATCACTTTTTCTTTTTCAAAGATATCAAATTCAGCCAAATCAACCCCATCTGGTGAAACCAGACATTTTTTTGCCGGATAGGTTAGCCCAAGTTCGCGTTTAATAAAACTGGTCAGAACAATAAAAGACTTAGCCCGACCAAACAACCATCGATGATAAAATCTCATTTTTACGGGAAGCATATGGACCTCCAAAAAAAAGCCTTTCAAAAACAGCGCCAGTAACGGTTCTCTAATATAAATCTGACTTTTTTTGTTTTTTAAAATAAAAAACCTCAAGGATAGGCCAAAAGTCAAAATCATCAACCAAAAACGGAGACGGTGCCACGGAATAAAAGTCCAATCAGCACAAGGCAAATAAATTACCTCCACCTTATTTCTTAACTTATAATAATCGCTAAAGTCTTTTTTATCAGGATTATGACGTCTAGGAGCCACCAAAATTAATTTCACCCCTGATTCCTGGAAAGCCTCACTCATTTTAGCTATTTGATAACCATGGGCCTTGGTTGTTGGTAAACGCGCGCTTGTTATGTATAAAAGTCTCATGTTTTGTTTTTTTTCAAGATTAAAATATAAGAATTCCGACAAAACGGAAAAATGTTTGCTACCAAGGAGGTCAAGAAAAACAAAATTTTATTGTTGGCCCAATGCCCTAAATAAACCACCTTGTCCATGACCAGGGTATCAATGGCGTCAACCCTCTCCAAACTAAAAGGCCTAAGGATTTTACTTATTGCCAGCGGCGGATAAGGCTTTATGTGACCAAAAGTATTCCAAATTGACATCGGCATCGGCGAGATCAAGATAATTGTTCCATGTTTTTTCAAAACCCGATTGGCTTCCTTAAGCATCGCGTAAGCTTGATCTGGAAACAAGTGTTCAATCAAGTTGCTGCAATAAACCGTCTCAAATTGATTATCGGGGTAAGGCAGATTTGAAGCCTCGGCCAATCGTGCTTGATAGCCTTGACTTTGCAAATCATTCACGACAGTCGGGTTTGCGTCAATACCAAAAAAATTCTGCAGATCTTTTTTTAATATTTCACCTCGCCCACAGCCAACATCCAAAACGCGCCTATTTTTTAAATAATTATCAAAAATCAGGTCACGACCAAAAACCTTGCCCACGAGATATCTTAGTCTAAAAATTAAGTTTTTCATTTTTAACAACTTTTACAATAATATACTATTTGGTGCGCAAATAAATTTGGCCAAAGATTTTTTAACCAAGAAAACAAACCAAAAAATGAAAGACCATTGGAGGGCAGAACCTCAACAACTTCCAGCCCCATAACCGAAAGCCAGTCCAAAAAATCAATATGTGACCAAAACCGCAGATGCTCCGAAGGATGATTTGCCCACTGTTTAAAAAACCGCCCTCGTATCAATAAATGCCAACGATAACGATAAAACGCGCTATTAGGGATAGAAATCAGAAAATAACCAGTATTCTCCTTCAATTTTTGAATGATTTCTTCGGGATTTTTTAGGTGCTCAAGAACTTCACTCAAAATAATAAAATCATACTTGTCTTCTAGGACCGTTTCGCTTATTTTTTCCAAATCAATTTTTTGGCCATTAATACCATGTTGGGCATGAAGCGCTAGAACATTTTCTGCCACGTCAGCGACTTCTATTTTTATTCCCTTTTCCTTTGCCATTAGAGGCAAAACGGAATTGCCACAACCTATGTCTAAGACTTTTTTGCCTTTTTCTATCAACTTTAAGATTATTTCCTCTCGTTCTTTCAGTTTTTTATTCAAAACCAGGCCCCTCTTTTCCCAGTAAGAACCATAGTCAAGACTTTTAGCCTTTGGGAAATCAGGTTTGTTTGTGTTTGGGAAATTAAACATAATTTTCCAAAGTACTGGATAATTGTTCAACTATTTTCCCCGGCCTCAACCTTTCATTATATAGATGTTTACCGTTTTGACCAATTTGTTTTCTAAGCTGTTCATGTTTTTCTAAAAAAACAATTTTTTGTGCAAGTGACCTCGGGTCAGCTTGCCGACACAAAGAAACATTGATATTATCCTCCAATAATTCAGCAATGGCTGGTGTGTCGGCGGTTAAAACCGGCTTACCCATAGCCAATCCCTCAAAAACCTTGTTGGGGATAACCCTAGCGGTTTTGGGTGTGTGTCCAAAAATTCCTAAAACAATATCCGCTTCGGTAATTTTTTCTTTTAACTTTTCATAATTCATTTCTGGAAAAAACTCCACATTAGAAAGTCCCAATTTTCGCGTCAATCGTTGAACCTTTTCATATTCTTGCCCTTTGCCAATAACCCGGAAAATTATGTCCTTGCAATCTGCCAAGATTTTGGCCGCTTCTATAATGTAACTCACCCCCTGCAAAGGAATATAGTGGCCATGAAAGTGGACTATGAAACGGTTATCCAAACGCGGTTGCCTTGTTAAAGTTGACTTAGCTTTAATCTTGGAACCAACAAAAACAACCAAACAATGGTCGCGCCGACTATATTTTTCTTGCCAATAATTTAGGTTTTCTTTTGTATCAGTAATATTAATGTCAGCCAAACGCCAACTCAACCAATCAAAAAAGAAATCTTTAAATCCTAAGGGACTTTTGGCCGGATAAAGTTGACGATCAAAGACATTGGAATCATAAAGTGAAGTAAAGGCATCAAATATAATTTTTTTTCCAGGGGCTAACAGTCTGGCCAGCCAGAGAACGCTTTGGCCTGGATATAAAACAAGCACAAAATCCGCGCTTTTCCTCATCCTTGAGAATAGAACCGAGAGTTTCCAGTATTTTTTTAGACCGTGGTATTTTTGAGGATCAACCAAACAGTCCAATATTCGCCAACCATGAGTTTCCAAACCCTCACGCAAAACTTCGTTTCTTGAATAGGTCGGATTATAAATACCAAAAAAGCAGATGGTCTTTCTCATAATTATGCAATTTCTTTTAATAACTTTTTAACAAAAACTGATAAATCTATTTTGCCTTTAATTTTTTCCTTAATGTCAATTCCTATCTCCTCCTTTTTATCAACCAAGGAAATAATTTTTTCGCTTAATTCAATCGGGCTTAAATCTCTGAGGAGAAGGTCACTAGACCATTGATCGAGGTAATCAACGAAGGCTTTATTAAAAACAACCACGGGCACCCCACAAGCCATGGATTCTAAAACAGCCTTATCTATGCCACCAGTGGGTGCCAAATTAACAGTTAAATCAGCTTGGTAGTAATAATGGGGCATTTTGTCATTAGAGACGAAGCCAACAAACTGGACAAAACTTTCTAACTTTGCCTGTTTGACGAACTCTTGAAGAAATTTTAAATAGTCTTGATCTTCTAATGTAACAGGCCCGCCAACAAATTTTAACTCAAAGCTGACTCCTTTTTTCTTCAGTAGCTCAGCTGTGTTTAAGAGAACAATGCAATTTTTAATTTTTGTTAATCTGCCAACATGTAAAATGACCAACCGATTTGACTGTTTTTTTTGCCCAAAACAATTAAACTTTTCCAAATCAATACCATGCCCCATAACAATTTTCTTAGGGGTCAGCAAACCTAGGCTTTCTTCGGCGGCTGTAAATATTTTGTGAACAAACTTTTCCGCAATTCTTAATTTCAAATCTACTTGCCGATGAGTATACCAAAGATAAATTGACTTTCGCGAAATTTTCCACCAAAATCCCGCCAATATTATATAGACTGGATTCATGTGAACAAAAACTGCCTCGTAATTTTTTCGTTCTTGCCAAAGGTATTTATAAAAACGCCAAACGTATTTAAGACGGGACCGCCCCTCTTCTTTGCCTAATGACAAAACCTTGACTCCGGGCAAGCGGTGCTCGCCTTTCTCCAAACAGATGACTGTCATTTGCTCGACATGTTTGGTAAATTCTTCCAACCAACGATGGAAAAAGCCCAAAATTGGGTCGTTTTTGTCTACTTTTTGCGTAATTACCAAAAGCTTCACAAAATTATTCTAGCACAAAAACAGCCCAAAAACATTAAAAGGCTAAGCTCGCCACGGCAGGCGGAGCCGGTTAAAATGCTTCTAAATAAGGTCAGTTTTATTTTAAATCAAACAAGCTTCTCGCCCCTTTTTTAATGTACGTCCACCAACCCACCCGAAAAATCGGCATTATAAATTTCTCGCTTATCAACAGCTATGGTTTCTTTGCCTTTAAAACGCGCCATGTCACCCGTACTTGTCATTTGATAAACCCATTCTTGGCCGTTAATTTCTTCGCGCAATTGCGCCGGGCCTCGCACCGGCAATTCAAGGTTATCACCCATCAAAGCTTTTTGTAAAAAATTATAGAACGTCTTTTTATCTATAGTTTTATCAATTACCTCCCCATAATAAACCATCATCCAAACTGGCTGACCCTCCCAAGACACGACCTCGCGACCGCCATAAGGTTCACCGCCAAAAAAATTGTCGTGATATAACCAATTGCCATCCGGACTTTCATAAACTATCGTCTGTGAACAATCGACCTCCTTAGTCCAATTTTTTGTTTCACCAGCGGCATAACCCGATTTGTTAGCTTCTACCAAAAACTTTTTAATGTTTAACAATTTTTCTTCTATTTTCTTATTGGGCACATTTTCCATATTTTAAGTTAAATTTAAAATTTTATCTTTATTCTATATTCGACATCACCTATTCAACATCCTCCATGCTATCTCTGTATTTTTTCAAATACTCTCCCTGGTTAAAAATAACTTTTTGAGGTAATTCTGACAATAACTCCTGCGCACACTTTTTTAATTCACTCTGATTGGCTGCCGCCCAAATAATTTTTTTGGCCAAACAATCCTCGTCACCAACGTGGCAGATTAAGCTGTTGTCGTCATTCAAAATTTCGCCGACAATTCCCACATCAGTGGTCAAAATTGGACAGCCAACTTCGGCGGCTTCTATCAATGTCCGCCCATAGCCTTCATAATTTGAGGTTAGCAAAAACAAATCCGCAGTTTGATAATAATCGGATAGGTTGTCATTCCATTTTTCTAAAGTAACATTGTTTTGTAAACCAAGGTGCATTATTTCTGCTTCAATCTTTTTTCGCTCCGGTCCATTGCCGACAATCACCAAACCAAGTTTCGGCTTTTTTTTAGTTACCTGTCTCAAGCTCCGCAAGGCCAAGGAAAAGTTTTTTTCCTGTGTTAAACGAGAGGCCATTAAAATTATAAAATCAAACTGCGGATATTTTTTGTGTAAATCGTCTTTGGTTGCCAACAAGTTTGGGCGCGATGAAGTAAAAATTGGCAAAACAATTGGTTCTGTTTTCAAATTTAAGTTGGTAATTGATTTTTTTATTCGCTCCGATACCACGCGGATACTGTCCGCTTTGGGCAAAAGTTTTTTCGCCAGCCATGCCCGAATCCTGTTTTTGATTGATTCGGTAATAAAAAAAGGATTAAAAACATCAGTATGTACTTGAAGATTAAGCTTGATGCAAAATTCTCTCGTCAACCACCAGCCAACCAAGCCGGTTTCAAATGGGTCTTGGCAAGTAATAACCCAACCAGCAGGGATTTCCCCTTTTAAAATTTTTCGCCCTTGTTTTAAGGCGTCCCAAATATAAAAAAGCGGCGTTAGACTGTTTGTCGAATAGATTCGACAATTTGGCGCAATCTGAACTATACTAAATCCTTCACTTTTTTGGGCAAAAACTACAATTTCCAATTTTTCAAATAAACTGGCATACTCAGCCATCCGCGCGCGCACCGCGCTCGTCTCTTCAAATATTTTACGGTCAGTAGAAATCATCAGAACATACATAATTTAAAATTTAAAAGTTAAAGTAATCAAGTAAAAAGTTGAATCAATTTAAAGACAAAATATTTAACAATTTTTCTATCATTCGATCTTTACCGAACTCAGATACCTTGGTTTTAGCGGCTTCGGCCAGACGATCGGCCAAATCGTGGTCAGACAAGATTTTTTCAATCGCTTCTTTTAGATCATTGTGATTACCATGACCAACCAAGAAACCGGTTTTACCATTCTCTATCAATTCCACGTTGCCCCCCACTGCCGTCGTTACGATGGGCGTCTCACACCACATCACTTCAAGCAACTGATGAGAGAACCCTTCATAAGAGGTATTGAGCGCAAAAACATCGGACGCTTTGACATATTTTAAAAGTTCGCTTTGTGGCAGACGACCAATTAAAAAGACATTGGTTAATTTTTTATCAATAATTTGTTTTTCTAATTTTTCTCGTTCCGGTCCTTCCCCAATTATAAAAAGTTTCAAGCCCGAAAACTGCACAGTGAGTTCTGGTATTAAATCAATTAACAATGGAAACCCCTTCCATGGCACCAAGCGGCCAACGCTAGTAATTACCGGCCCGTTAAAATCCAGTTTCTGTCTTAGACTAACTTTTCCTGGCAAGATTCCCGGTGCTTCAAAGGCATTATAGATAACCTGTATTTTTTCTAACGGAGTTCCCCAGTTACTAACAATCTTTTTTAAATACTCGCTTGGGACAATCACTTTTTTGGCCCGACACGCAACCGATAATTGAATTTTTTTTAGAACCCGCACTGGCCAAGCATAGTTAGTTCTTATTGAAAAAACATCCAGCAAGTCAATAACCCTAAAGCGTTGGCTCCCCTGCTCCCAAGCGTAATCGCCAACAATTTTTAAAAAGTATGGACGACAACGTAAAGCGCAGGCCACCATCACTGGCAGACCGACGCTGACCGGATCTTGGGCATAAATGACTTCACTTTTCGCCGCCAGACGAAAAACTTTCCAAGTATAGACCAAATGACGAACCAATTTTGGCAAGTGACGAACCTCGCCAAAACTTAAAACCTTGACCAAAATCCCGCGCTTTGGTAATTCAACGCTCAAAATTTTGCTATAGGTAGCCGGCCCGCCGATGTCGGGCGGGAAAAGACCGGTAGCAATCAGAAGATCATATTTGCAAGACATAAAAGTATGATACAGAGTTAAAAGTTAAAAGGCAAAAATTTAAATCTTTTTAGATTAAAATAAAAACTTATTTCACTCACTTTTGACTTTATAACTTGGTTTCCCCAAAATCTCCCCCACCTGTTCTGCAATCTTGTCCCAGTTATATTTTTCAACCACCAACTGGCGAGCTTTCTCAACCACTTGGTTTACCAGCTCATGATTGGCAGGAGCGACAATAAATTTAATTTTTTCAGCAATTGATTGCGGATTTCGCGGTTCGCAAAACCAACCAGTTTCATTATCAACCAAAAAATCCGGAATCCCTCCGACCGGCGTGCCAATCGTTGGCAAACCGAC
>Ga0208459_1001631_pt1 | contig 20706 bp, 12 predicted proteins | sample AD_UKC087_MetaG_FD_184433 | JGI IMG/M metagenome (GOLD analysis project Ga0208459, IMG submission 184433) | Active sludge microbial communities of municipal wastewater-treating anaerobic digesters from USA - AD_UKC087_MetaG (SPAdes) (version 2) | ecosystem: Engineered > Bioreactor > Anaerobic >... | reverse complement strand
TACTGGACAATAATGGTGTCTCCCCGTTTAATGACAACGTCCGGAATGTCGCCATCGACAATCTTGTTATAATTAACGTAAGTTCTCTGCTCCTTGCCTTTTTCACCGGAGATGACCAGAATTTTTCTTTTATTGGCCCATTCGGTAAATCCGCCCGCGGTAATAATAGCCTTGAGCAGAGTGGTTTCGCGACGGATGTTGAACACCCCCGGGTTTTTTACCTCACCGGATATGAATATTTTGTAACTGTTGGCTTCCATCACGGTAACGGTCACAGCCGGGCTTTCCATGAAACCTTTGAGTTTGTCTATGATTACGTTTTTCAGCTGCTGGGGGGTCAGGCCGGCAGCCTGTATGTCGTCAGCGAGCGGCAGGGATATTTTACCGTCAATTCGGACCGGAACGGTCTTGCTCATGGATTCTTCTTTCCAGACATGAATATTGAGTACGTCTTCGGGGCCGATGATATATTCGTTGCTGTCTGTGGCTATTTCAGCGGCAGGCTTCTGTGGAGGGGTGACGGTTTTCTCCTGTGCCTGTAGAGTGAAATATAAACCGGATACAATCATTACGATGGCAACGTAGGTAATCAATTTTTTCATTGCAGTTCCTCCCCTTTGAAAAAAAATTAATCCTTGAGTGTGCTGAAACATTTCATAAACAAAACATTGTCCATTTTCAAGATTAAACGAAATTATTTTACTATCAAAAAGCCCTTGGTATGTCTAGGTATTTTTAAAAAATACGGGATAATGGCCCAGAGAATGAATATTCTTGAAAATAAACAAAATAACCGATATTGTAATACTCAAATATTTTAGGAGACATTTAATGAATCGAACAGGAAATCGGATTTATTCAGTTTGTGCCTTGATGATGATCATCGTTTTGCTGGTTGGTGCTGCCGGATGTTCCAAAGAAGCTAAAATGGAGCGGCACTGGAAGAAAGCCGAGAAATATTATTCAGAGGAAAAATTCAAGGAAGCCGCCATTGAATATAAAAATGTCATCAAGCTCAAGCCCACCCATGCGACGGCTTATTACAAGCTCGCCATGTGTCAGCTCAACACGAGAATGTTTAAGGAAGCGTTTGCGGCCATGTCCAGGGCGGTAGAGCTGGACCCTAAAATGATTGAAGCGCGCCACCATCTGGGGACGTTATATCTACTTTCCGGACAGACGGATAAAGCCCGTGAGCAGGCTATGGCCATTTTGCAGATTGACTCGACAAAATCCCTTGGCCATATGCTGCTTGGAAGCATTTATCTGAAAGAAAACAATTTGGGCAAGGCCATTGAAGAGAGCCTAAAGGCGGCCCAGGGTGATAAAAAACTGGAAGCCTATCTTCAACTGTCAAGACTTTATGAATTGAACAAGGATTTTAACCAGGCCGAAACGATGCTCAAGGAAGCCGTAAAATTAGATGATAAAAGGCAAAAAACACGTTTTTCCGTGGCTGAATTCTATGTGCGAACCGGCAAAAAGGAACTTGCCGAGCAGGAATATCTGCAGGCAGTCCGGAATTCACCGAAAGACGCCGACGCATCGATGAAGCTGGGAAGTTTCTATGTTTTAACAGGCAAAATGAATGAGGCGGAAAAACATTTCATGAAAGGGGTTGAATTGTCGCCGGGGAGCGCTCCGTTGCGAATTCAACTGGGGGATTTTTATCTGATCTGGGGTAAAAAGGACAAAGCAGAGGCTTCCTTCAAGGAGGCAGAAAACAAAGAATCCAAAAACATTGCCGTGCTGGCGAGGCTGGCAGATTTTTATCTGAGCGAAAAGAAGTTCGATGACGGCATGAAATATACGGAAAAGATACTGAAAATCAATCCCAAAAGTCAGGAAGGCCTGTTTCTGAAAGGGAGAATCTTTTTGACAAAAAATGAATTCGAACAGGCATTGAATCTTTTCCAGGCCTATATAAAGGATAATCCTCAATCCGCGCAGGCTCATTATTTTGCAGCGATGGCGCATTCGGGAAAGGGAAATATTCAGCAGACAAAAACTGAGCTGGGAGAGGCCATCAAACTGAATCCGGCCTGGGAGCAGCCCAGACTCGTGATGGCGAATATTAACCTGAAGGAAGGGAATGCTGCAGAGGCCGTCAATCAGCTAAACATCGTTCTTAAGAACCATCCATCGAACATCCAGGCGCGCCTTCTTCTTGGGGATTCCTATTTATCACAAAAAGATATGGCCGGTGCCGCACGAGAATATAACGCCCTGATTCAATATTTACCCAATAATCCGATTGGATACGTTCAGTCGGGCAAGGTTCTTTTGTATCAAAAGCAGGAGGATGAAGGTCTGGCCATGCTGGAGAAAGCATTATCTCTGCAGCCTGATAATGTGAGTGCACTTCAACTGATTACCGCCTTCTATCTGAGCAAAAAAGATACGGACAAAGCCCTGGAAAGAGTTCAGCGGCAGATTCAGACAGTACCCCAAAATCCGGTTTTTTATGGAATGCTGGGGTCGCTCTACGAGATGAAAAAAGATGTGGCTGCGGCGGAAACCAACATGAAAAAAGCTATTGAACTCAATCCCAACCTGCCTGCACTGCAGATCTTGCTGGGTGATTTCTACATGAGGCAGCAGCTGGCTGATAAGGCAAAAAAACAATATCTGGTCTCCGTTGAAAAAGCGCCGAAGGCCCTTCAGCCATTGATGGCGCTGGGATTGATTTATGAAAGAGAAAACAATTACAAGCAGGCACAGGAATTTTATGAAAAGGCTTTAAAGATCAATCCCGATTTTGTTCCGGCGGCCAATAACCTTGCTTTTCTCTATGCACAGCACGGCGGCAACATTGACGTTGCTCTGAACCTTGCGCAAAAAGCAAAAGAAAAGATGCCGGAAGATCCGAATGTCTCAGATACACTGGGCTGGATTTACTACAAGAAAAACGTTTTCGGAACGGCCATCCCTTATCTGAAGGAAGCAGCCGAAAAAATTCCCAATCAGCCTGTGGTCAGATATCACCTGGGCATGGCATACTATAAAAACGGCAACCATGATCTGGCAAAACAGGAGCTAAGTGCCGCCCTGAATATCAATCCAGGATTTCCCGGAGCCGATGAAGCAAGAGCAACACTGAATCAACTGAAGTAATAGTGCTGTATCTGAAGAAAAACGTACGTTCATTCGGCGGGTGTCTCTGAATAAGAAAGTTTAAAAGGGATGTAGCCGCCGATCATATAATAAAATAATTTTGCTACTTCGACTTCGAAGTCACGAACCCCGGATGACTTGATCCACCAGTTGGAAAGGTCATGTGTGGGGAAGTAGGCATAAGGGAAGATTTTTATCTGCAGGGGGAGACCTTCCTGCTGATACACCAGATAACTGCGTCGGGTATGAAAGCCCGCTGACACGAGAACGGCGCTTTTTACATTTTCCATGGAGAGTCCCTGCAGGACCACTTTAGCTTCATTCAACGTTATGGGATGTCTTATGGGAACCTTAAGCACCTTGAAGTCTGTTTCTTTCAGGCCATGATCTTCAAGTTTTTTCCTGATGAGGTCTGCATAGTCACCGTTGATGCCATAAGGCCTGTCCTTTTGGGCAATGTTCTGTAAAACAATCACCAGGCGTTTGACCTTGCCTGATGACAACAAATTCACCCCGCTCATGACCATACCGGTTGATATGAAGTCAGTGCCTTCCAGAATGGCTACGTCCGCCTGGTAATCGCCGGCAGGAGCCATAAAGCAGCCGGCCTTAAACAGGATGGCATCGCGGAATATATAAACAATAATGGATGTCAAAAGGACAAGCAGGCAAATACTGATAAGAATCCATTTTACTTTCGAGTGTTTCATGTCAATTTTGTCCGCCGTTCATTGTTTGAGATTACCTATATGAACAAGTTTATAAAATCCATCGTTAAATGAACAACCCCGCCGCAAGCAGCGGGGTATCTCTGGGAACTGTCATTCTATTCGCCGCGAGCGGCGGGGAATTCGACCCGGAGAGATTAACATTTACGATAAAAATCAAATATGTAGGCAATTATAAAAAAAATATGATCATTGTGTCGGGATTATTTGCAAAATTAAGTAAATCGTAACCTACTGTAATATAAGATTTATTATAGAAAATTTCCTTGAGGCGCAATTTAGAGTGTCGAAATATATTACAGTATGTTCCTTAATCTAAAAAAAGGCATTGTCTGTCTTTCTTCTGAAAATAGATAAATGTTTCGATTTTTATGTATTAATACAAGATATTACGAAGAATTGAAAAATCAGGCATCAAAGTGTATTACAACGTGGCACGCTCGTTGCTAATCTTGCAATAAAAATTTAAGAAATACTTTTTCAAGGAGAAAAAATAGATATGAAGAGAGTGATTGGAATTCTGGTTGTTGCAGTTCTGCTTGCCTTGCCACTTTGTGCCGGCGCGACTTATCTTGGAAATGGAGTGCTGAATGTTGTACCCTCTTCGCCCGTTGAAGCAAATTATTATCTTGACTATGATGGTACGGTAAAATCATCCACTTTTGAATATACCACAGGCCTGGTAGAGATATTCTGTGTTTCAAGCGAAAATGCAAATTCTTTTAAAGACACTGCATACAGTTTCTATACGATCACCTCTGATCTGTCCAATTATGCGAAACTGTCAAAAGCTGCTTGGATTGCAGATAACTGGACCAATTATGGTGGCACCAGTGATTATTACAAAGCTGAGGCTCAAAAAGCAGTGTGGGCAATTATGGGTGTTATGAATATTATGGAATTCACTGGATTGGATAAAAAGATATATGCCGATGCCATGCTGCAGAACAACTATGTAACCAATAATTGGATTTTTGCACAGAGCCCGGTTGTTGGTGTTGGCGGATTAGATTACCAGGATTACCTCACACCTTATAGCCCGCCTACTCAGGCTCCTGAACCCGCAACCATGCTTCTTTTTGGCCTCGGTCTGCTTGGATTAGCGGGAGTCAGAAGAAAGATTAAGAAGTAACAAAACAATAATCAGCTTAATACAGAAAGGCAGGGTCTGATGGCTCTGCCTTTCTTATGCCATGTCCATCATCATCAACGTTATTCTTAAAACGTTTGACAAATTCCTTTCATAATAATAACATCTGAATGTCAAAAGATACGAAGCGGTTGTCTTACCGTTTTGAAAGCTTTGATCATAGTCAAATTGTCATTTCGACCGAAGGGAGAAATCTTATAACATTCTAATAAAAAAAGATTTCTCGTCGTTTTGTTCCTTGAAACGCGTGACCTGAAAGGTTATGGCACGAAGGTAATTATTCAAAGACTATCACAGGGGATATCATGCAGCTGAAGATAGAAACCATAAAGAAAAAAGCGACGGTTTTTTTCCCGGAAAACACCCAACTGGACGGATATTTTTTTGTATCAGCAATAGCAGCCTTCCATGAGGGAGGAGAGCTGATTACGGAGCTTCTTGCCAAAGACAGAAACTATATTCCACTTGAAACAGAGCAGGGAGAAATCGTGCTTGTCAGGAAAGAGAACATGATGATGGTTGCTCTGGGGGAAGATGAGGTGGATAATTTTATGCCCGGGTACAAGCAGGTGACAGTTGTTATCCATTTGATGAACGGGCAGAGCTTTTTGGGCAAAGTTTCTTTTGCCCTGCCTGAAACGCACTCAAGATTATCCGATTTCTTAAATTCACGTGATGCTTTTTTCCGCATGGAAATTGACGGCAAAAACTACCTGATCCAGAACAGATTCGTCAAAATGATTTCGGCCGAAAAAACCGGTTGATTCCTTATGCGGATGAAGACCTCTGCAGACTATTACTACGGCAACTAAATATATAAATGAGTGTCACCGATTTTCCTCCGCCGGCGGAGGTGGCGTGAAACGCCGGAGGTGGAAATTGCAGGAATTGCTCCTCGGGCAATCCGAAGCGGCAAGCTTGGCAAATAGCCGAGCGGTTACATGACACGCTCCGCATAACGTGATAACCTCCCCCTCCCCCCTCAGGTTGTGTCGTAATGTCATTGCGAAGGAGCAACAGCGACTGAAGCAATCTCCTAAGTAGCTGAATACACGAGATTGCCACGACGCCTGAGAGGCGTCTCGCAATGACCATTCTGCATTGTGACACAGTCTCCCTCCATGAGGGGGACAAGAAAGGTAAGATTAATTATTTAAACACTTAATTGCCGGAGTAATAGAACAGGGCGGTTTTGTATGCCGCCGCTTCGGCAAAATGGGTTTCTTTCATAGGGGGCTCGGCTTCCTCAACGTATCAATAATACGCTTGCGGCGCGAGGTCACTGAGCCTGTCGAAGTGCCGCCGCGTTGTCCTTTGAATGCAACTTGGTACAAGGGAATGTTCAGATGGCAATGGAAGCCAGCCGGGAGATATTTTTTACCGGGAGAAAAAGCGGGGACAAAAAAACCGGAGCAGGGGGACCTGCTCCGGTTTTTTCCTCGATAGGGATAACCCTTATTTCTTCTTCACAGCTTTTTTTGCCGGTTTCTTAGCGGCAACTTTTTTTACGGCCACTTTCTTGGCGGCCGGTTTTTTCGTTGCGGATTTCTTAGCGGCGGTCTTCTTAACTGCCGTTTTCTTCACCGCGGTTTTCTTTGCTGCCGCTTTCTTTGGTGCAGATTTTTTCACTACGGTCTTTTTGGCAGCGGGCTTCTTTACCGACGGCTTTCCAGAGGCCGTCTTTTTTACCTCGGCGGTGCCTTTGAATGCTGCTTTAGCAGCGGCCAGTCCCGCAAGCACATTTCTCGCTGTCTTAACAATGGCCTTTTTCAATGGCACAATCTTTTCTGTCTTCTTTACAGGCGCTGCGTTTCTTAGGGCCGCCTGTGCGGCAGCCAGCCTGGCGATGGGTACCCGGAAGGGGGAACAGCTGACGTAATTTAAACCGGTCAGATGACAAAATTCTATGGAACTGGGTTCCCCTCCGTGTTCACCGCATATGCCGACTTTCAGCTTCGGATTGATGCCCCGGCCTTTCGCCACAGCCATTTGAACAAGCTGGCCAACACCGCCACGATCCAGAACGCGGAACGGATCAACGGGAAGAATTTTCTTTGCGACATAATCCGGCAGGAATTTCCCAGCATCGTCCCGGCTGTATCCGAACGTCATCTGGGTGAGGTCATTGGTGCCGAAGGAGAAGAACGCGGCTTCTTTCGCGATCTCATCTGCCGTGACGGCCGCGCGCGGCACTTCAATCATGGTGCCCACGGAGTAGTCGACTTTCACACCTGTTTCTTCCATTACTTTTTTAGCGGTGGCGACAATGATTTCTTTCTGCGAGGCCAGTTCCTTCACTGTGCCGACCAGCGGAACCATGACTTCAGGCTTGGCGTCCACGCCTTCCTGGATCAATTGACAGGCCGCTTCAAAAATCGCGCGCGCCTGCATTTCGGTAATTTCCGGATAGGTGATGCCCAGACGGCAGCCGCGGTGTCCCAGCATCGGATTGAATTCATGCAGGGAGGCGACTTTGGCTTTAACAGAATCGACGGAAATGCCCATTTCGCGGGCCATTTCCATTTGGCTGTCTTCTTCGTGCGGCACAAATTCATGCAGGGGTGGATCAAGCAGACGGATGGTCACGCCGTATCCTTCCATGGCTTTCAGGATGCCGTAGAAGTCTTCCCGCTGCATGGGGAGAAGTTTGGCCAGGGCGCGTTTGCGGCCTTCCAGATCGTCGGACAGGATCATTTCGCGCACGGCCTTGATCCGGTCGCCTTCAAAGAACATGTGTTCTGTACGGCACAGACCGATGCCCTGCGCGCCGAAATTGCGGGCGACGGCCGCATCGTGCGGCGTGTCGGCGTTCGTGCGGATGCCCAGTTTCTTGGCTTCATCGGCCCACTTCATGATGATGCCGAAGTTGCCGGAGAGTTCCGCAGGCCTTGTTTTCACTTCACCGAGCATGACTTCACCCGTGGAGCCGTCGAGCGAAATATAATCGCCTTCGGCAATCACGTTGCCGTTAATCTTAATCGTCTTCTGCGAATAGCTGATTTCCAGATCGCCGCAGCCGGAGACGCAGCATTTGCCCATACCGCGGGCGACGACTGCCGCGTGGGAGGTCATGCCGCCGCGCTGGGTCAAAATTCCCTGGGCCGCCGACATGCCTTTTAAATCTTCCGGTGAGGTTTCAATGCGGACGAGTACAACTTTTTCACCCCGCTTGTTCCATGTTTCAGCGTCATCCGCGTTGAAGACCACGCGTCCTGTTCCCGCACCCGGAGAGGCGGGAAGCCCCTTGGTGATGATGTTGCGCGTTGCTGCGGGATCAAACGTCGGATGGAGCAGCTGATCGAGCGAGGAAGGATCGATGCGCAGAAGGGCGGTTTTCTTGTCGATCAGTTTTTCGTTGACCATATCCACCGCGATCTTGACGGCGGCAGCGGCGGTACGCTTGCCAGTTCGTGTCTGGAGCATCCAGAGTTTCTGGTCCTGTATCGTGAATTCGATATCCTGCATTTCCTTGTAGTGATGTTCCAGTTTTGTGTAGACATTGACCAGGTCTTGATAGGCGGCAGGCATATATTCTTCAAGAGACGGATATTTCGCGGCTCGCTCTTCTTCGGAAACATTATTGTCCCTGGCCCAGCGCCGGGATCCTTCCAGGGTGACCTGCTGCGGTGTGCGGATACCGGCGACAACGTCTTCGCCCTGTGCGTTGATCAGGTATTCACCGTAGAAAAGGTTTTCGCCGGTGGCCGGATCGCGCGTGAAGGCGACACCGGTGGCGCAGCTTTCGCCGCGGTTGCCAAAGACCATGGCCTGTACGTTAACGGCGGTCCCCCAGTTGTCGTCAAAACTGTTCATCTTGCGGTACAGGACGGCACGTGCCGTGTTCCACGACATGAATACAGCACCGATCGCGCCCCACAGCTGTTCTTTCGGATCTGTCGGGAATTCCTGGCCGAGTTTTTTTACAATAAGCTGCTTGAAGCGGCTGACCAGTTCTTTCAAATCGGTCACGGTCAGGTCGAGATCCGCCTTGACGCCTCTTTCCGCTTTCAATTCGTCCATGACTTCTTCGAAAGGATCGTGGGCGTCTTTGTCTTCGGGTTTGAGGCCCATGACGACATCGCCGTACATCTGGACAAATCTGCGGTAGGAATCCCAGCCGAATCGCTCGTTGCCTGACTGGCGGATGATGCCTTCAACCGTCTCATCGTTCAGCCCGAGATTAAGAACCGTGTCCATCATGCCCGGCATGGAGACGCGCGCCCCGGAGCGAACGGACAGCAGAAGAGGATTGGCCGGATCTCCGAATATCGCCCCCATGGAATTTTCAACTTTTTTCAGTGCCGCTGTGACTTCTTTTTCCAGGCCGGCAGGAAATTTCCGGTTGTTTTTGTAAAATTCCACGCAGACATCGGTTGTGATCGTGAATCCCGAGGGTACGGGAATTCCCAGGTTTGACATTTCGGCAAGATTTGCCCCTTTGCCGCCGAGAAGGTTTTTCATGTCGGCTTTGCCTTCGCTGATCCCCTTCCCGAAAGTGTAAACACGTTTAGCCATATTTCTATCTCCTTTAGAAAGAATTCTTTATATGAAAACAGAAGCGTGGAGTTTAATAAATGAAATCATTGGTGCTGTAAAGTGTTTTTTCGGCCCCCAACGTAAAAACCCCTGCCACGGAATAGGCAGGGGCTTTTACTGCTGGTGCTATATATAGAGGGAAGGGTTTAGCTGAAAAGGTTTTTCAGAGCATCGACAACCGGTGCCGTGAAAATGGCAACCAGGGTAGTGTAAAGAGCAAATGAACCAATGGCTTCGCTCAAATACAGCTTATCGTATTTACGCTTCAGGGATACGATAATAAGCCCGCCGATAATCAGGCATCCGAAATGGAAGAAGGGGAAAGACTCCCCCGGGGCAGCGCTAAATTGAGCGAAGGTGAATGTGGCCGTGGTCAAAACAATAAAACCGATTAAAAGGGCTATCTGCATCATTTTTTTCATGGTCATCATTTCTCCTGAATCGTTGAATGAACAACTGCCATTTATGCTTTTTATGTATGAAATAAACATGCCAAATAACGAATCAGCGAATAATATTTTATAAGTATATGATATAATGTATATATTAGATTTATGCAGGGATGTTGTTTCCCGGTGTTAACACGCCAAAGTCATGCCCTGTTGAAAGAAACGTTCAATGTTGATTAAAAATGAATGAAATATTTAAACCGTGATGGGCGTGATTAGCAGATCAACACTGAATAGTTTTCCTTTCACGGGCATTATGCTACAAGCATTTTATGATCATCAGAAAAGGATTTCATAAGAAAACTTCTTCAGGGCATAAACGTTCGTTTTCCATGGGAAAATCCAAACGATCCGCGCCGACTCCCTCTATGAAGCCGGCAATTGCCCCTTCCCTTAAAAACGTGCTTGCAAAGATCGGCAGGCCATCCGATACCCCGTTTGTGCCGGACGAATTTCAGAAACAGGCATTGGCCGAAATTAAGCAAAATGATTGCCTGGTGATTGCTCCCACCGGTTCCGGCAAAACCTGGATTGCCCGGGAAGCTATTTTGTCCATCATGAATAAAGGCGGACGCGCATGGTATGCATCACCGCTCAAGGCGCTTTCCAATTCCAAGTGGGTGGAGTTCGGTCTGCATTTCGATCCGGAGAATGTCGGGATCATTACCGGCGACACCAGGGAAAACACCGAGGCGCCGATCATTGTAGGAACAACGGAGATTCTGCGGAATCAACTCTACGATGCGATGCATCAGGGACTTGATCTGAACTGCGATCTGGTGATCCTGGACGAAGCTCATTTCCTGGGTGATGCAGACCGGGGGGTGGTATGGGAAGAAATCATGATTTATCTGCCTGTGCGGGTAAACCTTCTTTTGTTGTCGGCGACCATCGGCAACGGCGATGATATTGCCGCGTGGCTTGCATCCATCCGCAACAAGACCTGCACCGTGGTCCGTGAAGAAAAAAGGCCTGTGCCTCTGTATCCGATGTTTCTGCACCCATCCGGCTGCCTGCATCCTTTTCTGGACGGGAAAAAAGCCGGGTCGGCCGTCTGCGAGTTTTTAAAAAGAGATCGGCACCGGCAAAGCCGCCGCCCGCCCGATTATGCGGGAATCATCCGCGTGCTGGAACGGTTCAACCTCCTGCCTGCCATTTTCTTTTTGAAGTCGCGCGCCGAATGCGATGCAGCACTGACCTGCCGGGCGGGACTGCCTCCTCTGAAAGACAATGATGCGTTCGCCGATGATTTATATGATCTTCTTGAGCGTTTTCCTTCCCTTGGTCGCCACCGTCAGCTCAAAACGCTTCGGAGCGCGGGACTGGCTGCGCACCACGGCGGACAACTGCCTGCCTGGAAGCTACTTGTGGAAGAAATGATGAATCGAGGGCATCTGCGGGTGATTTTTGCCACCACCACGATTGCCGCGGGCGTGAATTTTCCGGCCCGCACCATTGTGCTGTTTAACTCTGACCAGTTCAACGGCCATGATTTCGCGGCGCTGTCCGCCACCGAATTCCGGCAGATGACCGGGCGGGCAGGGAGGCGCGGCCAGGACAAAATCGGCTTTATGCTTGCGGTGCAGGGCCGGTTTATGGATCTTGGACATATCAAAGAAATGCTGTCTGCCGTACCGGAAGATATCAAAAGCCAGTTGAAGAATGACTTTGCCATGGTGTTGAATCTGATGTTGTCCCAGACGCCCGCGGATGTAAAAAAAATATTTGAAAAATCTCTGGCAGCCTGGCAGCAAAACAATATTGACTATCATGGTAAGTCTGCCGCCGATATGCTCTGGAAGGATTTTTCGTTGCATTTGAAATTTTTGCATCAGGAAGGTTTTGTGAATGCAGCAGGCAAGCTTACCGACGATGGTCGCTGGGCGGCCCGTCTCAGGCTGGATTATCCTCTTTTGGTTGCTGAATGTCTGCGGGAAAACGCTTTTCCGGTGGACAATGAAAGACTGCTGGCGGCGATGGTAGCGGTATTTGCCTATGACCGGGATGATGAAATACATCTGGCCACCGCAGAGCTTCCCCATAAGCTGATGGCAGCACTGCGCAAAATGCTGGTGGCTGTCCGCCCCATGTCACGAAAACTGCAGGCGGCCGGTTTCCAAAGTCCGAAGCTTTATCCATCGGCCGGTGTGGCGATGTATTACTGGGCGAGTGGACGAAGCTGGGATGATGTGATCAAAACCACCGGCATTGCCGAAGGAGACATGGCAACGCTGGTTTTGCGAACGGGAGATAATTTGCGGCAGATTGCTTCACTCAAAGATACGCATCCGGAAACGGCCGCCTGCGCGATGAGGGCGAGGGAGGCGATACTGCGGGAACCGGTGTTGTTTTTGTGAAGCTCGGACTGTTGAAACGCACCCGTCTGCGGCGTTGCGCTGCAACCCGCGATGTTCAACGTACGGTAATGTACGCCTCACATCCCAGGTCTTGCGCGCCTTGCATCCATGCACGTTTGAACAGTCCGGAGATGATAGGGGAAGGACAAGACTATTTCAATGTGTCATTGCCCGGCTTGACCGGGCAATCCAGGAAGCGACACTAAAGGTGCAACAGAAAATATTTAATAGATATTTTGCAGTTGTTGCGGATAAGACGGAATAAACTTGCAACAGCCACATTGTCATTGCCCGGCAAAGACCGGGCAATCCAAGGCGATGACACTATAAGGACAATTTATTGATTTTAATATGCTGAAAAAGATATCGATCATTATTTCATTTGTGCTTTGTGTTGGGGCAGCCATGCCGGTTTTTGCCTTCGACACGCGCGGAGTGGAACTGCGGACCGGCAACTACCAGGCTCATCTCATGGAGGCAATAGACAAGTCGTTTAATCTGGATGAGGCCGGAGCCGATGCCAGTCTGAAAAAGGCAATGGAGTTGGAACCCGATAACCCGACCGGTTATGCCCTTCAAGCCATGCTGCATATGTTTGCTTATGAAATGTGCTTCAGTCTTGAACAGCGTCAAAAAGAAAAAGAAGCTATCTTTTATTATACAGAAGAAGCACTGGCCCGGGGGAAAAAAAGAATTGCCAAAAACTCTAAAGACAGTCAGGCCTATCTGGCCATGGCCTTGGCTAAAATAGCCAAAGTGAATTGGGCCGTCAAAGAAAAAAGATACATAGCTCTGACTCATGAAACTGCTAATATCTGGACTTATCTTGAGGCTGCAAAATCCTGTGATCCCAATAATTATGATGCCGAATTTCTCATGGGCCTCATGCATTATCATATCGATCATTTTGCCGGCATAACCGGCTTTTTGTCTTCCTGGTTGATCACGGAGGGCGACAGGCAAAAAGGACTGGCGGAAATCCAGACAACAGCGCAAAAAGGTTATCTGCTGCGTGAAATGGCCCGGGTCGAACTGGTGTCCATTTATCTGAACTATGAGAAACAGCCGTCCAAAGCGTTGCCTCTTGTTCAGGTGTTGAGAAATAAATATCCTAACAATTATAATTTTTATTTTATCTATGCGACAGCCTTGCTTAAGTTGTACCGATTTGCCGAGGCAGAGGCCATTGCGGCGCAAATAGAGAAAAATATCAGCACAGGGGTGCCGCCCTTTATTCCTCAACTTCAGCCACGCTATTATCAATTAATGGGAAGAATTCATTTTAAGCGGGGTGAATATGGAAAAGCAAAATCCTATTTTCAGAAAGCGATTCAGGACAAATCATTTTATAATAATCGCACGCAGGCACGGTCTCTTTTATACTTGGGCATGATTCACGACATCAGGCAGGAACGGAAATATGCACAGGACTATTATAAACGGGCGCTGAAAATTGAAGGCGCCGAAGTAGTGGTAAGGATTGAAGCCAAAGGCTATCTTCAAACGCCTTACAGGGTAGACTGGAAGTGAAAACCTGACTCCCCCTTGTGTCATTGCCCGGCTTGACCGGGCAATCCAGAGAATTAGACATGACAAAAACTTACTATGTATACATATTATCCAGTAAACGAAACGGCACCTTATACATAGGTGTTACAAATGATTTGGAACGGCGTCTTTACGAACATAGGAATAATCTGATTGAAGGGTTCACAAATAAATATCATGTCCATCATCTGGTATATTTTGAAGATGTGAATGATATACAGTCAGCCTTGCAAAGAGAAAAACAACTCAAGAGATGGACCAGAAAATGGAAATTGGAGCTTATTGAGAAATTTAATCCTGAGTGGCGTGACCTTGCAGATGATTTTAATCTTGGATGAAGAAATTATAAAATATTATCTGGATTGCCTGGTCAGGCCAGGCAATGACACTAAAGGAATTAACATTAAAAGGTCATTGCCGCGCAACCCAAGGGTCTGCTACCCTAAAGGGCACGCGTTGCAATGACAAAACAAAACGGGTAGGGGCGTGTTTGCTGGCATAGCATTGTCATTGCCCGGCAAGACCGGGCAATCCAGAAATCATTAATGGTTATCAGAATTTTATGGATAAATTTTCACTCATTACGGATTTTATTCCGAGCGGCGACCAGCCGCAGGCGATTGACGAACTTGTAAAAGGCCTTGCTGAAGGCAAAGGCCATCAAGTACTTTTAGGAGTCACCGGATCCGGCAAGACATTCACCATTGCCAATGTCATTGAGCGTGCCGGGCGTTCAGCTTTGATTATCGCGCATAACAAGACGCTGGCCGCGCAACTGTATGAAGAATTCAAGGGCCTTTTTCCCGACAACTCCGTGGAGTATTTTGTCAGCTACTACGACTACTACCAGCCCGAAGCCTACCTGCCGGCCACGGACACCTATATTGAAAAGGATTCGGCGATCAACGAGGAAATCGACAAGTTGCGCCACGCGGCGACTCACGCACTTCTGTCGCGACGTGATGTGATCATTGTGGCCAGTGTCTCCTGCATTTACGGCCTGGGTTCGCCGGAAGCCTACCTGGGGATGATTGTGCCGCTGGAAGTGGGTGGCGAGATGCCCCGCGACGAAGTCTTAAAAAGGTTGATTGAAATCCAGTATGAACGAAACGACATTGATTTTCACCGTGGAACCTTCCGTGTGCGTGGTGACGTGGTGGAAATCTTTCCTACGTATGAAGACGAGCAGGCGCTCAGAGTTGAATTCTTTGGCGACACGATAGAAGGCATTTATCTGATTGATCCTCTGCGCGGCAGGAAACTCGGTTTACTGACGAAAACAGCGATCTATCCCGGCAGCCACTACGTTACCACAAAGGACAATCTCAAAAGGGCCACGGCCGATATCCGGGCTGAACTGACCGTGACACTTGCCCGTTATAAAGAACAGAATATGCTGCTGGAGGCGCAGCGCCTGGAGCAGCGCACAAACTTTGATCTGGAGATGATGGAAGAGATGGGCTATTGCCAGGGCATCGAAAACTATTCCCGCCATCTGACCGGCCGCAAGCCCGGCGAGCCGCCGCCCACGCTTATGGAATATCTGCCGAAGGACACGCTGATCATCATTGACGAAAGCCACGCCACACTGCCGCAGCTGGCGGGCATGTTTCGCGGGGACAGGTCCCGCAAGGAAACGCTTGTCAAATATGGATTCCGTCTGCCGTCCGCGCTGGACAACAGGCCGCTGACCTTTGAAGAGTACGAGGCGCTGCCCAATCAGAGGATATACATTTCCGCTACACCTGCCCAGTATGAGATGACGAAAGCCCGCGGAGTACGGGTGGAGCAAATTATCCGCCCGACGGGTCTCATGGATCCGGAAATTGAAATCAAACCCGCTGTGCATCAGGTGGATGATCTGCTGGAAGAAATCCGCATCCGCGTCAAAAAAGAGGAAAGAGTGCTGGTCACCACGCTGACCAAGCGCATGGCGGAGAATCTGACCGACTACTACAGCGGACTGGGCATCCGTGTGCGCTACCTGCATTCTGATATTCACACGCTGGAGCGGGTCAGTATTATACGGGATTTGCGGCTGGGAGAATTTGACGTGCTGGTCGGAGTCAATCTTCTGCGGGAGGGTTTGGATATTCCGGAAGTGTCATTGGTGGCGATCCTCGATGCCGATAAGGAAGGGTTCCTGCGTTCTGAGCGGTCGCTCATCCAGACCAGCGGTCGTGCCGCGCGAAACGTCGAAGGCAAGGTCATCATGTACGCCGACAAAATTACCAAATCCATTCAGGCCTGTCTTGACGAAACGAAACGCCGCCGTGCCATACAGGCAAGGTACAACGAAGAAAACAACATTACGCCCGAAACCATCAAAAAAACGATCAGCAATGTACTGGGCTCCATTTACGAAGCCGACTATGTCACAATTCCTGTGGATGAAAAAGGCAGAGCTATTCCGGCTAAAGAAGAAGATTTGCCCGCGCTTATTAAAAACCTGACAACGGAAATGAAGCAGGCGGCCAAAAACCTGGAGTTTGAAAAAGCCGCCGCATTGCGCGACGAGATCAAAGAACTCAATAAGATCCTTCTGGAGATGGGGTGACTCCTTCAGAGAAATTTGGGCGAATTAAGTAAGTATAATACTTAAGTATCTTATAGAACACAGGGCAGCTGTTAACTTATGAACTTCCTCGATTATTTTAATGATACTGGATTCCGGATCGCGCTTCGCTTGTCCGGAATGCGTGACCTGAAAAGTTATGACAAAACGTAGTCTAGGGTCTCGTCTTGAAAAATCAGTTTTATCCCAGGTTCCTGCAACGAATCCAAAAAACGATTTGCCTCTCTAACGGTGTGTCCGCTTTTCCACCCATTCGAAATACGTCTCAATTACATAGACGGCCTCCTGGATGGTTCCGTAAACGGGAAAGCCGGCCTTACGCAGCGATTTGAAGGTATCGATCCGGATGCGCTCCGCTTCCAGGTTGTTTTCCAAAAAGGAGATGAGGACGGGAATTACCGGCTTCCTGATACCTTCGGCCATTTTCATGATCGTGTCGGCGCTGTTCTTGATCTGGAGAATCATCTCGGCCTGGATGAGGTATTCGACGTCAAAGTAGGGAATGATCACGTCGATGTTGTCGTCCTGATCCATGGCCTGCATCGTATGCAGCATGACGTTGAGGTCAAAGCCGAAGGCGCCCAGATCGACAGGGTTTGTCGTTGAGGTGTTTACGCCCCTGATTTTTTCGTTGATCATCTGCTGCGTACGGGGTCCCAGTTCAGGAAGCTCGAGCCCTGCGGAAACGGCCAGATCGGCAAATAAGACCGAAACACCGCCGCCCGCACCCAAAAACCCGACGCGCCTGCCGCCTGGGAGTTTTTTTGCGGTGCCCAGCATCGCCAGGTTCATTAGTTGATCAAAGTCGTCCACCAAAAGGCCCCCATGCTGCCGCACGGCTGAGGACCAGATTGTGTAGTTGCTGGCCATGGCGCCTGTGTGGCTGGCTGCCGCTTTCGAACCCTGTTCCGTTCTGCCGCCCTTGAGGATGAGCACGGGTTTTCTGGCCGTTGTCCTCTTGAGCGTTTTAAGGAATCCGGAGACATTCTTGATGTCTTCGACATAGCAGGCGATCAGACGGATCCTGTCGTCGTCCGCCAGGTATGCCAGGTAGTCCTCCAGCCGAAGGTCGATCTGGTTTCCGTAAGAGACGACTTTGTTGAGCCAGATATGGCGGGTTGTAGCCATGGCTGCAAAACTCGACGTAATGCCGCCGGACTGCCCCAGGAAAGCGATGGCGCCCGGCTCTTCCTGATCCTTCAGGAGCTTGAAGGACAGCTTCGATTCGTAGCATTGCGCGCCTATGCAGTTGGGTCCGACGATGCGCAGATGGCCCTTGCGGGCCTCCCGGACCATGTCTTTCTCCATTTGCAGGTTTCCCGTCTCGCCGAATCCCGAGGTGAAAAAATGGATGAACTTGATGCCCTTGCGCACAGCCGCCCTCACGATGTCGATGGACTGCTCGACCGGTGCAGCCACCAGGGCATAATCGACCGGTTCAGGGAGGTCGTTGATCGACGGATAGGCCTTGACACCTGCGACTTCCGGGCGGCGGGGATTGACGGGATAAAGTTTCCCTGCATAACCGTTCATCTGCTGGATCTGGAAATAGGGCATTTTCCCTCCGCCCAGATTGTCCGACGCGCCTATGACGGCTATACTTTGGGGATAAAATAATGCATCAAGATTCATTGCCTTCCTCCTTTACATCTCCGATCGAGATTCCACGGCATCGTTTGATGGGGTATTTGATTCAATACCGGTACTTCATCTTCGACTTGCCGGCAGGCCGATTATCAAATGGCGTTATATTACAACTTTGCCGATGTGATGCAAGAGGAAATTCAAAAGACCTTACGTCAACAGGGGGCAGTTTGTTCCCCTCACGGAGGTGCTGCTCTGCTTTTGTCTTCCTCATGGAGGGAGGCTGTGTCGTAATGTCATTGCGAAGGAGCAACAGCGACTGAAGCAATCTCCTAAGTAGCCGAATACACGAGATTGCCACGACGCCTGAGAGGCGCCTCGCAACGTGTGACCTGAAAGGTTATGACCATTCTGCATTGTGACACAGCCTCGAAGGCCGGCATCCAGACGTCGTCCCCGCGAAGGCGGGAATCCAGAACTCTTTAATATTCCTGGATTCCGGGTCGCGCTTCGCTTGCCCGGAATGACAAAAAAGTAATTGTGACACCTCCGACTAACCTAATAACCTGAAGGTCATGTGAGGTCACGCCAACGGAGGACACAGCGGTGTATGATGCTTTCTCATTCCAGGATGGTTCTGGTTTTGATGACCTGAATCTGCTGCGCCTCGGCGGCGGAACAACCTAAAACATGCCCGATGATGTCAATGGGCCGGGTGGAGCCCGTTTGCGCATGGCGCAGGACAGCGGTGATTTTTTTCTCACCGGCGTTGAAGGTCAGCGCCTCGACAAAGGGGCGGATGTCGCGGGTGATAGTTTTCCCCTTGGATTGTCTGGAAATCGGAAACGATGTTGAGGCCAGAAATCCTTCAATATTATCTTTAATGTTATGAATTTGATCTTCTTTCATGTTGTCAGGCAATACCAGCTCATAGGTAAAGCCGTAAAGTGACCGGGCCAGATCTTTGGCGACATAGGAAAGCAGTTGGATATCTGTGATCTCCAATCCGGCAGGCAGAGCGGCGTTGATTTCTTTTTTCAGATGAGACAAGTCTCCCGGATACTCGGTGGCGGTGACATCCATATATTCCTCAAGGCTGGCCATTCCCACCGACGTGGCGGTGGCAAATGATATTTTCGGATGCGGGTGAAAGCCCTCTGAATAACTAAGGGAAAGGGAGCTTCGGCGCAGAGCACGGGTGAGAGACATAGCCAGCTCCAGATGGGACAAAAAGCGGGCTCTGCCGGTTTTCGCAAAGTTCAGGCGGTAGACTTTTTCGCTGGTGCGTGCCGTCTGCGTTTTGATTTCCGCCGGGACGGGGGAGAGGTACGGGTCTGAAAAAATATTTTGTATTTCAGAAAAATCGCAGACCCCGCAGTCCTGGCATGTGTCGTAGCGGCAGTCCGGTGTGGATTTCTGTTCATCGGATTTCAACTTTTCCGAAAACAAAAAATCACGGTTCACACCGCAGTCGATGTTCTCCCAGGGCAGAGCCTCTGTTGTTGCTCTTTCACGTAAATAATCATTGACATTTATCCCCGTTTCCCGGATGGCATCCTGCCACAGGTCAAAGCGCAGGATCTCACTCCAGCCGTCAAAGCGGCAGCCTTTTTGCCAGGCGCACAGAAGCAGATCCCCGATTTCTTCATCGCCCCTGGAAAACAGTCCTTCCAGCAGGCTCATCCGGGCGTCATGCCATTTGACGGTGAGATTGCGGTTGTTCATCCGCTGCCGGATAAATTGCTGCCGGGCATACGTTTCGTCTAGCGACAGCTGCTTTTCCCACTGGAAGGGGGTGTGAGGTTTGGGAACAAATGTCGAAAGGCTGATGGTGACCTGGCCGCGGTGACGGGCCGCCCGCAGTGCCTGGTAACCCAGATCAATGATGCCTGCCAGATCGCTTTCTTCTTCATGCGGCAGGCCGATCATGAAATAGAGCTTGATGGATTTCCAGCCGGCGGCAAACACTTTATCCACGGAGGAGAGCAGGTCTGCGGCGGTGTTGCCTTTGTTGATGATCTGACGCATTTTGTCCGTTCCCGCCTCGGGTGCCAGGGTAAAGCTGGTTTTACGCGTGCGTTTGATTTCTTCAATCAGCGTCTCACTCAGCGATTCGACCCGCAACGACGGCAGCGCAAGGGCAACACGCTCCGTGTGATGTTTTTGCATCAGGTTTTGAATAAGAGGTTCAATACAGCTGTAGTCTCCGGAACTGAGCGCCAGAAGCGATATCTCATCATGGCCGGTTGTCTGAAGGGCCTTGTCCGCCATTTCCGTAATCAGTTTTGCATTTCTTTCCCGGTAAGGGCGCCAGATCATGCCTGCCTGACAAAACCTGCATCCTCTGGTGCAGCCCCGGGCGATTTCCAGTACGATGCGGTCATGGACGGTCTGCATAAGCGGCACAACTGGTGCGACAGGGTGAGGCCAGGCATTCAGATCAACGGCTTTCCTTTTTTTGATAACGGTTTTTTTGCCATGCACACGGGGAACATAAATGCCGCTGATTTCCGCCAGCTTTTCGATGATCGTCTTTCTTGTGAGGGCTTGCTTTTTCGCGGCGGAGACAGCGGCGGTAATTTCCGCGACGACTTCTTCGCCTTCACCAATGACAAAAGCGTCGATAAAACTATTAAGCGGCACGGGATTGAAGGTGCAGGGCCCT
>Ga0208459_1001626_pt1 | contig 20758 bp, 15 predicted proteins | sample AD_UKC087_MetaG_FD_184433 | JGI IMG/M metagenome (GOLD analysis project Ga0208459, IMG submission 184433) | Active sludge microbial communities of municipal wastewater-treating anaerobic digesters from USA - AD_UKC087_MetaG (SPAdes) (version 2) | ecosystem: Engineered > Bioreactor > Anaerobic >... | reverse complement strand
AATCCATTCACCAGGGGTTGCTGTTCAGCTTCGGTAATGAAGAGCCGCTTCATCTCAAAGATGGTCACGCCGGCAAGCGCCAGATCCGAGAAAAAGATGATTGCCCAGCCGTAAATTTGACGGATCTTGCCCTTCAAGCCGATCATATCGCCGTAGTAGAACAGGATGATGGTCGCGATAATGGCCGAAAGCGCATGCCAGTGTCCGGTCAGTTCAATGCGCTCTTCCCGGGCCGGCCAGACGCGGAAGATTTCATCCAGGCGGATAGCCATAAAGATGCCAATACCGCTGGTGGTGAAATTCATGTACAGCATCTGCCATGTAGGGCCAAACTTGAGGGGGTCGCGCACCAGGGCCGCCAGCTTCTGAAGGAAATTGGGCTTCTTCAAATGGGCAGTGCCATCGCGTATTAATTTACCCCAACTCCAAATCAGCAACAGCAAGGCTGCCAGCATGGAGGGGGTGGCCCCCACGTAAATAATCATGTGGGCGATGGGTTCCAGCGGCGTGGCTACTCCCCACACGCCCAAATTCAATACAATGGTGCCCAGGATCATCAGCGGCATGGCTATTTTATGCAGAATTCCTTTGAAGTTAAGCCAGCGACCAATGATGAGGGTCAGCATAACTGCGATCAGAGCCAGCATGATGTGCAGGTGACCGATGACCGCATACTCCATGGTGGTTTTTTCAGGCAGCCGGATGATATTTTCGGCCAGGAAGGTTTCGAAACCGTTGCCGAAGAAGGAACCAGGGACAGCGCCGAACAGCGCTGAAATGACCGTGGTGACAGCCGTGGCAAAAAAAGCAATGCGCTCAATATCCACGCCTTTTTTCGTCCGGGCAAAGTCGGCATCTTGCTGGTAATAGTCCGGATTCCATGGCCAGAGTGCGATGATGAGCAAAATTCCGGCAAAAAAGATCAAAACCAGGCCGGTGATATACAGCCCGTGGAATGCCCAGTTGTGCCCCCAATAAGCAAACAAAAGACCAAAGATCATGGCGGTCAGGTAACCAACAGTGATGAGTGAGCGCACAGCCTTCTTGTAGAATTCCTTCATTTTTAGCAGGCTGGTCACCATATAGGTTTCGATGGCAATCACCGCCATCGCGATGGAATGATACAGAATAACGATGCGGCCTTCACGCTCTGCCTGGACAATATCCATTTTGAACACGCGCACCACAAAATCCCGTACACCCATCTCAGCCATGGGGCCGGAGAGCATGCCAAACAGGGCAGTGATGATGGCAATCATAGCAATTGCCACAAGAATCAATCCTTTAGTGGATTTAAAGAGATAATTAAATCGATCTTTGATAAAGTGCATGCCTATCTCCTAAAGCTGAAGAAATAATTTGAAGTGAAAAGGGCTAAAGACAGGTCTATCATTTTTAGAAGTGCTGCTGCCAGCCCAGTAAAGTTATCAAGTTTACGAAGAAACTGGCAGCAACAATTTGATCAGGCTGGTTTCTGTCTTTTAATGTCTTTGACGAATCCCCACGTGAACGCGAGGATCATCAACAAGAGCAGCAGTGTAAGAATCAGTTGGACGAACTCGGCACTGAAGAAAAGCAATTGTGAACCATTGGCAAGGAATGCAAGTGCAATGCCGCCCAGTCCTATGAGCAACCCTCCCATACTCACCCACCGGAAACCCTTGGGAGCCCCTGTTGCCAGAAACGGTCCGAGACAGATCACCAATCCGGCAACACTGTGAAAGAGCGGGACAGAGATTTTACGACCAAGATCAATCTGTGCAATACTGAACACCGCAATAGCCAGGAAGCCAACTAGCGCAAACCATTTGTAGGCTCTCTTCCATTTCGGGAAGTATTGTTCAACAAGGCCCATCGAGACTCCCAACGGGATCAGGGAAGCAACCGTCAGGACATAGGGGGAAGCCAGAATGTCCATCCCCAGGAAGATGAGTAGTAGACCTGACACCAACAACACGAGTACGCCCATTGCGTAGTATAGGTCATACAGATTCCGACTAATCTTCCAGCGGGAGTAGAACCGCCAAAGCAGGTAAATGCAGACCAGCCCGGTCAACAGGAGGAACAAATTATTGAGTGTGAAAAGGCCCATCGTATCTCCTTTCTTTTTGGGACCTAATCGGTGGACGCTAATCGTTGCGCAGAAAGTCTATTAAGATTGTACATTGTGACCTTTTTTGTTTCAATAGCCTGGTCTGCATCAGTATATCATTGGGGTAATCAATCCGAATTGTTCCAACTGTCGATCATCTTGCGGCTGCTAGGGAGTAGAAGGTAGATAATGAGAGCAGTACTGAGTAGCGGCGCCGGCAAGAACATTGAGAAACGGTGGACCTCAAACAGCGCGTTATTGAGGCCAAGAGGATAGCCTGCAATCATTGACATTACCCCGGCAAAGATTCCTACCGGGATCGCCCATGATTTCTTCCTCAGTAAAGCCAGGATAAATATCGCCCAGGCAGCAGCCCCCCACCAGCTAACCTGCTGCGACATGACATACATCCCGTTCCACAATGGCTGATCCATCGAAGTGGTGTACTTGGAAATGGGCGCAACCCCGTCGATGAAGGTCAAAACGAAGGCCAATCCGGCGATGAAGGCCAGCAAAATGATATTTTTCTTAATTCCACCAATGAGCAGCATGCCGAACCAGAGTACTGCGGCGATAAGAAACACAATCATTGTTGTAGGTGAAAGGTCACCATCCATAGCCGGGATCATCGGGAAAAAACCAGCCAGCAGTTGGACCGTTGAGGCCACCGCCCCCCAGAACCAGGCCCATTTTTCTTTGTGTAGGAATCCATAAAACACTGCCGCCCAAAGTGCACCGGCGGCCGTGCCAATCCAACCCAAAACAGCAAACGTGATACGGACCGAGGTGGCCTCATCGGGTCGTCCGACAGCGACATGTGCATCAATGACGGGGTTGTATTGGGCTGCAATCAGGTAGAAAAAGAGCAGGCCGGTAAACAATCCAATCACTGAAAGCACGATCCCAATTTTTGTATTGTTTTTCATTTCTTCATTCTCCTTAATCTCATATGATGTGGATCCATAACCAGATACGTTATTGACAATTTTCCTCAGGGTTGGCTCAACGCTGTGATCGTGCCACTGGCGAAGAGCACCAGGATTGCCAGGATTGCATTAATCAACAGCAGCAGGAAACTTAGTTTCTCGATTTTGGGATTGGTGACTGATCTTTTGCGTTCCAATACTAATGACCGGTAAAGCGTAACAGCAATCATCAGCAGGATAAGCAGGTGCTTGATCGATAAAGCAATTGAGAACGGGTTGCCGAATCCAAAAAGATGGCCGAATTGTGATTCGTGCTGGCTCAGCATGATGCCGGTCAAGATCAACCCTGCCATGCTGATATAGACCCACACGCTTTGACGCTTTTGGAAAGCGGTCATGATATTCTTGACCTGCGGCCCAGGCCCAAAGACTGATTTTAAAGAAGGCAGGTAACTGATTAGAGTAACAATCAATCCTCCGATCCAGATGACCGTGAAAAGGTCATGGAAGAATGTGGCAAGAGCAAAAATCACTGTTTTCATAGGATTTGGTACTTCAACGTTCCATTATTTATTATTTGTCTTGTATTTCAACGGATGATGGTGATTGAGCTTTTACTTCCTTGGATAAGGATAATTTCTTTTTCCGCTGGCCCTTGACGATATATGGCAAGAGGAAAAGATAAGCACCGCTTAATGCCATGATTAGCATCAAGACAGAAGGAATTTTTTCAAACTTATTCCACACTTCAAGAGTTTCAGAATTCCCAACAAGCTTTAAAACGAAAGCAACCGGAATAGCCAGGGCAGTGGGAACGGCGACCCAACGGTGAAATTTCCTCAGCCATTTTGATAGCCATTTTGTCATTGGTCGATCCTTTCATCTTCTTTGCTACGATTAAAATCCAGGTTTACGGTGCGCGAGGGGCTGGGAGCTCCGGGGGCTTCAATGCGGTTAACCACACCCCGGATGCTGCTTACCTGTTTGACGAGTTGCTCTGCTGCTTCGCGAGTTGCCAAGGAATCAACTTTCCCAGCCAGGTGTGCAATTCCATTCAATACCCCCACTCGCAGGTCAGTGCCTGCAGTTTGATTGTCGGCTGCCAAAACGGCCAGAATAACTTCGCGCAGATTCTCATCCGTGGCATGAATCAATCGTTGTATCATTGCTCTTCACTCATAATCAGCAGATATTCCTGATCATGAGTGTACAAATTCGTTTGGCTTGTGTGTACGACTTTTATCGTACGGGGAGTAATATTGGCTACCGACAGCCTGATCATCGCCGTCTTTTAAGACTGAATCTACCAATCCCGGATGACGATTATTCCGGGGTGATCTTCCATATGCCCTGTTGCGCAGACATGGCCTGGATACTATTTGGTGCCACCAAATAGCGACGGGAATTCTGCAATAATGCCATCAAGATAAAAACAGGTCGCCGTTAATGATTAGCCCGCTCTGATAATGCTTTCGCATCCAAGATGGTAATTGTTTGTTTTTCGACCTTAAGATAACCCTCTTCTTCCAACGTTTTTATCGCCCGGCTCAATACATCCCGTACTGTTCCCAGTCGCACAGCCATTTCGTCAAAAGTGGTCCACTCACGGCGGGGTACAATGAAAACATCGCCATGTGGCTCTGCGTGACGCAGCAGTGTGCTTGCCAGCCGAGCTTCCACACTTCTCAGAGACAGATCCTCCACAAGCTCGATATAATGCAGCACACGCTCACTCAATTTTCGGATCACTGCAAGCGCCAGATCAGGATAGGCTCTAATCAGTGAAAGCAGGGTTTCTGCAGGAATCAGCCAGACATCCACTGCCTCCAAAGCAGTGGTTGTGCCTGGGTAGGTTGTTCCCGAAAAAACAGCAATGTCACCGAAGATCTCAATAGGGCGTAAAAAAAGCAAGCCCTGTTCTCGGCCCTCAGGTGTCATCCGTGTCGCCTTAACCCAACCACTCTCAAGCAGATAGACATAATTGGCGGGTTCGCCTTCCAGATAGATCACCTGACCTGCTTCAAAGTGACGCAGAATAGCCGCTGCCATGATGACATCCTGGGCCTTGGTTGGCAATGATGAAAAATGGGGGATTTGAGCCAGCACTGCGATTAGCCGACCATAAGCATTGGGGGGGAGGGATGAACCAGTTGCCAATTTAATTTTCCTCAAATTTCTATAACTGCTTCGACAGGTGAACTCAATCCAGCCTGATGAATTGGGGGAACAAAAGGTGATCTCGTCAAAGCCATTGCACCCTGTCCATTTTTACCGGTAGTGAAGATGCAGATCGGTTGCGCACCTGCTTTCAGTGAATGCTCTGTATGGCCTGGTTGTCCCACACGCTTCTCGTCACGTTTATGCCATAAACTTTTTTGCTTTTTTTCAATCCGTTATTATGAGAGCGGTTTGCTGCTGCTACCGCTGTTTCTGGCAATCTGATCTTCCATACGCTGGACCCGTTCTGCAAGTCTGCTGAGTGCGGTAAAGAAAACTGCAATGGACGCATCTTCTCCTGATTGAAAAGTTGCTCGGATTTCTGCTTTACTTGGCAGTTGGATGGGTACCATGTACTCTATTGTGCTCGGCTTTTATGTTTTTGACAATGATAAAGTTCCACCAATTTCGGGCTACATATGCCTGAGCAGGTAAATCGTTACTACAAGGTGGTTTTTGCAAACAGACCACATTTCTGCCAGGTATCCCCCCCGAATATTCACCCCTGATTTGGCAGCCCCAAACAGCCAAACAGGTTATTTGCTCTTTTTGGGCTTTTTGCGTCCAAAGATTATCCGGGTACTGATCAAAATCACAATAGCAGCCACTACAATCACTGCAATTTTATACCGAGCCCAGAACCGGTTGACTGGAGTCATCTTGAGCAGCAGATCAGCTTGATGTTTCTTAATATAGTTTTCGTCACAATAGATCGATTCATTTGAATTGCGGCACAACTTCAGGGCTTTTTGGTAACTTTGATAGGCCAGATACGCATTATCCTGCTCGAGTTGCTGCGCCCGGCTAAAATTGAGTCGGAATAATGCTGTATCTCGATAGGACGCTGATTCGTCACGCTCCATGAACCAGATTGCCAGTTTATAATCTTCGCCCTGTTCCAATATTGCGGAAATTTCTTTCCCGTACTTATCAATAGTCTGGTTGACGGGAACCACCAGATTGAAAATCGTAAATATTACAAAAGCCACCAATGCCAAGGCAGCAATGGACATGAACCAGCGAAAACCTTTTGAACTGGCGAGCTTTTGCATTGGGCTTACTGATCTCTGAGGGTGCCAGTCGGTCAACTCAATCAGCAGCAGATACAGATAAGATGTGATTTCGTGGGCATCTGCAGGTGTGATCAGCCCATTGCCGGGATGCGCAGAATTATTACGGATTTCCACGATGCGATCCCAGTTTACTTGCTTCAAGGTTGGCAAGGATTTCCCCAAAATGGATTCATACTGCTCAAACAGATTTTCTTCTTTGAAGAGATTAACCCGTGCCCCCAGGGTGGTCCAGCTCTTATAGCGCTTTTTGCGATTGTCTTTACCGGCGGGTTGTGAGGGATCTAATTCGGCCGGCGGCAGGGCGGCAATAATCTCTTTGAGCATTTCTCCTACAATAAAGTCAATCACGACGCCGGCGGTAAAGGCGGCATCAAACCACTCGCCGCGCGATAGTTTGCCGTAAATACTGTCAATCTTTTGCTTATTGTCAGTAGATAAGATCATTGGCAATCCCTCTAAACATTTTTTGATGAAGTACTTGGTGGGAAACCCCCTCAGTAAGCTGCCCGAGGAAGAAAAATCACATGTTCCCGGAGCTGAGGTTTTGTAAAGTATAACATAGATTTTCGGGGCTCTGCCTGTACCCGGACAGGGCGGCAGGCTTCCCCTTGGATTTGGCTCTGAAAATATCATCTAACCATTTCAATCGTTTGTTATAATGATTGTTGAGCGCCAATGCTGACAATATTTTTCTAATCATGAGGGATATTATGAACCGCAGCCTGCAAGATGTTATTTTAGAGTACCCCCAGGCGCCGCATTTAGTCTGTCACTTGATGCCTGGGCAGCGTTGGAATAATCTTACCGGCAATGCTGTTGAAGCCTTAATTGAGGGAAGAAATCCCCCACTACCGATACAAGAATTTCTTGAGCATCTAGAGAAAAATTACCCGGATGCGTTTGCCCAGATACAACATGTTTATGCCTATTGTTACAAGGCGACGGCGAGAGAATATGCCATCCAAAAAGTTCCCATTGAGGGTTTTGAGGTTCGCCTTGCTGTCATCCATATGGGGTTTTACCCTCAATACCGAAAATTATTGTTTGATGAACGCTTGAAAATCACGAAAGAAACCAGTTGGTATCCGTATATTGTGGGGGCCAAGATCGCTTTTGATACATCCACCTATTCAAATGTCAGCGATATCCATCCCGAACGATTATTGATTGGTGAGCTGGTTGGCATTCGCCGGGTTGCTAAACCCCTCAAAACCACCTCAAATCTGAACGCTTTCCTGCTGGAAGGTACCCAGGGCAATATCCTGCTGGATACTGGCTTTGAGGTAGATTTGGCTCAGGCGCGTGATTTGAAGGCCATTTTTATCTCTCATATGCATGGCGATCATACAGGCGGGCTGGACCAATTTATTGGCAAAACCTCTGTGCCCGTCATTCTTTCAGATGCTACGGCCCGGTATCTGGCGCAAACCCGGTTTTCTGAAAGCAATCAACTGCAGGCTTTTCAGTCCCAGGTGGTGGTGGTCGATCAATCGCCCAAAGACCTGACGAACAGCCAACTGGACACCTACCCGATATTCCACACTCCGGGAGCACTGGGGCTTACCTATACAGACAACCGGGGTAAAGCTGTGTTTTTTCCGGGGGATATTTGCCTGCGGAATGGATTTTATGCAGATCAATACAGGCAGCTTCTAAAACGCATCCTTAAACATCCGGCGCGTGAAAAATATGTGTTTATGGATATGGCGATGGCGCGTGGTCGAGCCGAAACCGTCATCGACGAGGAGGATATTCCGAACAGTGTCATTGAGGAATTTGCCTTCACAAACAAGCGGGATGTCTTTTTCCTGGGGCATGTGCAGGAATTATCAATTTACACCTATCTGTATGCCTGGCAGATGACACAGAAATTCCCTTCTGAAAACCGGCCGATGTTTGTGTTGAACGATAACTATTACAATTTGCTGGGCAGTCTTTATACCTATATGACGGCGGGCAAACTTTATCACAAGGATCCGTTGGTTAAATATCTGTGGGACGGGCACACTTCAAACTTTGCTGAAAGTTATCGGGTCTATCCGTTATCTGCACTTCCGAATTTCCTGCCGGAGGACAAATTTATCTTTTTTACCAGTGACCAGGATTTAAAGACCAATCCCGCGCTGCAGAGCCGGCTTAAGTGGAGCAATGTTATCCGGCTGGCAAAACTGGCCACCGAACAGGACGTAGAGCTTGCTCAGCTATGCGAACCATGCCGGAACATTCTCAAAGTTGCTTCACCCGATTGGAGTTTTCATTCCCGCGAATGTGACACCATTGAGTTTATCCGTGAGTTGAATCAGGCCGGCGTCAAAGTTATCCTGTTCCATCTTGGGACTGAAAGCTTGAGGGCCATCATTAAGCGCCATGCCCTCGATGCCAGAATGGTAATTGCCTGTTCTGGTGATAGAATAACTTTTTGAAAGATCGTGGCTTCCGCTGTGTCCTTCCAACAGAACCATGAAAGCTACATCTAAAACAATATGGACGAAATCGATAAACGGAATCGACTGGACGACGATGTCTTTACCTACCAAGTCAACAAGGATAAAAAGGTATTTATTTATTGGCGAGGCAGGCAAGTCAGGGTTTTAAAAGGGAAAGAAGCTCAGCTCTTGCTTGACAGGATAGCAAGCCTTGATGCAAAAGGCGTACAACTGGTGCTGGCTAAGGCCACGGGGAACTTCAAGCGCGGCAATGAACGATAGGGTGTGCCGTTTTCTAACGTGTCGGGCGAGGCCAAAACATTTACCAGAAATCCAGGGTAGGCTTGTGGGTTGGGCCGACAGACTGGATAAGGCCTATGGAGCGGGGCAAACGCACATCCCCCAGAGGATTGGTCCGGGGGATGTGTTCTAGATCTAAAACCGGGGTTGGCGGTGAGCAGGTCAGGCCAGGTCAAACCGGTCGAGGTTCATCACTTTGTTCCAGGCGGCAACAAAGTCGTGGATAAATTTTTCCGGGGAGTCGGCGCACGCATAGACCTCTGCCAGGGCTCGCAGTTGGGAATTTGAGCCAAAGACCAGATCGAAGCGCGTACCGGTCCATTTCAATTCACCGGTGGAGCGGTCTCGCCCTTCAAAGATATCCGCATCTTCTGCGGTGGGGCGCCATTCTGTGCTCATGTCCAACAAATTCACAAAGAAGTCGTTGGTCAGGGCTTCGGGGCGCCGGGTGAAGACTCCGTGACGGGTGCCGCCAAAATTGGTATTCAGGACGCGCATTCCGCCCACCAGCACGGTCATTTCGGGAGCGGTCAGGGTGAGCAGTTGGGCGCGATCCACCAGCATTTCCTCGGCTGATACGGCATAGCGGGCCTGCTGGTAGTTGCGGAAACCATCCGCCTTGGGTTCAAGTGCAGCAAAGGATACCGGATCCGTCTGGTCCTGGCTGGCATCCATCCGTCCCGGGGTGAGGGGAACGGTCACATCATAACCGGCATTACGGGCAGCCTGCTCAACCCCGGCGCAGCCCGCCAAAACAATCAGGTCGGCAAGCGAAATTTTCTTGCCATCCGTCTGGGCGTTGTTGAAAGCGCGCTGGATACTCTCCAGAGCGTTGAGAACCTTCGCCAGTTGGGCAGGCTGATTGACCTCCCAATCTCGCTGGGGGGCCAGGCGGATGCGGGCGCCGTTGGCGCCGCCGCGACGGTCTGAGCCGCGGAAGGTGGATGCGGATGCCCAGGCGGTTGAAACCAGTTCAGAAACAGATAGGCCCGAAGCCAGGATCTGGCCCTTGAGCAAGGCAATATCGGCTGCCTCGACCAGTTTGTGATCGACTGCGGGGATTGGGTCCTGCCAGATGAATGCTTCTACTGGAACATCCGGGCCAAGGTAGCGGGTGCGCGGGCCCATATCCCGGTGGGTCAGTTTGAACCATGCCCGGGCAAAGGCCTCAGCAAACTGGTCGGGATGCTCGTAGAAACGGCGCGCAATCGGTTCATAGATCGGGTCAAAACGCAGCGACAGGTCTGCGGTGGTCATCATGGGGCGGTGTTTCTTCGATGGATCATGGGCGTCGGGGATCATGTGCTCGTCACTCACGCCGGCTGCCAGCCACTGCCAGGCACCAGCAGGGCTTTTGACCAGGGTCCATTCATAGGTAAACAGCATTTCCAGATAGCCCATGTCCCAGCGGGTGGGATGCGGTTTCCAGGCGCCTTCGATGCCGCTAGTGGTGGTCTCGACGCCTTTGCCGGAGCCATGGCGATTATGCCAACCCAGGCCCTGCGATTCAATCGGGGCCGCTTCTGGCTCGGGGCCAACCAGCTTAGGGTTGCCAGCGCCGTGAGCCTTGCCAAAGGTATGCCCGCCAGCAATCAGCGCCACCGTCTCCTCATCATTCATGCCCATCCGACCAAAGGTCTCGCGCACATCGCGGCCCGAGGCTACCGGGTCGGGGGCACCGTTGGGGCCTTCAGGATTGACATAGATCAGCCCCATTTGCACGGCAGCCAGGGGGTTTTCGAGGTCCCGGTTACCCGAGTAGCGCTTATCTCCCAGCCATTCATCCTCGGAGCCCCAGTAGACATCCTTTTCCGGCTCCCAGATATCCTCACGGCCACCGGCAAAACCCAGGGTTTTAAATCCCATCGATTCAAGGGCGACATTGCCAGCAAGAATCATCAGGTCGGCCCAGGATATTTTCCGCCCATATTTTTGTTTGACCGGCCAAAGCAGCCGGCGCGCCTTATCAAGGTTAACGTTATCTGGCCAGCTGTTGAGTGGGGCAAAACGCTGGCTGCCACGGCTGGCGCCACCGCGACCATCACCGATCCGGTAGGTGCCGGCGCTGTGCCAGGCCATGCGAATCATCAGCCCGCCATAGTGCCCCCAGTCGGCTGGCCACCAATCCTGGGAGTTGGTCATCAGTTCACGCAGATCCTTTTTAACCGCCTCCAGGTCCAAGTGCTTGAATTCTTCAGCATAGTTGAACGTCTCCCCCATTGGATTGGACTGGCTGGAATTCTGGTGCAGGATATCAAGCCGCAGCTGATTTGGCCACCAATCCTGGTTGGTGGTTCCGCCCCCCGAGGGGGGCATATGACCCGAAAGTTTACCTTCTTTACTCATCGTGTTTACTCCTTTCAGCAAAACTTTGGTTGATTATTGTTACTGGATTTACAGCCATTGTGTTTCATTAAGCAAATGATCTGGGACAATTTCTCCAGGATTCTGGTTTGTCCACAAAAAATGGTTGTTCCTGCCTGTTACCTCCTAATCAATGAACTTAAAAGCGCTTTGTTATCTGATGATGTCAATAAAAGAAATTCAGTCCACCTGCTTGCAATCCGGACACAGCCCGTAGAGGGAAATTTGCGGACGCAGGATGGTGTAGCCCGTTGCCTGTTCCAGCTGCCTGATGGCCTCTGTATCGAGGGGAAATTCCCCATCAATAATGCGGTTACATTTCAGGCAGATTAGATGCGGATGAGGTTCAGGACGGTTGCCGTCATAGTGACTATCACCCCGCAAATCAATTTCCAGCACCTGATTCATCTCTCTGAGCAGTGCCAGGGTTTTATACACCGTGGCAGGGCTCATGGTAGGGAAATGAATCCTGATCTTATCGTACAGCTGCGTCGCGCTTGGATGACCGTTACTGGCGGCAATGAGCCGAACCAATTCCACTCGTTGGGGGGTCAAGCGAAACCTGCGCGCCCTCAACTGGGTAATCAATTCATCAAACCGGGCTTGTGGATCGGGCATGGTTCCTTTTTAGATAATATATACTTATAGATAATCTCTATCCATAAGTATAGCAGAAATCTCTCTGTTTTGTCACTATGATTTTTTGACTGTATATAGTTCCTCCGCTGATCCAAAATTTCACATTCTCTGGCGCTCAGTTCAATCCGGATCATTACCATCCGGCATCTGATACGGCACCGGTGATAGTGCTGTCAGACGCTGAATTCCCCATCTGAGCGGATAGGTTCAGGTTCGGAATGGGCAGAGGCTAACGTTGGAAGGTTGACAGGATGTCGTATAATTATTTTACTGTCAGCGCATCTCAACAGCGAGGTGGGCTTTGGGCAGGCCTGTTTTCAAAAGGTAGCCAGGGAGTAAATCTGATGATTATTTCAGCCAGTTACAAAACTGATATTCCAGCTTTTTACGGCAAATGGTTCATGAACCGTTTGCGGGCTGGTTATTGCAAGGTGCTTGATTCCTATGGCAAGAAGATTTATCGCGCCGACTTGCGCCCAGAAATGGTGGATGGTTTCGTCTTTTGGACAAAAAATATCCATCCGTTTCTACAGGAATTGCCCACTATTCGCGAGATGGGATACCCGTTTTACGTCCAATACACGATTAATAACTATCCCCGCGCGCTTGAATCCGCGGTGATTGATGCCGATAAAGCGATTGATGGGGCGCGTCAAATTGCAATGCAATTTGGCTCAAACGCCGTGGTCTGGCGCTATGACACCATCATTTTTTCTTCCATCACAAGGCCTGAATATCATCTCAGCAATTTTCAGAACCTGTGCCAAAAAATGAACGGGATTGTCAATGAGGTTGTGGTTTCATTTGCACAGACCTATCAAAAAACCACGCGCAATATGAATTTGGCCGCCCAGGAATTTAACTTTACCTGGGAAGACCCTGACAACGAAACCAAGCTGCAGTTGACTAAAACGCTGGCAGGAATTGCGGCTGGTTATAACATTCAATTAACCGTGTGCGCACAACCCGAATATATTGTGCCCGGGGTACAGGAAGCTCACTGTATTGACATTCACAGGCTCTCATCAATTGCAGGACGGCAAATTTTTGCGGAGCTAAAAGGCAGCCGGGCGAAATGTGCCTGCTACATGTCGAGGGATATTGGTGAATATGATACCTGCCCCCATGGCTGCGTTTACTGCTACGCGGTTGAAAATCAGCAATCAGCGCTGGAAAAATTCAAGCGCCACAATCCTGAGAGCGAATTTCTACTTGAACCCGCCCAGGATATTCCTTACGAGGAAGTGGAGCAGCCTGATTAGAGGTTGATTGACGCTGCATATACACTGGGTTGGGAGGGGGTTACTGGTGAAATGTAAAACCTCTATCGAATTTTACGCGTCCATCAATGCCCGGTTCCAGGGAATGTGTTCCAGAAAACTCTTACGCTGGGCCTCATCTGGAATGGTAGCCAAACGGGCGAGTAAAATTTTTCGAGCGGATTGCAAGATCTGTTGGGAGTGGGCTGGGTCAAAAACTCTGAGGATTTCAACGCATTCCAAGTAAGCCAAACCCCAACCCTGCCCCTTGGTCAGGTCTCCCTCGGCCTCCAAGAAAGTCATTACGTCACCTGTGTGTGCTTGCGCCTCGGTCAGTTCGCCTTGATCCAGCAGCGCCCTGGCCAAGCCAATTTGCGCTTGAAATGCCTGGCTGGGCAAGTTTAGTCTGCGCCTCAAGACCAATGCATTCTCAAATGCTTTTGCCGCCATATCAGGGCGCCTTGCAGCCATATGGGCATACCCCAGGCCGGCCCAGCAATCTGCTTCACGGTTGGGAGGGGCATCTTGCCCAAGATTGGACATGGCCTGCTCAAAAGAGGCTTGCGCCCCAGAGGCATCCTGCTGGTATAAGTACAGCCAACCTTGCATATAAGCACTATCAAAAGCGAGGTTAGGCATTGAATTTGCCAGGGTGCGCACTTCTTCCATATGGAGCGTCGCCTGGTCGTAATTCCCCAGTTCCAGGTACAGCCAGCCCAGATTGATCTGGGCGCCCGCCAGGAAGGATTTTTCACCCACTTGCTGCAAAATGTCAAGTCCGACCTGGATCAATGCCATGGATTTGCCATAATCCCCTGTTTTACGCGCCAGGTTCCCCAGGCAACTGAGTGCGTCCCCTTCGCCAAATCGGTCGCCGGCCTCTTGGGCCGCATGCAATGCCTGTAAACCATACGCTTGCGCCTGTGCAAAATCTTCCTGCCATTCGTACACAACTTCCATATTTCCAAATTGGTAATACCTGGCAGATGCATCGCCAATTTCTTGGGAGATATCCATCGCTTGCTTGAAATACGTTGCGGCCTGTGCAAGGTCAAAATATTTAATCAGGGCAAGCACCCCTAAATTATTAAGCGCTCTTAATTCGTTCCGTTTATCGCCAATTTCCCGACAGATATGTAAGCTTTCCTTCAAGGTACTATCTGCCTGCGGCATGGTCTCAGGGTCATTTTCGTACAAGAAGGCCATCAGGCGCAGTGCAATCGCCATCAAGCGGCGGGCAAGTGGGTCATCCGATTGCCTGACCAGGGTCAGGGCGGCTTCAACGTGCTGCCGGCTGCCCACAAAATCCCCCAAGCGATTCAGGGCAAAGCCCTTGTGCCAGTGCGCTTCTGCCTGACTGAGCGGTTGGCCGGCTGCCTGGGCAAAGGTAATCGCCATCTGGGCTGCAGTGACAGCATTTTGCAGATCGCTGGTGGCCAGGTAATAATTCGCTTTGCGTATTGCCGCCTGCGCCTGGTGGTCTGGAGCAGCCAGATCCTTCGCCAGGCATTCCAGGGTTTCCAGATCTGCGAACTGCGCCTCACGGCGTGCCATCCTGTCCAAAACCGCTTCGCGTCCCAGGGTCAGATCCCAGCATGCCTGCCGATCTTCTGATGGACACAGCGCCAGCGCCCGGTCATACCAATCCAGGCTGGCCGAGTTTTCATAACGCTCGGCGGCCTGGCGCGCGGCTTGCTTCAGGTATTGATATGCTTGAGGGCGCACCGCTTCCAGACCGAGGCAATAGGCCGTTTCGTAATGGTAGGCAATCTGATCTACGTACTCGGCCATTTGGACAGCACCGCGGCGAATATCTGACGCGCTCAAATGCTCCAGTGAGACAGCCGCCAGGCGGTGCAGTTCTCGCCGCCGGGCTTTGAGCTGCATTTCATACGCTGCATCTCGCAAAAGTGCGTGCCTGAAGAGATAACGCAGCTGGCTTAAGGCGGTCCAAATAGATTCCTGTTCGGCTGTTGTAATCTGTAGTGCCAGTTCGTCTGGTAACCCTTCACCGTGATGGTCAATTTCCATCACATGGGCCAATACGCGGACTTCAAATTCTCGTCCCAGGATTGCCGCGGCGTGCACAATATTCTGGATTTCTCTGGACAGGCAATCCAGGCGGGCGATGAAGATGTTGCGCACCTCAGCCGGTAAGAGGGCTGCGTGGCTGGAATTAACCAGAGACCAGACTCCGTTCTGGAAGGTCAATTTATTTTGTTCGCGCAGGTAGAGGAGTATTTGCTCGGCAAAGAAGGGGTTGCTTTCCGCCCGCTTGACCAGGAGATCCAAAACCTGCGGGGCAACTGGCCCGCCCAGGCGATCTCGCACCAGCGCCGCCAGATCTTCAGCAGAAAGGTTGGTTAATACTAATGAACGGTAGGGGTATTGAGATCCATAGAGCGAGTCCAGCCGTTCAGGACGGGCGGTAGCCAGCAGCGCTATTGGATAAGGCTCGATGGCGTGCTCTAGCCGCCGGACAAATTCCTGAGAGTCTTCATCCAGCCAATGTGCATCTTCGAGCACCAGTACCACCGGTTGATGGAGACTTTCGGCCTTGAGCAGCGCCTGGAGCGACTGGAGCGTATTCTCGTAACGTCCCTGTAGATCAAGCCGGGCATAGAGTGAGCTTTCCCATTCCAACCCCACCAGCGCCCCTAAGAAGGAGCGCGTACGATTCAGTTCCTGGCCCAGTTCCGAATTCTTCTGGGCGGCAATCAATTGGTCGAGCTTGCGGCTGAAGGCGCGTTTGTTGCGCTCCACGGATTGAGAAGGGGATTGATCGAAGTAATTCTGCAACCAGCGACGGAAGGGATTGAGGGATTGGCGCAAGATCTGGTCGGTCTGGCAGACAAAAACCTGGGCGGCCCCGGCAATAGGCCAACTCTCGTTGGAGATAAATTCTTGTACCAGGCGGCTCTTGCCCAACCCAGCCTCACCGACCACCGTCAGAATGCCAGCATAGCGCCGTTCGCCCGCCGGGGCAAAAAGTGGCTGGACAAAGGCATTCAGTTCGGTTAGTTCAGCCTGGCGGCCCACCATTTGGCCATCGAAGTAGTTTTGGCCCGTCAGACGACGTTCGAGTAGATTATGGACGATCTGTGCTTCGGGAAAACCTTTGAAGGTCAGGAGACCTACGGATTCGTATTCATAATGTCCCTGGGCACGGCTGGCGACTTGTTCATCCACCCATATGCCGCCCCAAGGAGCTTCCATCATTAAGCGCGCTGCCAGGTTGATTCCATCCCCATAGCAGGTGTATTCCCCTCGCTCGGTGGAACCTGAAAGCCCTGCGTACATGAGGCGGTAGGTCAGCCCCGCGCGGAAAGAGCCCGGGGTGTGGTTGCCCAGCTCCATCACAAAGTCCAGGGCGCGGGAGATGTCATTCTCATGGCTGATCGGCATACCCCAGTACAGCAGCAGGTTGCAGCCCTTGTCGCCAAAATCGACCCGGTTAAGGTATCCCTCGTATTGGTTGAGCAGGCTGAAGACCGCCTGCATGAAGATATCCAGGTCTTGCCGGGTTTCGATACCCATCAGTTGGATAAAGACAGAAACCACCTGGCGAAAATCCCCGCTGCTATCGCGCTGGCTGATGGCCGGGGGGATGAAAGCCGCCTCAACCGCTGCCAGGGCTTCGTCAAGCCTGGAGGGCTGAGGAGCAGGCAGTTGGTCCCGAACGTCCAGGCAGCACCAGTGCCCTACGCCCAGTGCCTTGCCCTGGATGGCAGTATGGAGTTGAGCGTAGACTGGCTGGGTAAGGATCAACTCTCCATCCTGGGCCTGGTGTTCGGCGCCGGCCGCCGCTTCAATGGCAGGGCCACTGAAGTAATAAGCCGCATTCTGCGCCCCGGGATTAGCGGCAGGCTGCTCGCTTTCCAGGATGCCCCATTCCACCTCACCATCGCCCAGGCCCAATTTGATAGCAAAGGGGAAGCTTCCATAGAGCGTGTCTTGTTTCGGGTGGGTGCGCATGTGTTCCTGGATAGCCCGTGCAGCCGCCAGCGCCCGAAAGTAGCTGGCAGGGTCCCCTTCCGAAGGAAAGAGTGCCGTGAAAGCGTCTCCGGCGAAGGTGGTGATGAAACCTCCCTGGGCATGTACCAGCGAAACCAGAGGGGTGAAAATTCCCAACATCACCTCCGCCATGGATTCCACCGCTTCTTGTCCGTGCAGCAGCAGTGAGTGGGTGGCTATGCTGAAGCCAGAGAGGTCTGCAAACAGGCACACCGCATGCAGCAGCCCACCACTCTCACCGCCGTTCTGTTTGCCAATGTACTTTTCGAGTATGAAGTGAGAAACAAGATTGTGCATCAATTTGTCCTGGTTATCCCCATGGTATTAGATAGGAAATAGCCACCCAATTGTACCAGAGTATTAATCTGATAGACTTGCGCCGCGGAGTCTAACACAGAGAAAGCTCTGGGCAAGCAATGTAGAAAATGGAGTCTCATCAAGCAGGTCATTGACATGGATGTCGATATGGCGAAAAAAAATAAAAGCCGCATCATGCAAAGATGCGGCTCAAGCAGAAGACAGATGGGTTAGTGCAATGTGAAGGTGGCGTCGGCGGGCATGCCGGGTTTGAGCAGATGATCGGGGTTGAGGACGGTAATTTTGACGGCGTAGACAGTGGCCTTGCGCCCCTGCTCGGTTTGGACGTTGCGGGGGGTGAATTCGGCTTCATCGGAGATGTGGATGATTTCACCGCTGAACTGCTGGTCAGGGTAGGAGTCTACTTTGAGCAGGACGGTGTCGCCAATCATGACGCGGCCATACTGGTCTTCGGGTAGATAGACAATCAAATCGAGGGTGTCAATCTGGGCGATTTGCATCACCGTGCCGCCAGCCACAGCCAGCTCGCCGACCTCGAGGTTGCGGGAGAGTAAGATGCCATCGAGGGGGGCTTTGATGATGGTGCGATCCAGTTGAAGCTCTGCCAGGTTGAGGGCCTGCTGGGCCTGGGCTAGACCTGCCTCAGCCTGCCCCACCAGGCTTTCGGCGGCCAGCACTGCGGCATAGGCGGCCTTGACCTGGGGAGATTTATCGCCGGTTTGCAGGCCAAGCAGGGTGGCGTTGGCGTTATCCAGGGCAATCTGTGAGACGCTGACCCGAGCACGGGCTTCTAACACAGATTCAGCAGAGGTGGTGGTCAACATGCGCTGATAGTCCAGCAGGGCGGCATCCAATTCGGCCTGGGTAGCATCCATGGCTTCGGTGGCGGCATCTGTCAGGTGAGTGTCATTGACCGATTGAACCTGGGTGAGAGTTTGCTGGGCAATGGTGTAGGCTAACTGTGCCTCAGCCAGGCGCTCTTCGGCAGCCACAAAATCTTTGCTGCTGGTGCTCGCCAGCTCGGCGTCCAGATCGGCAGTGTTGGCGGCAAGTTCCTGGATGGCGGCATCCACCTGGTTTTGAGCCGCAGACAGGAGTTCGTCCTTTTGGAAGTACCAGTTGGGGCGGAAGTTTTCGGATACGGGAGCAGCCCAGACCGTTTGACGGATCTGCATTTCCTGAGCCAGCGAGCCCTGAAGCGCCAGTTCGTACTGGGCCCGGGCACTGTCGGCCTGACGCTGGGCGGCTTCAACTGCGGCTTCGGCAGCCTGGACAGCGGCAGAGGCCTGATCACGCTGGGCAATGATATATTCATCGTCCAGTTGGAAGAGCGGCTGCCCCTGAGTAACTGTTTGGCCCTCTTCAACGGAGATGGACAGAACCCGCCCACTCAATTCAGGGGCGACAGAGGCTTCTACGGCAGATAGAAAACCCGAAGCCGTGAGCTGATTGCTCTCTTCCGGCGCGCAGGCGGTGAGCAAGAGCGGGAAAATCAAAACCAGGGTGATAAGAATGGTCCAATTGCGTTTCATGATCGTCTCCTTCTCAATTGAAGTTAGATACGTTTGCGGAAGATGAAGATGCTGGCGGCAAAGTAGATGACACTGAGCACCAACAGGGGAATGGTGGATGACCACCAGAGGGTTTCGGGGCCCACGCCCCGAACAATGATGCCGCGCGTAATTTCCAAATACTGGGTTACAGGCAATAATTCGCTGTACCAGAAGGTGAAAGCGGGCATGTTCTCGCGTGAGAACATCAGCCCTGACAGGATGATGGCAGGGATCAGTACAATGAACACTGAAACGTAGATAGCCTGCATCTGAGATTGCGAGATGGTTGAAATTAGCACCCCCATGCCCAATGAGCCGACCACGAAGACCATGCTGAGGCCAAAGAGCACCCAAAAACTGCCGGCAACGGTAACACCAAAGAGCAGTTTACTCAGCCAGAGCAAGGCAAACAGGTTGAAAGCACTGACAAACAGGTAGGGGATGGTTTTGCCCAGCATTAACTCCCAGGAACGGATGGGGGTGACGATGAGCTGCTCCATGGTGCCCTGCTCACGCTCGCGCACAATGGCAAGGGCCGAAAGCAAAAGGGTTTGAACCTGCAGCAAGATGGGGATGAGCCCCGGGATCATGTACAGTTTGTTGTTGCCATTGGGATTGTAGAGGGTCTTGAGAATGCCGGTGATGGGTAACTGCAACCCAGAAGCCAGGCCTGCGCGCTCAACCCGCTCAACCAGGACATCCTGCGCGGCCATGGAACTGATGGCGTTGAGTTTTAGCTGCACCGTGAGCGAATCGGTTGGATTCATGGAGCCGTCAATGTAAATTTGGGCGGTGGCCTGTTCGCCAGACATGAGCTTGCGGTCAAAATCTTCAGGAATAAGGATGCCGACATCAATCAGGTCACGGTCAATCAAATTAATCAACTCAGCTTCACTCAACACGTCATAAACAACCTCAAAGTCATCACTGGCGGTGAAGCGGTTGATGTAGTCGCGGCTGGCATCTGATTTGGAATAATCCACGATTGCCAGGGTGGTATCGCGGCTTTCGCCGGAAATGCCGTAGCCCAGCAAGACCAGCAGCAGGGCTGGCAAGGCCAAAATCATGGCCAGCGTACGGGGGTCACGCCAGATGTGGTACAACTCTTTGCGCATGATTGTCCATAATCGGTTCATGCTGCGCTCCTGTTTTGAGATTCGGTTGGCCGCGCAGCAGCGGTTTGGCGCTGCGCCACCATGGAGATGAATACATCCTCAAGTGAGGGGGGGATGATTTCCCAACCTGCGATTTGAATGCCCGCCTGGGTCAGGGTTTTCTGAACGGGGGTGACATAAGTTTTCGATTTGAGAGTCAGGTGAACCTGGGCGCCGTGCACTGAGGTGTTCAGGACACCCGGCTGGGCGCTGGCAAGATCGGCAGCAACCCCCGGGCGGTCACAATCCAACTGCACCAGTACGCCGGGCTGCGCTTCTTTCAGAGCTTCGGGGCTGGCCAGAGCAATCAATTCCCCCTGATACATCATGCCAATAGTATTGCAGTAATCGGCTTCGTCCATATAATGCGTGGTTGCCAGCACGCTGACGCCTTCACCGGCCAGGCGATAGATCAGATCCCAG
>Ga0208459_1001625_pt1 | contig 20768 bp, 19 predicted proteins | sample AD_UKC087_MetaG_FD_184433 | JGI IMG/M metagenome (GOLD analysis project Ga0208459, IMG submission 184433) | Active sludge microbial communities of municipal wastewater-treating anaerobic digesters from USA - AD_UKC087_MetaG (SPAdes) (version 2) | ecosystem: Engineered > Bioreactor > Anaerobic >... | reverse complement strand
AAGATGCCCGAGCCCACAAAGACGCCGTCCACGCCAAGCTGCATCATCAGAGCGGCATCGGCGGGGGTGGCAATGCCACCGGCAGCAAAATTGACCACCGGCAGGCGGCCCAGCGAGCGGGTTTGAACCAGCAGTTCATAGGGCGCGCCAAGTTCCTTGGCGTAGGTCATCAGTTCTTCTTCGGGCATGGTTTGCAGGCGGCGAATGTCGCCCAAAACCTGGCGGGCATGGCGCACGGCCTCGACCACATCGCCGGTGCCGGCTTCGCCTTTGGTGCGCATCATGGCTGCGCCTTCACCAATGCGGCGCAGGGCTTCGCCCAGGTTGCGGCAACCGCAGACAAACGGCACATTGAAAGTATGCTTGTAAATGTGGAACGCCTCATCGGCGGGGGTCAGGACTTCGGATTCGTCAATATAATCCACGCCGAGCGACTGCAAGATTTGCGCCTCAACAAAATGACCGATGCGGCATTTAGCCATCACGGGGATGGAGACGGAATCCATGATTTTGAGAATGAGTTCGGGATCGCTCATGCGAGCCACGCCGCCCTGGGCGCGGATATCGGCGGGGACGCGTTCGAGCGCCATCACGGCGCAGGCACCGGCTTCTTCGGCAATCCGGGCCTGTTCGGGGGTGACCACATCCATAATCACGCCGCCTTTGAGCATTTGAGCCAGTCCCTGCTTGACCGCAAAGGTGCCGACCTGTTGTTCCATACGTAAACCTCCAAAAGATTGAGTTTGCGTTTTGATTCTACCACGGGGCAAGGGGTAATTTTTTAATTTTAGATATGAGATTGTGCAAACAATTGTCACCAGGGGATATGATATTTACCCCCTCCCTGCTTGAACAGGGAGGGGGTAAGAATTTATCTGAGCTGTGAAAACCGGGCTGCCGACAGGCTAGATTTTGAGCGGGGCATTCGCCAGTGCTTCAATCATCGCCAGCACGGCAGAGTTGTCCAGGTCGCCGAGGCCGTTCTGGATCATGGCGTTGAAGAGCTGGGCATCCACGGCGGCGGAGGGCAGCGGAATGCCGTATTCGCGGGCGGTTTCGAGGACAATATTAAGGTCTTTGGCCTGCATGCGGGCCTTGAAGCCCGGCTGGCGATTGCCGTCAAAGAGGCGCGGGGGTTTTACGTCCAGGGTCCAGCACTGGGCGGCGCCGCCGCGGATGGCCTCAATGACCTTGCGGGGATCGGCCCCGGCCTGCTGAGCAAAGATCAACAGCTCGCCCATGGCGACCATCTGAGCGGCGACCATGATCTGGTTGGCGGCCTTGGCAATCTGCCCGGCGCCCGATTCACCCACATGGGTAATGGTTTTGCCCATGGCCATCAGCACCGGCCGGACGGTTTCCAGGGCGGCGGCGGGGCCGCCGATCATAATCGCGAGGGTGGCATTGCGGGCGCCAATATCGCCGCCACTGACGGGGGCATCGAGGCACTGGACGCCGTGCGGCTCCAGCGCAGCGGCGATCTGCCGGGCGGTGGCGGGTTTGATGGTTGAGTTGTCCACAAAGATCAGGCCGGGGTGAGCCCCGGCAATGATGCCCTGCGGGCCCAGCGCCACCTGCTCCACATCGGGCGAATCGGGCAGGTTGGTGAAGACCACATCCACCTGGGCGGCGACCTCTGCTGGAGAAAAGGCCGCCACCGCGCCTTCGGCGACCAGTTCGTCCACAGCGGCGCGGCTGCGGTTATGCACCACCAGCGGGAAACCCGCCTTGTGAATATTGCGAGCGATGGACTTGCCCATCAGACCCAGGCCAATATACCCGACTTTCAACATAGCAGCTCCTTGTTGGTTGATGAAATGGATTTGACGAAAATATCCCCCGCCTGAAACAGCCGGGGGAATAATGACTTACATGGTCCGCAGCGCGCTGGCGATGGTGACCAGGGCAGCTTTCTCCTGCTCGCTGGTGCGCTCACCCAGACCCAGAAAACCACCGCCTTCTGCCAGGGCAATATTACGCCCCAGCAGCAAGAGGGCCATTTTGAAACGCCGGGCTTCGTCCATGCCCATGCGTTCTTCCACCAGGTCGGCCACAGCGGCCAACCCATCCCGGGGACCGCGTTCATCGGTTTTGAAGAGCTTATAGATGGCGTTAAAATCATCTGCCAGGGTTTGCAGGGTTTGGGAGGCCAGCGGGTTGTGATAGAGATGCGCTTCCGACAGTTCGCGCCCCAGGGCGCGCACCTCGCCCTCGTCAATTTTGCCATCGGCCACTGCCACGGTCTGAAAAACCCACAGCGCCGAGAATTGAAGCAATTTCCATTCGTCCTGACTGAACAGCGTGCGCAGATCGGTCATAGGGTCACCTTTTCCACCACCCAGAAGTGTGAGAGTCCCAAAATACGCAGGGGTGTGCGTTCCAACGCCTGCAAAAACGCGCGCAAGGCTCGCCCCAGCCGCGGGCGGCGGGCGATGATATTGTCGTAGGCACCAAAGACGTGGGTGCGCGAGACAAAGCGCACCGGCAGTCCGGCAAACAGCGCCTCAAGGTCGCGGCGGGAATAGACCCGCACGTGCGGCGCCAGCCGGTTGCGCCAGAGGCGCGGCAGCCAGTTGACCAGGGGAATATTACCGAAATGGTAACGCCCCCGCCAGTAAATGCCATGCGTTTCAAAAGGATAGCCGCGGTTGGGGCAGTAGAGCGCCAGCCGCCCGCCGGGGCGCAGTGAGCGGATCATCTCGGCAATGGCAGCGCGGTCATCCTGAACATGTTCCAAAACCTCGTGGCTGAGAATCAGGTCAAAATAATCGGCCGGGAAGGGCAGGGCCTCGCCTGCGCCGCAGACCACCAGCAGGGGGGCAGCCTCACCTGCCAGGGTGTGGGTGTTCTGGCGGGCATCCTGCGTACGGGGGAACTCAATGTCCAGGCCGGCAGCCAGGGCAGCGGCGGGGGTCAGGCGGGCCAGATAGGCGCCCAGGCCGCAGCCATCCACAAAGACGCGGCCGCGGGCGCGGTCACCGGCGGCTGCTTGAATCTGGCGCAGGCGGCGTTCCTGCCCGGCGCGCCAGACGTGTGAAGGTTCACCGCGCTCGGCGGCTTTTTGCAGATTAGAGGGTGTCGTCATCGGGTAAGTAGGGGACCCAGGCTAGAATGGTTGAGCCGTTGCCCGGCTCAGAAGAGATATCCACCTCGCCGCCGACATTGAGGGCGCGCGTCAGCATGTTTGACAGGCCGTGCCCCAGCCGCTGGCGGGTCTGGTCAGGATCAAAGCCGCGGCCGTTGTCGTGCACTTCAAGCAGGACGCGGTCTTGCGCCTTCCAGACCACTACTTCAACGGCGGTGGCGTGGGCGTGTTTGGCGATATTGGCCAGGGCTTCCTGGCAAATGTGGAAGATGGTCAGCGCCTGGGCATCGGTCATATTGGGGAAGCCATCTGACGGGCCCTGCAGGCTGACCGGGATTGAGCGGTTGCGTTGAAATTCGTGTACCAGGCGCTCCAACCCCTGCATGAGGTTATCGTCATGGAGCTGGCGGGGGCGCAGGTCAAGAATATAGGAGCGGATATCGCTGATGGTGCTGTTGAGGTCGCCAATGGCCTGCTCAATGCGCTGGCGGGTGGCAGGCAGGTCTTGATTGATGAGCAGGCGGGCGTGTTCAAGCGTCAGTCCAACGCCGTAGATGGATTGGATTACACCGTCGTGCAGGTCCATGCCAAAGCGTTCGCGCTCTTCCAGCACCGCCAGGCGGCGGCTTTGCAGGCTGAGGTGGGCATTCTCCAGGGCGGTGCCCATCCAGGCGCTGATGTTGAGCATAAACTGCGTTTCCAGGTCATCCAGAGGGGTTTCGTGGGTGGTGGCGATGCAGAGGACACCCAGCGGACCCTGTCGCCCCGTGATGGGGAAGCAGGCCATCTGTTTCAACCCGGCTGCCTGAGCATCGGGGTGCAGATCGGCAGCCTCTGGCGATTGCAGGTCAAACCGGAGGGGTTGCCCGGTCTGCGCTACCTGCCCCACAGGGCCCTCTCCCAGCATGAATTGGGATTTTTTCCAAAGCGCCGAGACCTGGGCCGAGCGATGCAGTGTCAGGCTGAGGATGCGGCTTTCGCCCTGCCGCAGAAAGACCTCGCCAACCTCCAGGTGCAGGCTGTCCATTACCGGGGGGATGGATTGGGTCAGGATTTCGTCTATTTCAGAAGCAGACGCCAGGGTGGAGGCCAGCTCAGTGAGCAGCGCCAGGTTCTGGTTGCGGCGGGTCAGGGCCCGGTCACGTTCGAGCAGGTTGTTGTAGAGATGGGCGTTATGAATTGCCACGGCGGCATAAGCTGCCAGCACCTCAATCACCTGCTGGTCTTGCAGGTTAAATTCTGGTGCGCCAATTTTCTCGGTGATATAGAGCTGCCCCAACTGACGCCCGCTGTGACGAATGGGGACGCCGAGGAAGGAGCGCATGGGGGGATGATGCTTGGGGAATCCGACGCGCCGCCGGTCGGCGGCGATATCGGGGATGCGAATGGCAGTATGCGAATGCATCAGGGCGCCGATGAGCCCCAGGCCGCGCGGCGGGTGCGCCATGCGGGCGATTTCTTCCGGCGGCATGCCAGAGGTCAGAAACTGCTGCAGGTCGCCGTTCTCGTCCAGCACGCCCAGGGCAGCGTAGCGCGCCCCGGCCTGCTGGCAGGCAGCATCAACAATGCGTTGGAGCAGGGCCTCCAGCGACATTTCTTGCACCAGTTCCAGGCTGGCCTGATGAAGGGCCAACAGGCGGGCATCCAGCGAGTTTGAATCGGGTGATAAATCCATACCGTCAGTCTCTGAATTGATTGTACCGAAGGCGGTCGGTTTCGTCAAATCTTAATGGTTTTTATGAGAGAAAACCTCAGCGCAGGATGGCAGGCAGGTTGATGACCCGGGCAATTCCTTCAAAGGCGCCGGCATCGCAGCCGACAAAATCGCGGTTATAGCCGCGCTGGTCGGCCGTCACAGTGTAACCCTCAAAATTAGTGCATCCACTGGGGTTATTATCACTGGCAGGGCTGCCGGGCAGCAGCCCATGCGTGGGGGTCAGTCCGCCCAGGTAAGCCAGGGGGGTCAACAGGGGATCGGTATTGGTCTGGTCGCTACCAGCGGTAAGATGACAGGTAGCATCGTCTGAAATGTTATAGCCTGCCGTATTCCAGGTTCCGTTGCCGTTGCAATTGGTTACGTAATCACCGCCAAGTGCATTGGCAACAATGGAATTCTTCAGATAAACCGCGGCGCCAGAAGAATTATACAGGTTTGCAGCATTATTAGCGGCGATATTGCGGGCAACGGTAACGTTGGCAAGATACATTGCCGCATCGTTGCTGATTCCGCCGCTGGTTAAATCTGAAGTGTTGCCACTGATTGTGTCGTTGATCATCTGCATGGTGCCATAATTGATGATGCCACCGCCAGCAACTGTGGCGTGATTGCCGCTGATGGTCGAATTTAAAAGAGTTAAGGTATAAGCTGAATCTGTATTAAAAATTCCAGCGCCACGCGAGGCCCAATTGCTGCGAATGGTGGTTTGATTGACGATTATGTTGGCGGATATGTTAAACAACCCACCCCCCGAGGCCTGTGAACAGTTATCGGTGCCGGGCAGGCAAACCACCGAATTATTTTCAATGATGACCGAATCCAGTGTCAGGTCGGAGCCATCATTGTAGATGCCAGCGCCGTAGGCAAAGGGGTCAGTGGGGATTTCGGTATGACCGCCGGTAATCGTCAGATTACGCAGATCCACCCAGGCCGTATTGCGAATATGAAAAACTCGATCCAGTCCGTTGGCGTCAATCACCGTAGAGGCGGCGCTTTCGCCCTCAATGATGATCTGGGCATCAGTCTGATAAATATCCAGGTCGCCAGATTCATTGTCATTCTCGTTGCGCCCGTCCAGCGTCAACGTGTAATGCCCGGGGGGGAGATGGATATAGACTGCGTCGTCACTGAGATTCCAGTAATTCGCTTCATCCAGGGCTGCGCGCAGCGTGCACTGCGGACCGGGGGTATTATAATCGGCATCACAGACACTGTTAATCCCATAATCACGGATGTCACGGGGGTCGTTGACGTAAATGTCCCAGGTGGTACCCTGGGCTAAAACCGGCGCCGGGGCCGGCGCCATCAGGGCAATCAAAACGATTGCCAGCAAAAGGGGGACAAGGTTGCTTTTTTGCATGAAAATTCCTCCAGGAAAAATAAAACGACAAGCTCGATTTTACTCCAATTATGGCGGGAACATCTGATTTCAATATCGGTTTGGCGTTCACTGCGGTATACTTGCACCATGAGCCTGATCCGATGCCGCTTTGTGCTGTGCTTTTTAACCCGCGCCGACCAGGTGCTGATGCTGCTGCGCAACCGCCCACCCAACCAGGGGCTGTGGAACGGGGTTGGCGGACATATCGAACCAGACGAAACGCCGCTGGCCGCCTGTCTGCGAGAAGTGCGTGAAGAGACGGGCTATGCCCTGCCTTCGGCGCGCTTTGGCGGCGTGCTGACCTGGGAAGGGTTTGAGATTGAGCCCGGCGGGCTGGTGTTGTTCACGGCTGAGGCGCCAGCCGGGGAGCCGGTGGAGTGCAACGAGGGACAATTGGCCTGGCAGCCGCAGGGCTGGGCCTGTACTGCGCCACAGGTGGTGGGCAATTTGCACGTGGTACTGCCCCGTTTGCTGCGCGGCGAGCCACCGCAGACCTATACTTCCGGTACTCGGCTGGGCAGATGCTGGGCTGGGCACAAGGCCCGGCGCCCGCCGACATGATGACGGTTGAAATCAAAGGAGCATAACCCCCATGGAAGACTTTACCTGGGCGCGGGAATTCCCCGGCGCAATAACGGTTTGCGATACACAGGGTATCATCGTTTATATGAATGACCGATCCGCCAAAACCTTTGAAAAGGACGGCGGCGCGGCACTGGTGGGACAGAGCTTGATGGACTGCCACTCTGCCCCCTCGCAGGAGATGATCCGGCAGATGCTGGAGACGCATGAGCGCAATGTGTACACCATTGAGAAGAATGGTGTACGCAAGTTGATTTACCAGTCACCCTGGTACCAGAACGGCGAATTTGCCGGGCTGGTGGAAATCTCGCTGGAGATTCCGGAGCAGATGCCGCACTTCGTGCGGGGTTAGCTGCCCATCATCAGGCGGGCCGCCTGGCGGCCAATCTGCACGGCAAAATTGGTGCCGCGATCCCAGGGATAGACCTGGCTCATGCTGGCAAAATAGAGACCAGCTACCGGCGTTTGGATGTCTGGGATGTTGTGCGAGTGATTGACCAGCGGGATGGGCTGGGCATAATTGGTGCGGAACAGCCAGGACTTGCGTACCCAGTCGGGGGTGAAGGCCGGGTTCACGCGGCTGAGCGCCGGCAGGAAGCGCGCCAGCAGTTCATCCTGACTGAGGCGGAAGTTTTCGTGATCGGTGTCGAGATAATCGCCACAGTAGATGATGTGGTCGCCGCCGAAGTAATCGGAGGAAAGGAAGTTAGTGTGCTCCACCAGCGCCAGGAAGGGATAGCCCGCCGTCTTGGGCAGGTTGAACCAGTAGTAACCCTTCTCGGAGAGCTGCTGCTTGATTGCCAGTACCATCACCACGGCGCCCATGCTTTTGAGGTTGAGCAGCCCCTGCAAATACTCACGGGGGAGGGCCGGTGTCAGGCGCGCCATCAGCGCGGGCGAAGTGGTGGAAAGAATCCGGTCAAAGGTCAGCGGCTCGGCGCCGGGCAGGCGCAGGCACAGCCCGCCTTCAGCCAGGGGCTCAATTTGCTGCACCGGGGTATTGGGGTAAATTTCGGCCCCGCGGGAGCGCAGATTCTCGGCAAAACGATCTAAAAAGGCCTGAAAACCACCGATGAAGGTACCCAGCCGGGTAGAGCGGGTCTTGAAACGCGCCCAGAACCAGGCCATGTTGACTTCTTTATAATGCGAGCCAAACTTGCCGATCAACATGGGCTCAAACTGGGTGGCATAGAGCCGCTCACCATAATAGCGGCGCATCCATTCGTGGGCGGTAACTTTTTCCAAAGGCTGCCAGGCCGCCAGGTAGCGCAGATAGGCCGTGACAAAGCCGAAGCGGGCCATATCCACCAGGGTGAAGCCCGGGAAGGTCAGCGCGGCCAGGGGCGAATCGAGGGGATAAAAATCATCCTTGTAATACACCACCGTCTTGGGGCGCGGGAAGAGTACATCATCCTGCCAGCCCAGCTCACGGATCAGGCCCAGCATCTCGGCATCGGTCTGGAACCAGTGATGGTAGAACTGCTCCACCGACCAATCCCAGTGCGGTTCTTTGAACCCGGCAGCCAGCCCGCCGACATGGTCGGCGGCTTCAAAAATAGTCACCGAGTGCCCGGCTTTGAGTAAATCGTGGGCGGCAGACAGGCCGCTGATTCCGGCTCCGATGATGGCAATGCGCATGGAAAACTCCTGTTTGATTATTTCACTTCAGACGGTGATGCCGGTGCAGCGGGCTGCCCATCTTCCTCTTTGCGCAGCTTTTGCAGGTCCTGACCCCAGCGCAAGGGCTGGCGCAGGTAGTAGTAAGCGCCCAGCAGGGTGATGGGGAACCACAGAGCGCCATGCAGCACCAGGGTATAGCCGGCAGCCAGCTCGCCGGGGACATTGTACGCAGTGAGCAGGGCAATGCCGGGGGCATCAAACGTGCCGACGTAGCCCGGCGCAGAGGGCAGCGTGGTCGCCAGGTTGACAATCCCGTTCATCAGCATGAGAGCAAAGAATGAGACCTCAAACGGGAAGGCGTGCATCACAAACCAGTATTTGCCCGTCTCAAACAGCCAGACGATGGTGGTGGTGATCAGAACCATCAGGGCATCGCGGGGAGAGCGCAGTGACTCCAGCCCACCGAGGAAGCGCAGGCCAAACTCACGCGTCTTCTCACGCCAGCGCTGCGGCACCAGCCGATCAATAAACCAGTTCATCAGGCGCTCTGCAGGGCGGGGGAACATGGCAGCCAGCAAAAAGGCCAGCAGGGCCGCCGCAAAGATGACCGCGCCCCAGATAGAAAGCTGCTGGATATTGCCGACAAAGCCCGAGGCGCCGGTCAATTTGGCCAGTTCAGGCAGGTTGAAGAAGACAAAGCCCAGCATCACCACGCCGTCGAAGATGCGCTCGATCAGAATGGTGGCCAGTGAGGCGGAAATGGAGATGCCTTCACGCTGTTTGAGGATGGCGGCGCGCAGCAGTTCGCCGGCGCGCGCAGGGTAGATGTTATTGCCCATGTAGCCGATGGCCACAATGGGGAACATGGTGCGGGTGGGAATGGCCTTGAGCGGGCGCAGCAGATAATGCCAGCGCCAGGCCCGCACCCAGACCCCCATAAAATAGACCGCCACCCCCGGAATCAACCAGAGGTATTTGGCTGTCTTCAAAGTCGCCCAGACTTCATCAAGCTTCAGGTTATGGAGCGACCAGTATAGAAAAACAATGCTGATGAGCAAGCCAACCCAAAATTGCCAGCGTTTGAGCATGGAGTATTCGCCTCAGGGTAGTAGAGTGTTCCTATTGTAACACAGACAGATTGGACGCATTTGATTGTAAGACAAGGGTATTAAATGGGCAAGCGCCTGAGTGAGGGGGGCACCCAAGCGCTTGCTTATTTGTATTCTAGCATATCCCCGGATTTTATACAAGATGGTTTTTGCTGTATTTAAAGATTTTACAAAAAGCACAGGAAACGACCAGCCGTGCTAAAGGCTGGCAGCCAATTCCTTAAGACGCTGGCTTATTTCGGCATCGGGGTTCTGGCGGACAAACAAACCGCCAACGGCGCCCAATGCCATCATCTGATCGGAGTGGGTGAACATGGCCGCGACCGGGCAGTCGTAGGCTTTTTCGAGCCTTTGCCGAACAACCGGCAGGTCCAGGTCGAGGGGGGCGTCATTGAGCACCAGGCGGGGCTCCACCTGCAGGCGGCGGGCCACACCCACCATGATGGCGGTGCCCTGGTAGTTCTGGGCATCGGCGCGCAACACCTCAAGGATCAGGTTACAGACGGACATGCACAGAATCGATTCTTCGTGCAGGCCCGAGGCCATATCCAGCAGCAAATAATCCGGGTTCAGGCTGGCATCAAGCTCGGCTACGCCGTTCAGCAGTACGGTCATATCCCATGATGGGCGAAGAGCAGAGATCATATCGGCAGTGCGGCTGCTGGCTGGGATGAGGTGTAATGGCAGGTCGAGAATGGGCTGACAAACCAGCTCGGTGATGGGGCTGGCGCCGCTCAGGTAGTCGTTGAGGGTGGGGGCAGACAGGTCGCGCTTTAACTTGAAGAAGATCTCCAGCGCGGGCGAATAGAGGTTCACATCCATCAGGATGGTGCGCTTTCCGGCGGCAGCCAGCAGGTAAGCCAGGTTGGCTGCCAGGGTAGATTTGCCCACCCCGCGGCGGAATGAATGAAGGCCGATGACTTTCATCCGGTTACTCCTGGGGGGGCAGTTCACCTGCCAGGCGGGCGCGTTTGCGATCACGCATCTCCTGGGCGCGGGTCACCAGTTCCTGGAAGAATTCAGTTTCGACAATTTCGTTCACCTGATTCTGGCGTTTGGATTCGTCAATTTCAATTTGCAGGCGCTGAACTTCCTGACGCAGCGACTGTTCACGGTGCTCAACCTTGCCGACCATCATATCAAATACTTCGGCCAGGATGCCAATTTCATCACGCAAGCGAGCCTTGGTCAGGCCAGCCAGGTCCTGGTCATAGTGACCATCCCCAATCTGGCGGGCAATGTGCGTGAGGCGGGTGATGGGCCGCGCCAGGCTGTTGGAGTAGAACCAGATGATCAGGAAAAAGCCGACATAGATGATCCCAAAAACCACCAGCAGCAGGGTGCGCAGGGTGGCCTGCACCTTTTTGACATAGTCGGTCTGGAAATCAATGCCGAGGGCGCCCACAATTTCACCTTTGGAATTTTTGATGGGCGTACAGGTGGTGACACCCCAGGCGCCAAAATCATCAGCCCCGGAGGATTCCAGGAAGAATTCATTGACCACCGGAGCCGCCAGACCATTGGTCAACAAAGGGTTGTCGGCTGGTTCTTCGTAAGAAGTCAGGAATGGGGCGCCTTCGGGAGGCGTCATGGCTGCGCCATGGCTGCCAATAAAGAGTACCTCGTTTTCTTTGGCGCCTTTGACATAAGTATAGACAAAGGCGCGCGGTTCCACTTCATGGACATGATAGAGCCACTGCACATGCTCCCAGTAGCGCGGATCGTCGGTGTAACCATCGGCACGCGGCTGGGCTTCCTGGACCAGGGCCTCGAACTGATCGCCATCTATGCCTTCCAGAGCGCCGGTCAAGGTGTTCTGCGCATCGGTCTTAATCAGGTTCCAGGTCTGGTCTGAGACAAAGTTATAGAACCAGTAGAAAATACCGGCAAAGGCGGCAGTGAACAACAGCGTCAGGCTGATGAGCAGCTTGAGCCGCAGGCTCATGTAAAAACCTTTACGCTTGGGGTGGGGCTGGGTGGGGGTTTCGACCATGATCATAACTCCTATTCGGGAAGATCCGCCGGGATGGATTGCAAGGCCTGCTGAACTGACCAGTGATCCATGGGGATACCATAAAAATCAACCAGGAAGGTCAACAGGCCCGAGCGGATCAAGTCGCGCGAGGGTAGTTCATCAAATGCCTGGGGGTTGCGGGGGAAAAAGCCCAGGTTGATGGGGTGATAATCCAACGAGTCGGGTGGCAATGGAATGGTGCAGCCATCGGGCAGGCGCGGCTCGTGGTAACTGACCGGCAGGAGGATGAAGCCATACTGGCGGTACTGCTGCATAAGGCGGCCAACATCCACCTCGGCGATGTAACCAGGCGGCACAGGATGGCCGCAAGCCTGAGCATCTGCGGCAATGACCTGGTGCGTCTGAGTAATGAGATATTCCGCCAGGCGGTGATAGCCATTGATCACCAGGCGGCGGAATTCTGAGCGCACAGCCAGATACACGCCAATTGCCAGGTTGCGTTCTTTGTGGTAGCAGAAAAAGGTCATGCCGGCGGGTTGGTCATTCACTTTAACCAGCCACAGATGCCGGATAAAGGGGGCTTTAACATCCGCCGGTTCCCAGGTCATTTGTCTTAGTTCATTGACCACATAGGGAATGGGCGCATACTGTGGAAACAGCTCATCAAAGAGTGCCATCAGTGCGTCCACGTCTGCGGCAGACGGGGTGCGCAGCAAATCAACCAGGGTCACCGATACGTCTTGAGCAGTATCAGCAGCCATTAATTCCCCCTTCTCTGTAGAGAGGCAACTTGATGCCGGGCGCGGCAGGCGCAAGCCCAGCGAATCGAGGGCGCGCTGCACGGCCCAATGATCCAATGGTAGTTCATAGTAATCCTGCAAAAAGGTCAGTACAATTTCGCCCATGTTCTCCGGCGATAGCACATTCAGCGCCCCGAGCGGAAACATGCCCAGCAAGAGCGGGTGAAAAACGATCTGTTCCAGCGCTTCGGTGCCGACCATACTGGCGGTCATGCCAGCCAGCGGTTCGGCATAGGCTGCCGGGACAGGCAACATGCCCATCTGTTCGTAGCGGGCCATCAGGTGAGGGTAATCCACCTCGGCAGCAAGGCCCAGGGCGGGTTTGCCAGCGGCTTCGCCATCGGAGCGGATCTGGTGAAGCATATGCTCCAGAACCCAATCGGAGAGCCGGGCAACGCCAGCCGGGGCGGCTTTGCGATGTTCGGCGCGGATGGCGATGAAGAGCAACAAACCGATAGCGCGGCGGCGGTTGTATAGAAAGAACGTCATGCCGGCGGGCTGGCCATGGACCGTGATGAGCCAGAGGTGCGGCTGGAACAGGGCGGCAGGGTCGGGCGCCGACTCTGCGGCTATGCGCAGCTCGTCCAGGTTGACTGGCTCGGCAGCATATTCGGGGAATTGTTCGGCGAACACCTCCAGGCAGGCTGGCAGCAAGCCACCACCCTGGTGCGCCAGTTCATGTATTTGCAATCCGGTTTCGGGGTATTCTGCCAGAAGCATGGGTTAGAAATCCAGTTTGTCCATCACACTTGTTGCTGTGGTACGGCGGCGCTTAAGCCGCCAGTTGAGCAGGCTGTTGTCGTACACCTTCTGCATCTTGAAGACCCAGAAGATGGACAAAGCTGCCGCGACCGCAGCCAGCACCAGATAGAGCCAGTGCAGGTCTGTCTGCGTCCATTGACCAATCAACACCACTACTCCGGTCAGCAGCACACCGCCAATCACACCCACTGCCGGCAGGTAGCCATCTAAAAATGTGCTGGCACGGCCGCGGCGTTCTTCGGGGATCAGCGACTCGAGCGACTTGATGGCTGAATCGTGGATGGTGAGGCGGGCCAGCATGTAGATGCCAATGCCGGCAATGACAGGTGTGGCGCCGGGGAAGACCAGCATCAACACAGCGCCAATCAATGCCGCTGCCGGCAGGATAAAGAAGGCGCGGCGTAAATCCATGGCTGCCAGCAGCCGGCTGGTGAAGAGGGCCTGCATGGCAAAGCCGCCCAGGGCTAACACAAGCCGGAAGATGCTGAAGAAACGCTGATAGCTGAACTGGTCCGGGTAGGTTTGGTCGGTAATCCCGAGGAAGCGGAATTCCAGCATCAGCCAGCTGGCGGCCAGGGCGATGATGACATACATCAAGTAGCGGAAGGAGTCGACATTGCAGACAAAGTCCCAGCCTTCCACCAGGGTCTCGCGCAGGTTTTGTTTTTGCCGGACGGTGGTACGGGGTTTGAGGCCCCGCAAGCCAAAGTGCAGCGACAACCAGGCACCCAGGTAAAGGATGGCATTGAGGGTTAGCACCTCTTCGATGGAGACATTCAGCGCCAGCATGATAACTGGGGCAGCAATGGCCAGGCCAATGCCAATCAGTTCGCCCACAAAGCTGAGACTGGAGATGAGTGGGAACAGGCGTTTGGACTGCTCCATGCTGTACAGGTCATTTGCCAGCACCCAGAAAACCAGCGGGAAAAAGACAAATTGCTGCTCAGCAAACACAAAGGTGATGGCATAGTTCAACCAGTCGGGAGCGCCCAGCCAGAAGAGCAACCGCAAGACCAGATAGACCAGCGCAAAGAGCAGCGCCATGGCTTTGACCAGTTTGGTACGGTCAAACCGATCTACAATGAGGGATTGAAAAACGCCAGACAGGAAGATGAGCGCATAATCCACCAGGTAGACAACCAAAATGGAATTGATGCCGCCGGTGTTCAAGAAACCACTGACCGCCACAATGCCCCCAAGCTGCATGGTCAACGAATTGACCAGCAGCACCAGTCCCAGGATCAGCACCAGGGGAAACTCACCTGGATGGAGACGAACGATGCGGTTAGGGGTCTGCATAGAAGCTCCTGACTAACCTAAGATTTGTTGGGTCACAACTTGTCGATAAATCTTGCTAATGGGATGGTCGGGGAATTTGATGCTGAAGACGCCCGCAGAGGCCAAAGCCATCATATCATCCGAATGGGGCAGCAAACCAGCCACTTCAATCTGGTAAATACGTTCAACCCGGGCCCGGACATCTGCCAGGTCGAAAACCTGAGGGATCTTATTGACCAACAGGGCGATGCGCGCCACGCCCAGCTTGCGGGCAATATCCAGCGTTACGGCAGTGCCCTGATAATCCTGTTGATCGGGGCGCATGATGATGATCAGGACATCGGAGATGGCAATGGAGAGCAGGGTTTCTTCGTTGAGGCCCGGATGGGTGTCGATCAACAGCACATCCAGATTCAATTCCTCTACAAGCTTCTGAAAGCCATCATTGAGCAGGCTGACGTCGTAGCCTTCGCGCAGCACCCGGACGATCTCACCGGTTTTGATGCTGGATGGGATAAGCCAAATTTTTCCAGAAATCGGGACGCCCAGGTTTGACGTCACATCCATGGCGGCATCCTGGATCTCGCACTTGCCCCAGAGATAGTCATTCAAGGAATGCACCATGGCTTCTTCCTGCAGATTGAAGAGCACATGGATGCCTGGCGACTGGATATCGGTATCCACAATGCCAACACATTTGCCCAGCAACGCAAGTTGGGCAGCCAGATTAGCGGTAGAGTTTGATTTGCCTGTGCCGCCGCGGAATGAATGTACGGATACGATTTTGCCCATAAGATTTTCCTCCAATCTTTATGATTCTTTGGTTTCGGGTTCGGTCGGGGTTTGTTTGCTCTGGGCAATGCGTTCATCCAGAGCCGTCCAGATGCCAGGAGGCAGGGTCACCCCGGCTTTGCGCCGCAGGTTGACCTGATAGGTGGCAATGCCACTGCGAACGGTGCGCTGCAGCCAGTTTTGTTTGGTCAGCTCAGCCAGAGCCTGATCCAGTTCGTCTTTCTTCAAGCGCCCAGATTCTGGCATGGCTTCAATGGCGGCGCAAATGGCTGGATAATCCATCTCGATTTCACGCAGCATCAGCCGCATCAGTTTGCGCAGGTTTGGCGGCAGTTCAGCCAGTTCCAGCGCGGTAATGCCTTCCTCGCGCTTCTGAACGCTCAAACGCTGCTGTAAGCGATCAAATACTCCGCCCATGATACGTACCTCGCTTCCTGGTTAGAACAACTCTGGCATGGGGATGGGCTCCGGTTGGGGCTCACATTCGCCACACCAGATGACATTGGCAACGGCCAGTCCCTTGGGCGTGTTATCGCCGCCCAGGAACATCGCCAGAAAAGACGGCATAAATTTGGCGTGATCTTTACATACACCGCGGCCGCAAAAATAGCAGGTGGCTCGCGCCGGTTCATCACAATGCCAGCATAACATAGGGGGTTCCTCTAATTTCCGGGCTCAAAGCGCCAGTAATTTATCGGCTACTTGCTGGATACCCCGCGACCACCTGTGTTCAGGATGGCAGAGGGAGAAGAGGTCGGCGCTGCCCAGGTCGGCCATGTCTTCGCTCAGTGGCAGAACAGCGGCCACAGGAACGCCGTAGGTCTGTTCGACATATGCGCGGGTTTCTTCGGGGGGGTATTTTTCCAGCAGTTTATTAACCACCAGCATCATATCGGGCACATCCAGGCTGCGGGCCACATCCACTGTAACCGCCGTACCCTGAAAATCTTGCTGGTCGGGGCGCAGGATGATGATCAACACGTCTGAAATGGCTACCGAAAGCATGGTTTCTTGATTGAGACCCGGGTGGGTATCCAAAAACAGATAATCTAGCTGGAGGTCTTTTAAGAGGCTCACCATGCCGCGATTAAGCCGCATGACATCATAACCTTCTTTGAGCACCCGGGCAATTTCAGCGCCTTCGATGCTGGAAGGTACCAGCCAGAGCGAGCATCCTGCCAATTGTCGGCGGCCTGGAAGTGAATCATTGGCAGCCGCAGCGCCAATATCAAAGGCCACATCGGCAATCGGGAGTTCGTCATGCAGATACTGGTTCAATGAGTGAACCATCGTCTGATTATCCAGGCCAAACAACACATGAATGCCCGGCGATTGAATGTCGGTATCCACAATGGCCACACGCTTGCCGGCCATAGCCACCCGGGCAGCCACATTGGCCGTCAGATTGGATTTTCCGGTGCCCCCCCGGAAGGAGTGAATGGAAACGATTTTACCCATACAAGACATCTCCCTGTGAAAAAAACGGATGCGATGCCATCGTCATGGCGACGCCATCATCATGGCGATGGCGGTTCAGAATCTGGTGGCGCGGCCGGTTTGGCGGTGCGCTGCTGTAAAGCGGCATAGAGATTAGGACCACCGCTGGCAGGCCGGGCAGCCGCTTTTTCTTTAATCGCTTCTTCGAGGCGATTATACAGCGGGCTGCCGCCTTCGGGGAAAATATTGCGTAAGTAGAGCATTACATAAGCGCCAATGCTGCGCCGGGCCTGATCCATTTCCTGCTGAAGTTTGGTAATCTGATCTTCAACACCTTTGCGCATTTTGGGGTCGGGCAGTTTTTCGGCGGTTTTACGCAAAATGCCCAGGCGAGCCTGAGCCAGCAGCAGTTTTTCAATTTGTTCGGCTTTTTTGGGGCCAAAGCGGGCCGCCAGCGGCGCCAGCACTTTTTGCAGGGTATCCATGCGCTGCACCACCGCGGCCTCCTGGGCTGTGACGCGGTCGGCATCGCCCAGTTTTTCCTCAATCCAGCGCTTCTCTTCCTTCAGGCCGCGGCGAATGGACAAGATAATAAAAACGGCGCCACCTGCGCCGACCGCCACCGCAAAGAGCAGCACAATGCCGCCGCTGACGCGGGTGACCATGTTGTTGTAGAAACTGTGCAGCAGAATGGCGATCAGATAGCCGCCCAGGCCAAAGGCCAGGCGCTTCCAGCCGCGCTCGTAACGCGCCAGGCCCAGGCCAATGCCAACCACGGCGCTGGCAGTGGCATGAACCAGGTTGGTGGAGATCACCCGGCTGATGGCAACGCCAAGGGCTGCGTTTTGGGCAGCGGAGATATAAGAAAAGTTCTCAATAATGGCAAAACCAATGCCAGCCGCAAAGCCGTAGATGGCGCCATCTACAAAGTAGGTAAAATCAATGCGCCGCACCAGGTAAAGCAGGAGCAGCGATTTCAAGATTTCTTCGACCAGCGGCGCAGAGAACCGGATGATGTTCTCGCGGCTTAACCAGCCCAGATTCAATACCAGGGTGTTGATTTTTGCTGCCAGGAAAAAGGCCGCAGCCCCGGCAACAAAGCAGAGGGCCACAAAACGAAAAGCGCCTGTTTTATACAGGTCGCGCGAGTAGATGATATAGAGAACAAGTGCAGGGATAGCAGCAGCAATAATATAAGCGGGGATTAACATGGTTCTATCATACAATAAAATAGAGGGATTAACAAACCAGATTGCTTGTCAATTTTGAAAAGTCAGCCTTGCTGAGACGTTGACCCCGGCAAGGCTGACCTTGAGTAGCCGGGGCGGGCTATGCCCGCCCCGGAGGAGCGATTGTGTTACTTGCCGCGACTGGCAGATTCTTTGCTGGGTGACCACTGCGACCACTTATCTGTCGCGGGGTGAATGGTCAGGTTGCTGGAGCCGCCGCCCTGCCAGTAGACCTGGAAGATATTGGTGGTTTCGTCACGGGTGGAGGTGTAGGCGATGTTGGTGCCGCCGCAATCCCAGGTGGGGCCAGAGTCGGCGCCCTTGTAATCCGTCAGGCGGTATTCTTTGTCCGTCCGCAGGTCGTAGCTGTAGATGTCCAGATTGCCATCGCGTTCAGATTGGTAGGCAATGCGGTAGCCTTCGGGCGACCAGGAGTGGTTGCCCGAATCGCCGCTGGCAGCGGATATCTTGCGCAGGTTCTGGCCGTCAATATCCACAACGTAGAGATCGTAGATGCCATTGGGGTTCAATGTCAGGAAGGCGATCTGTTTGGCGTTGGGCGACCAGGCCGGGTAGATTTCATCTGCCGGGGAGTTGGTCAGTTGGAATTCGTTACCGGTGGGCACGTTGAGCAGGTAGATATCCCAGTTGCCGTTACGATTGGACTGGAAAGCCACCCATTCAAGGTTCGGTGACCAGTAGGGATTCTCATCATCTGCGGGGTTGATGGTCAACTGCTTTTCAACCTTGGTCGTCCGGTCAGTCTGGAAGATATCCCAGTTGCCGGTTCGATCAGACTGGAAGGCAACAGTGTTGCTGTCTCGCCCGAACATGGCATTGATGTTATTGGAGCGGGTATTGGTCAGGCGCACCTGGGCATTGCCGCCGCTATCGGTGTAGTAGAGTTCTACGTTGCCATCACGGTTGCTCTCAAAGACCACCCAGGCATCGTTGGGTGAGCGGCTGGGGCGAGAGTCCACTGCATTGGAGCGGGAGAGGTTGAAGAGCTTGTAACCAGGCTGGCCTTCAACACCGTCCAGGCGGTAGACTTCCAGGTTTTGATCGCGGAAGGTGTGGAAGATGATCCACTGCGGGCAGGTAGCCGGGGCCGGGGTGGGCAGCGGCGGGATGATGATGAGCGGCGGTTCAGTTACCGTCGGCTTGGGGGTGGCCGTCTGCGTGGGGGTGGGTGTGACCGTGGGGGTGGAGGAAGGCTGAGAGCAGATTTCGCCCAGGGCATCCTGCGAGCGGGTGGGATAGGTGTCTACTCGATAGGTGATGTTGACCGTGTGGCTGGCATTGGAGGTCTGGAAGGTATCGGTGCCATTGGCCGAAACCGTGCCAGAGCCCGATTCGGAGCTGCCTTCTACCGACCAATCATAACCAACGGAGAAAGCGTTGGGGTTGTTCACCGTCCAGATGTGGTGAGCGCCGCCAATTTCGCAGACGTAGCTCAGGGTGAGGTCGGTGAAGCAGTAGGCGCCGCTGTCCTGCAAGTCAATTTCCAGGCCGCCAACCAGGATGCGCACGGTCTTGGGGCCTGCCGAGGTGGTGAAGTCAGCCTGTCTATTGGCGAGGGCTGTGCCACTGCCGGATTCTGTGCCGCCGATTACCTGCCAGGTGAAGTTCACCGGGAAGGCGTTGGGGTTGCTCACCCGCCAGTTGTAGACCGTGTCTTCGGGGAAGCCGCAGACAAAGGTGAGATCCAGATCAGTCACCGTGGTGGGGGTAAGGGTCGGGGTAGGCGTCAGGGTATTGGTCAGGGTCGGGGTGGGGGTGTTGGTGGCCGTATTCGTCGGCGTAGGCGTATTGGTGGCCGTGTTCGTCGGTGTCGGTGTGTTGGTGGCCGTATTCGTCGGGGTAGGCGTATTGGTGGCCGTATTCGTCGGGGTAGGCGTATTGGTGGCCGTATTCGTCGGGGTAGGCGTATTGGTGGCCGTATTCGTCGGGGTAGGCGTGTTGGTGGCCGTATTCGTCGGGGTAGGCGTGTTGGTGGCCGTATTCGTCGGGGTCGGTGTATTGGTGGCCGTATTCGTCGGGGTGGGGGTGTTGGTGGCCGTGTTGGTCGGCGTGGGCGTATTCGTCGCCGTATTCGTCGGGGTCGGTGTATTGGTCGCCGTATTCGTCGGTGTCGGTGTGTTGGTGGCCGTATTGGTCGGCGTAGGCGTGTTGGTGGCCGTGTTGGTCGGTGTGGGTGTGTTGGTGGCCGTATTGGTCGGCGTAGGCGTGTTGGTGGCCGTGTTGGTCGGGGTAGGCGTGAAGGTCTGCGTGACTGTGGGGGTGTTGGTCTTAGTGGGGGTCGCAGTCGGGGTGAACGTGGCAGTGGCGCAGGTGGCAATCGAGCATTGATCGCTCCACAGCTCGCCCGTGCCCGGGTGCCCCAGTAACTGCTGCACACGGAACATGTAGTTGCCCGGCTGGATGTCCGTATCATAGGTCATGTTTTCGCATTGACCGGAATTCAACGGGCCAACTGTACCTGAGTCAATCACGGTGCCGTTCTTGGGGTTACCCGTAACCGCGTAATAAAGCTCGTAATTCGCGGGCGAAGTCATGTTGCCATCGCCGGTATTACAGACCTCTACCCGAATTTCCGTACAATCCGAGTCACAACCCGCCGTAAAGACCAGCGAGGAGCGATCCCAGGTCGTGGGGGTTTGGGTGGGTGTCGCAGTATTGGTCTTGGTCGGTGTAGCCGTGAAGGTCGGTGTGTTGGTCGGGGTTGCCGTCTTAGTGGGTGTATTGGTTGGTGTGGGCGTGTTGGTGGCCGTATTCGTCGGCGTGGGTGTGTTGGTGGCCGTGTTCGTCGGGGTAGGCGTATTCGTCGTTGTATTGGTCGGCGTGGGGGTGTTGGTGGCCGTGTTGGTCGGGGTAGGGGTGTTGGTAGCCGTGTTCGTTGGGGTAGGCGTGTTAGTGGCCGTGTTGGTCGGGGTAGGGGTGTTGGTAGCCGTGTTCGTTGGGGTAGGCGTGTTAGTGGCCGTGTTGGTCGGGGTCGGCGTAT
>Ga0208459_1001618_pt1 | contig 20814 bp, 15 predicted proteins | sample AD_UKC087_MetaG_FD_184433 | JGI IMG/M metagenome (GOLD analysis project Ga0208459, IMG submission 184433) | Active sludge microbial communities of municipal wastewater-treating anaerobic digesters from USA - AD_UKC087_MetaG (SPAdes) (version 2) | ecosystem: Engineered > Bioreactor > Anaerobic >... | reverse complement strand
CGTCGCTGGAGAATGTGACGATCTACGCGGGCGGGGACGCTTCCGTGGGCGCCGGGGCTGCCATCGGGCATGGCAAGGTGTTGTTCGCGGGGGATGGAGCTGCCAACCCGACGCTTGGGGCGAGCGACATCGTGGTAGTTGGGTCCCGCATGATCAGCGTGACCGTGGTGGGCGCGGCAGGGCGACCTGGGGTGTATGAACTCGCTGCCGGCGCGCGTCTGCTCGACGCCGTAGCCGTCGCCGGCGGGGCGTCGGCCCTGGGCGATGCGAAGAATGTAGTGTTGACGCGGGGAACCAGCGGGCGCGCGGCGGGCGCCGATGCCGGCGCTGGGTGTGTTACTGCCGGCATCGATCTCGATGCTCTGGGCCGCGACCCGAAGTGCGAAGCCAACATGGCGCTGGCCGACGGCGATGTGGTCTACATCCCCGAAGCTCCCGAGAAGCTCCGTAAGCAGCAGGCGGCGGTGCTCGGGGCGGTGGCCCGTCCAGGAGTCTACCCCGTAGATGAGGGCACTCGCCTGATGGAAGCCATAGCCGCGGCAGGGGGGCCCCTCGATGCGGCGGATCTCGCGCGGGTGAAGGTGTATCGCGCGGGCGACCCAGCCGATGGAGTTGATCTCGAGGTCGCCGACGATCGCCTGGTTTACGATGGCGATATCAAGGCTAACCCCGCTATCGAGCCGAGTTCGGTGATAGTTGTGCCCGGAACGGAAGTCCGGGTGTATGTTGCAGGCTTTGTGGCCCGGCCGGGCCAGGTTGCGCTGCGGCGCGGAGCGACCGCTCTGGATGCTATAGCCGCCGCTGGCGGAGTGACATCTAGCGGAGATGGAACGCGCGTGGCTTTGGCGCGCAAGACGGGCGAAGGGGCTTTCTCTCTGGAAATCGACGTGACGTCGGCCCTTGATGCCCGTGAGAAGCCGGGGAAACCGCCGGTTGCGCCGATGCCGCTGCTCGAAGATGGCGATGCGTTGTTCGTGCCGGAAGCAGTGCCCGGGCAGGTCGTGGTGCTGGGCGAAGTCGCCCGTCCGGGGTCATACAGGCTTTCCAAGGGAGCGCGCGTCCTGGACGTCATAGCCGCCGCGGGCGGAGTGACCCCGAAGGCGTCGCTAGAGAAGGTCTCGATATTCTCTGAAGGGATTCTTGCCGATCCGCGCTACATATCAATCGGGACCGCAGGATCGCTGCTCGCCGACGGCTCGGGGGACAACCCCGAGGTTCGGGCGGGCGATGTGATCGTGGTTGCGAGCAGGATGATCTCGGTGAACGTGATTGGAGCCGTAACTCGGCCCGGAGCGTTCGAGCTGCAGCCGGATGCGACTATCCTGGACGCTATGGCCGTGGCTGGAGGCGTAAGGACTGATGGCGACGCGACTAGCGTGGCGCTTACCCGCAAGGGAGAGGCCTTCACGCTGGACGTCGACGCTGCGCTATCCGGTGGGCCTGCCATGGCGCTGGCAGATGGAGACGTTGTGTTCGTCCCCGAACTGCGCGGGCAGGTGTTGGTGCTGGGAGAGGTGGCGCGTCCCGGGGCCTACAGGCTTCCGCGTGGGGCAAGACTCCTGGACGCGATAGCCGCTGCCGGCGGCACCACTGCTAGGGCGTCGCTGGAGAGTGTCACTGTGTACAAGGACGGCGCGCTCGCGGAAGGGTCGGCGCAGCCCATCGGGTACGGCAAGGTGCTGTTCTCCGGAAAGGTAACGGATAATCCCGCGGTCAACCCGGGCGACGTGGTGAGCGTTGGATCGCGGATGATAAGCGTGAGCGTGATCGGACGTGCCGCGAGGCCGGGCACATATGAGCTGCCTGTCGGAGCACGGGTTATCGACGCAGTAGCCGTCGCGGGCGGGCTTGCAGCCGACGGTGACGGGCGGTCGGTGCTGGTGATCCCGGCGGGCAAGTCGGGTCCGTCGGTAACCGTCGACCTCGACCAGGCTCTGCGCGGGGGCGATGTCGGGCACTCTCTTGCCGATGGCGACGTGGTGTTCATTCCCGACACACGCCGGCAGGTGGCGGTGATGGGCGAGGTAGCCCGACCGGGGGTGTATGTGTACACCGAGGGCATGACCGTCATGGAGATACTGGCGATGGCCGGTGGGCCGTCAGCCAAGGCGGATCTCGCCCAGGTGCGGCTATATCGCGGCGAGCGCGTGGAGGACGCCCTGCGGCTATCGGTGGCCGATGACCGCCTGGCCTTCGAAGGCGACATCAAGCAGAACCCAGAGCTAGCTCCAGGCGATATACTGTATATCCCGTCCGGGCGTATCAGGGTGCAGGTGGCGGGGCATGTGATTCGCACTGGTGAGCTCGAGCTCCGTAGGGGCGCGACGATCCTTGACGCGATATCCGGCGCGGGCGGGCTGGCGCCTGCCGGCGACGGCGCCCGAGTGGTCATAACGCGGAAGGGCGAAAGCATCGGCCGAGTGGTTGAAGCCGACGTAGAGGCGTTGCTCTCAGGGCAGCGCCCGCAGAACGAGGCCGTAGCCCTGGAAGACGGAGACGTGATATTCGTCCCCGAGGCCCTTCGCAAGATCGTGATCATGGGCGGGGTGGCGCGGCCAGGTCTTTACGACTACAAGCAGGGCATGAAACTCATAGATGGGCTTGCGACGGCCGGCGGCCCCATGGCCGGGGCCCGTTTGGACAAGATCATGCTGTACACAGGCGAAGAGGCCTTGCAGATAGCCTTGGGCAACACCACCGCGAAGGGCGTAACCATCGACCCGAGCAAGGGCAACAATCCCGAGCTCAAGTCGGGCGACATAGTGATAGTGCCAGTCTCCGAGAAGATAGACTGGAGCATGATCATATCGATTCTATCGGCGATAAACCAGATCAAGTCGATCATAACGCGCTAACGGGGGGCCGACCATGGACGAGCAAGAGATCAGTCTGCAGGAATTATGGCAAACCATAGTCAGCCATGCACGGCTCATCGTTGGCATTACCGTAATAGCCATGGTTGCTGCCTTCACCGTGAGCTGCTTGATGACACCGATATACGAGGCGGAGACGACGTTCCTTCTGAACAGCAAAGCATCCAGCTTCTCGTCGCCCATCAGTCTGGCCAGTGAGCTTGCGGGCGGTCTGGGCGGGTTTGCAGGCGGTGGGCTGTCCAATCAGGCGATGAACTATGCGCAGATAATAAAGAGCCGAACGTCTCTGGAGAAGACACTTGCAAGGCTGGGACTTGAGCCAGGCGTGAATGCTCCTACCATGAAGAAGTTGAGCGATGCCATCAACGTTCAATCCATCGCCAAGACCGATGCAGTGAAACTCACCGTCCAGCTTGCCGACAAGAACATGGCGCGCGACCTGGCTAATACTCTGATCGATGTACTTGTCGAGCAGGACCGTAACATGAGCCAATCGGCAGCTCGCAGCGCCAGGGTGTTCCTGGCCATTCAGGTCGAAGACGCAAGGTTGAAGCTTCTGGAGGCAGAGGAGCGCCTGCTTGCGGTCAAGTCAGGCAAGAGGATTGTTGCACCTACTGCTGAGACAGAAGCCCTGCTCAAACGGCTTGTGGAACTCGGGCTTCAGCAGGCCACAATAGACATCACAGTCGAACAGCTTCGGGCCGGGGCAGGCAAGGCGAGAGAGCAGCTTGCGGGAATGTCCGAAACGATCGTCTCCAGCGAGACTATTGTGGAGGATCCCATTGTGCGGGACTACAGAACAAGACTTGCCAACTTGGAGCTTTCGCTGGCCTCTGCAAGAGAGAAGTATACTGACAAGCATCCGGAAGTGCAGAGGCTTACCACTGAGATTGAGAAAGTCAAGGCTAATCTAGCCGGCGCCGTTGCGAACGTGGTTGGATCACAGGTGTCGACGCCCAATCCCATGAGGGAGGAACTGTTGCTTCGGGTGATTGAAGCTGAATCCGCAGTGACGGCCGCGCGCGCCCAGCAGCAGGCAATGGGCGAGTTGATCGCCAAGGAAGAGGCCAAGCTGGACGAACTGCCCGAGAAGGAGCTAAGTCTGGCGAGGGTGATGCGTGAGTTCGAGCTGGCACAGCAGATCTACATAATGCTGCGCACCAAGTATGAAGAGGCACGCCTGACAGAGCAGATGCAGGTATCTGACATATTCCCGCTGGATGCGGCAATTACGCCTGAGAAGCGCGTCAAGCCCCGCAAAATGCTCAACACGGCGATTGCAATGGTGCTCGGGATGTTTGTGGGCGTCGGTGCAGCATTTGTCGCCGAGTTCTCTGATCCTTCCTTCAAGACTGCTGAGGAAATCGAACGGTCTTTGGGTCTTCCGATACTGGGCGCTGTGCCTGCCCATGCAGGTATGCCGGGCGCTAATCCAGGGAGAAGGAAGCGGAAGGCGTGATTGTGAAGCGCATTCGCATATCCCAATGGCGTTATCTCGCCCTGGACGCTCTGATACTGGCTCTGGCTGACATCGCGGGGTTGCTCATCAGATTCGATATGGCCGTGCCCCGGGATGCCGTGACCAGCACCTTGTACGCCATGGTGTTCACGATACCGCTGCGTGTGCTGATTCTCGCAGCGTTCGGAATGTACCAGAGGCTGTGGCAGTATTCGAGTGTTAGGGATCTGATCGTCGTTACGTCCGCCGTGAGCTCCTCCTACCTGGCCAGTATGGCCATGGTGATGATATCGTCCCGCTTCAGCTGGTCAAGGGGCGCCGCCCTGATCTCATACATGGTGGCCTTGGGGTTCGTGGGGGCAAGCCGCCTGCATATGCGTCTCCGCGCGGAGTTCGCAAATCACAAGGCTGCCAACGGGAAGGCCAACGGAACGGATTCCTCTGGATGCACGGTGCTCATTGTGGGCGCAGGATCGGCAGGCGCCATGGTGGCCAAGGAACTCGGCAGCCACCCCGAGATGGGCCGGCGTGCAGTGGGGTTCGTAGATGACGCCCCCGAGAAGATCGGGTCGGTTCTGCTGGGTTTACCGGTGCTGGGCACTCGGTGCCAGATCGGCGAAGTAGTCCGTGACCACAAGGTGAAGGAAGTCATCATCGCTATGCCGTCGGCGCCGGGCAAAGTGATCCGTGCAACCCTAGACGCCTGCAAGGACCTTAAGGTGACCATCAAGACCTTACCTGGGGTGTATGAGCTTGTGGACGGGAAGGTCAGTGTGAAGCAGCTTCGCGACATCCAGATCGAGGATCTTCTCGGCCGCGAACCCGTGGACCTCGACCTGGATCAGATCGGTGCCTATCTTGCGGGTCAAACCGTACTAGTGACTGGCGCCGGCGGTTCCATAGGCTCCGAGATCTGCAGGCAGATCACAAGGTTCAAGCCGAAGAGCATCATCCTGCTGGGCCACGGGGAAAACAGCATCTTCGAGATAGAGCAGGAGCTGAGTCGGAGGCATTCTGGGCAGCATGCGGTGGCTGTGATAGCCGACGTGCGCGACGAGCATCGCATTGACCGGGTGTTCGAGGAGTACAAGCCGGAGGTCGTGTTCCACGCGGCAGCGCATAAGCACGTGCCGCTGATGGAGGCCAATCCGGAAGAGGCGCTCACGAACAATGTGTTCGGCACCAGGAATGTGGCCCGCGCCGCGGACAAGCACGGCGCTAAACGGTTCGTGATGATCTCCACCGATAAGGCTGTGAACCCAGTCAGCGTGATGGGCATGAGCAAGCGCGTGGCCGAGATGGTCGTGCAATCTATCGGGGCCGCGAGCCGTACCAAGTTCATGGCCGTTAGGTTCGGCAATGTGCTGGGCAGCCGGGGAAGCGTAGTGCCGATGTTCCGAAAGCAGATAGCTGAAGGCGGGCCCGTGACAGTGACCCACCCCGATATGACCCGCTACTTCATGACCATACCCGAGGCCGTGCAGCTAGTGATCCAGGCGGGCGCCATGGGTCAAGGCGGCGAGATATTCGTGCTCGACATGGGCGAGCCGGTCAAGATAACCCGACTAGCAGAGGAGATCATCCGCCTATCCGGCATGGAACCCGGCAAGGATATCGAGATCGTCTACACCGGAGTACGCCCCGGAGAGAAACTGTTCGAGGAGATACTCACCACAGAAGAAGTAGCCGCCTCAACCAGGCACAGGAAGATATTCGTGGCGAGGGATGCGGAGGCGGACGTGGAGACCTCAAGTGTGGCCATGGGTGACATAGCGGCAGCTCTGGATGCGGCTGAGGGACCGGAGCAAGCACGAGAGACACTTGTGGATTTCCTCAGATCGTGTGTACTGGATAACTGGAGACCGGAGGATGGTTCTCGGAATGGTTCGTTGGCAACCCAATATGCGTCACTTCGGCTGACGGTGACCGAGCCGTCAGGGCGTTATCGACCATGAGTCGGACCTCTTGCTCGCTTGTGAAGCGCCGGGTTCCAGGGTGCGGAGCTACCTGGCGCTAGCCGCCATCGATAACAGGTTGGTTTGCCGTGTGACGCGCTGCTGCACGCAGGCAGCTTGGCCCATTGCCAGAAGCCTACATTATCTGGGCCCTTCTGCGTTTGCTGTTCAGAATCATGGAGTATGCCGGATGTAGCTATTACTCGGTGAGACGGGTGTGAAAGCACATGATTCCTAAAGTCATTCATTGCTGTTGGTTTGGTGGGGGGAAAAAGCCGGAATTAGTACAGAACTGCATGGCTAGCTGGGAAAGACACCTGCCGGGGTACGAGATAGTCGAGTGGAACGAGGACAACTTCGACATATCAGCCAACGAGTATTGTCGCCAAGCGCACGAAGCACGCAAGTGGGCATTCGTGAGCGACTACACAAGATTGCATGTTCTGTATCACCACGGTGGGATCTACATGGACACTGACGTAGAGGTGCTGAAATCGCTATATCCCTTCTTAGGCCATGAAGCATTCTCGGGTTTTGAGCAACCCGGGTACATACCCGCCGGTGTCATTGGTGCTCAGCCAGGGAACCTTTGGGTTAAGGATCATCTGGACTGCTACGATAGGCGTACGTTCATCTTGCCCAATGGGGCCATGGATATCACTACGAATGTCTGCACCATATCAGCCCTCTCGAGAGAACTGCACGGCCTTACGCTTGATGAAAGCTACCAGGTATTAACGCACGGTGTTCACATATATCCCCGGGAGTGGTTTAGCCCCCCGAGAATAGAAGGAAAATGGCAGATAACCGACAATACTTATACGATTCACCACTTTGCTGGTTCATGGATAACTGCTGGACAAAGGATGAAGACTCGAATGGCCGCCTGGATCGCCAGCAACCTGGGGCAAGACGCACTAGATGCGATCATGAGAGCTAAGCGATTGCTGGGGAAGTGATGTGCCTTCCTGCGCCCAAAGCGAGATGGCCGGTCTCATTGCTGGCAGTGCCATCCACTGGCAAGAAAGAGGCACCCGCGTGGACACTTGCCCGAATAGTCAGTTTACCCAAATGCGCGGCAGGCTAAGGCAGAGGAACCTATCGTGAGTTGCTTAGTGCAGGTGCGTTAGGCTATTGTCCCGGAAGAGGCTGAGCGTGCGTTTAGCTTGCCCGAACAGGACTGGCGCGAGATACAGGCGATTCCCATAGGACGGCAGGAGAAGAGCTGTACAGGGATTACGACTCGCCTGCGAGACTCTGGGTGTATCACGAGGTTGATCCGGAACCAATCAAGTGTGGGTAGCGCCATTTGCGTAGACGTGTTCACATACCCAAGGAGAAGGGGAGATTCCTGGTGAACGTTGCTGTTACCGGAGGTGCCGGGTTCATAGGCTCGCACTTGGTTGAAGCCCTGGTTCGAGAAGGATACTGCGTGAGAGTTATTGATAATTTCAGCACTGGCAGTCGTGATAATCTGTTGGACGCGTTAGGAGACATAGAACTGCTGGACGCAGACATAAGAGACATCGATGGTCTCATGCGCACTCTCAGAGGAATCGATGTGGTGTATCATCTCGCTGCGGTCGCCTCGGTTCCGTATTCCCTCAGCAATCCGGTGGGAACCCATGATGTGAACGCGTCTGGCACGCTGAACACGCTAGTGGCTGCGCGCGACGCTGGAGTATCTCGGGTAGTGTTCGCGAGTTCATCTGCCGTGTACAGCAATCCATCGGCAACCCTGCAGGGTGACACTAACGGCGCTTTGGAGCCCAGAACGCCCTACGGGGCTAGTAAGCTGGCCGGTGAACTGTACATGAAGGTCTTCTGCTCCGCGTACGGACTCGAGACAATATGCTTGCGGTACTTCAATGTTTATGGGCCACGGCAGTTGTTTGCAGGAGAAGTTGTGCCGGCTATTCCAGCATTCATCAAGAATGCTGTGGCGGGATTGCCCGTCGCTGTTACTGGCGATGGCAGTCAAACCAGGGATTTCGTGTTTGTCGACGATGTAGTAAAGGCGAATGTGTTGGCGATACAGGCCGAGAGACTGAACGGCGAGTCTGTAGATATTGGCACTGGGCTTTCGGTTACTATTGCCGATGTTCCACGGATGGTATGTTCTGTACTAGGCAGGGAGATCCTGATCGACCATGTTCCCGCAAGGGATGGGGAGGTCCGATTCTCACAGGCGTCAACGGCGGGCGCTCAGAGACTCCTGGGGTTCAGGGCGACTGTTGGACTAGAGGAGGGGCTCCGCAGGACGATCGAGTGGATATCCAGATCTTTGAGGTATGTAGAGCCTGCCGCGAAGTGATTACCGGACTGTAGTTACTCAGCTGAGGTCGGAGTTGTACCCCGGGGACATAGAGGGCAAGCGATTGCTGCACGTATGACGGTATCTGTTCTGGGGCCCTCGGGATGTGCCGGAAGACCTGAAGCTGGAGGGTCAGGCCTATGCTGGCGCGCCTTGCCCCTCAGATGGCGTTGTGTCACAGAGCGATGCTTATGTCGTATCCGTGTGTCACGTCCTTCTTGGGGGGATTGATTATGCTCTTCCAGAGAACGGGACAGTGCAGGGCATTGTAAGTCGGCTAGATACAGCGATCTGTCGGCGGGGGCTCTTGACTTGAGCAGGATAGAGTCACCAACAGGATCTACGATCCTGTGAGGTTGCTGGTCATAGGGTAATGGATCGATGTGGGAAAGGGGACTCTACCGCGCCAACATCCGGCATGCAAATCTATAGAAGAACTGGGGTTGCTGGACATGAACATCCTCTTCATAGGCGGTTTTTTTGATCCGCATATGGAAGAGAGAATCCTGGCCAAATCGAGGGGACCAGTTGGTTACGCTGCAAACAAACTGCAATGGAATCTGATAGATGGTTTTGCGAGAACTGATGGCGTTCACCTGGAAGCAGTATCTGCTCCATATGTTGGGGCTTATCCCAACGACTATAGGGACTTGTTCGTTGGGAGGTGTGAGGATACCTATGATGGCCTGGTTCGGTGCAAGTATGTGCCATTCTGCAATCTGTGGGGGTATCGGAACATATCCAGAAGAAATTCCGTTAGGAGAGAGACCGGAAAGTTCATATTGAGAGATACTGCCAGGAAGGCTATTATCATATACTCAGCACACACTCCGTTCCTACAAGCCGCAGTCTACGCGAAGGAACAAGATCCATCGATCCACCTGTGCTTGATTGTCACAGACCTTCCTCATCTGATGCGCCTCGGAAATAAGCAGTCGGCTGTCTATGAGATACTGAAGGCAATCGACCTGAGGGAGTTTCAGCGCGATCTCAGGCATGTGGACTCATTTGTTTTGCTGACGGAGGATATGAAATACGTCCTGAACGTAGGGCAGCGCCCCTACATTGTCGTTGAAGGTGTTGTCAGTATATCCTCAGATAGTATGGCTATCAACCCGAGGCCGAAGGTAGAGAGCATCAAGACTATTCTGTACACGGGTACTCTAGCGAAAGAGTATGGAGTCACCAATCTGGTGAGAGCATTCTCAGGCATTAACGATCCGAATGTCCGTCTGCTAATATGCGGCAGAGGAGACTGCGAGGACTTCGTGAGATGCTGTGCGAGCAGAGATGATAGGATTCGGTTTCTGGGTCAGCTGTCCAATACCGAAGCAGTCAAACTGCAGCAGAGCGCAACTATTCTGGTTAATCCAAGACAGAACACAGAGGAATTTGCCAAGTACTCGTTTCCGTCTAAGAACATGGAGTATCTTCTGTCGGGCAACCCGGTTATTGCCTACAAACTGGACGGCATTCCAGACGACTTTGATGATCACTTCTTCTATGTTGGCGACAATTCATTGGAATCGCTGAGGAGCAAGATAGTGGAAGTGCTCAGCCTCACGAGAGAAGAAAGATGCGAGTTCGCAGCGCGAGCGAGGGAATTCGTCATAAGCGAGAAGAACAACATCAAAGCTTGTGCTAGGATTCTGAGCATGATAGAGAGCGGAATGCCAGGCAAGCACTAGCACTTTGTGTGCTGGTGTGATCCATGGGGAGCACTGGGAAGAACCTACGTATCGAACATCGCAGTGATCGGAATGGTATTGAAAGCAGAGAGGTTGCCCCTAATGAACAGAACTCATAGTAGGCATATCGAGGCTGTTATCCTGATTTTGATTAGTTTCTCTCCGTTGGTACCTAATCCCATAAGGGCGACACTGGTTCTATTGCTGGTCGGGCTGAATGCTAGATATGTGAACAGGATTAGGCTCAATCAGACAGCTGTATTGATCACGTTCATGCTTGTTTTCGCTATGAGCTCGATTTGCGACTGGGGAAATGTAGCGTGTGTGGGTCAGATGAGCATACTGAATCTGTACTTTCCGCTGTGCTTCCTGTTAGGTTTCGTAGTGAGTCAGAAATACGCAATCGATGAATACCTGAACTGCATTGAAAGGCCGATATTCGTCGCTGCTGTGCTTTCGTTGATAGGGGTGCTGGTCTATACTTTCTTGCCGGGCCTGGTGTATAGGCTGCCCGTTTATCATTACTATCACACTAGTCACAGGACAGCTCTTATCTTTAACGTTTTACTGGTTGATGGTGACATTGTGAGGAGAAACGCGGGCATAGCGTGGGAGCCGGGTGCATTTCAGATGCTGCTGAACCTGGGGCTCTACTCATATGTTAGGTGTAATGGAAGAAGGAGGGCCCTCACAATCATTCTTTACTCGCTTGCGATTATCCTCACAAAATCGACCGCGGGATTGCTCGTCTTCGTATTGCTGGCCTTCGATATCTTCAAGAATGACAGACGAGCGAGACTACTGGTTGTCGTGTCTGTTGCTGTGTTCGGCGGCTTCATAAGGGAAGCATCAATCTACCATTACACCTACAAGCTATTCGGGAGTGCGGCTTTCGCCACCAGGTTTGATCCACTGCTGGAAGCCCTCAGTGTTGGCAGGCGGTACATTCTTGGAATGGGGAATAGCGGCTACGACTTGTACTACAAAGACATCATCATAGCGCCATGGGATTCTTTCGGCCAGATATGCGTTCGGTATGGCTACATCATGCTCTTTCTTGTCCTGTGTCGTCTATTGAGTATACTAAAGAATGACAGACTGCTGTTTGCCATCTTGGCCGTAACCTTTGCAGGTCAGAATGTATGGTTCTTTCCTTTGATAACGCCGTTGTACTTCATGGAGATCAAAGGTATTGGTGCCAAAGCAGCAAGAGGTGAATCACATGAGAGTCTTGTGGTTCGTGAACATTCCACTACCTGAAGCCAGCCTGTTGATGAATGAAGCCGTGTCTCCGTTCGGTGGTTGGCTGGTACGGGCATCGGAAGAGCTCGCCAATCAAGAAGGAATTGAGCTTTCGATTGCATTTCCTCAAAAGGGCGTGAATGCCTTCGCCAAAATGAAGGGGAGGAAGATCACATACTATGCCTTTAGGCCTGTAAGGGACAATGATAGAAGACTCATTGATAACAATGTGATCCTGAACGGCGTTCTTGACGAGGTCCAGCCTGATATTGTGCATATTCACGGAACAGAATTGGCCCATACACTTGCTGCAGTGAATGCCTGCAAGAGGCAGAACAGAAAGGTCGTTATCTCAATTCAGGGAGTAGTGTCCCTGATCGCAGCACACGTTCGTGCAGATTTGCCCTGGAGGGTTGTTCACGGCTTTACAGTCAGGAATCTGGTGAAGCGGGATAGCGTAATTGGTCTGCAGAGACTGTATCGCACGAGAGGAAGAAACGAGATTGAAGCAATAGCGAAGTCAGACCATGTGATTGGTCGAACTACATGGGATAGAGCTTGGAGTCAGCAGGTCCATCCAAATGTGCAGTATCATTTGTGCAATGAGAGTCTGAGGAGCGAGTTCTACAAACACAGATGGAGCGTCAGTGAATGTGAGAGGCACTCCATTTTTGTCAGTCAAGGTCAGTATCCAGCGAAGGGTCTACACTACGCTATAGAAGCAATGCCCCTGATCTTGCAGCGCTTTCCTGACTGCAAAATCTATGTGGGCGGAAGAAATATGGCCAGACCAGACACCCTAAGAGACAGAATACTCATGACTTACTATGGAAAGTACATTGGGCAGTTAATGAGAGAATACGGGCTTGAGGAGAATGTCGTTTTCACAGGACTGTTGGGCGAGCAAGGAATGTGTCACCGATACCTGAAGTCAAACGTGTTCGTATGTCCATCATCAATCGAGAATAGCCCGAATTCATTGGGCGAGGCTATGATATTGGGAGTCCCCTGCGTAGCTTCGTATGTTGGCGGGATACCTGATATGCTGACGCATGAGAGCGAAGGCTTCATGTACCAGGCAAACGCTCCGCATATGCTAGCGCATTATGTATGCGAGATCTTCCAAAACGACGACCTGGCGGCATCGTTCTCTGAGAATGCTAGGGCGCGTGCGTTGAGAGCACACTGTGTAGAGACAAACACAGCCCGGCTACTAGAGATATATGGCAGGATTCTGTCGGAATAGCTGGTGGAAGCGGGCCATATGAGCTGACTGTGCTATGGAGCAGGGCTATCGTTTACTTCAAGGTAGGATTCGGATACGGTAAGGTGGGGTGAGGGTGTCCTCGCTGATGGCAAGGGTCATGTCCAGTCCCTAGCTTCATTGATCCAGGTCAGGGGAATCCCGGGTAATACGCACGCGGGACGAACTAAGGGCCCGCATGGACGGTAAGCATCTGATCAAGACCTGCGACGATACATTCTCGACTGAAGACGTAGCCCTGGGCCATAAGCAACCCCTCGAGGTGGAGGCCGCGTTCCGAACGCTTAAGTCGTCACTGGATTTGAGGCCCACGTACCATCGTGTTTCCGGCCAGATCAGAGTGCACGTTTCTGTCCGCCGGTTAGCCCTTCGGCCAGTCAGGATGGCGGAGATCAAGGCGAGCGAGTCGCCGGCGAATGCTGGCAGCCAACTCAAAAGGACGCGCATTGTTGAGATCGGGACTTCCGACGGATGAATCGTAAAGCGTATAGAGACTAGAGCAGCTCAGAAGGCAATTCTGTCGCGCCTGGGGGTTCCGGGACCGAAGAGAGTACGCGAAACCAGCTTCAACCCGAGGCCTAATGCGTAGCAGCACGACTCGTTGGCCGTGAGTCTTCACAGGCCGATCTATCTACTGCAACGCGCCTTGTCTGTCTACCTGGTGTCAGAGATCGGTGAGTGAGCCCATAGGGATACACATTTGGTACGAGTCATGAGACAATGGAAAGCGCCCAAGTGGCACTATCCGCGATGCTGCTGGTAACGAGGGAATGGAGAGCGAAGGTGATACTCGGAGTGATTAGGGAAGGAAGCAGACATTTCACAGGCAAGACTATTCTAATAACGGGTGGAACTGGGACGTTTGGGAATGCGGTTCTGCGTAGATTCCTGGATTCCAGTGTTGGCGAAATACGCATATTCAGCAGAGATGAGAAGAAGCAGCACGACATGCGTCTTGAGTACTCCAACCCCAGACTCTGCTTTTGCATCGGTGATGTCCGGGACTATGGAAGCCTGCGCGATGCGATGATTGGGGTTGACTACGTATTCCATGCGGCTGCTTTGAAACAGGTGCCTTCGTGCGAGTTCTACCCGATGCAAGCCCTGCTGACGAATGCAGTCGGGGCCGAGAATGTGATGAGTGCCGCCATAGAAAACGGTGTGAGTCGAATAGTCGTACTCAGCACAGACAAGGCCGTCTATCCAGTGAACGCCATGGGTATTTCCAAGGCCATGATGGAGAAACTCATGGTAGCGAAGTCTAGAACAGCTGTGGATAGAGGAACCGTGTTGTGTGGTACTCGCTATGGCAATGTGATGGCATCACGCGGGTCTGTGATACCTCTTTTCATATCACAGATCAAGGCGGGGGCCCCAATCACCGTTACCGATCCGGAAATGACTCGATTCATGATGTCGATAGATGATGCTGTAGATCTGGTGGTGTATGCATTTCAGCATGGAGAGCCCGGAGACATCTTCGTTCAGAAAGCACCGGCTACAACAATAAGCACGCTTGCATTGGCCCTCAAGAGGATATTTGGTACTCCAAATCCAATTGAGATCATAGGCACACGGCACGGTGAAAAGGTCTATGAGACACTGGTGAATCGTGAAGAGATGGCTAGAGCGGAGGATCTCGGAGGCTATTTCCGTATTCCGGCCGACAACAGGGACCTGAACTATGATAAGTACTTTGTGGCGGGGCATGAGAGGATCACCGCCGCGTCTGACTACAACTCGCATAACACGCACCGGTTATCAGTGGATGAACTTGCTGAGATGCTGCTGAAACTGGAGTATGTCCGGAAGGAGCTTGAGGAGTGGCGACACTGAAGACAATCCTGGTGACTGGTTCCGGCGGGTTCTTAGGCAGGAATCTGATCCAGATGCTTTCTGGACGTGATGATATACGCGTTCTGGAATATGAAGTGGACGATTCGAGAGATGAACTCGACAAGGCGCTGCACATAGCCGATGTTATTGTGCATCTTGCTGGCGTAAACAGACCCAAGAGCACTGATGAGTATATGGCTGGGAACGCCGAGTTCACAAGATCAATATGTGATACACTTCGTACTGCCAACAAGAGCCCCAGAATCATCATGTCTTCATCAATCCAAGCAGAATTGGATAATCCCTATGGCATCAGCAAGCGACGGGCCGAGGAAGAACTGAAGGAGTTTGCCGACGAGTCCGGTGCAGAGATAGTTGTGTTCCGCTTCAAGAACATCTTTGGCAAGTGGTCGCGTCCCAACTACAACTCAGTCGTAGCGACGTTTTGTCACAGTATTGCACGGGAGCTGCCCATCACGATATCGGATCCTGACAGAAAATTGGAACTCGTCTATGTGGACGATGTCGTTGCAGCGCTCCTAGATGAGATCGATAGCAGGTCGACAACTCCAGGTTTCCGCTTTGCCAGAGAGATCAAAGGGTTTGCCGTCAGGCTTGGTGACTTGGCAGAGACCATCCAGTCTTTCCGGGATAGTCGCAGGACGTGTATGCTTCCTGAGCTTTCAGATCGATTCACTGCCTGCCTGTACGCTACATATCTTTCATACTTGAGCGATAGTGATCTCGCATATGACCTTGAGCAGAAGACTGATGCCCGGGGCGCTCTCGCTGAGTTCATCAAGTCGCCGCACATAGGTCAGGTCTTTGTCTCTAGAACAAAACCTGGGATTACTCGGGGCAACCACTACCACCACACCAAGGTTGAGAAGTTCTTCGTAGTTGAGGGTACGGGGATTATCCGGCTGAGGCATCTGAGAACCGGGGAAATGGTTGAGATGAGAGTGTCTGGCGAAGACTTCAGGGTTGTAGACATCCCGCCCGGCTGCACTCATTCCATCGAGAATGCAGGGTCGACTGACATGGTAGTGATCTTCTGGGCGAGCGAGATTTTCGATCCGAACTGTCCTGATACCTACTACTGTGAGGTAAAGCAATGAGCAAGCTCAAAGTAATGACGATAGTTGGTACTCGTCCTGAGATAATACGTCTCTCCAGGGTAATGGCTGCACTGGACAGGTATATGGACCATATCATAGTCCACACTGGGCAGAACTATGACTATGAGCTGAACCAGATATTCTTCGAAGACCTCGAGATTAGGCAGCCTGACTACTATCTAGACGCGGCAGGTAGCACTCCAGCAGAGACTATTGGTCTGGTTATTGCCCGATCCGACTCGGTAATGGCGGAGGTCAAGCCGGATGCTGTTCTGATACTGGGAGACACAAATAGCTGCCTGGCAGCGATTGCAGCCAAGCGACGGAAGATACCAGTGTTCCATATGGAGGCGGGAAATCGGTGCTTTGATGAACGAGTGCCTGAGGAGATTAACCGCAGGATTGTAGATCACATCAGTGACATCAACATGCCATACAGCAGTATCTCCAGGGAATACCTGTTGCGCGAGGGATTGGCTCCTGATCGAGTTATCAAGACGGGCAGTCCGATGCATGAGGTGCTATCATACTACAAACCCAAGATTGACGCTTCGGACGTATTGGACAGGCTTGGCCTCGGTGAGTATGATTACTTCGTCGTCAGTGCACATCGTGAAGAGAATATCGACGACAGCTGGCAGTTTCGGAAGTTGGTTGACTTGCTGAATAGGCTAGCGGCGGAATACGACAGACGTGTGATTGTGTCAACTCACCCCCGCACCAAGAAACGAATGGAGGCCGAGGGGGTTAAGCTGAACCCACTGGTCGAACTCCTTCGCCCCCTGGGCTTTAGCGACTATGTGAAACTGCAGATGTCGTCACGGGCAGTGCTCTCCGATAGTGGTACAATCACTGAGGAGTCGTCAATACTGAACTTCGCCGCGCTGAACATACGTAATACACATGAGCGACCGGAGGGCATGGAAGAAGCCTCAGTGATGATGACTGGGTTGGATCTGGAGACGGTTCTCAGAGGTCTGAATATCCTTCAGGCTCAGGGAAGAGGAACAGATCGCATGCTGCAGTTGGTTCGTGACTATGCCGTGCCAAATGTGTCGGAGAAGGTAGCGCGGATCGTCCTGAGCTACACAGATTATGTGAAGCGCTATGTGTGGCACCGGGAGAACCCGTAGGCTATCCGATTTTGCACGTGTCGAAAATGATTAGCATTTGCTGCGGAGACTGCGACCATCGTGATTCTGACGAGTCCTCGCCAGAACCAGGGGACCAGCGCTGCCACTAGTCTAGGGTAGCAGAGCCTAGGGATGAGATCTTCGGCAAGGTTGGTGTATCCCTTGAGACTGCTGTTTCTAACACTATCAGATATCGAAAGCATCTCGGAACATGGAATATACACGGACCTAATGAGGGAATTCAGAGATCGCGGGGACGACGTGTACATTGTGTGTCCTTCACAGCGTCGCAGCCGTAGACCCACTGAACTCACCACAAAGGATGGCGTGACTATTCTACGAGTACGAACTGGCAATATCACAAAGGCGAATATCATCGAAAAGACCATTTCCACGATTTCGATTCAGCATCAATTCACGTCCGCCATACGGGTATACTTCGGAGAGATACGATTTGACCTTGTGTTGTATGCGACGCCGCCGGTGACTTTTGAGAGGGTTGTCGATGATGTCAAGCGGAGATGTGGATGTACGTCCTATCTTCTGCTAAAGGACATATTCCCTCAGAATGCAGTAGACTTGGCTATGATTAGGCAGAGTAGCTTAGTTTGGCACTACTTCCGTGGGAAGGAGAAGCGACTTTACGCTTTGTCTGATTACATAGGCTGCATGTCTCCAGCCAACGTGAAGTACTTACTCGCCCACAACCCCGACATCCCAGAAACTAGACTAGAGGTATGCCCGAACAGCATAGACCCCAGACCTGTACACGATTCTACCGAGAACCGCGCGCACGTAAAGGGCGACTGGGGGATACCTCAGGATTCCATGCTGCTGGTGTTCGGGGGGAATCTCGGAAAGCCGCAAGGGCTGGATTTCCTGCTGGAGGTGCTCGACGGTTCAGAGGGCAGGAATGATGTCTTCTTCATGATTGTAGGCTCGGGGACTGAGTATGACCGCATTGATGCGCATCTGAGGAATGGCCAGCATGAGAATGCCAGACTGCTGAGAGCCCTGCCCAAAGACCGGTACGATGAACTGCTGACAGTATGCGATGTGGGTCTGATCTTCCTCGACCCTCGATTCACCATACCCAATTTTCCATCAAGGCTTACTGCTTACATGGAGGCTGGCTTGCCAATCATCGCGGCAACAGATGTCAATACGGACATCAAGGATGTCTTGCGTGAGTCTGGTAGTGGCATCTGGGTTGAGAACGGCAACCTGGATGGGTTCATGGCAGCCATGGGTCGGCTATCTGGAGACGCGAAGCTTCGCCGTGAGATGGGTCGCAGAGGACGTGCGTACTTGGAGGAATACTACACCGTATCAAGGGCTTACGAAATAATCACTGCTCACCTGCGAAATGCGGATTCAGTCGGATCTGCCGGACACAAGCAAGTCAGCGCCTTAGCAGGGGAGGATAGTCGCGCGGTGGGAGACGGCAGCATTGACTGTTCTGTGACTACCAGCGGCACAAGCCTGTCTCGAGACGTTGATGGCAGAGAGCAACAATGACCAAGATCAGCACCAATGTCACACGCTCGCTGTGTGAATATTCGGGTTGTGTTGGCTGCACTGATAGCTTTCGTATCAGGCAGCGTCAACCTGCACGCCTAGGGAACCTCGATCTCTAGAACGGGCGAGTGTAGTACGGGAGACTGAGACGTCTGCAATGAAGCATGGCTTGCTCTACACAGCGCAGCGGCACGTAGAAAGCTATGACCCAGATGGCAACATCCATTGCGCAGGGAACTAGCCGTTGAGATAGGTCCCTGTTCGGGTCAGAGCAGCTGAGTCTTTCGCGTGCCCAAAGAGAGACAACGAGGTTCAGTAGAGTAACTCAATCGTAATCAGCAAGTCGACGATTTGGGCGGTGCGTTTTTATGGTTGGCAACGCTGTGAAACGGACGGTAGATGCACTGGCTGCAATAATCGGTCTACTGGTGCTATCGCCGGTTTTCCTGATTGTCAGCTCACTTGTCATGGCTGACCTCGGGAGGCCCGTGCTGTTCGCCCAGCAAAGGCCCGGCAAGGATGGCAAGCTGTTTCGCATGTACAAGTTCCGAACAATGAGGGACATGGTGGCTCCCGATGGTCGTCAGTTATCCGATTCCGAGCGTTTGACCAAGCTGGGGCGCTTTCTGCGTTCGACCAGCCTGGACGAACTGCCGGAACTCATCAACGTGCTCCTGGGGCAGATGAGTCTTGTTGGTCCGCGCCCATTGCTCCCGCAGTACCTGGGACTCTACACGCCAGAGCAAGCCCGTCGGCACGAGGCCAAACCGGGGATCACAGGCTGGGCGCAGGTGAACGGGAGGAATGCCCTCACGTGGGAGGAGAAGTTTAGGCTGGACGTATGGTATGTCGATAATTGGAGCCTTTGGCTCGATGCCAAGATACTGCTAATGACCGTTGTCAAAGTGCTGAAGCGCGACGGGATCAGTAGCGATGGGCATGCGACCATGTCGGAGTTTACCGGGACGAAAAACGTCTTCTGAATAGTTTCCGCCTTCGATGCCGAGCGCATGAGGCCGCTGAGTGACCGTGTGGATACGTGGCGGACGGCTGCGCCTCGGCGGTGGATATGGATGTGTAGGCATTCTTCGATTATGTCAACCATGGCATTCTCAGAGCGAGAGTCGCGAAAGGTGACGGACAATGGGGTTGCTCAGGCTGGCAGGATAGGACTATGAAGCGCGGTCATGGTAGATGGTGCAACTTCGACGAGGATGGAGATCTGGGAGGCAGAGTGCTGGGTAATCGGGTTTGTCAATACTGACCGGGAGGTACATGGCTTCATGAAAGAAATCGTGATCGTGGGAGCTGGGGGCTTTGGACGTGAAGTAGCCTGGCTAGTGGAAGAGATAAACGCCGTGTCACCTGAGTGGAGGCTAGTAGGTTTCCTTGACGACGCGGCCAGTGGTTCGACGGTCGAAGGGTATCCGATCCTTGGGCCCATAGACACCGTTGCAGGGCTGGGTCCGGACATCCACCTTACGTGCGCAATCGGTGATTCTCGGCTCCGCAGGCGTCTGGTCGGCAGGCTCGAAGAGTCCGGTCGCAGGTTCGCCACGCTCATCCATCCCAGCGTGCTGAGATCGAAATACGTAGCGATAGGGGAGGGCAGTACCATCTGTGCAGGTACAATACTTACGACCAATATCAACATTGGTAAGCAGTGCCTGCTTAACTTGAACTGCAAAGTGGGCCATGACTCAACCCTGGGCGATTTTACGAGCTGCATGCTTGCTGTCAACATTGCGGGCGACGTCACAATCGAACAGGGCTGTTACTTCGGACTCAACGCCTGCGTGATCAATCAGAAGCGAGTAGGCGAATGGAGCATAATCGGCGCAGGCGCAGCAGTCGTGAAGGACATACCGGCAAGGAGCCTTGCCGTCGGAGTGCCAGCGATACCGATCAGAACGCTCGATGCCTAACACCGGGGGCAGATGCTGGGCTACGCCTTAAGAGGAATGATCTGACGGCCCGGAGACTTATCCATGCTTGGTTTCTGTTTGGCAAGTAGAAAGTGCACAGTTCGGCGGCCAAAATGTGCATAGGCTAACCGCCGCGCCTGGGGTTGGGCCTTCGCGCCCTTCCGGGCTAGGTCATCGAGATAGAGGGCTTCTGGTGGGGGTCCATCCCGTCAGATTCTCTCGGTGCGTTTAGTTGTGAAAGAGCATTCCGTAGTCGGTAACTCTCACCGGTGAACGCCAGCACGTGTCCATGGTGGACGAGCCTATCGATGAGCGCCGCGGTCAACCGGTTGTCGTTGATCACCGTGTTCCACTGTCCGAACTCGAGGTTCGTGGTGATGGCCACGCTTCGACGCTCGTAACAGTTGGCTATCACCTGGAACAGAAGCTCGGCCGCGTGGCGATGCAGGGGCAAGAAGCCCAGCTCGTCCACGATGAGCAGATCGCATG
>Ga0208459_1001601_pt1 | contig 20953 bp, 19 predicted proteins | sample AD_UKC087_MetaG_FD_184433 | JGI IMG/M metagenome (GOLD analysis project Ga0208459, IMG submission 184433) | Active sludge microbial communities of municipal wastewater-treating anaerobic digesters from USA - AD_UKC087_MetaG (SPAdes) (version 2) | ecosystem: Engineered > Bioreactor > Anaerobic >... | reverse complement strand
TTTCAAAGAAGGCCCGCAGTACAACAACTCCATCTCCACTACGCTTTTTCCCCCTACTGCCTACACTCCAGATATGATCCGCGTAGCTTTGAAACTACTTGAAGAACTATATCTGGAAGGCTTTGAATATAAAAAAGCTGGAGTGATGCTGGCTGATATCATGCATGAAGACGATGTGCCGCTAAGTTTTATCGAGACGAACTACTTGGACGACGGCAGAGCGAGACTGATGAAAGCAATTGATCGCATCAATAAAGCCCACGGTAGAGATACAGTTTACATCGCCAGTAGCGGGATCGATAAAGAATGGGAAATGCGCAGAACCAGGCTCAGTCCACGCTTCACAACTTCCTGGAACGATATACCCAAGGTGAAATAATGTTACAGTCCATACAAACAGCCCAATGCGAGCAGCTTAAAATCCAGCGCAGCGAGTTCCTTTCCTTCATTTTTCCGGTGAAGAGCTCTGAAAGTGTGCAGGAAATCCTGAAGGAACACCAAAACACCTATGCCAATGCAACTCACAATTGCTATGCCTATGTACTGGGTTACTCGCAAGAAACACAGTATTACTCCGATGCTGGAGAGCCCAGCGGTACAGCCGGGAAGCCTATCCTGAACAGCATCCTGCGCAACGAGCTTTCCGGAGTACTCATCATAGTTACGCGCTATTTCGGGGGGATAAAGCTGGGTGTGAAAGGTTTGATCGAGGCATATACCCAAAGCGCACAAGCCGCCATTGATGCCAGTGAAAGGATCCCGTTGATCCTCTATCATGGCTTTACAATCACGACAGACTATGCATTTGTGGATGGTTTACGCCATCAAATGGCCGCGTTTGGTGCCCTGGAGATCACCTCCGATTATACCCAGAGAGTATGTTTGAATGTTAACGTGCCGGAAGAGAGCTTAGCGGCATTCGAAGATTTTTTGATTGGTTACCAAGCGATGGGACGCTTAATTTTTATCAGGGAGGATTGATGCCAGTGAAAGTGATGCTATCAGAAAGATTCATTATGAATCGACACAGACAGGGGGATGACAATGCTTAGAAAGACAGCGCATGCTGGTACTTTTTACCCGCGTTTTGCGGATCAGATCACAAGCTTGCTGGTTAAATGGACCGATGAAGCTCCTGCTGCCAATCATTCAGAGCGCTGCCTGGGTTTGCTACTGCCACACGCAGGCTACATTTATAGCGGTAAATGCGCCACCTGGGGCATGGCATCAATCGCCCATGAAAACGTGGATAGCTTCATCATCCTGCATCCCAGTCATCAGGGGATGCACTTCGATTTTAGCCTTTCCCCGTATCTGGAGTACGAAACTCCCCTGGGTAACCTGGCACTGGATGCTGATCTCTACAAGGCTCTTAGCCCTTGTGCTCAACAGAGTATAGCGCTGGATTATCACGCTCTGGAGCATTCCATGGAGATACAGCTTCCCCTTATCCGCTACTTTTTCCCTGAGGCAAAGATCTGCCCAGTGATGATCGGCAACCAGATCCCTGCTGTAGCATCTGATCTGGCCGCCACTCTATATGACCTTGTGTATAGATCGGCCCGACGCATCATGATCCTGGTCTCCAGCGATCTATCGCATTATCATCCGGCAAAACGGGCCGAGGAAATGGATCAAAAAGTTGCCCGGCACTTTTTGGCTTTGGATGCTGGGGCGCTCTGGAAGGATGACCAGCACGGTCAACTGGAAGCCTGCGGGATTGGGGGCATCATGTCCCTGCTCATGATGGCTCAGCGTTATACTTCGCCCACAGCGAGAGTTATTCATTATACTCATTCTGGAGAAAGCTCTGGAAACAACAGCCAGGTGGTGGGTTATCTGGCTGCCAAAGTGAATCTATAAGGGAGTGAGAAGATGCTAAGTGATAAGATGCGCAGTGAACTACTGGCCTTTGCCCGTGCTGTAATTATCCGCCAACTACAGGGGACTCCTTGCCTCACTCCCTCCGATATGGCATATGCTGAACTCCGCGGTGTTTTTGTCTCCATCCATAAGCATGGCGAGCTGCGCGGCTGCATAGGCTATGTCCGGGGTTACAGAAATATCGTCGATAGCGTACAGGAGATGGCCTTGTCGGCAGCTTTCAGGGATCCCCGGTTTCCTCCGCTAAGGGCAGATGAATTGCCTGATATTCGCCTGGAAATATCGATCTTAAGTCCGATGATCCCCGTGGACGATATCGCAGATATCACGATCGGCCGGGATGGCCTGTACCTGGAACATCCCTATTCATCGGGATTGCTACTGCCTCAGGTTGCCACAGAGTTGGGTTGGGACAGGGATACTTTTCTGGTCCAGCTGTGCCGTAAGGCATCGCTGCCCAATAAATCCTGGATGGATAAGGAAGCCAGACTTTACCGCTTCAGCGCGGAGATCTTTGGGGAAGAATAGTCCATCATGATCATCTCTTTGCCATTTGACGGGATCGATCAAGCACTTACCAAGCCGTTATTGTTCATGCTTGATAGAGCTTGGTAAGGACGTGACAAAAGCCACGAGGGGAGCTGGGGTGCCGCGAAGCAGATAAAAAAAACTCTGAACTGGGAACCCTGTAATCCACAAAGTCTTGATTTCATCACTTACTATGCTATGTAGGAAAGCGATGCTACTAAGGATGAAAGTGGAAGCCAGTCGTACACCCAGGCGCATTTTTTCATTGACAAAAATAGCCATGCATCACTTATGGTTTCTCACATGGTCGAGCGGGAATAGCTCAGTGGTAGAGCGCAACCTTGCCAAGGTTGATGTCGCGGGTTCGAGCCCCGTTTCCCGCTCCAGATTTTTGAGGCGACATAGCCAAGTGGTAAGGCAGAGGTCTGCAAAATCTCCATCCCCGGTTCAAATCCGGGTGTCGCCTCCATCATAGATTGATACAGAATAAGTGTTTAGGGTGCTTGCCCGGCAAGCATAGTGCCGGAGTGGTGGAACAGGTAGACACAAGGGACTTAAAATCCCTCGGGTGTTAAGCCCGTGCCGGTTCAAGTCCGGCCTCTGGTACCATATATAAGCGGGAATAGCTCAGTGGTAGAGCGCAACCTTGCCAAGGTTGATGTCGCGGGTTCGAGCCCCGTTTCCCGCTCCATTTTTTTATGATGATAAAAGCTATAATATTCGACTTGGATGGGACGCTGATAGATTCCATGGGCCTCTGGCGTCAGGTGGACGAGGATTTTCTCACACAACGAGGAATTGAAGTCCCCGGGGACCTTTTTGACCATCTCCCGCAAGGCAACAGTTTCATAAACACTGCTCAGTACTTCAAGGATCGCTTCGATCTCAGTGAAAGTGTGGAAGAGATCATGTTTATCTGGACCGATATGGTGAGCAGACAGTATGCTCAATCGGTGCAACTGAAGCCGGGAGCGGCAAACCTGCTGAGACGCTTGAAGGGAGCAGGGATCAAGATCGGATTAGGTACCAGCAATTCATGGCGATTGGCTGAGTTATCTCTCACATTCAACAAAGTATGGGATCTGTTTGACGTGGTGGTAAGTGGAGATATGCACTTGAGAGGGAAGCCCTACCCCGATATCTTTCTCAAATGTGCGGAACGGCTTGCCATCGGCCCCAGACACTGCATCGTGGTGGAGGATACTCTCACCGGGGTTCAAGCTGGAAAGGCTGCCGGCATGCATGTGATCGCTATCGACGATCCCGATAGCTTTGAACAACTGGAGCAGATCAAAGTATTGGCGGATGTCTTTGTAGCTGACTATGCGGAATTGTCCAGGGAATTACAAAGAAGGGAAGTCAATATATGAATTTATACATTACCATCGGCGCATATGGCAGCGGGAAAAGCGAGTACAGCATCCATCTGGCGAGAAGTCTGAAGGCTATGGGCCAGGATGTGGCCCTGGCGGATATGGATGTGGTGAATCCCTATTTCCGAACCCGTGATGTGCGCGATACTTTTGCCGCAGAGGGGATTGAAGTGATTGCACCTGATGGCGAGTTTTCCCATGCCGATTTGCCCATGATATCACCCCGCATCAAAGGTGCGATCGAGAACCTGGATAGGACTGTGATCCTGGATGTGGGTGGTGATCCTGCGGGTTGCCGGACCTTGGGGCGCTTTGTGGATTACATCAAAGAGCGGGGCTATATCCTGCGTCTGGTGGTGAATACTTCCCGTCCTTTTACCACCAATGCCGAAGAGATAGTCGCGATGATCGATATGCTGGAATTTGCCTCCAAACTTCAAGTGACGGAGCTCATCTGCAATACCAATCTGATGGAGTTTACCGATCAGAAACTGGTGGAAGATGGCATCCGTGAGGTTCAACAAGCTGCAGATAGTAAAGGCCTGATCTTCAAAGAGTACCTGGTGCTTGATGAATACGTGGATATGGTCCCTGATGGCTTGCATGGAAAGAAGCGCCGGGTAATGAGTTACACCTTGCAAAAACCCTGGGAAAAGCTAATGACGAAGGGGATTTAGGTATCTCCGGCAGGTTTTGCCAAAGAAAAATACATTGACACGATCCTGCCTCATGAAAGTGTGGTACAAAATGAAGCCGCTTGCTTCTGCCTTACTGCTTGAATGTGCATGTAAGGCCAAAGGATAAGACAAAGTCAATACATAAATTACTGTGAAGCAGGCGGAGTTTTCGGTTCTTACCGAGTTCTTCGCCTGCTTCATTTTTTCCGGTAAGAAGGAGGTTCTTATAATCCGGATTAAGCGTTACAAGGCAAAGACGAAAGAAGTCGTGCCAAAGGAAAGGATCAACCATCAGATCACTTCAGACAAGGTTCGCCTGATCGGTTCTGATGGCAAGCAGGTCGGTGTCGTATCGCTGCGTGAAGCTTTGCGCAGGGCGGAAGAAGCGGAATTGGATCTGGTGGAGATTTCTCCAAATATCGATCCTCCGGTGTGCCGTATATTGGACTTTAGCAAATACTATTTTCAGAAAGAAAAGAAGGCCAGAGAAGCCAAGAAGAAACAGCACGAGGTGGAGGTCAAAGAGATCAAGTTTGGCCCCAATACCGAAGAACACGACTATAACTTCAAGAAAAACAACGCTATCAAGTTCTTAAAACAGCACAACAAAGTGAAGTTCACGGTTCGTTTCCGGGGACGTCAGATGGCTCACAAGGAATTGGGATACCGGGTATTGGACAAGCTGAAAGAGGATTTGGCCTATATTGCTGATGTAGATCAAGAGCCAGTAGCAGATCGTAACCTGCTGTCCATTACGGTTAACCCCAAAAAAGATATAGATCGCATCCTGGCCAAGGAAAGTACTCCTGCTGCCGAGACAGCCCCAGTTGACGCCGCGGCCGAAGTGCCAGCCCCGATTACTGAGACCCCTGAAGAAGAATAAATCTGCCTCCTGCCTGCTGAATCCAGGCACCGAGGATATAAACTGAATAAAGCTAAGGAGAAATAAAATGCCGAAGATCAAAACCAATCGATCTGCCGCCAAGCGATTTAAGCTCACCGGCACCGGAAAGATCGTGCGTCACCACGCAAAAAGTGCCCATATCAAGACCAAGAAATCACCGAAATTGAAACGTAACCTTCGTACCAGCGCTATCGTGCGTAAATCCGATGAAAACAGAATCTACCGCATGCTGGGAATGTAAAGGAGAATAAAGATGCCAAGAACTACTAACAATGTTGCCGCACACCGCAGAAGAAAGAGATATATGTTGGCTGCCAGAGGTTACTTTGGCCGCAGAAGCAAGACTTATCGCGTTGCCAGACAAACCGTCGAACGCGCCATGGCTTTCTCCTTTGCCCACCGCAAGCTCAAGAAGCGTCAGTTCCGCAGCCTGTGGATCACTCGCATCAATGCTGCCTGCAGATTGAATGATATGAGCTACAGCAAGTTTATCAACGGTTTACATAAATCAAACATCGAAATTAACCGTAAGACTTTGGCTCATCTGGCCTGGCATGACGCTCCGGCCTTTGCCCGTTTGGTAGAAATCGCCAAAAATCACTGAAGCATTTAGAGCGCAGAGCCTGCCTTCGGGTGAGCTCTGCTTCCTCTTTACAGTCGTATCCCGCACGGGCAGATTTATCCGCCTGTGTTTTTATTTATCTAGAACTACTAAAGCCATTTCAAGGATAGTACATTGCAGAATCAGCTTGCAACCATGCTCGAGGAAGCAGCCCGGGAAATCGAAGCCTGCTCCGGCGCAAACGATATCCTCAACACCAAAGCCAAATACCTGGGCAAGAAAAGCTTACTCAATAGCCTATACGGTAGGATGAAGGATCTGGATGCCTCCGAACGTCCCGCGTTTGGCAATCTTCTAAACGAAGCTCGTCAGAGAATAGAAACCCTACTGAACGCCAAAGCCAGCGCCATCAAGGAACAAGGCTGGCACAAAGACAATGCTGGCATCGATTATTCCATGCCCGGGATCCCCAATCAGCGGGGAGGGTATCACCCCCTATCCATCGTCCGTCGCCAGATCGACGAAGTTTTTATGAGCCTTGGTTTTGAAATCGCCGAGGGTCCGGACATCGATGATGAATTCCACAATTTTGATGCGTTGAATACTCCAGCGGATCACCCCTCGCGTAATCTGGCCGATACCTTCTACGTGGAAGGCGGGAAACTCTTAAGAACACAAACCTCCACGGTTCAAATCCGCACGATGGAAAAGTATGCTCCGCCGATCAGGATCATCTCTCCGGGCAGATGCTATCGCAATGACAAGCCGGATCCCTCGCACTCGCCAGTGTTTCATCAGGTGGAAGCCCTGGTGGTGGACAAAGGGATCAGCATGAGTGACCTCACTGATACCTTGCAAAACTTTGCCTCTATTATGTTTGGCACCAAGGTACGCAGCCGCATTCGTCCTCATTTCTTCCCCTTCACAGAACCATCGGCTGAGATGGATATATCCTGCGTAGTCTGTGGCGGTAGCGGCTGCAGAGTATGCAAACAGTCTGGTTGGCTGGAAATGGGTGGAGCCGGCATGGTAGATCCCAATGTCTTTGATATTCTGGGGATAGATTCCGAGCTTTACACTGGATTTGCTTTTGGTTTGGGTATCGAACGCATCGCCATGTTGAAGTATAACATACCCGACATGCGGATCCTGTTTGAGAACGATCTGCGCATGCTGAAACAATTCAAAGGGGAGTTATAATGAAAATCACCTTATCATGGCTGACGAAGTATCTGGATATCAATGAAAGTGTAGATGAGCTATCCAATCTGCTGACCTTTGCTGGTATCGAGGTGGAAGGCATCACCAGTATCGGCGCTCTGCCTTCATCTGTGATAGCGGCGCGTGTTGTTAGCGCTGAGCCGGTTCCGAAGACCGATCATCTCAAGCTTTGCCAGGTGGATATCGGCGATTATGCCTTCGCAGCCAAGGCGGAAGACAATACTCTGCAGGTTATTTGTGGAGCGCCAAACTGTCAGGCGGGGATGATGGCTATTCTGGCTCTGCCGGGTTCCGTATTGGGTGATCTGGAGATCAAGACTGCCAAAATCAGAGGCATTGTATCCAATGGGATGCTTTGTTCTGAACGGGAATTGGGCATTTCTGAGAATCATGCAGGTATCGTTAGACTGCCTGATCAAACAGTAATCGGCACCTCGGTGAATGAACTTTATGAGCTTCCCGACACAGTGTTTGAATTGGAGATTACTCCCAATCGCAGTGACCTTTTGGGTTACAAAGGCATCGCCCGGGATCTCAGCGCCAAGCTTAATCGTCCCATGCGTGAGCCAGCCTTGAAAGATGTCCGGTTTACCAATGATGGACCTCAGTTGGGTCTCTACAATGAAGAACCGGAGCTTTGCCCTCGTTATACAGCCAGAGTGATTCATGGGGTCCAGGTGACCGAATCTCCGCTGTGGCTGAAATCAGCTCTGATCAAGAGCGGTCTACGCCCGATCAACAACATCGTGGATATCACCAATTACGTAATGATGGAGACAGGCCATCCCTTGCATGCTTTTGATTACGCGAAGCTCGTGGGCAAAGATCCGATGAGCTCTCATCCCGATATCGTGATCCGTAAAGCATATCCCCAGGAGGAAGTTCTCGCTCTGGACGGGCGGAAATATACCCTCGATGGTGATGAATTGGTGATTGCCGATGGGCAAAAGGCTTCTGCCATCGCTGGGGTGATGGGTTTGGAGCATTCCAGCATCACTGCTGAAACCAAGACCATCGTTTTGGAGAGTGCCGCTTTTCATCCTGGTAGTATACGCAGGACATCATACAAGCTGAAGTTGAGTTCGGACTCCTCCTATCGCTTTGAACGTCATTTATCCGCCGAATATGCGCAGGATGTGAGCATTCGTGCCACAAACCTGATCCAGGATCTCGCAGGCGGTGAAGTATGTGGAGCCTTACTGGACGATTATCCCAATCCTGAATCTGAGCAGTATCTAGCTCTGCGTCCGGCCCGGTTTACACACCTGATTGGCTTTGAACTGCCGGAAAGCGAGATCAGATCATACATGGCAAATCTGCATTTTACATACATGGGGGCAGGTCGCTATATCAAGGGCACGCAGACGACGGTGAACGAGCTGTTGACCGAAGATGCTGCTTCCAAGCTCAGCACTGCTGTATACGCGCATTATTACCGGGTTCCGTCCTATCGTAAAGATATGGGACGGGAAGCGGATATTCTGGAAGAACTGGCTCGTCTGGCAGGCTACGATAAGGTCCCGCAGAAAACAGCTCCCCAACAGGTAATGGACCGTCATGCATACCGCATCCGTAACAAAGTGATGGATTGGATGGTGCAATGGGGCTGCTATGAAACTTTGAATTATAGCTTTTGCGATCCGCGCCAAATGCAGGATCTGGGATTGGAACTGGAAGAACTCCCCCTGATTTCGCTGATCAATCCGCAAAGCTCCAATCAATCGGTGATGCGAGTCTCGCTAGTGCCCCAATTGCTCACCAACCTTGCTTATAATCTGAATCATGCGGAAAGGGACGTGAAGCTATTTGAGCAGGCAAAAGTGTATCAGAAGCGGGGCACCGAGCACGTTGAGCCCACGCAGCTTGCGGCTGTCTTCACTGGTTCGCGCACTTTAGAACACTGGCAATCCAAGGCTCAGCCGATTGATCTTACATGGATCAAAGGCTGTTTTGAGGGTTTGCCCACCTCGCTGGGTTTGAGCTACACACTTAGCCCGGTCACGGTACCGTATTTGGCGCCGGGTGAGGCGTTCAGCTGTAGTTGCAACGGCACCATTTTCGGATCCTTTGGCCGTGTGAAACCCTCAGTTCTTGCAAAGTGGGGCATCGATAGCAGTACCATCAAACAAGATGTGTGGATAATAGAATACAGTGTTGACACTCTCGTGGCTCTCAGCCGAAATATCAACATAAGCTATTGTGCCATATCTCGTTATCCCGCTGTGGTTAGAGATATCTCTTTCCTTGCTCCCCAGAAGCATACCTATGAAGAACTGAAACGCGCCATCACCAGTCTGGATGAGACTTTGGTAGCTGATGTACAGGTATTCGACGAATACCTTTCCCAGCAGATTCCTGAAGGTTGTCGCAGTCTGAGTCTGCACATTGTGCTGCAAGACCAAGAAAAAACATTGACAGATGAACGCGTTGAACGGCTGATGAACTCAGTGCAAAAAACACTTATAGAAAACTACAGTATTCGAATGAGGTGAGAATGGAAAGTCCCATACTGAATCTGCAGGAGCGCCTGCAGAAACTGATCGATCAATACACCAGAGATAAAAAGGAGATGGAGGAGCTGAAAAAACAATATGCCCAGCTCAGCGAGGAGAACGTTCAGCTCTTTGCCCAGATCGAGGAATACACCAAGCAATGCAGCGATTATGAGAGTAACCTGAAGTCTATACAGGAAGAGAACAAGTCGCTGAAGAGCAAGTACGACGAACTGGAAAAGATGTTCTCTGGCATTGAAACTTTTGCCGACGACGCCATCAAGAAAATCGACAACATATTTCCCCTCTTAGAGGAAGGAGATTAATCTATGCAATCGGTAGAGGTGGAGATATTCGGGCGGCGTTTTCGCCTTCGGAGCGATGATCCCACCCGCACCATGAAGATAGCTGCTGATTTGTCAAAGCAGCTACATGATATTTACGAAGCGAATGAACAGCTCGATTTTGCCCGGCTTCTGCTCCTTGCATGTTTCAAACAGCAGGAGGATCTTCAGCTGGTACTGGAGGACAATGAGCGCATTAGAGCAGAGCTGGAACGCATGAATCAAATGATCGAGAAAATCGTATCTGTATGATCTTTGCCTGCGGAATTCGTGATATGATTTGCAAAAAGCCATAAGAATAATGGGGAGTCGGGCCGTGAGTGGCATGCGTGCCGGCTGGTTCCGGATACATAAAGCTCATCAGGTAGATTCCCACTCATGCAACCTTGGCTTTGTATAGTCAAGCATACACGGTTCACGCGGGCTTATAATCCCGCTTCTCAGGGCATGCCGGAGATAGCGTAAATAGATTAAGGAAGTGAAGCAATGAACAACCCATATATTCTGGGAGTCCTGGGCCTTGTGCTGGGCTTCGTTATCGCTTTGATACTGTATTTTATCAAGCGTAACAGCTCATTCAAACTGGTTTCTCAGGCCGATGAAATAGCAGAGAACATCAAACGTGACGGCAAAAATGAAGCTGAGACCCTCAAAAAAGAAGCCCTTCTGGAAGCCCGGGAAGAGTGGTTCAAACAGAAACGCATTCTGGATGAAGAAGTAAAAGAACGCCAGCGTGAACTGCGCGCTCAGGAAAAGAAATACAACGAACGGCTCAGCAGCCTTGATAAACGTCTTGATTCACTGGACAAAAAGGAAAATAGTCTTTCCGAGCAGGAACGAAAGCTGAAAAGCAAAGAAGATGAACTGCAGGACAAGAAAAAAGAGTACGAAGAAATCCTGAGTGAACAGAAGACCAAGCTGGCAGAAGTGGCCGGGCTTACTCGTGAAGAAGCCTTGGAGAGACTCCGTGTGGAACTGATCAGCACGGCTCGTCAGGTGGCGGCAAACGACGCAAAAATCAGCATCGAGCAGATCAAACTGGATGCTGGCAAAAAGGCCACGGAAATTCTTTCTACTGCGATCCAGCGCATGGCTGTAGATCACGTGTCCGAGACCACGGTATCCGTGGTATCACTGCCTTCAGATGAAATGAAGGGACGCATTATTGGCCGCGAAGGACGCAATATCCGCACCTTTGAAAAGGCCTCCGGAGTGGATCTGATCATTGATGATACCCCAGAAGCCGTCGTGCTGTCCTGCTTCGATCCCGTCCGCCGTGAGATTGCCAGGCTTTCTCTGGAGAAACTGATCTCCGATGGTCGTATCCATCCTGGGCGCATTGAAGAAGTAATCGCCAAAACCACCAAGGAAATGGACGAGAACCTGATCAAGATCGGAGAAAAAGCGGTGCTGGAAACCAATATCCATAATATCTCCCCCAATCTGATCAAGGTTTTGGGGCGTCTGCACTATCGTACATCATACGGCCAAAATGTGTTGCAGCATTCCATAGAGGCGGCTTGGATCTGCGGCATTTTAGCCACGGAAATCAATCTGGATCAGGAAGTAGCACGTAGAGCCGGGTTATTACACGACATCGGTAAAGCCGTGGATCATGAATACGACGGCACTCACGCCATCATTGGTGCCAATCTCGCGCGCAAAAACGGAGAAGGCAAGATCATAGTGAATGCCATCGAAGCTCACCATGAAGAAGTGGAAGCCACATCAGTTTACGCAGCCCTGGTACAAGCTTCCGATGCCATATCTGGAGCTCGTCCCGGTGCACGCAGAGAAATGCTAGAGACTTATATGCAGCGTCTGGCCAAGCTGGAAGAAATTGCCAATGGAGTGGAGGGTGTGAATAAATCATACGCCATTCAAGCTGGCCGCGAACTCCGCATCATAGTGGAGCCAAGCGTGATCGAAGAAAGCCAGACCCCTCTTTTGGCCACCGAGATAGCGGCAAACATCGAGAAGCAAGTGCAGTACCCAGGCCAAATCAAGGTTACCGTGATCAGGGAAACCAGACAGATAGCCATGGCAAAATAATGAAGTTGCTTTTTTTCGGCGATGTATTCGGAAAGCCCGCCCGAGAACTGCTGATGCAGGATTTGGGCGGTTTACGCCGAGAATTTGAGGCCGATTTTATCATCATCAACGCGGAAAATCTGGCTGATGGACGTGGCATCACCGAAAAAGTGGCAAAGCCCTTGTGGCAAGCTGGCGTGGACGCGATGAGCAGTGGTAATCATCTCTGGGACAGGGAGGAAGCGCTGGATTATATCACGAAGGAGCAACGCCTCGTCAAACCATTGAATTACCCCACGAATGCGCCCGGTAACGCAGTTTACCGGCTACGTAAGGATGATCTCAAGCTGGATCTGATCTGTCTGACGGGGCAGATTTTTATGCCTCCTTGCGATTCTCCATTTCATGCTGTGGATCTTTTTCTGGCGTCCCGACCCAATCCGGATGTGCCAGTTATCGTAGATTTTCACGCTGAATCCACTGCGGAAAAGAGGGCGTTCGCGTGGCATTTGGATGGCAGAGTGGCTGCGATTCTAGGTACGCATACACATATTCAGACTGCCGATCCGGAAATCCTGCCCCAGGGTAGCGCATACATTACTGATGTAGGTATGACTGGGGCTCACGACAGCGTGATTGGAGTAAAGAAGCACATTGTCCTGGATAAGTTTTACACTTGTGTTCCCCACAGATTTGAGACATCTGATCGCGGTATGATGATCAACGCAGTTCTTGTCGAGATTTGCAATCAAACCGGCAAAGCTCTCAATATCCATAGTATCAGACGTAAACAGGAGCTTTAGTAATGGAAAAAATACTCAGTGGTAAACCCATAGCAGGTGCGATCAACAAGGTCTCCAAGGCTCTGATCGCAGAGCATAACCTTCGTCCCAAAATGCTCTTAATCCAGGTTGGGGAGGATCCCGCCAGTTCCTACTACGTACAGAGCATTATCACTAATGCTGGTAAACTCGGATGTGAAGCCGAACTGATGTCCTTGCCGGCAAGTGCTAAAGAGAGTGATCTACTTTCCGCGATTGCTACTGCCAATACTGACCCTGCCGTCCATGGGATCATGATCCAGAAACCTCTGCCAAAGAGCTTCAATGATACCATGATCAGCCAACGGGTGGATCCAGGAAAAGATTTGGACGCGATAAATCCGTTGAATCTGGGCAAGATCATGATGGAAAGCGATGGCTTTCTTCCCTGCACTCCTGCGGCAGTTTACTATACCATGAAGTACTACGGCATCGATCCCCAAGGCCAGAAATTGGTAATCCTGGGACGCTCGAACGTGGTGGGAAAACCTTTGGCCAATATGCTGCTGTGGAAGAAGATGAATGCCACAGTGACGGTGTGTCACAGCCGTACCAGGGACTTGGCAGAGATTTGCCGTGAAGCGGACATTTTAATTTCGGCTATCGGTGTAGCCAATTTCGTTACTGCCAGCATGGTGAAAGAAAACGCCATCCTACTTGATGTGGGGATAAATGAAGTCACTGATGCCACGGGCAAGGTAACATATGTGGGCGATATGGATTATAACGCTTTATACGACATATCATTAGCCATTACTCCTGTACCTGGCGGGATCGGCAGGATCACCACTTCATTGCTATATCTGAACCTAGTGAAGGCTTGTCTGCTTGCTCACGGGTTAAATAAAAGTATTGACGAATATATTGACATCATTTTTAGTGAGAACCATAAGATATTATAACCTGATGTTTGGGAGGACCGATGAACATTAAGAGTTCTAAACTCTTGGCAGTCATCTTAATACTCGTAGTAAGTGCGCTTGCGCTTACTGGTTGTGGCAAATCCGGAAACCGCTTCGCGAACGTGTTGCCAACCATCGAAATCACTTCCTATGAGGGATGGACGGATGAGTCTGTTCCTGCCAATGTGGATACGCTTACTCACAGTTACACTTTTCAACAGCGTATTTATTGGCATGCCATCGATACCGATGGCGTAATCACGGGATATGCCTTCAGAGTTTTGGATGAGAACCGCAATCCGATAGCCAGCCCTGGTTATCAGTATATTAGCCTCGACGATGGGCTTACGTCCCAGGAGATTCTGAATAAGTTCGGCAACGGCTGGGTAATCCATTATCTTCCGGGCGCAGATCAGAGCATCCCTCTGGACGATCCCCTTGCCAGACGCTCGATCTGGACTTCGCAGAAGTACGCTGTGATCAATTTCCCCTCAGCTGACGAGTTCGGCAATCCGACACCCACCATGTCCTATTTCGAAGTGATCGCCATCGACAATCGTGGCGGTATCACAGAGTTACCGGCATGGCGCAAATTTCGCACTGAATCCGATCGACCTACCTGCAGAGTTAGCACGACCAAGGGTAATCCCGATGGTGGCGAAGTCGGCAGCGGATTGAAGCTGCATTTTACCATGGATGATACCGATCCCTTCATCTCTCCCATCCCTTACAAATACGAGTTTAAAATGATGAAGCTTGATCCCGCGGGTAATGTGGTGGAAGGTAGTGAAACTGATTGGATCAGTACCGACAATGAAGAAACCATCAACGAATACAGACTCACCAGATACACCAGTCCCGCTCTTACCTACGATTTTGATGTAGTCTCAGGTGCAGAACTCTCCACCACAAAAATCCTCGCCAGAGTTACCGATATGGCTGGAGTGTTATCCAATATTGCTGATTCCTTGGCTTTGGAGTTTAAGGTGAAGCCCGGATTCCGTCCTCATACTCAGCTATACACCCGTAAAGTGCTGGCAGTGGGCGATTATCATTATGAGGATTGGGGCGATGACACCACTCCCGAAGTGCTTCCCTACAGCATCATAGCCGGCGAGCAGCGGTTCGCCACTCCTTTCTTCAAAAATGCCAAGGGTGTGCACACTATAGTTCACAGTCACAATCTGAAAGCTTATATTCGCTGGGGCTGGTATGGAGAATACGCTACTGTCTCTACTGGGGGATCATCTTACGAATATGATGATCCTTACGGCAAAAAAGTAGATGTGGTTTTGGACCGTAACACTCGCACGAATTACTTCAGTGAGATTACTCATTTTCACCTTCGTTACGATGGCGAACCCTATAACTTCCCGCCATTTGCCAATTCCATCCATACTGATCCTGATACTGGTGAACGTTGGCTGAAAGTTCCTGTCAATTCTCCGCTCCTGCAATCGATCGTGCTCACTGGTCAACAGCTCAGCATAGGCCATCACAAGTTCGAAGTGCGTTGTGTGGACCTGCAGGATGAATGGGATCCCATCCCCGCTGTAATGGAATTTGATGTAGTTCCCTACATCGATCCCGCAAATAGAAATGGCATTCTGGTGATTGATGACGAAGGAAACGGAGCTGCCCCGTATGCTGCCAATGCCCAGGTAACCCAGGCCTATGAAACAATCTTTTCCGAACACGCCAGTGATGTTACCTATATCAACCGCAGCAATGGAACCCAGCACAACACCTATGGTGACAGCCGCAGCAGACATTTTGCCTTCAGTGATCTCATGAAGTATAAGGTCGTGGTGTATCATCAGGACAATCCCGACGAACGTGGAAATCTGGATGCCGAATCCGATGGCCTTACACTGTTTATGAGCAATGGGGGAAATCTCATCATATCTCATAATTCAGCTCTTTCATCGGTGATTGATGAACTGCAACACGCGAATATGCGTACCACTCTCATGCGACATCTGGGGCTGCCAGACATCCCAAAACTGGGGGTACTCAGCAATAGCTGGATTATCAGACCCTTCTTCCAATATGCGGATGGCGTGGGAGATTATCCCGATGTAAATCTGCAATACGGTGATCCGCCTGCCTTGAATGCTCTTGTGAACTTAAGGCACGGTATGGCTAAAATATCCTACTTCAACGAACTGGGTACTGGTACTCCGATCTATACCTTCGGGTGTAAACCTGTAGATTATCCCACCTTCCCGCCTACTCAAGCCGAGTATGATCTCTACAATGGGAAAACAGTTGCCATTAGAAACGTAACGGAATCAGGCGGAAAGGCATATACATTCAGTTTCCCGCTCTCACACATGAAGCCACTTCAGACCAAGGCCATGATGAATAGGATCCTTAGCGAAGTTCTATAATCCCAAACTAGTATAGATGAAAGACCGGCCGCAAGACCGGTCTTTCAGTTTCTCTCGCAATAACCGTCTCTGTGCTCATCCCGCCCTCTTCTGGCCTCAACCCAATTCATAGGTCTCCTGAACTCCACTTGAACGGGGTTTGGGATGTGTTTAGCATGACTTCAGCATGTATTCGGGTGGCCAGGGGGCAGGATTTTGGCTAAGATGCTCTCAGTATAGAAGGAGATGTTTGGGCGGCGCATAATAGGATTAGAGGTGTATATACCCGGCAAAGACTCGCCTTTGAATGGAGAATGATAGCTGCAGAACATGAGGAAAATGGGCAACAAGCGCCACCATGCGTAACTGATTGATTAAGTGTCAGATGGGCAATGCCGCACTCTAGCAGGGCTGTTGATACTGGTAAAGAGTAGGAAGAAAAGCTGGATTCTACGCTGAAAGTTCATTGACAGATTGCGGGGGTGCTTCAAATGTGGACAATAGGTAATTTTCATGGAGATCAGATGAGCAAACAGAAGAAAACAGCCATAGAACCGACTCGGGAACAGAACTATGCTGAGTGGTATCAACAAGTAATCAAAGCTGCCGATCTAGCGGAAAACAGCGATGTCCGGGGATGCATGGTCATCAAACCCTGGGGCTATGCGATTTGGGAAAATATTCAGAGGGTACTGGACGGTATGTTTCGGGAGACGGGGCATCGTAACGCATACTTTCCAATCTTTATTCCCAAGAGCTACTTTGAAAAAGAAGCTGAGCATGTGGAAGGCTTTGCCAAAGAATGTGCCGTGGTAACCCATTCCAGACTGGAAGACGACGGTAACGGCGGATTAAAAGTGGCCGGGGAACTTACCGAGCCGTATATTGTTCGCCCCACCAGCGAGACCATCATCGGAGCATCCTTTGCCAAATGGGTAAATAGCTATCGGGATCTACCCCTTTTGATCAATCAGTGGGCAAACATCGTTCGCTGGGAGATGCGAACCCGTCTTTTTTTGCGCACTGCCGAGTTTCTTTGGCAGGAAGGACACACAGTGCATGAAAGCTCAGAAGATGCCATGTTGGAAACCAGAAAAATGCTGGATGTATATGCCCGATTTGCATCTGAGTATCTTGCGATTCCGGTGATTACTGGCGAGAAAACCGAGAGCGAAAAGTTCCCTGGTGCGGTGAATACATATTGCATAGAAGCTATGATGCAGGATAAGAAGGCCTTACAATCCGGAACCTCGCATTTTTTGGGTCAGAATTTTGCCATGGCTTCAGGGATCAAGTTCCAGGGTCGAAATGGAGAGATTGACTACGCCTGGACAACCTCCTGGGGCGTCTCCACACGCTTGATCGGAGCATTGATCATGGCACACAGCGATGATAACGGCCTGTGTTTGCCTCCCAAAATCGCTCCCGCGCATATCGCGATCGTTCCCATCTATCGTGATGAAGAAGAAAAGCAACAAGTCCTGACCATGTGCCATGAAGTGGAAAACATGTTCCATCGTCAGAATTTTGAGGACATCCGCATCTATACCGAATTGGACGACCGGGATCTCACCGGTAGCGAGAGAAACTGGTATTGGATCAAAAAGGGAATTCCCCTGCGGGTGGAAATCGGACCGCGAGATGTGGCATCGGGATCGGTAATGCTGGCTCGCCGCGATCAAGAACCTCGGGATAAGCAAAGCGTACCTATGGCAGATCTGCATCAAGCCGTGATCAATGCATTGACCGACATGCAGGAAGGGTACTATCAGCGGGCTTTGCAGTTTAGATTGGAAAATACGATCAATATCGATGATCCAAAAGAGTTTTATGCTTACTTTACTCCCCTCAACCAAAATCAACCGGAGATTCATGGGGGATTTGCCAACGCGCACTGGTGCGGCGATGCGGCCTGCGAAGAGAAGATCAAAAATGACCTAAAGGTCACCATCCGCTGCATTCCATTTGATGCTCATCCGGAAGAGGGAGCTTGCGTCTGCTGCGGGAAAGCTTCCAGCCGCCGCGTGATTTTCGCGAAGTCGTATTAAAATGAATGTGCGCAGCATAGTAATCAGCATCGGTAATGAGATATTATTGGGCAGAACGCTGAATGGCAATCTGGCCTTTTTGGGTGGGGAATTATCCCGTCTGGGAATACCCATTCACCGCTGCATCTGTATAAAGGATGAAGCAGACGAAATTTACAGAGCGCTTAAAGAAGCCTGGCAGGACGCCGATGTAGTGATAACCACCGGTGGTTTGGGTCCCACAAAGGACGATATAACCAGGGCATCTGTGGCAGACTTTTTCGGTAAAAAACTAATCTTCAATGAAGAACTCTGGCAATACATCGGAGATATGTTTTCTCGTCGCGGGATGAAAATGCCGGCTTCAAACCGGGTTCAGGCCATGGTGCCATCTGGATTCAGCGTATTGCAAAATGAACGTGGCACTGCTCCTGGTTTGCATTACAGCGAAGGGAATAAGCATTTTTTTGCCCTACAAGGTGTCCCCTCCGAAATGAAGCACATTTTTTCCACTCAGATTGCCGACATTCTAGCTGAAGCATATCCGGAAGCAGAAGAAGTATTTCAGCGCGATCTGCATACCTTCAACATTGGGGAATCAGCCCTGGCGGAGATCGTGCACGAAGCAGAGCTCCCTCAAAACCTCACTCTGGCCTGGCTGCCTCAAACCGGAAGAGTGGACTTGAGGATTTACGGTAGTGATATGCGGGTTTTGGATGAAGCTGAGACAATTGTTCGCAAAAAAGCCGGTAAATTCATCTGGGGTGTGGATCAGGACGATCCTCCACAATGTCTGGTGAGGTTACTCAAAGAACGGAAGCTAACCATCGCCATCGCTGAATCCTGCACAGGCGGATTACTGCAAAAATATCTTAGCGATGTGGCTGGAGTTTCAGAGGTATTTCTTGGTGGAGTCGTGAGCTACAGCAATGAGGCCAAGATCAGCTTACTTAAGGTTGACCCGGCGATCATCGACCAATATGGCGCTGTCTCGGCAGAGTGTGCCCAGGCGATGGCAGAGGGAGCTGAGAGACTATTTGGTTCACGCGTTACGATCTCGGTCACCGGGATTGCCGGTCCTGATGGAGGAAGCCCGGAAAAGCCTGTGGGAACAGTGTACTTCGGTTTTTGCGTAGCAGGTAAGAGTTTCACGGAATACAAGCTGCTCTTTGGAGATCGTGAGAGTATCCGTCACAAGGCTGCCGAAGCAGCGATTTTGCTGCTGTACAATACCTTGAAAGGAGCACAAGACGCATGAACGTACTTATCATCGGCAGCGGTGGTCGGGAGCACGCGATTGCGGATGCTTTTTCACGCAGCAAGATTGTCACCAGCATCTGGGTAAGTCCCGGTAATGCCGGTATCGCGCGAGAGTTCAAATGTCTCAATCTCGACTCCGACGAAAAGATTCTTGCTCACTGTCAGAGCGAAGACATCGATCTGGTTTTTATCGGTCCGGAACAGCCAATTGCCGCCGGACTATCGGATTTCTTGCGGGCCAGGAGTATAAAAGTATTTGCACCCTCTCGGGCGGCGGCCAGATTGGAGACATCCAAGGCTTTTGCTAAAGAACTGATGACTCGTTACTCCGTGCCTACCGCGCGCTACCAAATGATCCATGCGCCGGAAGAAATAGAAGATGTGCTGCAAGATTTCGCTTTCCCGGTAGTCCTCAAAGCCGATGGGCTGGCTGCCGGCAAGGGTGTGGTAATCGCGAGCAGCTATTCGGAAGCCACAACGGTATGCCGGGACTTGCTGTCACAAAAAAGCGGCAGTAAAGGAGTCCTGGCAGAAGAATACTTAAAAGGGTGGGAAGTCTCGTTATTTGCTATTACCGATGGAAAAGATTACCAAACAACGCTTTTCGCACAAGATCATAAGCAACTCTGTGACCATGATCTGGGCCCCAACACTGGGGGTATGGGAGCGTATTGTCCGGTTGATGAGGCAGAGGCCTACCGCGGAGCCATTGAAAGGGATATCCTGGAGCCCGTTTTAACGGCAATGTGTGAAGAAGGCTGCCCCTATACAGGAGTTCTCTACATGGGGTTGATGATAACCATGGAGGGTCCGAAAGTAATCGAATTTAACTGCCGTTTCGGAGATCCGGAGACACAAGCCCTGCTACCACTTTTAGTTACGGATTTTGCTGAGGTATGCAGAGCGGTGACGGATCATGAAGTAGCAAAACTTAGCCTTTCATGGGAGGACCAAGTGTGTCTGGCAGTTGTTCTTGCCGCTGAAGGCTATCCTGGATCCTATGTCAAAGGAATCAAGCTTAACTTGCATGAACTGCATAGCCGTCCATATTTTGCCGGTGTAGCATCGGAAAACGATTCCCTGGTCAGTAATGGAGGCAGGGTCATGGCTTTGGTAGCCAAAGCCAGTGATCTCGCAACGGCACGGGCACTTGTATACCACGATGTGGACTCAATGCCTGGCAAGGAATTGATCTGCCGCAGAGATATCGGGCTTCGGGAAAACACTCTTAGATAATGGAGCACCAATGAAATCAGCTTTTTTGACTCTGATCATGTCGCTGCCAATCCTCATCTTCGGTGCGGCAATCACGCTAAATAGTGAGAGTCCTGAGCTACTTGGACTATCGTTTCGCTTACCTGAATATAGTCTGAGCGAAACAGTGATAGAGGGGAAAAAGTACCACCAAATCGTGTGTGAAGAGGGAACATCTCTTGCCGAGGAAGGATATCCCAAGCTACTGGCATTTTCCACCGCGATAGGTTTACCCATTGATGGCTTTGCCTCAGTGAACATCATTTCCAAAAAGAGTATTAGCATACCCGATGTGGATATTGCG
>Ga0208459_1001593_pt1 | contig 21039 bp, 12 predicted proteins | sample AD_UKC087_MetaG_FD_184433 | JGI IMG/M metagenome (GOLD analysis project Ga0208459, IMG submission 184433) | Active sludge microbial communities of municipal wastewater-treating anaerobic digesters from USA - AD_UKC087_MetaG (SPAdes) (version 2) | ecosystem: Engineered > Bioreactor > Anaerobic >... | reverse complement strand
ATTTATACTTTGAGGTAATATCGGCTGATTCAAAAAAATTGTCTAAGGAGTCGGGGAAATTTTTTACTGATACTGACTGAGGTGCCGAAACATTTTCATGACTAACAGTAGTTTGATAATTATTTTCCTGGACTAATAAACTTTTAAAAAAAGACATAAGTTCATCAATGAAATAATCAGAAATATGAAAGATAAAGGCAGAAATTAAGTCCAGAATTTTATAATCACCATCTTTTCTATCAATAGCTTCATAAGTGTCTCTAATATACTTATAGAAGTCATTGGGAGGTATTTCATTGGCGGGTTTTTCGAAGAAGTCGGTTAATGAAATGGAAAGGGTTTTGAGAAAGTATGCCGCATTACTGCCCGTGCCTGCCACATATTGGCTAGTAACATTATTGACATGAGAAATGTAAGCATTAATAACATTTTGTCGATCAGATTGTGGAATAGAGGTAATATACAACGTGAACTGCGGTTTTAGTTCTAAAAACCTTCGTTGCAGGTTAAAATAATATCCGGAACATGACCATTTTGACCTATATTTATCATAAGGATCGGCTTTAACAAGAAAAGATACTACACAAGGGAGAAAAAGATTTTTCATATTACTTGAATTGGTATTTATGTCGTTTGAGTTTTTATTGCTATTGTCAGAAGTGCTATCGGATAAGAATTTGACAAAAAAATCTTTTTGAAGGTTTAGCCATTCTTCAGCCAGACGGGGTAATGAATTTACACGGACATCTTCGGGAACCTTGTTATTTACTTTATAGGAATCGTTAGTTCTAAGCAGAGTATTAATAAAATCAAGGGAATCAACAGAGTTGTTGTATGATACAAGTTTTTCTTTGAATAGTTTTTTGAAACTTTCTAAGGTTGAAGAATTATAATACTCAGAAGTCAAGACTGTATATGATTTTAGATCAATGCCGATTTTATGCGTGTTGATAAATATTAGGTTTTCTAGGGCTTTGATATTATTAATAAATGTCTGATTGAATTCTTCATCCCGAGAAACTGAACTTTTTAAATTTGAAAAATTATTAAACACCTTAATTACATTGGTTAATAGAAGTTTGGATTCCTTTAAATCAAAATTATTCTTTTCGACAAATCTTCTGGTATCTGCTAAGTATGTTCTAATTGAGTCGTTTTTAGTAAAACTCAATGGCGATGGCTCGTGAAAAAGCTTGGGGTAAAGCTCATGTCTATTTTTGTACTTTTCAACAGTAATGTGTGAGTCATAATGGCTTGCAATATGGATTGAAAATTCAATTAAATATTCATTAAAATAATAGAATATATCTCTGATGGTTGATTGTTTTTTGTACTTGTTGTCAAGATTGACCATATTCTCATAACGAGCCGTAAACTCCTGACCAAAGGTGTGTTGTTTGGTATGTACTTTCTTCATTAATAAAAGTAAACGCTCGTATTGCTTGGTAATATGAGAGGAAAAAGCTGTTTTATCCTCACTTGAAGCATATTCCTGATCAAAAACACTAACAAGCCGGTTACATTCTTTATGAATTATAGAATAATAATACTTTGAGATTCGGTATGATTGAGTGATAAAAGTAACGTGAATAGTATTATCAATAAGGAATTCATTTAACTCACACACGGAATCATCCTTGAAGTATTTAGAGAAATTTTCTTCACGTGTATTTTCCCGAAGGAAAGGGCTTAGGTCGCCTTCAAGAATCCTATAAAAAAGTGAATAATCCTCTTGCATGATTGAATTAATTATAGAGATTTTCAAATATATATTATTACCATCGGTTTAGAAGAAAAAAAAGAAAAATTATTTACCAATAATTAATTCATTGGCTTTATCAATAACATCAGCATCAAAACTATCAAGATATATTTGAGTGGTTTTAATATCTTCATGACCGAGGCCTTCGGATATGACACTGACAGGAACATTCAAATCTTTGGCAATGGTAGCCCATGAATGGCGGGCAACGTAGGCAGTAAGATTCGGGTTTATCTTGGCCTTTTCTGCGAGTGTCCTGAGCCATTTAGCATAAGCCCTGCGGAGGTTCTTATATGATTGAAGTTGTTCTTCCAAAGTTTTACCTTTAACAATGTTAAAAACAAAGTCAGTCGGTTTTTTGCCTTCAGTATAATATGACAAAATTGCCTGAGTAGGTTCGGATATTTTAATTGAATAGGGTTTGCCGGTTTTTGCACGAACGTAATTAATCCTGTTATCAGCAATATTTTTCATTTTCAGAAAAGCAATGTCAATAAAGTTCATACCAATATTATAAAAGCTGAACATGAAATAATTCTTCGCATGCCATAGATTGGAACCTTCTTCGACCTGAAGTTCGGCTAATTTTTGGATGTCGTTTTTTGGGATGGCACGCTTGGCTGTTTTTGTTTCTTTAATCGTATAATTAAGAAATGGATAATTGTCACGTTTTGCCATTCCTTCTTTAATAGCCCTGTTATAAACGGCCCGAATAGTCCGCAAGTAAAAGCTAAGACTGTTCCATGACTTTTTATTGGCAAGGTGCTGCGCTTCGAGGTGCTTTATTAACTGATAGTTGATCTGGTCAAAAGTATAATCCTTGTTATCGCAATGACGGTCCATGAAATCAATTGCCTGGGTGTAACAAGAAGCATTGCCAAATTTATTTGCTGTTTTAAGTTCTTCAATGATTTTCTCGGTGAATGCCCGGAAAGTAACTTTCGGGGTTATATCCAGGATTTTGTCTTTTACCTGTGAGACATCCATACCCGACAAGTCATTATATTTTTCAAGGTCATTAATCGTATCCAGGGCAGCAGATTTTTGACGAAGGAGCAGACCGTTAATTGTATCTACCCTCTTTTTGGGGAGCCGTTTGGTTTCGATTTTTTCACCGGACTGATCCCATTCTTCAAGTTTGGCAGAATGACCGGTTTGAATATATCTGGTAAGTCGTTCGTGTGTTAAACGCAGAACAATTGGAAAAGTACCATCTTCTTTTGGCCTTCTGTCGTCGAGAATTATTTTGATTGTTGTTGCCATAATTTTGATATTTGCATAACGATTTGCATAACAAAGTTATCATTTTTTGGCAACAAACTGCATTTATTTGCATTTTATTTATCAACAAAAAACACTGAAAAGTGTTGATAAACGTGCATTATAAAAATATTGGAAGAAAACGGAAGAAAATAAAAAAAGCGGTCGAAACCGCTTAGAAGGCTGTTGCTCTATCCCCTGAGCTACGGGACCTTTTCCGGATCTTGTATGTCGGGGTAGCAGGATTCGAACCTGCGACCCCCTGGTCCCAAACCAGGTGCGCTAGCCGGGCTGCGCTATACCCCGAAAATCATCAAAAAAACATAGTGGCGGAGAGAGGGGGATTCGAACCCCCGGTACCAGTTGCCCAGTACGACAGTTTAGCAAACTGTTGGTTTCAGCCACTCACCCATCTCTCCAAAGATGTTTATAATGTTGAATTAGACAATCAAAAATAAAATAAAGAACATTTCCCATATCAAAAACGGGAGTGCAAAAGTATGAAAATGTTTTATATTGTCAAAAAATAATTTTTCAATAATTAAAATTTCAACGCTCCTGTGTTGGCTCAGAGAAAAAATTCTGATCGTTCAAAAGGCCGGGGCGTCGTTTTTTGGTACGTTCGAGGGATTTTTCATAACGCCATTTTGTTATCTCGGCCTCATTGCCCGAAAGCAACACGGCAGGGACTTTCATCCCCTGAAAATCGGCCGGTCTGGTATATACCGGCGGAGCCAGCAAGCCATCCTGAAAAGAATCGGACAAGGCAGATGTTTCGTCGCCCAGCACACCGGGTATAAGCCGTATAATACTATCGCAAATGATTGCCGCAGCGAGTTCGCCGCCCGACAGCACATAATCTCCAATGGAAATTTCGCGGGTAATATACCGTTCGCGGATACGTTCATCTATCCCTTTGAAATGTCCACACAAAATAATGATGTTTTCCTTTGTTGACAAATGGTTGGCCACGGGTTGTGCAAGCAGTTCGCCGTCGGGAGAGGTGTAGATAACCTCGTCGTAAGTACGTTCTAATTTTAATTTTTCAATGCAGGCAGCAATAGGCTCTATCATCATCACCATACCGGCACCGCCTCCATAGGGGTAGTCGTCCACGCTTTTATATTTATTCTTCGCATAGTCGCGCAACTGATGAAGATGTATAGTAACCAGGCCTTTTTCTTTGGATCTTTTAATGATGGAATGGCTGAAAGGGCTTTCGAAAATTTCAGGGAAAATGGTGATAATATCGATTCGCATCTTGGTGCTTTTTTTACAAAAATATCCAAAAATTATTTTAAAGCCTTCCCAATCAAACAAAACAAAAAGTGACCGTATATAAATCAATGCTTACTGCATAATCATCATCTATCCCGCATGCGGCAGTATAAAATTATGCACAGCGGTAACTATTTTTTATCAAGCGTTTCCACTTCTTCCATGGTAATTCTTCTGTTTTTATAAAAGGGAACAATAAAGGCATCCGGGAAGCCAGTATCCACCATCTTAATACGAAGTTCCTCTGCCCCTTCCTTCGTCGCAGATTTTCCCCAGGCATATTTGTACAATCCCTTATGCCAGTATTTATAAATATCCTCCAATCCTTTAAAGAAAGGATCTCCGGTGTCTAAATCCTTATCGCAGGCCATTATTTGTATTCTGTACACCAAATCCTGGTTAGCAGTGGTATTGCCGGCACCCTGGCCGGCAGCATTATCGTCGGATTCCTGCTGATAATTTTCCTGTTGCATGGCATCATTACTTTTTTTCAATCGTTTTCCCGGTTTGGGATCGGTATGGATGTTGGTACCTTTTTCGCTTTTGATATTTACCTGGCCGATACCATCGATGAATCCGGTGATTCTGAATTCGGTGCGGCGGTTGAGCTGGTGATCTTCTTCGGAACACTCCGATTCCTTCGTACCCTCACAGGGACAGTTGGTAAACAGCTGGTATTCGCCATAACCCATGCCGGTAATTCTTGAGCGGTCAATTCCCTTGCTCACGATATAGGCGACACTGGACTGGGCGCGTTTTTCCGACAGGGCTTCATTATAAGCGTACGTGTTGCGGCAGTCGGTATGTGAGCCAAGTTCCACCATAATTGTCGGATACTCTTTCATGATTTTAACGATCTTATCCAATTCTACTTTGGCATCGGGACGAATATAATATTTGTCGAAGTCGAAATAGATATTTTTTATCTGAATGATTTTAGCCAGGTCAGTACCAACTTCCATTTTTCCAATGGTTTCGCTGACCAATATCTCGTTGGGTTTTAAAATAAGGTGTCTGTATTCAACATCTTTCGAAACATAGCTTTCTTTGCTAAGCACCATATCATATTTCAGGCTGTCGTTGATTTTTTTGTTTTCGAGCTTTTTGGTCACTTCTCCGTTATTGTCTGTAACCAGGTTTTCGATAGTGCCAGACTCCTTGTCTTTAAGCACAATTTTTACATCTTTCAGCGGTTCGTTGGTTTTGGCGTCCAGTACTTTTATTCTCAGCGACACGGGCTGTGCATTTTCTGACAACAGGTCGGCAGGTATTTCAATTTCTCCCGGCTTGGTGATCAGGTGCCGAAACTCAAGATTTTCCGCCAGATAGCCTTGTTTGGTAAACCGCAGGTCGAAGTGCAGGCTGTCGTTATATTTTTTGTTTCCAAGTGATTTATAGGCATCGCCATTAGCATCTGTGGTAAGTGTATCGGAGGTACCTGCAAGCACGTCTTTCAATTCCACGATAACGCCATCGAGCGGTTGGGTTGTTCTTTCATCAACAACATGTATCTTCAGACTAACAGCGAATATCCTTTCGGGGTACAGGTCGGCCACAACTTCTTTTTTATCGCCGATATCAAAGGTTGAAACCTTGTTGGTGGCCTCTTCATAGGAATCTTCCTTTACCTTTAGGATGTAATTCCGGTTATAGTCGGCAGGGAAAGAAAAAGCGCCGTTAGAGTCGGTAACGGCCACTTCCATTAATTCCATATTCTCGTTCAACAGGTTTATACGTGCTCCCGGCAAGCATTTTTTAGTGTTTTTATCATAGGCCACACCTTTGATCATGATTGGATGAATGGCAAGACTATAAATATCCAGGTCGCCAAAGCCGGGGGTTCCGTAGCTGTCCTCGGCACGAACCGAAGCAAAATAGGCAGTGAGCGAATCCACCGGGGTGTAAAACAGGTCGTCGTCAGTGGTGTTTATAGGATAGCCAATATTTACAGGTTCGCCCCAGGTAGAGTCACTTTTCAGGCGGCTGTAAAAAATATCGTAGCCTCCCATAGTTTTATGTCCCTGAGAACAGAAGTACAATATTTCATCATAGAGCAAAAAAGGTCCGTCATCGTTATATTCGGTATTAATCGTGCTGCCGAGGTTTATGGCCTCGCCCCATTTTCCATCAGGATTTTTTGTGCATTTATAGATATCCAGTCCGCCCAAACCGCCTTTCCGGTCGCTGGTGAAAAATATGGTATTCCCATCAGACGACAGGCTGGCATGTGTTTCCCACGATTTGGTGTTAATGGGCGCCGGAAGTTTTTTGGGCGCTTGCCATTCCTTTTCATTATGATTACTGACATAAATATTTCCATCGCCACCATCGTCCTTGTAAATAAATAATTGTTTTTTATCAGGCGATAGGCTGATAGAGGCTTCATGGTCGGGAGTATTGATGGTTGCTATGTTGGTGGCTTCTGACCATTCAGAGTTTTCACTTTTTTTCGACAAATACACATCTTCAAAATAATACCCGTTATCTTCGATTAAATCGCCCACATTCACGCCCCTGCGTGCTGTGAACAGCAGGGTGTTGCCATCGAGCACAATAGCCGGCGAATATTCGGGGTAGCTGGTATTGATATGCTTTCCCAAATTTTCAACCGTGATAGGTATCGGATGGTTCACCATCTCACGAGCCACATGACACATAGCTATCTGGCGGTCGGCTTCTTTTCTCATATTTTTATCCGCTTCCACATTTTCATCCAGGAATGATTTAAATTTTTCAGTGGTTTCTATAGCTTTGTCCAAGTCATAATGGAGCAGATAGGCTGTTCCCAGATCAAAAAAAGCACGCAAGGGAGCTTTTCGGCCTTCGGGATTATCCACATAGTCTTTGGAAACGCTGTCGGCAGCTTTTTTCAGGTATGGAATTGCATTATGTTTTTCGGAAGGCATATGAAGATAGCAGACACCTGCATGATAAGACATATTGGCATTCCCCGGATCAGCGTTTTCAAGTTTTAAAAACAGCGGTAATGCATCATGATAATTTTCCATGGCAAAGTAAATAAATGCCGAATCGAGCAATTGCCGGGTACCTTTTGTTTGAGCAGATGTAAAGGAACAGATAAACAATAATATTACGAGCAATGTAGCGCTTTTTTTCATAGTGTTAGTGTATTTATATTTTGTTTTGTTTTAAAGGATGGGCATAAAGTTTCACATCCTGTCCTGTAATTTCTTTATCACAAAGTATTATCAAGCGTTCTACGACGTTTCTGAGTTCACGGATATTGCCGGTCCATTGTATTTTCTGCAGTTCTTCGATGGCTGAGGGATGAACTTTTAACAGCGGACAGCCCTGGCTGCCGCAAATATCTTTGACAAAGTGGGTTACCAGCAAAGGAATATCTTCCAGCCGCTGGTTGAGAGGCGGTACCTGTATGAGTATAACGCTGATACGATGGTAGAGGTCTTCACGAAAATTCTTTTTGCTTATCTCCTCGTCCATATTTTTGTTTGTGGCAGCGATAACCCTGACATTGACAGGGATATCTTTTTCGCCTCCCACACGGGTAATTTTGTTTTCCTGCAGGGCGCGCAACACCTTTGCCTGGGCAGACAGGCTCATGTCGCCAATTTCGTCAAGAAAAATAGTACCACCGTCGGCCTGTTCAAAATCGCCCTTGCGCTGTTTTATTGCAGAGGTAAAAGATCCTTTTTCGTGGCCGAAAAGTTGGCTTTCTATCAGTTCGGAGGGAATAGCGGCACAATTCACTTCGATAAAAGGATGGCCGGCGCGGTTGCTTTTTTCGTGCAACCAGCGGGCCACCAACTCTTTTCCCGTTCCATTTTCGCCGGTTATGAGCACGCGGGCATCCGTTGGGGCTACGCGGTCAATCATATCTTTGATCTGTTTGATGGCCGGCGATTCCCCAATCATCTCCCAGGTTTTGCTGATCTTCTTTTTCAGCACTTTGGTTTCACCCATCAGGGTGGACTTGTCCATGGCATTACGCAGGGTAATCAGCAGGCGGTTCAGGTCGAGCGGCTTGGCGATATAATCATAAGCGCCCAATTTTATTGATTCCACGGCTGTTTCGATATTGCCATGGCCTGATATCATCACCACCGGAGTGTCCGTTTTACTCATAATGGCCTTGAGCACCTCAATACCGTCCATTCTCGGCATTTTTATATCACATAGGATGACATCATATTTTTCTTTGTCAACAAATTGCAAGCCTTCGGCACCATCAGGAGCATCGTCAACCTGATATTTTTCATATTCGAGGATTTCCCGCAGTGTGTTGCGGATACTTTTTTCATCGTCGATTACTAGTATTTTGGGCATTTGGAGAAGGGGTTTAGACTGTTAGGGGTTACGCTGTTAGAAGGTTGTGGGGTTATATTAGTTTTTTGTAACGGATTCTTTTGGGGGCCAGGTCTCCTAATCGTTTTTTCTTATTTTCTTCATATTCCGAATAGGTGCCTTCAAAATAATATACCTGTGAATCGCCTTCAAAAGCAAGGATATGTGTGGCAATACGGTCGAGGAACCAGCGGTCGTGGGAGATGATGACGGCACATCCGGCAAAATTTTCGAGGCCTTCTTCCAGGGCGCGGAGGGTGTTGACATCAATATCGTTGGTGGGTTCATCGAGCAGCAGCACATTGGCTTCCTGGCGCAGTGTAAGAGCCAAATGGAGCCGGTTGCGTTCTCCGCCTGACAGCACTCCGGCCTTTTTTCCCTGGTCGGGGCCACTGAAATTGAAACGGGAGACATAAGCCCTTGAGTTCATGGTACGATTTCCGAGAATAATATTTTCATTGCCTTCGGAGATGACTTCCCATACATTTTTTTCGGGGTCAATATCCACATGGGCCTGATCTACATAAGCAATTTTTACTGTCTCCCCAACTTTAAAAATTCCGGCATCGGGTTTTTCCAGTCCCATCATCAGGCGGAACAGGGTGGTTTTGCCAGCACCGTTAGGGCCAATAACGCCGACAATACCTCCCGGAGGAAGCATAAATTCAAGGTTTTCAAATAATAATTTATCGCCGTAGGCTTTGGACACCTTATGGGCTTCGATAACCACATCGCCCAGGCGGGGGCCGTTAGGGATAAATATTTCGAGTTTTTCGTCTTTCTGTTTAACATCCTCGTTCAGCATGCTTTCGTAGGCTTTGAGCCTGGCTTTGCCTTTTGCCTGGCGGGCTTTGGGAGCCATACGCACCCATTCCAGCTCACGTTCGAGGGTTTTGGCACGTTTACTCTCGGTCTTTTCCTCCATCTTCAGCCTGTTGGTTTTCTGCTCCAGCCACGAAGAGTAGTTGCCTTTCCAGGGGATACCTTCTCCCCTGTCGAGCTCGAGTATCCAACCAGCCACGTTATCGAGAAAATAGCGGTCGTGGGTTACAGCGATAACAGTCCCTTTGTACTGCTGCAGATGTTGTTCCAGCCACTCCACCGACTCGGCATCGAGGTGGTTGGTAGGTTCATCGAGCAACAAAATATCCGGCTCCGAGAGCAACAATCGGCACAAGGCCACACGACGGCGTTCGCCACCCGAAAGGTTTTCAACAAGGGCATCGCTTTCAGGACACCTAAGGGCATCCATGGCGCGTTCCAATCTGTTGTCAAGTTCCCAGGCATCATGCTGATCGAGCAATTCCGTAAGTTCTCCCTGACGGTTGATGAGCTTGTTCATCTCGTCATCCGACATAGGTTCGGCAAATTTATTGTTGACTTCTTCGTATTCTTTAAGCAAATCTACAACAGGCTGCACCCCTTCCTGCACAATCTCCCTGACGGTTTTGGCATCATCGAGCTGGGGTTCCTGCATCAGCATGCCCACCGAATAACCGGGTGAGAAAACCACTTCCCCGTTGAAAGATTTTTCGATGCCTGCAATTATCTTCAACAATGTTGATTTCCCGGAACCGTTAAGCCCTATTACACCTATCTTGGCACCATAGTAAAAGGACAGGTAAATATCTTTCAGTACCTGTTTGTTTGGTGGAAACGTTTTGCTGACGTTCACCATGGAAAAAATGATTTTTTTGTCGTCTGCCATGTAATAATAAGAGTTTATACGCTTTTTCTTTTAAAAAGTTCGCATTTTGTGTAAAACAAAAATACAAATTATTACCAGACCTAATAACCTGTGCGCAAATAAGATTAAGATTATTAAAAAAATTATTAGGTTACAACAATCAAAGCCCTGATTATCATTTACAAATCAAAATATAAGAATATCTGCCTTGATTATTTTTCTGAAATAAAAGTCAGTAATATTACCTATTCTTGGGATTTTTACTTCGCCATCTTTTTAAAATCCTCTTCCAGCAAGGCATCAGGTTTGCCGGTTCCGGTCTTATAATCGCCGAAATACAGGGGTTTGCCTTCTTTTACCGTGATGATAAACTTATAAACCGTACTGCTCGCGCTTTGTGTTTCTTCAGGCCCTACCTTATGGAGAATTGCCACCTGTGGATTCCCATTTTTGATGGCGGTTTCAATTTCATCAGTGGTAACAATTTTCACAGCATAGGGATAATATTTTTTAATCTTCTCCAAAGTATTGACATCGGGGGCAAGGTCGTTTTTTACCAGCCATAGTTCATAATTTTTCATTTCCGCCGCATTATCATCCACCATCTGCCGTATATCCTTACCCTGATTTTTTTGTGAGTAACTGATAAAATAATCAATGAATTTTATCAGCACCGGGAACCTGTATTCATAAGATTCTTCGTCCACCTCGGCATAGGAAACGGGCACAATACACAGCTCAGGCATCTTGTTTAGGTTTTTGGAAGCATCGCCCATGGTAAGGTTAATAATTGAATAATCAAACATTTCATTTTTTCCCATCTGGGCCTGCGACACAAAGAGGAACGAGCTGCGGCTGTCTCCCATTTTCTTATCAAATTCTTCATAGGTAATCACTTCGTATGGAGTAATCTTCCAAACTCCGCTAAACCCATCGCCAACAAAGGCATTGAATGCCGAAAACGGGTTATCCTCAAGAACCACATAAGTTTTGCTTTTCAGGAATGCATCCAACTGTTCTTTGTCGGGGGATTTAATCTGTGCCAACATGACAAGAGGCAGGCAAATGAACAATAGGCCTGCCGGAATAAAATTTTTCATGGGTAAACTTTTTTTTGAAAACGAAAAAACCTTCTCAATATTACAATTTCCATACAAATCAAACTTATGTTTTGTAGTTTTGTAAAAAAACTCATCCTTTAAAACACAAAAAATGAATGTTCGCGAATTATTAGGCAAAGACCGTTTTGCAAGATTGCTTGGCATCGAGCTTCTTGAGGTTTCGGAAGGCAAGGCTATTTCGAAGATGGAAATCCGTGACGAACATCTCAACGGTGTTGACATTGCCCAGGGCGGCGCCATTTTTACCCTGGCTGATTTTACGCTTGCTGCAGCAGCTAATTCGCATGGAACCGTTGCAGTTGTTATTAATGCCAACATCAATTTTATCAAAGCTGCGTCAAAGGGGATGCTTTATGCTAAGGCCTCCGAAACATCACGAACCAGCAGGATAGCTACCTATGTTGTTGACATCACCAATACCGACGGCGTTCTTATTGCTGAATACCATGGCACAGCATACCGAAGGGGAGAAACCTTTTAAGGAGGGGAAAGTTGTAAGTTGTAAGTTGTAAGTTGTAAGTGGAAAGTAGTCATTAGTCATTAGTCATTAGGCATTAGGTCATTAGTCCCTGTTCATTGTTCACTGGTCATTGTTAATTGTCAATTGTCATTGGTCACTGGTCATTGTTATTTGTCATTGGTCATTGGTCATTGGAAAGGGGAAAGTAGTCATCAGGCATTAGGCATTGGGTCATTAGTCCCTGTTCATTGTTCACTGTTCATTGATAATTGTTAATTGTACATTGATAGATGCAAATAAATATGTCATTTCTGCATGCTAAGTTCTAAAATCTGAAATCAATGTCTTAACTTTGCAGTAATATTTTTCTCATGTCAAAAGATTTCCTTAAAGATTTAAACGAAGAGCAAAAAAGAGCTGTTGAATGTATCGACGGGCCTCTGATGGTGCTGGCCGGCGCCGGATCGGGCAAAACACGTGTGCTGACCTACCGCGTGGCTTACCTGCTGCAACAAGGCGTTGATCCTTTTAATATTCTTGCATTGACCTTTACCAACAAGGCTGCCCGCGAAATGAAAGAACGTATTACGCGCCTCGTGGGTTCCACCGATGCCCGCAATGTCTGGATGGGTACGTTTCACTCCATTTTTGCGCGTATCCTGCGGGTAGAAGGCCAGGTGCTGGGATTCCCGCAGAATTTTACCATCTATGATACCGACGACACCAAGAGTATCATGAAAGCCATACTGAAAGAGCAGAATCTGGATGTAAAACAATATCCTCCGGCTTATGTGCTGCACCGCATTTCAACAGCAAAAAACAACCTGATGTCGGCAGAAGACTACAACCGCAACGTGGAACTTACCGATTACGACAAAGCCTCGGGCAAGCCACAGTTGGGACAGTTGTTCACTATCTATAACAACAAACTGAAGAATGCCTTCGCGATGGATTTCGATGACCTGTTGTACTATACCAATCAACTGTTACGCGATTTCCCCGAACTTTTGTTCAAATACCAGCACAAGTTTACCTATATCCTGGTGGATGAGTATCAGGATACCAACTTTGCCCAGTATATGATTGTAAAAAAACTGGCTGCCGACAACGAAAACATCTGCGTAGTAGGCGACGACGCCCAAAGCATCTACGGGTTTCGTGGTGCCAATATTCAGAATATCCTCAACTTTAAAAGCGACTACCCCGATGCCCGCACAGTAAAACTCGAACAAAACTACCGTTCCACAAAAAACATTGTGAATGCTGCCAATAGCGTAATACAGAAGAACAAAAAACAATATTTCAAAGAAATCTGGACCGAAAACGAAGATGGCAACAAAATAGTCTTGATAAAAGCTACCTCCGACAATGAAGAAGGCGCCATGATTGCCAATTCCATTTTCGAAACCAAGATGAATTTTCAGTTGCCCAATGCAGATTTTGCCATACTATACCGCACCAACGCACAGTCGCGTTCCATTGAAGAAGCCATGAGGCGGCTCAATATCCCTTACAAAATCTATGGGGGACTATCTTTTTACCGGCGCAAAGAAATCAAAGACCTGCTGGCATATTTTCGGCTTATCATTAACAACCATGATGAAGAAGCCCTTTTCCGGATCATCAATTTTCCATCACGCGGCATTGGCGACACCACCTTGCAGAAAGTAGTATTGACTTCCACAGCGCTGAAAAAAAGTTCGTGGGAAATCATTGAAAACCCACTTGTGTACAATCTGCAGGTCAATGCCGGCGCCATACAGAAGCTGAAAGATTTCGCCACCATGATCAGCAGTTTCACGGTGCAGATACCCATAAAAAATGCTTATGAAGTTGCCAGGCAGATAGCTTTTAACAGCGGCATTTACAAAGAACTGAAACAGGACGAATCACCGGAAGGCGTGAGCCGGTTAGAAAATATCGACGAATTACTGAACGCTATTAAAGAGTTTACTGAAAAAGAGATGGTGTTCGCGCCCGATGGCACTCCGCTCGAAAACGCCATACGCACCCTCGACCTCTTTATGCAGGATATAGCCCTGCTCACCGACCAGGACTCCAACGACAAGGAAGACACTGACCGTGTTTCGCTGATGACCATACATCAAGCTAAAGGGCTGGAATTTCCTTATGTTTACGTTGCCGGCCTGGAAGAAAACCTGTTTCCTTCCTTGCAGGCTTTGCACAGCCGTGATGACCTTGAAGAAGAGCGCCGCCTTTTCTATGTAGCAATAACCCGGGCCATGAAGCGCCTGACCTTGTCGTATGCCGAAAACCGTTACCGTTATGGTGAGATGATCTTCTGCGAAAAAAGCCGGTTTCTGGATGAAATAGACATGAAATACATCGACATGCCTCATAAGATGCCTCATAAAATGATGGGGGATCCATGGGTAGTAAAAGCAAAGCCAAAACCCTCCTACCCTGCCGCGAAAGCCACTTCTGACACTGTGTTAAAAACACCAACGCCATCCACTCCCAAGCATCTGAACCTGAAAAAAATTAAAGATATTCCTCAAAACTCACCGGCATTTGCAGCTTCTGATATCGAAGACATACGCGTTGGCATGACCGTAGAACACCAGCGGTTCGGCCAGGGACGGGTGATGAGCATCGAGGGCAGCGGCCCGAACAAAAAAACCACCGTTTTGTTTGAAGGCATTGGCGAAAAACAATTGTTGCTGCAGTATGCGAAGCTGAAGATCGTGGGATGATTCTTTGAATAGAAGTTTAATGTTATTCTTTAAATTCTACAAACCCAGATCAATACCTGAAAATATTAATTACACCATCCAAAGTTTTTGATGATGTGTCCGGTTAAACTAAACCGTTTTTCATCAGGACAAAATTGAATTTCTAGCAGACGTGGTACTCTGGCAGAAAATGCTTTAAGTTCCAGCTTAAAACAACTCAGCCAAAGTACCAGCCTGTATGTCTAGACTATTCTTTTATTATTTTCTTAAATTTAATAGTTTTACCATTATCAAATTTTATTAAATATACTCCAGATGCAAAATCACTTGTCTGCACGGAAGTTTTGTCCATCAAATTTCCTTTGAAAACAATGTTACCAATAGCATTAAATATTTCGAAATTCAACATTTCACTATTTCCTTCTGATTCAATGGTAAATTCATTTGAAAACGGATTAGGATAAACTTTAATAATGTTATCTGCATCAAATAATTCAATATCAGTAGTTATTATACTAATTACATTTGAGATATCCGAGCTGCAACCATTCAAAGTTACTATAGCATAATAATCACCATCTACTATTAATGAATAATCCTGATTTACCGCTCCATTGATTATCCCATTTTGATCGTACCATTGATTTCCAAGCGGGGCGTCAGAATGTAAAACGTTTCCAATTTGAGAAATAACAGGAGCAGGAGGTTTGTTATTTACAGTTACTGCATAAGTTGAAAATGCACCATCACCACATGAATTGCTTCCATAAACCGTGAGATCGCCTGAAACAGCGGATAGCGTGTAGTCCACCGAAATGCTGTTGGTGGTACTGGTTCCTGTTGCGCCACCCGGCAATGTCCAGTTATATGAGGTTGCATTGGCTATGACAGGTACCGTATAGGTTACAGAAGTCTGTCCCTGACAAACGTTGTTCAGTCCTGAAATGGCGCCGGCAGTTTCCGGTAGCGAACTTACAACGATGGCCAGGCTATTACTTGAGCCGTTACCACATGCGTTGCTTCCATAGACCGTGAGATCGCCTGAAACAGCGGATGGACTGTAGTCCACCGTAATGCTGTTGGTGGCGCTGGTTCCTGTTGCGCCTCCCGGCAATGTCCAGTTATAAGAGGTTGCATTGGCTATGGCAGGTACCGTATAGGTTACGGAATTCTGTCCTGTACAAACGTTGTTCAATCCTGAAATGGCACCGGCAGTTTCCGGCAGCAAATTTACAACGATGGCCAGGCTATTACTTGAGCCGTTACCACATGCATTGTTTCCATAAACCGTGAGATCGCCTGAAACAGCGGATAGCGTGTAGTCCACCGAAATGCTGTTGGTGGTGCTTGTTCCTGTTGCGCCACCCGGCAATGTCCAGTTATAAGAGGTTGCATTGGTTATAGCAGGTACCGTATAGGTTAAGGAATTCTGTCCCTGACAAACGTTGTTCAGTCCTGAAATGGCTCCGGCAGTTTCCGGTAGCGAACTTACAACGATGGCCAGGCTATTACTTGAGCCGCTACCACATGCATTGCTTCCATAAACCGTGAGATCGCCTGAAACAGCGGATAGACTGTAGTCCACCGTAATACTGTTGGTGGTGCTGGTACCTGTTGCTCCACCCGGCAATGTCCAGTTATAAGAGGTTGCATCGGCTATGACAGGCACAGTATAGGTTACGGAATTCTGTCCCTGACAAACGTTGTTCAATCCTGAAATGGCGCCAGCATTTTCCGGCAGAGCATTTACAACGATGGCCAGGCTGCTAATTGAGCCATCACCACATGCGTTGCTTCCATAAACCGTGAAAACGCCAGAAACAGCGGATGTGCTGTAGTCTACCGTAATGCTGTTGGTGGTGCTGGTACCTGTTGCTCCGCCCGGCAATGTCCAGTTATAAGAGGTTGCATCGGCTATGACGGGCACGGTATAAGTTACGGAATTCTGTCCCTGGCATACGTTGTTCAATCCTGAGATGGCGCCGGCATTTTCCGGCAGAGCATTTACAACTATGGCCAGGCTGCTTATTGAGCCATCACCGCATACGCTGCTTCCATAAACCGTGATATCGCCTGAAACAGCAGATGTACTGTAGTCTACCGTAATGCTGTTGGTGGTGCTGGTACCTGTAGCGCCACCCGGTAATGTCCAGTTATAAGAGGTTGCATTGGTTATGACAGGAACCGTGTAAGTCATAGAATTCTGTCCCTGGCATACGTTGTTCAATCCTGAGATGGCGCCGGCATTTTCCGGCAGAGCATTTACAACGATAGCCAGACTGCTAATTGAGCCATCACCACATGTATTGGTTCCATAAACCGTGAGATCGCCTGAAACAGCGGATGTGCTGTAGTCTACCGTAATGCTGTTGGTGGTGCTTGTACCTGTTGCTCCACCCGGCAATGTCCAGTTATAAGAGGTTGCATTGGCAATGACCGGGACCGTATAAGTCACAGAATTCTGCCCTTTACAAACGTTGTTCAGTCCTGAAATGGCGCCGGCATTTTCCGGCAGGGCATTTACAACTATGGCCAGGTTAGTAATTGAGCCGTTACCGCAATCGTTGCTTCCATAAACCGCGAGATCACCTGAAACAGCGGATGTACTGTAGTCTACCGTAATGCTGTTGGTGGTGCTGGTACCTGTTGCGCCACCCGGCAATGTCCAGTTATAAGAGGTTGCATTGGCTATGACAGGCACAGTATAAGTTACAGAATTCTGCCCCTGACAAACTGTTTCCAAACCACTAATTGTTCCAGCGCTCTCAGGTAAAGGATAAACATAAACGTCAAGTGTTGAGATTTCACCATCACCACAAGAATTACTTCCTTTCACAGACAAATTTCCTGAGGCAGCCGATGTACTGTAATTTACGGTAATGCTATTTGTGGAACTTGTTCCCGTAGCGCCAGCAGGTAATGTCCATACATAGGAAGCAGCATCGGCAATTGCAGGAATTGTATAGGTAACAGAATTTTGCCCCGGGCACACACTGTCTATTCCTGAAATTACCCCAGCACTTGCAGGAAGAGGATTAACGACAACAATGACCGAGGCTGATTTATTACATCCGTTGGTAGCGGTTCCAATCACTGAATAGGTGGTTGTAACCAGCGGACTTACTGTGTCCTTGGGAGTAGTTGTACCATCGCTCCATACATAGGTGCTGGCTCCTGAGGCTGTAAGCGTTTGTGAAGCGCCCTGGCAAATTGTTGCTGAAACGGGCGAAATAACAACATTGGGTAACGCCTTAATGCTTACACTTTTGGATTTCGTTGAAACACAACCGGCAGCAGAAGTTACTGTAACATAATAGGTTGTATAGGCTGTAGGTTTAATGAGTAAGGAATCATTCACGGTGCTGTTATTCCATAAATAGGTGCTTCCGCCGGTGGCTACCAACCATGTACTGTCGCCCGCACAAACCGACGAAACTCCCGTGATGGCAGCCACAGGCAGAGGATTTACTACCACATCTATTGCCGTCACAATACTGGTATCGCACAGGGTTGTTCCCCGAATGGCAGTACAATAATAGGTGCCGCTTTTTGCAGTTGTCGCATTTAAAATCTGCAGCGTATCCCCTGTGTAACTATAATTGTCAGGGCCTGTCCAGAAAAAGTTTATCGTTGATGAATCACTGCTTTGTGCACTCAGATTCAGATTTTGTCCAGCACAAATGGACACATTCCCGGAAATTACCGGCGCTTCATAAAAGCTTGAACAACGTTTAAAGGTATCCGATTGTACACAGCTCCATTGACCGATTGCGTCTTTGAAACGGAAATTAATCGTGTGATATCCTTCCACTAAGGAAGTAACATCAATGCTATCTATAAAAATAATATCCGTTACGGCGCTGGTAAGCCCACTTATTCTGGCGGCAAAGGTTGAATCAATCCAATATTCGTAGGCCACCATAACATTACTGTCGGTTCCTGAGGTTAGTGTTTTCATAAAATAATCTGTCTGTACACAACTCCAATGCCCGGAAGCATCCTTAAAGCGCATGTTCAGGGCATGAATGCCATCACTCAATGAAGCAACATCAAGCGATTGCGTTAACAGGATATCTTCTGAAGGACTGCCTACCGGGTAAGAGATACGGCTGCTAAAATCGCTGTCGTACCAATATTCGTAATCAGTTACCATGTTAGTGCCAGGCCCCAGCGCTGCTGACTTAAAAAAATAATCGGTCTGTACACAGCTCCATTGCCCGGAAGCATCCTTAAAGCGCATGTTCAAGGCATGAATGCCATCACTCAATAAAGCAACATCAAGCGATTGCGTTAGTATAACATCCTCGGAAGGACTGCCTATCGGGGAAGAGATACGGCCGCTAAAATCACTGTCGTACCAATATTCGTAATCAGTCACCGTGTTAGTGCCAGGCCCCAGAGCTGCCGATTTAATAAAATAATCTGTCTGTACACAGCTCCACTTACCGTTGGCATCTTTAAATCGCGTATTCAGCGAATGAAGGCCATCCGTTAACGACGCAGTAGCATATTGGAAAGCAATGGTTGCATCAGCGGCAGGCGAACCGAGCGTTACCACCGAACGGCCTGCAAAGTCACTATCTGTCCAATATTCATATTGCGTGATCTGTTGAGCGCTGACATTCCCTATCAGCAATATCAGGCTCATTAGTATCCATAATTTTTTCATCGTAATTGATATTTTATAAGTTAATATTCACCTATCAATTACTCTGAGCCTTTACTTTATACATGACATCAATTTTACCTTCCGAATTATTACGGGTATCCACGCTTTTGTTATATACATTGGGCGAAGCCGGGATGCTGTTTTCTTTCCAGGGTGTTCCTCCGCCATAAATACCCATATCGGTGCCGTCGGTTCCGGCGCCTATCCCGAGACAACCCGGCAGTAAGTGATAATTATCATTATAACCGAATAAGGCATCTGCTGCATTCACAAAAATCAGGTTCCAATCCTGGAATTGAATGTTAGAACTGCTAATGTCAAGGTCAATGCTTTGCCCTGTTTTGAGCAGACAATTTGTTATTGTATTGTTTGTTCCAGTTGTTGATGCCCCGCCATAAAAAATACTGTTGGTGATAGTAAAGTTATTAGTAGCATCAGCATACACGCCTGCCCCTTGTAATCCAATCCCAGATAAAAACACAGAATTTTTTATATACCCCTGGTTAATTGAATAGAAATGACTATTGGTAATAACGGAATTATTAATAGCAACGGATTCAACAGTACCCGAACTAAATTCAAGACCATCAACTACACATTCATTCATATAAAGGCAAATATTTCCAATTAAAGCTGATCCTCCTGATGAAATAATTGTCTGATCAAACTTGCAACGATTAAAGGTAAGATAAAAATAACCGGTGGTATCGGCCGTGGTGTGTTTAAGCTCAATCTGGTTATCAAAATACAATCCTTCAAAAGAAGAATAATGCGCTCCCCTTGTAAATATAAGCTTGCTCCCCGAAATTACCGGGGCCAAACCGCTTGCAAGTGTTAAGGGGTTAAAGCCATCACCGCGAAAGTGCAGTTGTTTGGAAACAGTAATATTGCTGCTAAGGGTATGGATACCCCCCGGAACATAAATGGTAGCCCCATTGCCTGCGGCGGCAATGGCCGAAGGGAGGTCGGTATACGCCGTTGAAGTGGCACCCAGCGTAACAATGACATTTTTTGTTTGTGCAAAAGCACACGTTGCAAAGGCAACGATAACAAGCATCAGAATTTGTTTTTTCATACTTTTAAATTTTAATTGTTAGTTTTTATTTTAAGTCGTACATTCTCATGTATGCTCAATAAATTTTTTTAAATTTTCATCACCATCGGGTTATTCTTTTACAAATCTGATTACCGAACCTTTTTCCAGTTTTAGCAGGTAAAGGCCCTGCGCGAAAGCAGAGGTTGAAACGCACGCACTTGCCGCCAGATTACCCTGGTAAACAACCTGTCCCATTGAATTAAAAATTTTGCTTTCATTGTCGAGTTCATATTGCGAATAATTTTATAATCAAAATATAATGTTTTTATGATGGTTAATTACATATACAACATTTACAAAAATAGCAAATATTTGATATGGATGGATTTTTTTAGAAATATTTACAATCTTAAATCAGATATCAACAAAATCATTCAAAATAACCATACACATTGGGAAATAGTTTCATCTGACAGGGACCAAAAAAAATCCGAAACCAGCAAACTAATCATTTCCAGGCCAAAAAGCACTTCAAACCTGAACCTGAAAAAGTCCAAAAATTTTTCAAGGACCCGGCTAATTTAATGGCATTGGAATTGAAGATATACGTATCGGCATGACCGTGGAACACCAGCTTTTCGGACAAGGCAAGGTGATGAGCATCGAGGGCAGCGGCCCGAACAAAAAAACCACCGTTTTGTTTGAAGGCATTGGCGAAAAACAATTGTTGCTGCAGTATGCAAAACTCAA
>Ga0208459_1001591_pt1 | contig 21042 bp, 27 predicted proteins | sample AD_UKC087_MetaG_FD_184433 | JGI IMG/M metagenome (GOLD analysis project Ga0208459, IMG submission 184433) | Active sludge microbial communities of municipal wastewater-treating anaerobic digesters from USA - AD_UKC087_MetaG (SPAdes) (version 2) | ecosystem: Engineered > Bioreactor > Anaerobic >... | reverse complement strand
AAGAGAGTGGCCCAACTAAAAGATTGCTTAAAACTCTAGCTCTTGAAAATTTGAAAATAAAAAATTCAAGAAGAATTAAAGTTCAAAATTAGAACTTATGTAATGAACATGAATTTGTTCTTACAAATCCTACCTTTGTAATACTGCTAAATAGATACATGGTTATTACAAATAGGGGAGAGTACAGATCATTTGATAAGGTCAGATGATCTCCTAACTCAGCCCTTAGTTAAAAAACGAGGGTTGAGATTAGGAGTTTGAAAAAATCTTTTTAAAATTCCTAAAAAACGCGAATTTCGTCTAGTGGTGAGGACAGATCGCTTTCAACGATCAAACAAGAGTTCGATTCTCTTAATTCGCATGTCTCGCGGGTGTGTTCTAAAGGTAAGAAAGGTCGCTTCCAACGATCAAATACGAGTTCGATTCTCGTCATCCGCTTGATTACACTGGTAGTTCAATTGGTAGAACAGTGGTCTCCAAAACCAAAGGTTGTAGGTCCAAGTCCTGCCCAGTGTGTGCTTTAAAAAGCAAAGTGTTGGGGAAACCCGCCGTCACAAGTGTCATTTTGACAGCTTTGCTTTTTATTTTGGAAAGAAGAGAGTACTTATTTTTTTCTTATTCTTTCCAATTGTCACAATTAAATACATTTTGTCAGGTAGCTTTGTGTGGATTTAGAGTCCCCATTAGCTGCAGGATGAAGATGTCTTAGCAGAGCACTTTGATAACTGAATAGATTATCATTTAAGATTTTGAATTTTTATCCGTAAGGAAGAGGTCTCTGTATTTTTTAAATGCTTAGATCTCTTCCCCAAGGAGTTCAAAGTGGGGAAGAGGGATTAAATTAAGTTTAGTTTCTCTTCCTCAGATTTGAGGCGGTTTAGACAAACCGTAAAAATGTCAAAATCAAAAAAAACAAAAAAGGGCATCCATGCCCAGAAAAAGGAGAAGAAAATGGAAAAAAATAGAGAATTTAACGAAAAAAAATGGAATATAAAAACCAACGAGTTAATTTCGTTGGTAGAAAAAATCGTTGCTCGAAAGAGCAACGCATGGGTACTTTTGGGGAGAGAGAAACTCCCCGTTTCAAAGATTCTCCCTACCTTGGTAGGGATGCGGTTCGATGCGAACCGCAGATGTTTTACCCATTCTCTGCTTCCGCAATTGCGGAAGCTAGAGAAAAAACTCTTCCCCCTCCCGATGGGGGAAAGCATCGGCGACAGGGTTGACCTTCGGGTCACGCCCGATCGCCGGTTTAAGAAGGGAATTAGGATCGAAGTTAGATCCTAATTCTCTGAATACGGTTAGCCACCAGACTAATCGTTAGAAAGTACCTGTTCTCATACCATCCATTTTTGGGTTGGCGTTCATAGACAGGGAACTCAGTGATCTGGGAGGATATTAAATTATCCGAAAAAGCAATCTTGGAGCCGATGAAAGCAGGTACATCCCGCATCGGCTCCCTCTCAAAGCTTTTTATTTTTCAAATAGAGGGTTTTGAGAGGAGATACCTTGCCTCAGGTGAAAAAAGAACAGACAACGGAAGGCACCGTTATCCATAAAAGGATTTAATGTTCTGTCCTAAAAAAGGTTTTGATGGGTTTAAAGCTCACTCATCATTTAAAAGTTGTGCAAACAGCTGAGCTTAAAAATAAAAAAAGGGATTCTCCCTGAGAGGAGGAACGATGAAGATCGTTCTTTGTGGACCTCCTCATTCGGGGAAGTCCTGCCTGCGAGAAGGGTTGAAGCAGGCAATAAAAAGGATTAAGGATGCGCCGTATCCTTATGTAATCACGGCGTGCCCTGATGGTGAGGGGGCGTGGTTTCAAGAAGCCGCGCAGAATAACCCCGAGCTGGCGAAGGAGTTGAAGGACGCCTATAAGGCGAAATTTACTCCGGAGTTTGCCCGGAGAGTTGCGGAGAGTGTGCAAAACTGCACTCTCCCCTTCACTATTATTGATGTTGGGGGTAGAATCTCCGATGAAAATTGGCAGATTATGGCCCCCGCCACTCACGCTGTAATCCTCGCAGGCAACTGGGGGGATGAAACATGGGACCAGAGAATGGAACCATGGCGTGAGTTTTGTGCAGAGCTCGGACTAAAGGTCGTCGCCGAAGTTTTCTCTGATTACTTCGGTAATAAGGATACCGTCGAAGGCGTTGGCTCAGATGGGATTCTTAGAGGAAGTATTCATCACCTTGAAAGAGGTGAGGGCAACTCCACACGACCTATGGTCGTGGCTCTTGCGCAATATCTGGTTGACTTGGCCACCTCAAGTTAACTTTCCCCAAAAAGAGCCTGAAGGTGAGGGGCTCCGCTGAGATGGTATAGCCATGATCACTCAGTGTATATCTCAAAAAAGGAGGAATAAAATGGCTGATTACTATAACATCTCCCTCTCGGGAGACACGTTGAAGGTCGGGTTCGGCGACCCGGCCCAGAACGACCTAATTTGCCGCGATGCGGCAAAAAAATTGGGTGAAATGGTAAAAAAGGGAACCCTTTCTGGGGGTTTCCTAATTAAAATAAACGGCCCCGCCTCGTTACCTGTAGCGGTGGTGATCGCTCACGCGGTCGCCCACCTCTATGAGGTGATAGCGGTATTTGACCCAAAGCTGGGTAAGTATGTGGTTTCCGTGTCTCACGGTGACCAGTACCGCCCCGGCGACTTGATCGACTAACGAGAGTTAGTTGATCAGGAAACAATTGAATAAGGACTGGAGGAAGTACCTGAAAATGGTCCAGTTGCAAAAAACTTCCAAAAACAAATCCAATTTAAATTGGTTGTCGGTTTAGTATCACTGGTAGGTTCCGACACAAAAGAAAAACTCACACAAGTGAGCCACGCAAGAGCAGACTTGCCTCTGTGTATCCATACGCAAAGTTTATTTAAACAAATGGAAAAAGCAATCTTGGAGCCGATGATCATTAGGTACTAATCCTAACATCGGCTCCCTCTCAAAGCTTTTTATTCTCAATTTGAATAGAAGGTTTTGAGAGGCAAAATTTAGTCTCAAATCAAAAATCATTGGTCAAGGAATATTTCCGAGACCTAATCAGCAAAGGAGGCTGAGATGAGATTGTACAAAATTGAATACCCAGGGGCAACGCCCAAATTGATGAAATTGGACACCGATAAGGGCCCAATTAAATCGGTGGAGTTGGGGGAAAGTGGCCGTGGTCGGGTACATAAAATAATCCCGATCATTGGTGAAGGCCCAGAAGTCCGTGCAAAAAGAACGGACAATGGGATCGTTCTTATTAGGGGTAATTGGGAGGACACTGATCGTGCCCTCGTAATTATCAACACCGTTGGAGATTACGACCGTTTTAGAAATTACGGTCTCTTCTCTGCGGAAGGCGTCGAGGAAGTTGAATCCGGCTTCTTCGCGTTCGGAGAGGCAGGACGACTCCCTGGTGGACCGGAAATGCTCGCGGTAGTAAAGCCGGGGGCAGTTTTCAAGCTCAACTCAAAGTATACCCATACTTGGTATATGTTTACCAAGGAGGGTTGGGTTCTCGAGACTCCCGTAGAAAGGAGAGCTCGGTTAGCACTGCTCGAAGTTGAGCAGGGAGGTGGGGAATGGCTGTAAAGACACCCCACATTGCTCTTACCCTTCGGGGTAACAGTGTGAAAAAAGCCATGAGGGTCGAAAACCGTATTATACCTTTTAAACCCCATTGGGGAATTAACCGACACAACTCGTCTTTATTGGCGAGTACGGAAGAGGACTCCCTACAACACGTCGTTTATGTCGCTAAGACAAAAAACGGCGTTGTGCTGGTCTCCTGCTCAGAGGAACCACAACGAGAGTTGGTGTTGGTTCAAGAGTACGAGACCGGGTCCGGTGCCAAGAAGTGGCCGGGCTTCCGAGTAAATTTTGGAGATGAGGTGTGTCGATTGTCTCGGGCCTCCACTTGTGGTGGCTCGGGTTGTGAAACCTGGACTTTGGTTTCCGCACCGCTAGGTTGGGCGGAAAACATAGCCAGCCAATTCCAGAATGTCAGGGATGTCGAGAGTCAAAGTATCTCATATAATCCCGGTGTCATTCTGGAGAAGTTGCCAGACCCTTTCGAAAAAGAAGGACGTGAGATTGCTGAAGCAGTTACACGTCTTTTAGGTGGCAGTGCTGATAAGGCCTACCAAATTCTCGAAAGGGAGTATAATGCTGGATATGGTCGTGCCAGCCGCCAGGCTGCTCTGATTAGAGCAATCCCAGGCAGCGAAGATGACCCGGTTGCAGTTAAGCTGGTCCATGCTACGACAGCTTCTACATTAAATAATCTTCTCCAACAAGCTCTCGCTTACCTTGAAAAAGGTATTAAGAGCAATGATCCTTTGGTAGAAGATGATGAAGCTGATGGATTAATGGCCGCTGCAATGCGCAAGGCGGGCCTGATCTAATAGTTTTGAAAGCTACTGTATAAGTTATTAGTTAATTAAACTGATAACGGTAGCGGTGATAAATTCGCTAATCACCTAAAAACAAAAAGTGAGAGGTAATCTCAGAGCCGATGATCATTAGGTACTATCCTACATCGGCTCCCTCTCAAAGCTTTTTATTTTTCAAATAGAAGGTTTTGAGAGGCAGAATTAGTCTCAAATCCAAAATCAAAAAGAAAAGAGGAGGAAAAAATGGAAAAAATAAGATCCAATTTTGGTCGAGGGGGATTGTTTATTGTCTTTTTTGTTTTAAATTTGATTATAGTGGGGGGTTTCGCACAGACGAACCCGAAGACCCCAGTCTTTCTCAAGGAAAGCGGGATAAATGTGGGGGGATTATCCTCATACTCATTTTTTTGTGAGTATTTGGAGGTGAAAGACCACCACTATGTATCTCCATACCATGGGAATATAACAACCATGGTAGAGACTCAGGAAGGTTTGTTTACCTTCCATGGGGAGGCAATAATAAAAAGTGGTTTATGGGTTTATTCCGTTTATGATTGTTACAACGGAAAAGGAAAAACCTATAAAACTCTCTTATCAGGTCCTCTGGACTCATGTCCAAAAGCAGAGGATCTAATCCCACCTAGTTATACTGGTTGGGATAAGATAGGCCTAGTTGGGTTGGCTCTTGTGATTACACTAGTAATCACAAGATTTGTATTTTGGATATCATCCTGATCATTTGGCCAGGAAAAATTGAATAAGGACTGGAGGAAGTACCTGAAAATGGTCCAGTTGAAAAAAACTTCCTGTCTCTTAAGTTCTTAATAAAAATTGAGGATTTAAGAGATCTCAAAAATCTCAAAACTTTGAGATCAGAAATACGCCTACGTGGTTTTAATGTGGGCGGGTGGGTAGGACCTGCCCGCAACAGGATTACGTAGGCGTTTTTTATGTTCTCTTCGCCAAATAAGTTTAAAAGAACCAGTCTTACAGTTTCTTTAGATAGTTCGTAGATTTCAAGTCCAAATCCTTATATGTTAAGTCCTGTCGTTCGAATTCTGTGTTAATAACCATATCCCTGACGCTCCCACCTACTAAAAGCGCTGCTCCTCCTATCCCACTTATTTCCCTACATAGGTCGGTTATTTCTTCAGGTACCTACATTTTATATACGTTCTCAAATTTCTCTGAGTAGGTTGAAAGATTTTATTTTATAATCATAATTTAAGTGTGAGTTATGTAATAAACAATAGTGTTGAAAATAAATCATCTGAGGAGTTATCTCCTAAGAATTCCTCAGATGATTCTTCAAAGAGGCATATTGATTTTGTTGAAACACTCTCAGGTGTTAAGGAAGACGCAAATTCTATTAAATCAGAATCAAATATAGGTTTAGAGTATTTAGAAAAAAAAGAACTCAAAAATAGAATTGAGGGTTTGTTAAGTGGTTTAGATGAAGACTATTCCTTAACCATTTATATGGACGAAGAAATAGAAGAAATTGTTAAAGAAAAAATGGAGAAAACAGATCCTGTTTCCAAGATGGAATTAGTTAATACTGTATCTAGTATGATATTCTCTCCTGATTTGGAACGTGTGGAAAAATTTGATGGAGATAATTATCTTTTCCACTATACCTATCCGTTTATCAAAACTTTTGGTCATAATCAATACAGGAAGTTAATCTCGTCAAATACTTTGTTAGTTGGTTTTGACACTGAAGAAAAATTATTTGACTTTGGGTTAAGTGGTAATACAGAGAATACACAACCGACAGCAGGTAGCTCTAATTTTGATATATACAACAATGTCCCCAGTGCTTTATTATCGAGTGCTGAGAAGTATGTTGATTCTGGGGTTCCTGTAGATGACGCTTGGAGAGAAGTAATTATCCAATATTTCTCTACAGAATATACTGATAGACATTCTTTATTAGAAGGTTTGGTGCGGAAATATAGGGAAATTATTACCGATGAGTATGGGTTCCGTGAAAGAGCTAATGATTTAAGTATGATATATAAAATGATGGAAGATTATGGGATGGATTTTTTGAGCGATGAGTTTCCTGTTGTTTATTTGTCTAATACTCAAAGAAGGGTATTTAGTGAGATAAAGGGTAAAACTGTTGAGGAGGTAAGAGATATGGTTGTTAAGAACACCCGGTCTGCTGAGCTTTTAAGAACAACTTATCACAAAGGTGCGAAAATCCTATTATCAAGAGTGGGGTTATCAAACACTCAATTTGTCACAGCAATGGAGAGATGTGATGGTTGGAGTTACGATGTTGCACCAAATATTGTGATTTCGGAAGATATGTCAGAAAAAGCATATGTATTTTATATTGGGAAGGGAGGTTTTGAATACGTTGATGATGATTCTATAGAACCTGCTGAATTGGAAGATTATAAAAGTTATATTAAATTAGGAAATTCCTTGGATCAGGATAGGGATCTGGTAACGGGGTGGGTATCTGAATTTAGAAAAAAATATCCCAGGTTTCCCTTTGAAATTGATATAACTGAATTTGGGTCTTTCCATGAAGTTTGGAGAAATACAAGAGTCTTGATTCCTTTTAGTGTTGGTACGCTTGGTGTTCTCTCAGGTACTTCTAAAATCAGTTCAAGAGATTTGGTTGAGGAGTGGGGGAGGTTTTTGGGATCGAAAATAAAAAACATGGAGTGATCGTAAAGTCCTTTTTGGTAAAATTACTTTAGTGAGTTTATACAATCTTAAAGTAAATAAGAACCTAACGCTTATTACGGTATCTATCTTAATATCCTTGAGTTTGATAACTGGAGCTTCTTTTATAAAAAATAATAAGAAAATAGATGAAAAATATAATGAAGATAGTAGTTTTGAAATTAGGAACGAGACATCGCAGACAGAAAGATTAAATTTCATTAGCGATGGTGTTAATTTAGATACCATTTTTAGTTATAAAGAGCCTTTAATAGAAAACAACTCAATTAATGAATCTGGTAAATGCAGACTTTTGGCTACTGGAGATATTGTTATTGGAAGAAGTGTGAATTACATGACTGTCACTTCAAATAATTTTAAGTTACCTTTTGAAAAAACTGCCGAATTCCTAAAATCATTTGATATTACTTTTGTAAACTTTGAATCCCCTCTCGTTGAAAAATGCCCCATTACAATAGAAGGAATGATTTTTTGTGGAGATAAAAGAAACATAGAAGGGTTAGTTTATTCAGGTATTGATATAGTCAATTTAGCAAATAACCACATGGGAAATTTTGGAAAAGAGGGTATAGATACTACTGTCAAACTACTAGAGGAAAAAGAGATAGCTTATACAGGTCTTGGAGAACCATCTATTCTTGAGGTAAATGGTAAAAAGTTCGGGTTTCTTGGTTACAACGAAGTTGCAGATGCAGGTCCTTACGTTTCTGGTACAGACCCAAGTGTAATAGAAAGGGAAATAAAACAGCTTCGTGATAAAGTTGACTTCCTTGTTGTGGCATTTCATTGGGGAGTTGAGTACACATCTAATCCTTCAGATAATCAAGTTAAATTGGCACATTTGGTAATAGATTCTGGTGCCGATCTTATAATTGGCAACCATCCTCATTGGGTTCAGGGGGTTGAAATATATAAGGATAGATTTATTTCTTATGCTCATGGGAATTTCATTTTTGATCAGATGTGGTCAGAAGAGACTAGGGAAGGGGTAATAGGAGAGTACATTTTTGATGATAAAGGTTTAATTGGTATTAATTACTACCCAATAATTATTGAGAATTATAATCAACCTAGATTTGCAGTAAAAAAGGAAGCTGAGAAGATCCTTACAAGGATGAGGGATTCTAGTTTAAATCTAATTGAACATATAAATTGTAATCAAGAATATTAGGATTGAACAAGAGAAAATAGGGGAGTGTAGTTGCTTAATACATTTTTAAGTAAATCTCCTCAGTTTGATATGTTATTAAATGTATATTTGAATATACATTTAAAAGTATATATAATAGTTATATGAATTACTTATCCACCACGGATTTACGCACAAAATCAGCAAAATTAAGGGATTCCTTAAAAAAGGGGGAGAGGACATTTTTATTACATCGCTCAAAAGTTATTGGTGTTGTAGAACCCTATGAGAGAAAGGAATTTGTTTCCACAGAAAAAAATTTGAAAAAATTTATAGAGTCATTTCATACTGGCAAAAATTATTCATACAAGAAAAGAAACGAGATGTTTCAAAAACATTTAGAGGGAAAATATGGCAAAAATATTCCTTGATACTAACACTTTTATTGATATTGTAGAAAAGAGAGATGCAAAATTATTAAGCCAAATTTCTTCAAATCCTCTGTTTTTATCAGCATATTCTATTCCTGTTTGGTTTTATGTTTATAAACACAGTGTCCCAAATCCAAAATTTGAAGAATTGTTTAACGCATTTAATATAATTGATACAACAAGAGATATAATTTCAAGGTCTTTAATAGGTCCTACAGACGACCTTGAAGATAATATCCAACTTCACTCTGCATCAGATTTGGGCTGCGATTTCTTTTTAACTAAAGACAAAGTTTTGCTAAAACTTGGTTATTTTGGAAAAGTGCGGATTTGTGATTCTTTGTAGTTTATAATGTTCCCATGTCATCGCTATCAATAGGAATCGTTGGCCTTCCCAACGTTGGGAAATCTACCCTTTTTAATGCATTATTAAAACGACAGGCTGCTTTAGCGGCAAATTATCCCTTTGCGACAATTGAGCCAAATATAGGAATGGTGGATGTTCCTGATCACAGATTAGAAGAATTATGCAAAATGGTAGTGAATGACTACGGAAGAGGATCAGAAGGTAGAGAAATACCTGAAAAAGTAACCTCAGCTGTAGTGAAATTTTATGACATTGCGGGTTTAGTTAAAGGTGCCTCTAAAGGCGAGGGTTTAGGAAACGCCTTTTTGGGACATATACGAGAAGTAAACGCTATTGCCCATGTAGTTAGGTTTTTTAGTGATGATAACGTCATTAGGTCTGGTTCTGTAGATCCTGAATCTGACAAAGATACAGTAAATACCGAGCTAATTCTTGCTGATATACAGTCTTTAGAAAACATAATAGGGAAGTTAGAAAGAGAAACAAGGGGAAATTCAGGAAAAGAAACAAAAATAAAATATGAAGCAGCAAAGAAAATTTTGGACGGATTGAATAAAGGAGTATTAGCCAACCAGATTGATTTAACAAAAGAGGAGTTAGAATCTTCAAAAGATTTACATTTACTGACTCAAAAACCGCAAATTTATGTTTTAAACGTTGACGAAGATTTTTTGAGTAATAAAAGTGAACAAAATATTCCAAAAGGTTTAGAAAACGGGGTTATAATTTGTGCAAAATTAGAGTCAGAATTAGCTGATTTTGATAAAAATGAGCGTGAAAATTATTTAAAAGAGCTTGGAATAGAATACTCTGGTTTAGATAAACTTATTAAAAAAGGATACGAAATTTTAGGTTTGGAAACTTTTTTAACGGCAGGTCCTAAAGAGGTAAGAGCGTGGACAATAAAAAAAGGATCTAAAGCACCTCAGGCCGCAGGTGAGATCCATACAGATTTTGAAAGGGGCTTTATATCCGCAGAGGTAATAAATTTTGAAAGTCTATTTAAGATAGGTAGTTTGAAAAAAGCAAAGGATCTTGGAATGATAAGATTAGAGGGCAAAAACTATATTGTGCAAGATGGAGATGTAATTTTATTTAGGTTTAGTGTGTAGAACTACTTTAATTAATGCTTAATCTTGAAGCTATCGTCATGATTTTTTCGCCCCATTTTACTCTTTTTTCAGGATCATTCTTAATCTCATCCATTTCATCATAGTGAGATTCTAAGACACTTAATAAATCCTTTTCTTCGTCCTCAATTAGTAGAAACTCTTTTTTTGCCTTGTCTAAAAATTCTTTGGAAACTTGGGTATCAAATTCATTTTTAGTATCTAACGCAGTTTTTGCCACCCTTAAAAGATCCATTTTTATATTCATTTTATTTCTATTCATTATCAAAAATCTTTCTAATAACTTTCTCTACCTTTTCTCTTATTTCTGGGATAGCTATTTCATAAGTAAAATGGTTAACCTTGGGCTTAAAATTCGTTAAGGCCATAAAATCAACCTCTTTATTATTAAATCTAAACCCACCTCCCCACAAATCCTCTTGTGAACTCCCAGTTGAGATAAGTGATTGTTCACAGTCTACATGATACTCGCCCCCAGCTGATAAAATTTCTTTTTTCACATCAACAACAACCTTAGTATAGCCATTGTACATTTTGGTAACTTCCCCAACCTCTTCTTTATTGGCTTTTTTTTCAAATATGATTATCACCTGCTCTTTCATTATACCACTTGCCTTTTTCATCATTTTTGATAACATTTTCCAGTCTTTACCGATTCTATTGTAGGTAGAATTAAGGGTATGGACATGAGAAATTTTAAATATATAATTTGACGTAGTTTAAAGCTTTAAATATGAAATACGAAATAATGACAATTTATAGAAATGATCTTGGGGAAGATGGTGCTAAAAAATTATCAAACAGCGTATCCGAGATTTTAAGTTCTGTGGGAGCCAAAGAAGTTCAGAATAACTTTTGGGGAAGACGAAAATTTGCATATGAAATAGATAAGAACATAGAAGGGTTTTATGACGTCTTTACTTTTGAATGTGATTCTTCGGCCGTGAAAAAATTGAGAGAAAAATTTAATTTACTTAGTGGTTTAGTGAGGTATCTAATTACTGCTCAGAAGTGAGCAAGCACAGGAGGAAGGAAACACTATGGCATCAAGAAATCTAAACAAAGTAATGCTTATAGGTAACCTAACAAGAGATCCCGAGATGAGATATACTCCTCAAGGGAATGCAGTAGCAAGTTTTGTAATAGCCACCAACAGAGAGTGGGTTACACAAGGTGAAAAGAAGCAATCAGTAGATTTTCATAATGTTGTTGCTTGGAACAAATTAGCTGAAATATGCGGACAGCTTCTCAAAAAAGGTATTAAAGTCTTTGTCGAGGGAAGACTTCAAACCAGAGATTGGGTTGGAGACGACGGCAAAAAGAGATATAAGACAGAAATTATAATTGACGACATGATCATTTTAACTCCTAAAAAAGGCGGAGAAGAAGGTGATGAGATGGAGGATATTGAATACCACGATGAAGGAAGTGAAGCAGATTCTGGTGAGGACATAAATTTAGATGATTTAGGAGATCTTGATTTAGGAGACTTAGATACAGGAGAAAGCAACTAAATTATAGTGAAAATTAGGCCCCGCAGATTGCGGGGCCACTTGATTAAACATGGCATACAAAAAGGATAAAAAACCAAGAAGAGAAAAAAGAACTCCGGTAGCGAAAAACTGTTATTTTACAGAAACTGGGACAACACCTGATTACAAAGAGGTGTTAGTTTTAAGAAGATTTATAAATGAGAGAGGTAAGATAATTCCTCAGAAATATAGCGGACTAACAGCAAAGAACCAAAGACTTTTAGCTGTTGAGGTAAAAAAAGCCAGATATATGGGACTTTTACCTTATACTGATAGACACGCTCTCTAGCGATTGATATTATATACTCATGTCCTTAATAACTGCTCATTTCGATGTTTCAGGTGTAAGTTTCTTAATAAAAAAAGATAAGAAAAGTACAGAAATCTTAAATTTCCCGTACGTTTATTCAAAAGGACTATTTTCTAATCAGTGTGATGAAAAGGACTTTTATTCTAAATTATTGGAAAAAGTAATGATTGATAGGGGTATAAAAGCTAGCACTTGTAACATTATAACTTGTGGTTTTATAGATTCCCCAAACTTAAACATAAAAACCAAACTTTCGATTGGGGTGGTAGATTTAATTGAAAAAGCAGATGAAATAATACCAGTTTTTGTTAATAATAGTGCTCTTATAACAAAGGGGTTTATAAGTTCAAAATCCGATATTAGAGAATCCATTGGAACAGAAAAGAATGAGAGTGATTTTGGTGAATTTAATGATGTTGCTAACGCAACCATTTTTCCACAATTAGTTCCAGCAGATGTCTCCTCCCAAATATCTGTTGATACAGAAGTTTACGGAAGAGTGCCTAAAAATTTAAAATTTGAATCTGGTAGAAAAATTATTTTTACAGGTGGTAGGTTTTCACAAAATGTTTTGGACAAGGAGCTTAATTACATTTTGGCCTTAGATATTCTTAGAGGTCTTGGGGTTTTTAATGTTTATCTTGATACTTCTAACTTTTTTTCACTTCATAGAGCAACTCAGCTGTATGATAAGGAAATGGTTGGGGATTTGTTTGAATACATAGAAGATTCTGGATTGTTTATAAGGACTGGCGGTGCGTGTGAATGTTTATTAAGTACCGGCGTTGGTGATGATAAATTTATTGAGATTGAAGAAAACAAAGTTTTTGTACTTCCTTTGAAAGTGGAGAATCCTGCCAAAATGTCTGTGAAAAGTAGGGATCTTGGAACTATAGATTTAAGGGCCACTGGAGGAAGGATTGGTTTAGTGTTTGATACAAGGTTAAATGATAGTGGTAGTATTTATTCCGATGTAAAGTTGTTTAACGATTGTGTGAAACAATTTGAAGCTGTTTTAAAAGGAAATTAATGTTAGTACCTGTTGTTAGAAAAATAACTGAAAATAGAAAATGCTTTATAGAGAGGGTTTTTCCTGTAAATGGTATTTGGGGTGTGAAAGAAGGGGATTTTGTTGAGCCATTTAATGGTTTAGGGGAGTGTAGGTTTTCACAAAATAAATTTAATCTTCCAGAGGGGTTTAAGCCCGATGACTTGAAAACGCCAAGTAAATTTTATTATGTTGACACCCTTCTTGGAAAGGTAAAAAATGAGAAAATATTTGCTCCTTATGACGGTACTTTAAAAAGCGCAGAGGGAGGAGGATTTGTATTTGAAGAGAATGAAAGGAAATATGTGCTTCTTTCTGGTGTATGGGGAAATGTTAAATCCTTTTATGAAAATATATCAGCTTTAATAGAAACTCAAACAAAAGATATTTTATTAGCATCTAGCACAAAGTTTCACACATCTGGTGAGTTAGTGGTTTTTCCTAATCCTTCTGACGTGCTAAAAACTTCTTATTTGGAGAATTTTGTTAAGGGTATTAAAGGAAAAATTATATACATCGGAGATTATGTAAGTGTAGATGTAGTAAAAAGGGCATATGAGTTGGAAGCATCAGCTTTGTTAGCCGGAAGTGCACATAATGAAGTTTTTGATTTTGCAAAAGAATATAGCTTTCCCATAGGTATATTTTGTGGCTTTGGGAGGTTAAAGACGTCTGAAGAAATATATAAATTTTTGAGTTCTGTTTCTTACAGATATGTATTTTTTGAAGGCGAGAGTAGTTTGCTGAGGGTTCCTGTTAGAGTAGAGGATTTAAGGCCTGAAAACGAGGTTGCTGAACGTGCTGTTTTTAAGGATGTTGAACAAGGCATGGTTGTACAAGTATTGCAGGATCCGCATTTTGGACAAACAGGTATAGTTGACACAGTTGGTGAATCTAGTATATTTGTTAAGTTCGGTGTTGATAATGTAATCGCAGAAGTAAGGTATCCTAATTTCTTTATAGTAGAGTAGTTCAATGAAATTTAAAAAGTTTCAAAACATTTTAATAATTTTTTTAATAGCTGTAGGGTTTTTTTATGGCGGTTATTATTTTGGGAAAAGGGGCTTTGTTTTTGAGGTTAGGAAAAACCCACCAGAGATAAAAGTTACTAATAAACTACCACCAAATGGAGAGCTTGATTTTTCTCTTTTCTGGGAAGTTTGGGATATGTTAAACACAACATATCTTGAAAGACCTATTGATCAGAAAGAAATGATGTACGGAGCTATTTCTGGAATGGTCAGCTCTTTGGGTGATCCATATACAACATTTTTACCACCAGAGGTTAATAAGGGCTTTATGGAATCAATGGGTGGAAAATATGAAGGTATTGGAGCTGAGCTTAGCTTAAAAGACGGAGCTTTAATTATAGTGGCGCCGTTAGATGGCTCTCCTGCTAAAAGAGCAGGTTTAAAAGCTGGGGATAAAATTTTACAAATTGATGACAAAAGCACCGCTGGAATGGCTGTTAGTGAAGCGGTTTCTTTAATACGTGGTTCTTCTGGAACACAGGTTAAATTGGTCATCCAGACAGGCACCAGTGATCCAAGAGATGTTAATTTAACAAGAAGTGTTATAACAGTTGCAAGTGTGACTTGGGAAGATAAAGGAGATGGTACCGCTTATGTAAGAATAAGTAGATTTGGTACAGAAACAAACAGAGAATGGGATAAGGTTGCTTCTGAAATAAATGTGAAAATGAATGAGTTAGATGCTGTAGTGATAGATGTAAGAGGAAATCCAGGAGGTTATCTTGATTCTGCAGTTCATATATCAGAAGATTTCTTTAGAGGAAAACCTGTTTTAATTGAAGAGCTATCTACAGGAGATAAAATCCCATTTAAAACATCTAAAGTTGGGATATTTAAAGATATTCCTGGAGTATTTGTTCTTATAGATCAGGGGAGTGCGTCAGCTTCTGAGATATTGGCGGCGGCTTTAAGAGATAATATTGGCGCTAAGATAATTGGAATGAAGTCTTTTGGCAAAGGAACTATACAAGATGCTAAAGACTTTAAAGATGGCTCTGGCTTGCATGTCACAATAGCAAAATGGCTCACACCAAAAGAAGAATGGGTTCATGAAAACGGACTAGAACCAGATGTGACTGTGGAAGTTACGGAGGAAGATTTGGATAATAATGTAGATGCTCAGCTAAATAAAGCTTTAGAGATGGCAAAAGAAATTTAATTTTCTTCTTGTCCTTTTAAAGTCATCAATTTGTTTGTATCTTTTAATATATTTTCTATCTCACCGTTCATGACTCTATCTAAGCTGTGCCAAGTTTTATCAATTCTGTGATCTGTTATTCTATCTTGAGGGAAGTTATAAGTTCTTATTTTTTCACTTCTGTCAGCGGAACTTACTTGTGAGGATCTTAGGTCAGTAATATTTTTAACATTTTGCTCTTGCATCTGGGTGTAAAGTTTAGAGTGGAGAAGGGATAATGCTTTTTCCCTATTTTTACCTTGAAAACGCTCTTCTTGGCACTCAACTACAGTGTCTGTAGGTATGTGGGTTAATCTAACTGCTGTAGATACTTTGTTTACATTTTGTCCGCCTTTACCACCAGATCTAAAAAAATCCCACTTAAGGTCGTCTGGTTTTATTTCAATTTCTATTTTTTTAATTTTTGGTAAAACTGCAACAGTGGCTGTTGATGTGTGTATTCTGCCTGCGGCTTCTGTAACGGGAACTCTTTGTACTCTATGAACTCCTGATTCATTTTTTAATATGTTGTACACGTTTGCTCCTTTTATTTCTGCTATTAAAGTTTTAATGCCCCCAGCTTCATTTTCATTTAAGTAATCTTCTTTTATTTTCCAGCCAGCTGTTTCACCATATCTTGAATACATTCTGTAAAGATCTCTTGCAAAAAGACCTGCTTCATCACCACCTGCGCCCGATCTTATTTCTAAAGTAGCGGTGTCATAGTCTATATTAACGGAACCGTTGTTGTCACTTAAGCTTTCTTTGCGTGTCCCATGTGAATAAGATGAATCCTCAAGAGCTTTTTTTTGTGCAGTTAAAGAGTCTATCTCTTCTTGGATCATTTTTTTCATTTCTACGTTTTCCTCATTTTCCAAGGCCTTTTTGTTTAAAAGGATTTCATCCTCTATTCTTTTAATTTCTGCTTCTAAATAGTTTTGTTCCATGTCTTAATTTTTATACAAAAACAACACAAAGTATATAAATTTAGGATAATTGAAAAAAGTTATCTATTTCTCTGACTCTTCTGTTTCTGCTGTTTTATCTTCTTCTTTAGCTTTTTGCAACATTTCTTTTAATGATACTTCCTTGCGAGATTCAGCAGATTTCTTTTTAGCTCTTTTTGCGGACTTTAGTGTATCTGCCTCTTTCTTTCTTTCTTCAGCTACTTTTAATCTCTTGGAGAATTTTTCTATTCTTCCTTCTGTATCAACGAATTTAGCTTGCCCAGTATAAAAAGGATGACATGCACTACAAACCTCTACTGTTATAGAGGGTAGGGTAGACATTGTAGTAAAAGTATTACCACAAGCACATGTCACCACACATTCTTTGTTTAATTTTGGATGAATATCCTTTTTCATAACGTTAAGGAGTATAGCAATATTTCATGTTTTCAACAAGTATATTACGGTTTTTTAACTTCTGCTATATAAACGCCTATAAAAATAAGCACCACTCCTACTAAAGTATAGATATTTATGGTTTCCCCGAGCAATATATATGCTACAGGTATAGAAAAAATAGGGCTGAGATAATGGAAAAATGCAGTATCTGTAACTCTCACATCTTCTAGGGATTTTTGATAAACAACGTACGCTACAATAGAAGAAAGAAGAGCCAAGTACATTAAACCAAGTACACTGTTTACATTCATTGATGTTAAGTCAAAGTTATAATCAGGTTTTTTCATCATTTCTAAAAAAGCTAGGGGTGCCAAAGTAGCCACCCCAACAAAGAAAGATAATGCTGTCATTAGGGCAGGAGGATATTTTTTTGTTAAAGGTCTCACCCGTATTAATTCCATATATTTATCTATAGCTTTTGATTTAATCCCCGCACAAGATTTTGACCAAACAATTGCAAAAACCCATACTACGTTGTATGCAAATAAGATTAAATTTCCAATGAGTCTGTTTTTTGTTCCTGCGCCTACTCCCTCTAAAAGGATGGGCTCTAACATAACAACTAATGTACCCAAAGAGGCGATTATTAGTCCTATTTTTATATTTTTATGTGGTTTTTCGCTGTAGAAGTAAGCTCCAGCTGTTACTGCTAAGATGGATCCAAGAATCCCTATAATAGCGTTGTCTATAGCTGTAGTTCTTTCTAGTCCTAAAAATATTAAAGATATTGATGTTTGGTTTAAAACTCCAAATAGAAATATTCCGAGAAAATCTTTTTTATTAACCCCTATTTTTTGTATTTCGTAAATAGCGTAGGGGAGCATAACTACACTTGCAATAAGAAATCTTAAAAATAAAAATGTCAGTGGTGGTATGTATCTAAGTGTGTACTTTATTACGGGGCCTGCAGCAGCCCACAAAATTGTGGCAATAAGAAGAAATGTATACCCTCTTAGAAGATTTTTGGGCAGTTTGTTTAGATTCATACGTGTTCTTTATTTTATACATAAAAAGCAAATTGATAAAGAGTAGCAGCACTTTAAACTGCATGAGGATAGATTTTTAATCTAAATTTAATCTAGATTTAATCTACGTTAGTTCTCTCACATATTTTGTCATATAATGTCATTTGATATAATTTATCTAAAATTTAGAGAATAGGAGAGATGTGAAAAGTATGGGTAAGGATTTTCATGGATGTGAGATTTGTCCCACTTCAGTAAATGAAAAAAATATTGATGATTTAAAACGCCCATCTTGGGATGAGTTTTATTTCACCATAGCCCTTATATATTCTACAAGAGGAACATGTGACAGGTTAAGAACCGCCACGGTTATTGTAAAAGACAATAAACTAGTTGGTGCTGGTTACAACGGCTCTCCAAGTGGAGCGGGGCATTGTGATGATGTTGGTCATTTATTGATAAACGGTCATTGTGAAAGAACACTTCATGGTGAGCAAAACGCGATTATCCATACTCATAGGGATGATCTTAGAGGATCGGTAGCGTATATCTTAGGGACACCGTGCTTAAGGTGTTTTAAAGAGCTTGTTGCCTCAGGTGTTGCAAAGGTAAATTGTTTGGGCACTTATTCTAATTCTTTAGGAAAGGAAGAACTCTTTAGTTTATCTAGAGAGGTTAATGTTCCAATCGAGTTTTTTGATTATGATCCTGAAGAGTTGATACAGAATTCAATATTACTGTTGAAAAGAAAGGGTGGGAGATTGTACAAAGGTTAAAAAGGACCCCGCTATTACATTGCTGTTTTAGCGGGGTTAAGTTTTGTTATTTGGAATATTTCTCCAATATATTTTGTTGGAACTATGTTAGAAATGATAATGAATTTTTCCTTTTTGTATTTCCCATTAGGTTGAGGTATTACATCATAATCAGATATCAAAATTATTTTCTTAATTCCCTTTTTAGGACCTGTTAGGTACATAATTTCGATTCTAATTTCACCGTCAATTTTATCTGTGTGCAGGTTCTTGGTTATAACACCCAACTTTTCAGGGTGTTCCTCTAATGTTTCATATAAGAAAATAACGGATCCTTTTTTCAATCTTTCTTTGTCTGTTACACGGAAAAACCACCTGATCAGGTAGGGTGTTTTCATTTTATTCTCCCTTTCTATACCCTTGTCAAGGATTCTACTTTCAAAGATTGTTGATGTCAATTTGTAAAGTGTTATATAGAGTAAAAATAGTATGCAAACTTTCCTATTTCTATTATCATAAGTACCAATGTCGTTTAAAAATGATAAACCACATGTGAATTTTGAGATTAATAAGGAACTGGACTATTGGGCAGTAGGGGAGTTTCTAACTTTTGATCCTAACGACCTTATTAGCAAAAATATTTTAGACACACACCCAAATTTAAAAGATGCCTTAAATTTAGATAGTGCTGAGAAAACGTCTTTTTATAAAAATTATGTGGATAGGATGTATGCAGAAAAAGGAGAAGCACTTATTGATACCAAAAAGGACTTACAGAAATCTTGGGGCCTAGTAGAGCAAGAGTTTTTAGATGAAACTGCAAAAATATTTAATAATCATCCATGGCCAAAAGGATCTTATACTGGGTTTTTATCTATTTTCAACTGCAACCCAAGGTTTTTAGAAGAAAAAACTTTTCAAATTTATTACAAACATCCTGAGGGGCTTGTTTACGTATGTGCTCACGAAATGCTTCATTTTATGTTTTATGATTATTTAGAGAAAAATCCAGATTTGGTAAAGAATATTAGTGAATCTTCTATTTGGGATCTTTCGGAGATATTTAATATTATTCTTCTCGAAAGACCTGAGTTTGTTGGAATAACAGGTAATGATAATCCCAGACCCTACACCGAGCATGAGAAATTACTGTCAGATTTTCGTAAGGTGGTGGGAAATTTTGATGATACCTGTGATTTAGTAGAAGAACTTGTCAGATTGTTGGTGTAGTTTTATCTATCCAAACGAATTCCAACGAACCGAGCTAGTATTTGGAGTTGCTTAGAGGTTACTAATAGAACTGTACAGGCAATAAGGTATTTTATTAAAAAAGAAACCGCTTTCGGGATGTGTTTATCACGCTTCCTTATGGCGGTTTTTTTCGTTACGGCTTCTTTTCTAGTATCTTTATGATCTCAAGAGTATTCCCAGAGATACCGGAAACATTTCCCCGGATATCGGAAACATCCCCCTCGATATTAGAAACATCTCCCAAGATACCGGAAACATTTCCCCAGATATTAGAAACATCCCCCTCGATATTAGAGACATCTCCCTCGATACCGGAAGCATTTCCCCGGATATTAGAAACATATCCCCAGATACCGGAAACATTGTCCCAGATATCGGAAACATCCCCCTCGATATAAGAAACATTTCCCCGGATATCGGAAACATCCCCCTCAATACCGGACACATACCCCCAGATATTAGAAATATATCCCCAGATACCGGAAACATTTCCCCAGATATTAGAAACATCTCCCTCGATATCGGAGACCTTTCCCCAGATATTAGAAACATCTCCCTCGATACCGGAAACATTTCCCCGGATACCGGAAACATCTCCCTCGATACCGGAAACATTTCCCTCTATATTAGAAACATTTCCCCGGATATTAGAAACATTTCTCCGGATACCGGAAACATCTCCCCAGATATCGGAAACATCTCCCTCGATATCGGAAACATCTCCCTCGATGTCGGAAACATTTCCTCCGATGTAGGAAACAACCCCATAGATACCGGAGACATTTCCCCGGATATTAGAAACATTTCCCCGGATACCGGAAACATTTCCCCAGATATTAGAAACATCCCCCTCGATATTAGAAACATCTCCCAAGATACCGGAAGCGTCTCCATATAGATATAGCTCTGTAAAACTTCCAAAAATGTTATTTGTATTTATGAGACTATCTGTTTTCAAAGATAGGTTGTTCAAAATACGTTCTCTATTAATCTCATTCATTTCTCTCTCTCTCCTTTTTCTATTTGCTATGTTTTTAGCTTATTGTTGGGGATTTTACTTTTAAAAGATAGTTAAGTCAATGCTAAAGGATAGTGGGTGGTCCCGCATTTTGCGGGACAGAAAGAGTTTACCACCCACTTCATTTTATTCAGTGGGGTAGCAAACTCTTTCTGGGGTGGTTGACGGGTCTCGGTCACCAGTTCTATTCGTTTCAAGGCACATTGCAGAGCAATGCAAGAGGAAGCGCAGCGAGTGGAACGAGCGAGCAAGCGACTGTATCGCGAAGCGATTTAAGAGGAAGCGCAGCGAGTGGAACGAGCGAGCAAGCGACTGTATCGCGAAGCGATTTAAGAGGAAGCGCAGCGAGTGGAACGAGCGAGCAAGCGACTGTATCGCGAAGCGATTTAAGAGGAAGCGCA
>Ga0208459_1001590_pt1 | contig 21048 bp, 19 predicted proteins | sample AD_UKC087_MetaG_FD_184433 | JGI IMG/M metagenome (GOLD analysis project Ga0208459, IMG submission 184433) | Active sludge microbial communities of municipal wastewater-treating anaerobic digesters from USA - AD_UKC087_MetaG (SPAdes) (version 2) | ecosystem: Engineered > Bioreactor > Anaerobic >... | reverse complement strand
ACACATCCCAACGCCTGCAAAAATTCGTGGACATGAACACCCGCGCGTTGGCCCGCGGGGCCGAATACCGGGCTAAATAGCCTGCCTGAATTTACATACTGCCCGGTTGCCGCCGGGCAGTTTTTTTGGGCTCAGGCAGGCGTTGGTTAACGCTTGTATAATTAAGGTCTCTTATGGAAAACGTGTTTTTTCCCTCCAGACGACTTGGATTGTGGGTGAGCGCGATTCTGCTCCTCTCGGCAGCTGCCCTGCTCTTGCTGCTTGTTTTGAACCCGGCAATTGTCGGGCTTGCCCTGATGCTCCCGTGGAAGCTTTTGATTGGAGGCTTGCTGACAATACTAATCGTCAGGGTGGCCTCACGCGCGTACAGGCTGCTTACAACGCGTTACATCCTGGGGCGCGGTGGGTTAGCGCTGCGTTGGGGGCTGCGGCGGGAGGTTATCCCAATGCCAGCTATCCAATGGATCCGCCCGGTTTCAGATTTCCAATCGAAGCTGCCGCTGCCAATGGGCAGGCTGCCGGGCATGGTTTTTGGCAGCCGCAAAGTACCCGGGTTGGGTTTGGTGGAATATGCCGCGACAGACGCGCGTTCTTTGCTGCTGGCTGCCGCTTCCGGAAAGTATTATGCCATTTCTCCCGCGGAATCTGAAGCCTTTCTGGGCTTATACGAGCGCTTGAGTGAACTGGGCAGCCTCAGCCCTTACGAAGCGCGCTCCGAAAGTATGCGCACCTTGTGGAAAAAAATCTGGCAGGAAAAACCAACCCGAAATCTGCTGGCGGGAGGTTTGACGGCGGCTGTGTTGGTAATAACGCTGGCGTTCTTGCTGGCGTCCAGCCGCTCTGAAATCACCTGGATTACGCTTGATCGCGTGCCCTCCAATCAACTCTTTCTTTTCGCGTTTTTCAGCCTGTTCATTTGGTTGTTGAATGCAGGGGTGGGTCTGTACTTTCACCTGCGCGGCGGGGTGGAAAAAGCCATGATTTATCTGTTTTGGGCTGGTTCCATCCTGGTTTCTTTGCTTTTAGCTGCCGCTATGCTTATTCTGGCATTATAAATGCATGCAATCATAGGTGCAGACCTAAGGACAATGACCGAAGGGAACGCGATGAAAGCTGGCAGACCCGGCAAGGACGGGAATCCATGCTATAATTTTGAAACACACGGAGTGAAGCCACCCCGTATTTTGGCATTGATGCTATGAGAGCGCCGCGCACTTTAATATCCAAATATTCCGGTTACGCGAAGTGCCTGCTGATAGTGTTGGCAGCCGCTGCCCTCCTGACAGGCTGCGCGCGCGCGGCGGAAACGCCAACCCCGCTTGCCTTTCCTGTGCAGATGGACGCAACGACTTCACCGTCCCAGACCCCTACCCCCGAGGTATGGAATACTTTCGCGCCTCCCAGCATTGACCCTGTAACGCCTGTCCCACCCGCGGCTGCGCGCTTAGCGCTGCCAGAGGACGTTGAAATTTGGCTGTTCTCAGGTTCAGACCAGGAAGCCCCATACCGGGGGCGCACGGAAGCGTTTCATCTGGCCTTTGTCAATAAGAGGCTCTCCAAGGCCAGCGTGATTTCCATCCCGGGGAACCTGTTCCTTTACATACCGGGGTACACGATGCAGCGCCTGAATACCGCATACGCGCTGGGCGGAATGAACCTGGTGCGGGAGACGCTCGCGTATAACTTTGGAATAAAACCAGACCGCTTCGTGGTCGCCCATCCGCAGGAATTTGGCTGGCTGGTGGATGACCTGGGCGGCGTGGATGTCAGCGTCTTGCTGCCCATACGCGATGCCTGCGGCGGCTTGCCGGCCGGCTTGCACAGCATGAATGGTCAGAAGGCTTTGTGCTATGTGTCGTACCTTTCGGGGGATGACACGATTGACCGAACGAGAAGACAGCAGCAGATGCTGCAATTGCTCTTTACTAAATTAGTCCAAAATGGAAGGTTGGTTAAGCTGCCGGCCATGTACGTCTCGTACAGCGCTCAGTTGGACACTGATTTTCCGCTGGCGGAACTGCTGCTGAACATCCCACTCTTCCTGCGTTTGGGAGACCCGCAGCGGCTGAGCTACTATTTGCTCGGCTGGAACGAACTGCGAAGCTGGGAACTGCCGGACAATACCCAGACCAAAGTGCTTCTACCAGACGCAGAGGCGGTGAACGCAGTTTTCGCGCGGGCGCTGGAAGATGTGCTTGAAGCCAGCCCTTTAGGCGAGATTGTGCTCACCTATGAAGCCCAGCTGACAGAAGCATCGGCTTTCACGCCTACGCCGCTGACGCCAATGGTAACGGGGAGTCTGCCTGTGATAACGGGCACTCCGACACCTACGCGCACGCTGCCGCCCGGCGTCACGCCGACGCCCGGCGTAACGCGCAGCCCGATACCGACCGCCATATTTCCGACCCCGTATCCTGTGAACACCCCCACAGATTCGGGTGAGTATCCGTAACAGAGGAACAAAATTGTTCTGATGCAAATGGACGCAAAAAAAACAACACGAACCACAGTCTTGAGCAGAATTATTCTGGTCTGTGTTTTCGTGCTGGTTGTTCTGAACCCGGCACCGGTGGAGTCCATACCTCTGCCCTCTGAAGGCCCGCAGCGCTCGGTGGTGCTGACAGTGGATTACACCACCTATGAGTGGTGGCTGCTCTCCTGGAAAACCTCGCAAGTGGTCTGCCAGATTTACGTCGAGCATGAATCCTGGCCGGATGACAGCGAAGTTTTATACTACTGCGGCAATACCATCCTCAGCCAGTGGCAGCGGACTTCGGCCTGCGTTTTCGACAGCCTTATCACCAATCCCCAGCAGTGCCCCGGGCTTTATCTGCACCTGGCAAATGTCACGCCTTCCACGCGCAAGGTGGAGGTAAAACTGCCGCCTGCCGAGGTGTTGATTTCCATTGTCGGATGCGGCAATGCCCCCGGCGATAATCAATGCACTTCTCTGCCATTTTTGCGCATGGAGGCCTTTGAGCCTCTGCCCAACGAACAAATCATCCAAATCTTAGGCACGCTGAACGGACTGCCGTTCACCTGCCCTGGTCAAATCTGCGACTTGCCGCTTTCCCCGACCGGCATGAACGGCGTTGAAATAGTTTTCTGGGCGGAATCCAGCTATGGCGACGCGAGCGAAAAATTCACCGCGCAAGTGCGCGTGATACCCTGGGGGGAATTTGCCAATCCCGAAGCGCTTTCCGCGGACCAACCTGTTTACTACGTGGACGTACTAAGTTCGCAATACCAGCAAGACAATCTCTCCAGCTGCTCCAATATCTGGCAGGCATTTTTGCCAGTGGACGGCGCGCCGACCTGGCTGAACACGCCGCTGTTATCCGAAAATTTGATTTCTGTGAACGAGTATTACTTGCTGGCTGGCTCGCTCATTAAACAAGGATTGGTGAATGCCAGTGCCTGTGAGCGCGGTGGGCTGCAAGCCAACGGCGCGGCCAACGTCTGTGGAATGGAATTGGCGCGTCCGTACGTGAATGAATGGCAAAACCGCTTTGACGCTGAGATTTTGCAGGTTGCTACTGATACCGGCGTGCCCGCCCAGCTGATGAAAAACATCTTCAGCAGGGAAAGTCAATTTTGGCCGGGGATTTACGCCAAGGTTCAGGAAGCTGGCTTGGGTCAGCTGACAGAGCTGGGAGCGGACGCGGTGCTGTTGTGGAATCCAGATTTCTTTACGCAGTTCTGTCCGCTGGTGCTTTCCGCCGAGACCTGTCAACGCGGGTTTGGTAACCTGGATGAAGCCCAGCAGGCGATGCTGCGCGGCGCGCTGGTGCAGAAAGTGAACGCGAGCTGCCCGGATTGCCCGGTGGGGATTGACCTGACCCAGGCCAACTTCAGCATCAGCATCTTCGCGCGCGGGCTGCTGGCTAATTGCGAACAGGTCAACCAAATTGTCTATAACGCCACCGGCAAGAACGCTGGTCTGCTATCTACTTATGAAGATTTGTGGAAATTTACCCTACTAAATTACAACGCGGGTTCCGGCTGCCTGTCGCGGGCCATCCGCCAAACGGTTATCAATAAACAGCCGCTGATTTGGGGAAACGTGGTGCAATATCTGGAACCTGTGTGCCAGGCCGGGATTGCTTATGTGGACGACATCAGCAATATGCCAGTGGTCTCGGAGCCGGGCATCGGGGACTTGCTGGCCACGCCAAACCCTGAGGTTGTAGTCATCACGCCGACACCCGTGCCGACCTTGATGCCGACTATCACGCCCACCTCAATTTATCCGAGCCCAACGCCGCCCGGATACCCGGTGGTAACCCCTACACCCTTGCCTGAATACCCGTAAAAGCCGGAAATTGAGGGGGTTTTACTCGCCTGAGCGCAGGGTTTCCAGCTGAGCTTCCAGCTCCGCGCGTTTCTCTTCGCCGGCCTGGCGAACTTCTTCCCGAATTCTTTGCACGGCTTCTTGCAGCTTGCCTTTTAGTTCGCTGCCTCTGGCTGGCGTGTACAACAAAACCAACGCGCTTCCCAGCAGTCCGCCCAGGATTGCTCCTGTCAACCAAGATTGTGATTTGCTCATATCGTTTCCTTTGCTTGTTTCCTGACTGATTATAAGGTATTTTGCCGCGCTTGGTTCGTAAAAGCTTCATCACACCCGGCTGAAGCTGATGCCTTGTCTTGGCGGTCAAGGTGTCGTTGCGTGATTCGTCATCGCGAGCCCCCGCTGTATAGGACTTCATCCGGTCAAGACCGTTGGTATGTGGCGCAACAATACCCAAGGGGCACGATGTCTGCCCTTAAGGCATCAGGAGGCAGGCCGTCCCTGCGCCCGCGGACTACAGGATCCTTCGCTGGCGACCTGTGCCCAAAGGGATATCAGGATGACGAGGGGCTTTTACCAGCGCCCAGGATTACATGGGCGGAGCGGCCATTTACACAATTCTTCGAAAATGTTAATACGCTTCTATCGTTTGACCGGTATATTTTTAACCAGTGAATCTAAAGTATAAGGAGATTTTGCATATGGGAAAAATTATTGGAATTGACCTCGGCACTACCAACAGCGTGGTTTCCGTGATGGAAGGCGGTTCTCCGACCGTCATTTCAACCTCGGAAGGTTCCCGGCTTTTACCATCGGTAGTGGCTTTTAATAAGAACGGCGAACGGCTGGTTGGCATCCCTGCCAAACGACAGGCCGTGGTAAACCCTGAGAATACCGTCTACTCCATTAAACGTTTCATGGGACGTCATTACGACCAGGTGTCCTCCGAACGCAAAATGGTGTCTTACAAAGTCGTCTCCGGACCCGGTGGCGACGTGCGCATCGAGATTCCTATAAACGGGCAAACCTATACCCCGCAGGAAATCTCAGCGATGATCCTGGGTAAGCTGAAAAGCGACGCGGAAGCCTATCTGGGTGAGAAAGTAACCCAGGCGGTCATCACCGTACCGGCATATTTTAATGACAGCCAGCGCCAGGCGACCAAAGACGCGGGCAAAATCGCGGGGCTTGAGGTGCTGCGCATCATCAATGAGCCCACTGCTTCTGCTCTGGCCTACGGACTGGATAAAAAAGAAAACGAAATCATCCTGGTGTTTGACCTGGGCGGCGGCACCTTCGACGTCAGCCTGTTGGAAGTGGGCGGCGGCGTGGTGGAAGTAAAAGCCACGAACGGCGATACCCACCTGGGCGGCGACGATTGGGATGAGGTGATTGTCCATTGGGCGGCAGACGAATTCAAGCGCGAACAAGGCATTGACCTGCGCAGTGACCGCCAGGCACTCCAACGCCTGCGTGAAGCCGCGGAAAAAGCCAAGATTGAGCTTAGCAGCGTGATGGAGACGGAAATCAACCTGCCCTATATCACCGCGGATTCCTCCGGCCCTAAACACCTGCTGCTGAAGCTCTCGCGAGCAAAGTTTGAACAGATGACCGAACAGCTGCTGCAGCGCTGTAAGCTGCCCTTTAACGCGGTGATTAAAGACGCCAACCTCAGCGTCAGCAAAATTGACGAGGTTGTGCTGGTAGGCGGGGCTACCCGCATGCCTATGGTGCAGGAGCTGGTGCGCCAACTGACCAATGGAAAGGACCCCAATAAAGGCGTCAACCCGGACGAGGTGGTCTCTATTGGCGCTGCCATTCAAGGCGGCGTGCTGGGCGGCGAGGTGAAGGATGTGCTTTTGCTGGATGTGACGCCGCTTTCCCTGGGCGTGGAAACCCTGGGCAGCGTCATGACCAAGCTGATTGAGCGCAACACCACTATCCCGGTCAAGAAAACCGAAGTCTTCTCAACCGCCGCGGACAGCCAGACCTCGGTGGATATTCACGTCCTGCAGGGCGAACGCCCGCTGGCTGCGGATAATATGACGCTCGGTCGTTTCCGCCTGGACGGCATTCCCCCCGCTCCGCGCGGGATCCCGCAGGTTGAGGTTACCTTTGACATTGACGCGAACGGCATCCTGAGCGTGACCGCAAAGGACAAAGCCACCAGCAAAGAGCAAAAGGTCACCATCACGGCCTCCACCAATCTGAACAAGAACGATGTGGAACGCATGGTGCGCGAAGCTGCCCAACACAAGGATGAAGATGACCAGCGCAAAGCGCTGATTGAAGCCCGCAACTTGGGCGACAGCACTGCTTACCAGGCCGAAAAATTGCTGCGGGACATGGGCGAGAAGGTGGATGCTGCAAAACGCATGGAGCTTGAAGCCAAAATTAAGGACCTGAGAGACAACATTGCGAGCGATAATGCTTCCGCGATCAACGCGGCCGCGCAGGCGGTGCAAAACCTCATGCAGGAAATCGGCGCGGCAGCATACCAACAGACTCAATCCGGGCCAACATCCGGGGAAGGCCAGCCGAAATCCGGGACCGCGCAAGGCGGCGAGGACTTTGTGGACGGCGAATTCCACGAAGCCTAAGCCATGGAAGATGATCAGAACAGGGATTGCCAAGCGGCAGTCCCTGTTTTTTTACGCATTCCCGCGCTTGAGAACGAGCCGCGTTCACGCTTGCGGCTGCTTACCAGGCAGATAGGGTAGAAAATAAACCACGCTTAGAAAGCGCGTTAAGCAGGCCAAAGATAAGAAAGTGCCGCGCGGTTAAGCTTTGACAGGCTTGGCGCTGAAAAAACGCTTTAATTGTATTGCGTTATAATGCCCCTTTGTTATGACGAATAAAAACACGAAGAAATTTCGGCGCCAGCTCAATGGAAAGAACAGCCTGCGCTGGCTATGGATAATTCTGGCAGCGGCTGTAGCTGTGGTGTTGATTTTGGCCGCTTTATACCAAATTCCTGCGATCCAAAACCGCGCCTATTTTTACGTCGCCAAGGCGCGCGCCAGGGTCCAATACTTTTTCCGTCCCCCCGGTGAGAAAGCCTTTAACCCCAGCGGGCAGGGCACGCTCATGCCTGAGGTGGCGGCCACGCTGACTGCTATGGCGCCCACCCCAACCCCCACGCAGGTGGAGACTGTCACGGCCACGCCCCACCCGACCCGACAGGCCACGTTTACGCCAACGATTACTTTTTCACCCACCCCTACTTCCACGCCCATTCCGCGCGCGATGACACTAACCGGCATCAAATACGAGCGTCAGCTCTTCAACAACTGCGGACCAACCAACCTGGCGATGCTGCTCTCTTATTGGGGTTGGGAGGGCGACCAGCACGTTGTGGAAAAGGTGATTAAACCGCTAAAAGAAGACCGCAATGTGATGCCGTATGAAATGCTGGAATACGTCAACACGCAGACGAGCCTGACAGGGGTCGTGCGTTACGGCGGGAATATTGACTTGGTAAAAAAGCTGGTCGCGGCTGGTTTTCCGGTTTTGATAGAACGCGGATACATGAACGCCAAAGAAGGTTGGATGGGACACTACGGCATCATCACCACGTATGATGATGTTGTGCAAAAAGTGCGCATCCCGGATTCTTTCTTGGGTGATATTGCCCTGCCTTACGACCTGGTGAGCATGTACTGGAACCAATTTGACGGTATATACCTGGTGATTTATCCCTATGAGCGTGAAGAAGAAGTAATCAACATTCTCGGACCGCAGTGGGACGCCGACTACAACCTGCGTTACGCGCTTGAACAAACTGCTGACCGTATTTCCACCCTGGAAGACCGCGAGCTTTTCTTTGCCTGGTACAGCCGCGGCAATATTTTGATTGAAATGAAAGACTATGCCGGCGCTGCGGAAGCATATGATAAGGCTTTCGCGGTGTATGAAAAAATCCCCACGACAGACAGACCCTGGCGCGTCTTTTGGTACCAGACCGGGCCGTTTTTTGCGTACTTCTATACCGCGCGATATCATGATGTGTTGAACCTGGCGAACTATGTACTGGACATCACCCCTGAGGATGCTATCCCGGAAACCTGGGTGTGGCGCGGGCGCGCGAACAAGATGTTGGGAAACTGGCCGGCTGCCGAGAGTGACTTCCGCAAAGCGCTGGAATGGCACCCGGAGTGGTGGGTGGCTGAAAGCGAGTTAATTAACATGGGGCTTACCCCCTAAGCCGCGCCGCGGCTTGTTATAATTGGCTTATGGTAAAAATACTGCACTTTGCCGACGCGCATATCGATATCGCCACTAGCGGCCCTTACGACCCGACCACCGGGTTGTTCTTGCGCGTGACAGACTTTCTTAAATCTCTGGACGCGATTGTTGAAACAGCGATTAATGAGCGGGTTGACCTGGTAATATTTGCGGGGGACGCTTACAAAGACCGCAGTCCCGCGCCCACCTATCAGCGCGAATGGGGGAAACGGATGATGCGCCTTTCCAGGGCCGGCATTCCGACCCTCCTGCTCACCGGAAACCACGACACTTCACCCTCGCAGTTGCGCGCGCACGCCATCCAGGAGTTTGCCACGCTGGATGTTCCGCATGTGTATGTGGTGGACAAACCCCGTTTGTTTGGCCCACCAGACCTGGAAAACCTGCCGGTGCAGGTGCTTGCCATTCCCTGGGTTACACCCTCCGCGGTGAAAAACGCCGCGCCTGAAACGACGGAACCAAACGCTGACCTGAACCTGATTGTTGAGAACGCGGTTGGGGTAATGATTCAAGACGCCCTGAACCAGCGCGATGAAACTCTGCCTTTCATCCTCACGGCGCATGCTTCCATTCAAGGGGCGCTCATTGGGGAGGAACGCAAAATTAAACTTGGTCGGGATGTTCAGCTTTCACAGGGATTAGTGAAAGACGGGCGCATTGACTATGTCGCGCTGGGGCATATTCACCGTTTTCAGGACTTGAACGCTGGCAATCACCCGCCCGTCATCTATTCCGGCTCCATCGAACGCGTCGATTTTGGCGAAGTAAATGACGACAAAGGTTTTGTTGTCGCTGAGGTTTCCCGCGGGGAGACGCGCTACCACTGGCACAAGCTTAATACGCGCCCTTTTCTGGACTTCAAAGTTACGTTAAGTTCCGGGGAGCGGGCAATGGAAAAAATCATGTCCGCTCTGCCGCCGGCTGAGGAATTTGAGGGCGCAATCGCGCGCCTGACCATTAATTACCCTGATGATATCAACGCGACTATCGATGACGCGGAAATCCGCGAACGGGCGCGGCTGGCCATGGAGTTAAAAATCAACAGGCAGCCTTCCTTCAACTTACGGGCGCGCTTGGGGGAGAGTGGAGAAACACAAAGTATGACCCCTGCGGAATTGCTGCAACTTTATTGGAAGCAGAGCCACATGGATGAATCTGAAGTGGAAGCTCTGCAAGCGCTGGGTGAGCGCATTATTCATGGGGAAACGAGCTCTACCCAGAATTGAGCTGAAGTTCAGGCAAAGCGAATAGCGTCCAGCATTCTGGCAAGACGGACGGTTTCACGAACATCGTGCACGCGCAGGATATCCGCGCCGTGCAAAATGCCGTACGCGTTGGCAGCCAGGCTGCCTTCCAGGCGGTCCTCCGGGGGCAGATTCAGCGTGTAGCCGATAAACGACTTACGGGAAATCCCCAGCAGCAGCGGAAAGCCCAGCGCTTTCAGGCGGTCAAGCTCTTTCAGCAGGCGCAGGTTTTGGGCGGTGGTCTTGCCAAAACCAATGCCAGGGTCCAGAATCAGCTGTTCATCGCTGATGCCGGCTTCCTGGGCAATTCGCGCGGACTGAAGCAGTCCTTCCGCTACTTCAGCGGTGACGTCGCCGTAGGAAATTTCCACATATCTGCCGCCCAGACTGACGTCAATTGCCGCGTTTTGCGGGTTGGAGCGGTTGTGCATCAGCACCAGGCAAGCCCCGCCTGCGGCAACCACAGCGCCCATCTGGGGGTCCGCGCGCAGCCCCCACACATCATTGATGATGTGCGCGCCGGCGCGCAGGGCTTCTTTTGCCACAGCGGCTTTGTAGGTGTCCACGGAGAGGATTATGTCTGGCAGCTCTTCCCGCAGCGCGCATAGCACCGGCAGGAGGCGTTCAAGTTCCTGCTGCGCGGAAACAGGCGAAGCGCCCGGGCGCGTAGACTCCGCGCCCAGGTCCAGGATATGCGCGCCGTCGGCAGCGAAGCGGTGGGCTTGGGCCAGCGCCGCCTGCAGCGGCTTGCCCTGCTGCAGCAGCCCATCGCCGGAGAAGCTGTCGGCGGTGAGGTTGAGAATTCCCATGATGTAGGTCTGGTTTCCCAGGTTTGGCAGCAAATCACGCAGCATTGCGCTCCTTATTGGACGGGCCTGGCTTCGGCGTAAACTTCCACGCGCTCAATTTCCGGACCCGCGCTGTACACAAGCATCGAAAAATCCAACCCAACCACGCCGCCGCCGGGGCTTTGCGCGTCCCAACGGCGGATACCCGCCACGCGGCCGTCCTGGGAGTATGCCACCGCCAAGACCCACAGCGCGCCGGCCTGGGCGGACTCCGGCTGCAGGGCTGCTTTCCCATTCACAATGCAGGACAAGTTACCCCTGGCACAGCTGACTTCCAGATTCGTCACTTCTGCCGGGAGGTAGCGCGTATCATTTTCGGGCACGGGCAGGGAGAAGTCTATGATAGCGCTCGCGTTGAACTTTTCGGGGGTCGGAGGCTGGAAATAGGTAATCAATGGCAGGCTTTGTCCGGCTTTCAATAGGTTCAGCGGCAGGATGGCCGTCTGCGTGCGAGTGTATGCGCCATCCACGCCAGTAAGGGTCACTTTCGCGCTGACGTTCTCCTGGTCTTTTTCTGTATCATTGACTGCCAGCGCGAAGCACAGCACGCCGCCCGCGCGGTCGCGGTAGCAGTCAGTTTGCAGACTGTCCCCGGGATCAGGAGCCTGTTGACCGGTTTGTCCGGGCGTGCTGGCAGGGGGCAGGGGTGTTTGCGTGATAGGAATCAGCAGCAGCGTGCCCACGCCCATCGCGTAAGGGATGACAGTCGGGTTGGCGGTCATTAAGGCTTCCAGGCTGATGCCGTAGCGCAATGAAACGCCAAACATATCGTCATCTTCATCGACTTGATAATAAACTGGCGTGCCGGTAGGGGTAGGGCTGGGTGTCAACGTTGGCGTCGCCGTATCTGGCATTGGGCTGGGGGTCTCAGAAGGCAGCGGCGTGCTGGTGACGCGCGGCGTGCTGGTAGGGGCAGGGGAGATGCTGAACACACAGCCGGAAAGCAGCCCGGCAATGATGAACAGCGAAAAGAGATGCTGGATTTTCATAACCTGATTATACCAACGGGCGCGCGCGCAACTAGAGAGGCGCAAAAAGTGTATGAGTTGTGTCAATATTCTCCTGGTTTGCTTGAATCTGCGCATGTGTGGTACTATACTTGTTTGTTAGTAAGACTGGAGCAATAAAGAAATGCCTATTTATACCTACCACTGCGATAACTGCGGGATTCGTTTTGACCAGCAGCAAAAATTCACGGATAACCCTCTGACGCTTTGCCCGGAGTGCAACGAACCAACGCTGCGCAAGATTTACCAACCAGTTGGGATCGTGTTTAAAGGCAAAGGCTTCTATGCTACGGATCACCGCTCCCCATCCGGACAAAATCACGCGCACGCCAAGTCGGAAAGCGCTTCTGAAGGCAAATCAGAGGAGTCAAAAGCGGCGGGGCCGGCCCCATCCACGGACGCGGTAAAGACCAGCAACACAAAAGCTGCCGAATAGGCAGCTTTTTTTATTGGGGGCGTTCGAGGATTAAGCTTGCAGGTTTTGATTAACGCTGGCCTGCAGCGACTGATACTCCGGGCTGGCCGCGTATTCTTTCAGGGCGTTGATGCGTTTGATAATCATCGGGTGCGATTGAAAGAGTTCCGCTAATTGGTTTACAAAGGCGTCATCCTGCGCGTCAATCATGGTCAGCGCTTGTTCATACTCGGCTTGCGACTGAATTTTGGGAGCGGCCAGGCGCACCAAGGCGGAAACCGCGTAATTCAGGCTTCCACAAGCCAGCAGCCCGGCGCGGTCGCAAGAAAACTCACAGGCGCGCGACCAGCGCTGGAAAACCAGGTACATGATGTATCCAATCCCAAAAGGTGAAGGCGAACCCGCCAATCCTCCCACAAAGGTGTTCAGCCAGGTATGCCCCAAGGCTACATGACCCATCTCATGCCCCAGCACGAAAGCCAGCTCACCCGCGTTCATGATGCGCAGCATGGGCTCGTACATCACGATGTTTTTAGTCTCTGAGAGACCAAAAGTATACGCGTTTACCATATTTTCCCGCACGACATACACGTTCAGCGGACCGGGCTGCAGGCGCCTGGCGCAAACCTGCACCACTTTATCCAGCTGCGGACTGCGCTCCGGGGAGACGAGAAAAGCTTTACGCATCAATTGGGCTTGCATCGCGCGGCTGGAAAATATTGACGCTCCCAGAATGAAAACGACAATCAAGAGGCTCAGGCATTGTGTCAGGAACGCCGAGATAAGAACCACGGCGACGCTAATCAACAATGTAAGCAGCAGGGTGGGGAATTCGTTAGGATGTCGGTAAGCGGTTGTGCGGACCATGCGCCTCGTTTCGGTTCGTTTGGTTACTTAATTTTACCGCCGCTTGCCTCGGAACGCTTGGTGTTGTGGGAGAAAACCCTGGCGCAGCCGGCGTGTATTTGAACAGACCTATTTGCCCTGCTTTCAGCACCCCACGGTGTGTGCAGAAAACGCGGAACTGGATGCTCTTTTCCTTTGACCGGTTGCGGGGGATATAAAAAAAGCGCGGTCACTATCTGACCGCGCTTGTTAATTTTCAGGCCTTGGAAATATTCACAAACACCACCGGGCGGCGTTTGGTCTCATCAAAGATGTGAGACTTTGCCAGGTTCAGCACATCCCGTTCCAGATTTCCGTTCGCGGAACGCGCCAGTTTTTCGATGCGTTTGCGCAAATCTTCAAAAAGGTCCTGTGATTCAGCCGGTGACATAAAGCCCCTGCTGATAATCTCAACCTCTTTCAGATTGGACTTGTCTTTGATAAGGTTCAGCAGAACGATGCCGTCCTGACTCAGCATTTCGCGTTCGCGCATCACTGAGCGGTCCACGTCCCCGACGCCGGTGCCGTCCACAAACACGTACCCGCCGGGGATACGTTCTCCCAGCTTCATCTCTCCGTGTTCAAACTCAATCACGCGGCCGTTCTCAACGATCGCAATCTGGCGGGCGTCCATGCCCACATCCAGACCCAGGCGGGCATGTTGGTTGAGCATGCGCAGCTCCCCGTGAATAGGTATCAGGTAGCGCGGGCGGGTAAGGTGCAGCATCAGCTTAATTTCTTCCTGGCTGGCGTGCCCGGAAACATGCACCGGCGCGATAGCTTCATAGATGACCTGCGCGCCCTGTTCCAGCAGGCGGTTGATGGCGCGGTAGACCAACTCCTCATTGCCCGGGATGGGATGCGAGGACAGCACCACGGTATCGCCCTCTTTGATGTCAAAACGCTTGTTGCTGCTGTTGGCAAGTCTGCCGAGGATAGAGGTAGGTTCTCCCTGCGAGCCGGTGACCAGCAGCACTACCTGGCTGTCCGGCATCTGCAAGGCTGTTTCGACAGGTACCACCACGTCTTCCTCAAAATCAATGTAACCCAGCTGCTTCGCAATTTTCACGTTTTCAGTCATGCTTAAGCCCACAAAGGCAACTTTGCGGTGGTAGCGCTGCGCGGCGTTAATTACTTGCTGCATGCGCGAGATAAGGGAAGCAAAGGTAGCAACAATGATGCGTCCTTTCGCTTCGCGAAAAACCCGATCGAAAGCCGAGTCGATTACCTTTTCGGAGGGCGTCCAGCCCGGACGCTCAGCGTTCGTGGAATCCGCCAGCAGAGCCAGAACGCCCTTCTGGGCGAACTCGGCTAGTTTGGCATAGTCGGTCGGCCAGTTATCCACCGGAGTGTGGTCGAACTTATAGTCGCCGGTATGGACGACTAAACCTGCCGGGGTGTCGATTCCCAGTCCAATGCCGTCTGGAACAGAATGGCAAACGTGGAAAGCGTGGACCTTGAAGGGTCCGATTTGCACAGTCTCACCCGCTTTGAGGGTTTGGAGTTTGGCGCTTTTATTGTCGAACCCGCGCCGGTTTAGTTTCGCTCCAATCATGCCAAGCGTGAGCGGCGTGGCATAAACTGGCGCGTCCACGCTCTCGAGCAGGTGCCCGATAGCGCCGGTGTGGTCTTCGTGCCCGTGGGTGATGACGATGCCGCGCACTTTGTTCGCGCGCTGCTTGATGTACTCAAAATCGGGGATGATGTAATCAATCCCGATCATATCGTTATCCGGGAACATCATGCCGGCGTCCACCACCAGGATTTCGCCGCCGTATTCATAGACGGTCATATTCTTCCCAACTTCCCCCAGGCCTCCCAGGGGAATAATGCGTAATTTCTTTTCTTTCATCTTCTTTCCTTAATCATTATTGCAAACGGCCATTGCCGTGAATGTTTATGCTTGGATTTTAAAAATAAAACCCCGCTAAACCAGATCAGCCGGGGAATTTTGTTTCAAAACAGGTTGTATCTTCAACAAAAAGCCGCCAGGCGGCTGGATTAACTGGCGAGAGTATAGCATAAGCGCCGCGTTCTCGTCAAATCCAAAGCTGTTGATTCTGCCGGGTTGTAGGTAAGGATGTGAATTTTAACCAGATGTTTATGAATTGCTTACATATATCCTACATTCCAGCCTTAAATTGGAGTCGCAAAACAAAAAAAGGAGGTTGCTATGGCAAGTATTGTCAAACGTCGTTTTTTTCCAAGGGACCTTTACAATCTGGACCAGTTCATGGATCGGTTTTTTGATATAAACGCCGATCTCTGGGGTTCTCAACCGCTGGGTTTTCCGCTGGATGTCATTGAGAAGGATAACGAGTTCCTCGTCCGGGCGGACGCGGCCGGCTTTGACCCGGAGCTGCTTGAAATCACCTACGACAACAACACGCTCAGCATCAAGGGTGAAATCAAGGAAGAAAACAAAGCAGAACAGGAAGGCAAATACCATCTGCAGGAACGCCGCTCAGGTACATTTTTCCGCAGCGTTTCGTTGCCCGGCCAGATAGACCAGGGAGCGATCAGCGCGGAGACCGAGAACGGAATTCTCACGGTTCATCTTCCAAAGAAGCCAGAAGCGCAGCCAAAACGCATTGAGATTAAACCCAGGTCAATCCAGATTGTTGATCAGGGCAAGTAAGAATCCCTGACCCGAGGATATTGAGGCTGCCGGAAGGCAGCTTCAATGTTTAAATTATTATTACCGGCCTTTTGGCTCGGCCGAATCCTTTTAAGGCTCTGAATATGGGAATGGATTATTTCCCGTTATAATTAGCTTAGTCTGGCCACCCTACAAGGAGAGAATCATGGACGATGAAATGTACCGTGTTCCGCCGAAAGGCAAAATCAAGCTTAAGGATTACGACCCAAACGATTCCAAGCTGTTTGACGGCAATAAAAAAGACGGCAAAGAAGCTTTGCAGAAGTTGAACGCCGAGCTGGAAACATTGCAGGAAGAACTCTACGCGCAGGCGAAACACCGCGTGTTGGTTGTTTTGCAGGCCATGGATACCGGCGGCAAGGACGGCGTTATCCGGGCGGTCTTCGAGGGCGTCAATCCGCAAGGCGTAAAGGTTGCGTCGTTTAAAACCCCCACACCGGTAGAACTTGCGCACGATTACCTCTGGCGCGTGCACCAGCAAACCCCCGGCAAAGGCGAGATGGTCATCTTTAATCGCTCCCACTACGAAGATGTGCTGGTTGTTCGCGTCCATAATCTGGTGCCGGAAGAGGTTTGGTCCAGGCGCTATCAACACATCCGTGAGTTTGAGCGCATGCTCGCGGAAGAGGGCACCACAATCCTTAAATTCTATTTGCACATCGACTTGCAGGAGCAGGCTGAACGCTTTTTGGCGCGCGTGGAAGACCCAACCAAGCAGTGGAAATTTAACCCGGGTGATTTGGAAGAACGCGCCCGCTGGGATGATTACATGAAAGCTTACGAGGAAATGTTGAACCAGACCAGTACAGCCTGGGCGCCCTGGTACGTCATTCCCTCTAATAAAAAATGGTACCGCAACTGGCTCATCTCTAAGATTTTGATTAAGAGTCTGAAGAACCTGAATATGCAGTACCCGGCGCCAGTGGAAAACATCGAGGATTACCACAAGCGGCTGCTTGAAATGGTCTCGGTAAAGTAAACTGCCATGACAGAACTCCCAGGCTCGGAATTGGGAGCCGTAATTGGGGGCCGACTCCAACGTGATTTTATCCTGCCTTTTGAAGGCAAACCCCGCCTGAACACAGTAGGCGGAAACCTGCCCTATGCGGCCGCCGCGTATGCCTTTTGGGGCGGCAAGGCGGGTTTGTACGCGCGCGTGCCCCTTGCGTATTCTCTGCAGGCGCTGGACCCTCTGAAGGAAAGAGGCTGCGACCTGAACGGCATTGTGCGGGTGAAAGAACCTATTGACGACCGCCGCTTTTTTGCCTATACCGACCCATTAAGTCCGCACGGCGAGAATCCCATCGCGTACTTCGCGGAACGCGGCATACCTTTTCCGCGTGAATTAATTGGGTACGAAAGCGGCGGTTCCCGTTTTTGCAGCAAGTTGGAATATGAGAGCTTCACCGCACGGGTGAATGACCTGCCGCGGGCTTATCTGGAAGTTTCTGCGGCGCACCTTTGCCCGCTTGACTATCTCTCGCATAAGATTCTCCCCTCGCTGATGAAAGCCGGCATGATTGAAACCCTGACCATGCGCGCCAGTGCCTGTTACATGGACAGCAGCTTTTGGGAGGAAATGCGCGGTTTAATTACAGACCTGACTGCCTTCATGCTTACGGAAGCTGAGGCCTTGAAGCTTTTCCGCGGGCGCAGCGTGGATTTGTGGGAAATCGCGGAAACGCTGGCGCAGTACGGGCCTGAATTTGTGCTGGTGCATCTCCCCGACGGCTCTGTGCGTCTCTATGACCGCATGGGGCATAAACGTTGGGTCATTCCGGCTTATCCTGCAAAAACCATTGACCCCACGGGCATGCTGGATGCATTTGACGGGGCTTTTTTGCTGAATTACCGCAAGAACTATGACGCTGTTGAAGCCGCTCTGTGTGGTAACGTGACCGCGGCGGTCTGCATGGAAGGTTTTGGACCCTACTACGTCCTGGATACCCTCCCCGGTCTGATGCGGGCGCGTTTGGAGGTCTTGCGCTCGCGGGTCAGCAGCGCCTAGAGCCTCAGGGCGTTTTCGCTTTTTCCAAAGACACTTCGTAAATCCAGGACCAATTCTTGCCAGTGATGAAGAGGCGGTCTGTTGCCGCGTCGTACGCGATGCCGTTCAGGACGTCTTTGGGCAGGGGGGCGTCTTCGCCTTCCCGCAGCATGGAGCAGTCAATCACGCCTAGAACCTCGCCAGATTGAGGGTCGATGCGCACGATGATGTCCTGGAACCAGATGTTAGCGTAAATTTCGCCGCGGATATATTCCAGTTCGTTCAACTTTTCAAGCGGCGCGCCATCTTTCGTAACTGGCAGAACGCGCGTGGTTTGCATGGTCTGCGGATTGATGAAATACAGGTTTGCGCTGCCGTCCGACAGGATTAAGCTGCTGCCGTCCGTGGTCAGACCCCAACCTTCCGTGGCATAGGTGAACGTCCCTTGCAGGCTTAAATCTACTGGGTCGTAAATAAACCCCTTGTTTTCCTTCCAGGTCAGTTGATACAGAAGGCCGTCCAGCAGCGTTAGGCCTTCCGCGAAGTATTGCTCCTCCAGCCGTTCTTCCAACAGAACGACGCCGGTCTGGAGTTCCAGCTTGCGCAGCGTGGACTGGCCGTACAAGCCCGCGCTTTCGTACAACACGCCGTCCGCGTAGATCAAGCCTTGTGTAAAAGAATTAGGGTCGCGCGGGTACGCGGCAATCACTTTGACCGCGGCGCTCGGCCAAAGCTTTTCAGGAATGGACTGATATTCTGGGATGCGCAGACGCATGATGATCAGGAAGAGCGCCAGCGCCGCCAACGCGAAGAGCAGCCGATACGATTTAGATTTTTGGGCTTTTTTGACTTGTTTTGCCATTAGCTTTTCCAGAAAGATGATAATGTTTAATACCAGTGTGCTTCTGGAGACCGATTATACATTTAAAAAAGCCCACTGCGCGAGCGCGTGATAAAATCCACCCAGAGTATCACCAAATTTGCTGGAGGGACCTTTATGTCTGATGTGCTGGAGCGTTTTTTGCGCTACGTTAAGATTGATACGGAATCCGCGCGGGATTCGGAGACCTACCCGAGTACGGCCAAGCAGTTGGAATTGCTGCGCTTGCTGGCGGATGAACTGCGCCAGATTGGCTTGCGCGATGTGGCCATGGACCAATACGGGTACGTGACCGCTACCCTGGAAGCTACAACCAGCGCTCCCGCCCCGGTGATTGGTTTTTTGGCGCATGTGGATACCAGCCCGGACTTTAACGGCAAGGATGTGCGGCCGCAGATTGTGGAAAACTACGACGGCGGAGATATTGTGCTGAACGCAAACGAAAAGATTATCCTATCGCCGCAGCGCTTCCCAGACCTTTTAAAGTACCGTGGTGAAAGCCTGGTGACCACGGACGGCACCAGCCTGCTTGGGGCGGATGACAAAGCGGGTATAGCCGAAATCATGACGTCGCTGGCGTATCTGGCTGCCCATCCGGAAATCCCACACGGGAAAGTCCGGGTGGCATTCACCCCCGACGAGGAGGTGGGAGCGGGCGTGGACCACTTCGACGTGGTCGCCTTTGGCGCGGATTTCGCGTTCACGGTTGACGGTGGGGAAGTGGGGGAGTTGGAAATCGAAACCTTCAACGCCGCCGGCGCCAAAGTGATTATTCGCGGGCGCAACGTGCACCCGGGCACAGCCAAGGGCGTAATGCTGAACGCGCTCATCATCGCAATGGAATACAACGCGCTGCTGCCCGTTTTTGACCGCCCGGAACATACCGAAGAATCTGAAGGCTTTTATCACCTTACGCAAATGAGCGGAGGGGTTGAGCTTGCCCAGATGGATTACATTATCCGGGATCATGATGAGCAGAGCTTTGAAAAGCGCAAAGCATTTCTGCAAAGCGCGGCAGAATTCCTCAACCGTAAATATGGTGAGCCAGTTGTTGAGGTGGCGCTAAAGGACCAGTACTACAATATGAAAAAGATGATTGACCCGCACCCGCAGATTCTGGCAGTCGCGCGTGCGGCTTACGAAGCTGTAGGCATCGAGCCGCGAGTGATTCCGGTGCGGGGTGGCACAGACGGCAGCCGGCTTTCTTATATGGGGCTGCCGACCCCTAATCTCTTTGCGGGGGGGCATAATATGCACGGACGATACGAATTTGTGCCGGTTTCCGCGCTGGAAAAAGCCAGCCAGGTAATTGTCAAGATCTGCGAGCTGGCGGCCGGCTGAAAGATAGCTTCTTGTACAAAAAACGCTGCGCTTCAATGAGCGCAGCGTTTTTGATTGGTTTCGTTGACCGGCTTAACCGCAGCAGCCGTCGGAGCAGCCGTCACCGCAGCTTTCGCACGAGTGACCGAGGTGCCCATTCTGGACTTCAAGCTCGGTTGCGGGGCGAATGTCGAGGATGGTCACCGTGAATTGCAGGTCTTTACCAGCCATCGGGTGGTTCAGATCCAGCTCCACAGTCTCATCGGTCAGGGCGGTTGCCACGCCGGTAAACACGTGTCCATTCGCGTCGCGCAGGTGCATCGGCTCGCCCAGCCGGATATCGAATTCCGGAGGGAAGGATTTACGGGAAACCAGCACAACTGCGTCCGGGTCGAATTCGCCGTAGGCATCTTCCGCGAGAACCAAAACCTCTTTGGAATTGCCCACTTCCAGGCCAGTCAGGGCGTTTTCAAGCCCGGGGATGATGTTCTGGTGCCCGTGCAGGTATTCCAGAACCTCGGATTCAATTTCCTCGCCGTCAACGACAAGATTGTAGGCAAGTTGAACAACGGTATCGTCTTGCACCGCGTTTAAGATATTTTCTGTCATTTCTTCTCCAATTCTAAATAAATGCCCGGATTTTCCCAGGCCGCATGATTATATCAGAATATTAAAGCATGTCCATGTTTGTGTAACCCTTTGTGTTTTGGCGTTTGACAATTCTTTGGGGGCGGTCTACAATTGGCTTACTGAAAATAATTATCAATAACAAGTATGGATTGGCAAACTTTTCTCTCAAAGGCAGGCTACCGGCTCTCTGAACCGCGCAAACGGATCATGAAGCTGATGGAAGTGGCGGAAAAACCGCTAAATCCGCTCGCCATTCACCGGCTCTTGCGCGAACAGGGCGTGCACCTGGGTCTTGTCAGCGTGTATCGGACGCTTGAACTATTCTTCTCGCTTGGGTTAATCAGTCAGGTGTTCCAGCCGGACGGTCTGGTTGGGTACCTGCCGGCAAGCTTTGGACACCACCACTTCATCGTATGCCAGAACTGCCATAAAGCGGAAGAATTTTTGGGCTCGGAAGATATGCGGGAGTTGGTCCAGCGCATACAAAGCGAAACCCATTATCAGGTCAGGGAACATCTTCTGCAATTTTACGGTCTCTGCCCGGAATGCCAGGGTCTCTTGAAAGAGGGTGAAAAATTATGAAGCGCCTGGGCATTGTTCTATTGTGCGCCGCGCTGCTATTGAGCGCCTGCGCGCCTGC
>Ga0208459_1001573_pt1 | contig 21191 bp, 15 predicted proteins | sample AD_UKC087_MetaG_FD_184433 | JGI IMG/M metagenome (GOLD analysis project Ga0208459, IMG submission 184433) | Active sludge microbial communities of municipal wastewater-treating anaerobic digesters from USA - AD_UKC087_MetaG (SPAdes) (version 2) | ecosystem: Engineered > Bioreactor > Anaerobic >... | reverse complement strand
GGCCGGGCTGACGCCGAGGGTCTTCTGGTTATCGTTTTTGGGCGGAGTGATCTGGGCGGTCAGCGGGTATCTGGCCTTTACCGGCACTAAAAATCTGGGCACGGCGCGGGCCTTTGGCATCTGGTCGCCGCTGAATGTGGCGGTCAGCATGATTCTGGGGGCGGTGATATTTGGCGAGCTGATTGCCTTTGAGCCGCGTACGCTGGCGCTGCTGGGGGTCTCAGTCATCGTCCTAGTTGCGGGCATTTTGATGATTATCTTTGCCAAAGGCGCAGACCGTCAGAGCCTTTCGCCGGGGACATTCTGGCCGGGGTTGCTGGGCGCGCTGGGGGCGGGGGTGCTGTGGGGTAGTTATTTTGTACCCGTCAAAGTAGCAGGAGCGTCGCAGTGGGTGGCGTCATTCCCGCTGGCCATTGGGATTTTTGCCGCCAGCACGGTGCTGGTGCTGCTCACCCGCCAGCCCATCCGGCTGAATACGTCCGGCGAATACATCCGAGTGACGCTGTCGGGGATGTTGTGGGGGATTGGCAACTACGCCATGCTGCTGCTGGTCGGCGAGCTGGGCGCCGGGCGCGGCTTCACTATTGCGCAACTGGGCATCATCGTCAACGGCCTGATTGGAATATACATCCTCAAGGATCCGGCGCCAAAATCCCGCGCGGCAGTGCTGACGCTGATTGGCTGTGCGCTGGCTGGCCTGGGCGGGATTCTGCTGGGCAGCCTGCAGTAAGTGATTCTGCAGTATCCACGGTGGTGGCAGGCGGCAGGCTAATTGCCTAGCATTTCAATCAGATTATTAATGTGGTATTCTGCCCTTTGTTTATACTCTTGAGAAATGGCCATCTCTGGCCGGAAGTAGCATGCATCAAATTCTTCGGCTGTGGCAGGAAACCGCTTATAATCCCAGGCGCCATCATCAGAAAACAGCAGGCCGTTGGTCAGTTCAGCAAAAGATGCTGCGATGAGGCCGAAAGCCAGGTGGATATATGAAGGTTGGGGCATCGGACATCCGAAGTACACGAATTTTCCGCCATTCACCAGATAGCTGTAGATTCTCCTCATCCGTTTGTAATATAAGGGTCGGTTTTCGGTTGAAGCGGTTTTACTCCAATACTCGAGATCCTCATCCCAGGCCGAGCAAACGTATGCATCAGAACCGCCAGGTACTTGCCCCACGGTAAACCAGGCATAATTAGTCACATCGAAATAGTCACGACCCTCCGGGCCAATTGGCGGCCCCGCCATATCAGGAGCGATTGGTTTTAAACTAACGTGAATCAGCGGCTCCACCTTGATTGAGTACTCCTTCAATCTTGCCCAGAGCCGCTGCATGGACAGATCAAGTAATTTTTGGGGATCGGGCAATTCCGGTATCTCAGGATACACATTAATTGTAATGTACATTTTTCGCTCCTAACTGCCCTTTTGTGCTGGCATGAATTCAGGCGGTCAGCGATGCCGCGGCCCAGACCGCCTATGCCAGAAGGCGCTGGCGAAGGGCGGATAAATCTGCCTGGCTGGCGCCACCCTGCAGCAGATAGTCTGTAACATTCAGACCGGCAAGGGCACCCAGCAAGGCAGCCTGAACAGAGGACTGCTGGCGCGCCAGCAGTTCATCCCGGCAGGGGTCGGGGCTCAGTTGATAATCGGCGATGATCTCGTCCGGGGTGACGCCGGCAAGGGTCAGCAGCAGCAGGGCAATGATGCCTGTACGGTCATTCCCACGGGCACAATGGAAAAGCACGCCCCCCGGCTGCGCCTGCGCAATGGCCGAAATGGCGGCTGCGTGCCGATCAGGCCAGCGCTGCAGTGCATCTTTGTAATAGAGCGGGGTAGACCAGAGTTCTGTGACCGCCCATTGCTGCAAAAACGCTTGATCGGTAATATCTTCAATTTCGACCGGCACGATGTCAAGGCCTGGCTGCGGCGGGGAAAAGTTGAGTTCGGGCTCTGTCTGACCATGGGTGCGCAGTGTGATGATTGTCCGGATGCCGTAGGCATAGAGCGCCGACCAGCCCGCGGCCGTGAGCCTGGATGGGGTATCTGAACGGACAACAGCCTGCCAGCGCGTCTGGCGGCCATCCAGAGTATGCAGACCACCCAGGTCGCGCGCATTGGTGCAGCCATCCCAGTTTAGAATCCGTTTAGTCATGGATCGGCTTCTCCTATACCGGGTATATCATCATCAGGATGTGGGGAGGGCGCGTGGAATGCGCCAGATATTTTTATTCTACATCAGATTGAATCTTGGGCAGGGATTTTTGAGCCTTAAGTTAAACCCTGACTGGCACAAAGGGTTAAACAGCCAACCGCCCGGGTCCGGGCGGTTGAGGAGAGGGTAGGTGTCGTTACCCGGTTTGCCAGAGCTCACGTCAGGAGATTTGGCGCACAACATCCAGCACGGCTTCGGGATGTTTTTCAGCTACACGCAGCAAGACCATGGCAGGACCTTCTGGGACGCGCCGCCCTTGCTCCCAGTTATGCAGGGTGCGCACGCTGATACCCAGCAGCGCGGCAAATTGTTCCTGGGTCAGATTAAAGCCTTCGCGAATATTTTTGATATCCATAGGGCCGAGATTGAAAGTCCGCGCTGCCGGGCGCTCATCCTTCAGAATTGCGGCGCCCTCGTGTACACTGGCAACCAGTTCGGCAAAAAGTTCAGCTTTCATGGGTACTCCTCTGTGATGATTTGACGCAGAATCTTGATCTGATCGGGCGTTAAATCATCCTGTTCATTCTTAGCATAGATCACCAACATTAGTATCTTGTCTTGCACTACAGCCCAATAATAAATGACTCGAGCGCCGCCACGCTTGCCGCGTCCGGGCAAAGCCCAGCGCATTTTTCGCAAGCCACCACCGCCAGGTATAACGACTCCCAAATCTGGTTTGAGAAGCAAAGCAGCTTGCAGTTGGCGATACTCTTCATCAGAAAGCAGTGCCAAAACCTGGCGAGTAAAGATTGAGGTTTCGACGATGATCACACCGATTTCCTCCCTGTTATTATACGTCATTGGCGTAGTTATGTCAAGTCGTCTTCAAAAACTAATTGCATCGGCATTTCTTATGATTTTGAAGGCATGAAGGGTTTCATCTGCCGGCAGCTCGGATAGTTACGGCAGCCGTAAAATGGCTTGCCCTGATTTTCGCCCTGCGAAACCGTGCGCAGAATCATAGGAATGCCGCATTTAGGGCAAACAGGCACACCAGCAGATTGCGTTGGAGTCTCTGACAACGGAGCAGCAGCCGACTGCAGCTTCTCTTTCAAAATAGGCACAACCAGCGCGGCAATTTCTCGTTGATTGTATTCTCGTCGGACGGGTATCTGTAAAAGTGGTAATTTTGCGACCTTGAAAACCTCAACCACGAAGTCATCGCGTTCCTGACGATCACTGCGTTGATGGCTTGAGTCGTCCAGTTCGATGCCCAAGAGTGGTTGCATAGTTACGGGATCGCAGACCAGAAAATCAAGGTGCTTGACAGAAATCTGATTAAAAAATGCCCGGTTTTCGTTTGGGCGGGCAACATAGAATATATCTGCCAGTCTGACTTTGGATTGCACCACAAAGTGCGTACCGAGAAGATTGGTCAGCACCTTGTAAAAAGAGAACTCTGCCGGGGAAAGAAAATCATCCCGCAAACGATATGGCAATTCTTTTGGCACACTTTGCGGGATTGGGCTATCCACAGCGGAAGGCCGTTGCCTTAGAAATGGGAAAATTTTACTGAGACAACCAGGTTTTTCTGTTTTGTTAATTGCCATATGGCGTCACCTCCCCAAACATATTTACAGTTTCAGCGTCAAGTAATTATACCCATTATTAAACCCCAAACGCCCTCGAGGTGAGGGCGTTCTTCTGGCGGGGAGGGCGGGATTCGAACCCGCGGCTGAGGTAAATCCCAGCACTCACTTAGCAGGCGAGCCCAATCGGCCACTCTGGCACCTCCCCAATTTGTTAAAACGTCCCCCCTCCAGCGGAGGGAGAGGGATTCGAACCCCCGGTGGGTTGCCCCACACCTGTTTTCAAGACAGGCGCCATAGGCCGCTCGGCCATCCCTCCAGGGCGCGGGAATTGTATCATAACTCCCGCGATGCGGCAAGACAGGCAAAGGCCGGGTCAGCTAATGGGCCACAGATACGCGGCGCGCGGCGGGAAGAGAGCTTCCAGCAGAGGGACGTGAGACGAATTGACGAAGAAATCGCCAAACATGTAACGCAGATCTGATACGCTGCGGTGACCAAACAGCAGGTGCAAAAAGGTCTGGTCGGGGAAGGCAGCATCGGCCTTGTGCCAGGCAACCGGCTCGGTTTGAACCTGTGTGAGCTGGCCCTGTTCAAATTTGAGGTACAGGCCCGAGCGGTAGAAGCACAGCCGCATTTCGCCGGTGTGCCCTGCCAGCGGAGAAGCCGCCAACCGCGTAGCCAATGCCGGGGCAATGTGACGCAAAAAAGCGGGCAGGTCTGGCACGCGCAGGTACCAGGCATAGGGAATGCCAGTTTCGGGCAGGAAGTTCTTGACCACCGGGTAAGCCGGATGGTCGCGGCACATCCACACCCCGACCGATTCCACCTCGCCGCCGTTTTGATCCATGTACTGCCGGGCCACCGCCCATTGATAGCGCAGCACCGAGGGCATGACCGCCTGCCAGGAAACGCCGGGGGTCAGGTGGAGCTGCGAGAGCAGCATGGCTTTGCCCCAGATCAGCGGGGCATGCGCCAAAAAGCCCACCGGGGCACCGGCGGCAGTGGTGATCAGGCGGATTTCGGAGCGGTGGATGTTGAATTGGGACCTGCCGTTCAGTTCATAACGCCAGAGGTCCAGGTCTCGCAGGACGGTCAGCGGCTGGGCGCGTGTTCCGGCGGCCTCACACTCGGCAATAAAGGGCAGGTCGGCCTCAACAGCCGGGCGCATGGTATACGGGTCGGCCTCGCCGGGCTTCAGATCCAGGCTGGGAGATTTGCCGCGCCGGAAGAGCCGCCCGGGCATTTCCACGGTCATTTCGTAGCCAAACTGGCGGTAGAAGTAAGGGATGCCCGTGATGCCCTGCAGCAGGTGACCACGCTGGCGGCTCCAGGCATGGATGACATCAAACTGGGTGCGCACCAGGCCGCGATTGCGGTATGCCGGGTCGGTGCCGACCAGTTCGGGGCGGCCCACGCCCAGGGACAGGCCGTCAAACGCCCAGGTCTGGGAGATCAGATTCATGGCGGAGACGATTTTGCCGGTCGATTCTTCGACCACCAGGGTAAAATCATCCGGCGCATGGGTGGGGTGCTGACCATTCAACAGATCGCGCGTCCAGGCAGCCAGCGAGTCGTGCGCATCGGGCTCTTCGTCGTCGGCGGTGTGAATGCGTTGATTAAATTCAGCCAGTTGATCCGCGTCTGCGGTGCTGGAGCGGCGCAGGATCAGACCATCGGGCAGAGGGCGCGGCAGGGGTAATTCGGCAGAGATGGGTGTGGACATGATGGACCTCAAAATGGGGGCATAAAAACAGCCTGGGTAAGACTCCCAGGCTGCGGTGATGACGGTTGCGGCGTCAGGCTGCATCACTGCCCGAAGGGGCAGGTGCAGGGGTGGGGGTCGGAGTCTTGGCTGGCTCGGCAGCCGGGGCGGAGGTTTCAGCTTTGCTCTCGCCCGATTTTTCTTCGCTGTGGCTGCCAGCGGTGCGAGGCGCGCCAGAGGGGGAGCGGTGATCGGTGGCATAGAAGCCTGAGCCCTTGAAGACAATTCCAACCGGCGAATAGACTTTGTGCAGCATCGCTTGACCGCAGTTTGGGCAAACCGTCAGCGAATCATCTGAGAAGCGCTGGGTCTGATCAAATTGATAGTCACAATTGGCACAACGATACGTATAAACCGGCATACAGTATTACCTCAAACATGGTTAAAACCCGCATCAGGGCCGCGCCCTGAACGTCCAGTGATTTTACGACTATTTTCAGCGCTTTGCAAGGGCGCGCGGTCGCCAGCCCGGCAAATCAGGACATTCCTCATGCGCTTTGGGGTTGAAGGATCGCGGCGGGTTACTTGCTCCAATCCACCACCAACTGCTTGCGGCCGCGCAAGAATTTCTCGATGGCCATGCCAGCCACGGCGCCTTCGGCGGCAGCAACCACCGCCTGTTTGACATGATTGCACAGCACATCGCCCACGGCATAGACGCCCGGCAGTCCGGTCTGATATTCGGCATCCACGCGCAGGCAGCCCGCCTCGCTGATGGGCAGCGCACCCTGCAAAAAGTCGGTGATGGGCTTGCCGCCCTGCAGATAAATGAAGGCCCCGGTGACGGGCAGTATCTGTTCGGGCTGGCCGCGCGGCGCAATTTTGATGCCGCTGACGCGGTTCTCGCCTTCAATGCTGCGCAGCGCTGCGCCCAGGTGCACGGTGATAGGCGACTGTTCCAGTTCGGCGATCAGTTCGGGTGGGGCTTTCAATTCGGGCGTGGGCGAGACGAGCTGCACCTGCCGGGCAAACCGGGTGAGGAACAGCGCTTCTTCAATCGCCTCATCGCTGCTGCCGATCACCGCCACATCTTGATTGCGGAAGAAGGCGGCATCACAGGTGGCGCAGTACGAGACGCCCCTGCCCAGCAGGGTATCTTCGCCGGGCACCCGCTGGCCGCGGCCCATCGAGCCGGTGGCGATCAGCACGGCGCGGGCGGTGTAGGTGGCGTTGTTGGCATAGATCTGGCGCGGTTCGCTGGTCAGATCTACGCCCTGCACTTTATCCTGCACAAAGCGGGTGCCAAAACTGGCAGCCTGCTGGCGCATGCGGCTGAGCAACTCAGCGCCGCTGATTTCTTCGACAATGCCGGGGTAGTTGGCGATCTTGCCGGTAATGCCCAGGGCACCCGCCGTCAGGCCTTTGTCAATGACCAGGGTGCGCAGGTCGGCGCGGGCGGTGTAGATGGCGGCGGTAACGCCAGCCGGACCGCCGCCGATGATCACAACATCGTAATTCAGTTCAGTTTCCAGGTTCAGGTCCATGAGGTGCTCCTCGACAAAATGACATAATGATTGCAGTACGTTGATTTGGATGCTGTAAACGGGGAAAAGTTATATCAAACCGCCGGGCGCATCTGCCGGCTGACCGGGGCTGTGGTAGAATTTCAGACATGACCGACCCAACCAACGTCCTCTTACTGCTGGCAACCACCAACCCCGGCAAGCTGCGCGAGATGGTGGATATTCTGCTCGACTGCGCCCACACCGCCCCCCTGCCTGACCGGCGGCTGACGATTGTCAGCCCGGGCGAACTGGGCAAGCGCCTGCAGGTGGCCGAAACCGGGCAAACCTACGCCGAGAACGCCGCGCTGAAGGCGCAGGCTTTCTGCGAGGCCACCGGCTTGATCACCCTGGCAGACGATTCCGGGCTGGAGGTGGAGGCGCTGGGCGGCGCACCGGGGATTTACTCAGCGCGCTATGCCCCCCAGCCTGGCGCCACCGATGCCGACCGCCGCGCCCTGCTGCTGGAGCGGCTGGCAGATTTCCCCCGTCCGTGGACGGCGCGCTTCCGCTGTGCGGTGTGCGTGGCGGCGCCGGGCCTGCCGCTGCTGCAGGTTGAAGGCGACTGCCCTGGCGAGATTATTCCAACGGAGCGGGGCCAAAACGGCTTTGGCTACGACCCAATCTTCTGGCTGCCCGAGTTGGGGTGCACCATGGCAGAGCTGCCCGACACGCAGAAGAATCAGATCAGCCACCGGGCCCGGGCTATCCGGGCGGCATGGGGATTGTTTTAGCGGTCAGGGCTTTTCTTCCTCAACCTCGGGGGGGCCTTCGGGCTCTTCGTCAGCGTGGATGGCGAAGGGGCGCTTGCTTTCATCAATCACCGGGGCGCAGCCGCCGGCAATCGGCAGATCGTGCTTGGTCTTTTTAGATGTAAAAGTGATATAGAGCAGCACCCCAATCACAAAGACGATGCCCAGAACAGACCAGATGCTGATGCCTTCCATGGTAATCCTCCAAAACATGCCGGATGATATTAACAGTATAGCAAAATAATTTGCAATTGTGACTGCCCAGAGCCATTTTCGGGCGGGAGAATTGTGATCAAACCTGGCGCCTGTTTGACAAATCCTACCGCAGAGTCTACAATCTAGTTATCCTTGTTGCGGGTGGGTTTATGATTTCCGTTTATCCGGAGAACAGGCGGAGAAAAAACGTTATATAACCTCGTTTTTCAGTATGAAATGACCGAGGATGGGCAAATTGTAGTGGAGTCTAGGGGCTGGATAGCTCCCGGGTACAACACGTTAGAGGAAATGGAGGTGCTGGTACAGGCAGTGGACGAAAAAGCAGTTGAATACATACCCCGCGACCGAGATTATTGAAATGAAGTCATCGGTTGATCTTTTTCAGCAATTCCGAGGCCCAATTATGAAAATTCCCACAAAGTGCTCCATACTGCTCCAGTTGACAGCCCTGGCCCTGCTGCTCAGCGGCTGCGCTGCGCCCCAACTCGCGCCTACGCTCACATCCACGCCCCGGATCAACACAGCCACACTGACACCAACCCCCAGTGCCACCTTCACGCCGACCATTCAGGCAACCCCCACTTTTCCATTCCCGATGGGCACAGAGGTGTCCTGGCCCGAGCCCGCGCTGTCTGCGTCCGATTGGCAGGCGCGTTACGATCAAATGATGCAAACCAACGGCGGGTGCCAGCTGCCGTGTTGGTGGGGGATTACTCCTGGCGAAACGACCATTCAAGAAGCTCAAGCGTATCTGCATGAACTGCTCCCGGATACCTACTGCGGAAAAAACAAGGATGGGCAAATTATTTGTAGCCTCAGTAATTCATCTATGTTTGAAATGGGACAGGTCAGTCAACGATTTTTCATCAGCCTGATGGTCCAGGGCGTGACCATCACCGAAATCGTGTTCGGGGGTGCGCCCGCTTATTACGCTTTGCCTCGGGTATTGGAGCAGTATGGTGCACCAAGCGAAGCCTGGGTGAGAACATTTCCAGATTATTATGGTGACGGTGTTCTGGATTTCAATCTATTCCTTTATTATCCTGAAAAAGGTCTGGAAATTGGCTACACTATCTATAAAGCGGATAAAAACTCAGACAATATCCAGGCTTGTTTTGGCTCAGTTGATAATATCAGTGTTAGGCTTTGGTCGCCCTCCAATCGTCCAACCTTTGAAGAATTAGGTTATACAGAATGGGATGGCATCATGCTGCCATTTGAAGACGCCATCGGAATAACGCTCGAAGAATTCTTCACTAGGGCTTCTAGTCAGCAAAATATCTGTGTGGATACCCCCGCTTCACTTTGGGTTATGCCGTAAATATTGAATACCGGCCTGCCTTTTGCTTAACCGTGGAGAGGCTTATCGGCCTGCGCTCCAAAAGCCGCGAATAGACACCCGGCCCGGCACCTGCCGGAATTTTCCGATATTTCAAATTTACAATTTCACATATAATAGAGCTACCCCATCTGACGAGGTGAAACCATGCCGACTGATGCCTTCTTTGCGCCCGAATGGGTGCAGCACGCGGTGTTCTACCAGATTTTCCCGGACCGCTTTGCGGCGGCGAAACATCCTCAGATTCCCAAGCCGAACAACCTGGAACCCTGGGATGCCGCCCCCACTTCGCACGGCTTCAAAGGCGGCGACCTGATTGGTGTGCTGGAGCATCTGGACTACCTGCAAGACCTGGGCATTACGGCCATTTACTTTACCCCGGTGTTCCAGTCGGCCTCCAATCACCGCTACCACACGCATGATTATTTCCAGGTGGACCCGCTGCTGGGCGGCGACCAGGCGCTGCGCCGCCTGATTGCCGAGGCGCACCGCCGCAACATCCGCATTGTGCTGGATGGCGTTTTCAACCACTCCAGCCGGGGCTTTTTCGAGTTCAATCATGTTTTGGAATGCGGCGCCCAGTCGCCGTATGTGGACTGGTTTGATATTCGCGGCTATCCGTTGAATGCCTATGAAGGCAAGCCCAACTACCGCTGCTGGTGGGACCTGCCCGCCCTGCCGGAGTTCAATCACGCCAACCCGCAGGTGCGCCAGTTTATCTACCAGGTGGCGCGCTACTGGCTGGATGAGGGGATTGACGGCTGGCGGCTGGATGTGCCTTTCTGCATCACCGAGCCGGGTTTCTGGGAGGGCTTCCGGCAGGAGTGCCGTACCGCCAACCCGCAGGCCTACATCACCGGCGAGATTCCGTGGGATGCCCGCCCCTGGCTGCAGGGCGACCAGTTTGACGGGGTGATGAACTACCTGCTGACCTATGCCTGCTGGAGCTTCTTCGGCGGCAAAAAGATGGATCGCGACCTGGTGGGACACTGGTACGAACACGGCCCGGAGTATTTTTCCACCGAGGCGGCAGATTTTGCCCGCAATGTGACCAGCCTGCTGACGTTTTACCCCCGCCCGGCGGTGCTTTCTCAGCTCAACCTGCTGGACAGCCACGACACGGCGCGCTTTATCAGCATTGTGGGCGGCAGCCAGGCCATGCTGCGGCTGGCAACCCTCTTTGAAATGACCTACCCCGGTGCGCCGTGCGTCTATTACGGCAACGAGGTCGGCGTTGCGGGCGGGCAAGACCCCGACTGCCGCCGATCCTTCCCGTGGGACGAATCCAAATGGGACCATGACCTGCGGGCCTTCTTCAAACAGGTGATTGCCCTGCGCACAGCCCACCCGGCGCTGCGCTCGGGCGTGTTTGAAGTGCTGCACGCGGCTGGCGAGGTGGTGATCTACCTGCGCCGCCTGGATGAGGAAACCTTTGTGGTGGCGCTCAACCGCTCAGCCAGGACCCTGCACCTGGATATTCCGGCCGGGTCGCTGCCGGAAGGCGCGGTGCTGGTCAACCGGCTGGGAAGCGGTGAGGCGCGCGTCACCGGCGGCAAACTTGCCGGGCTGACGCTGCCGCCCGAAACCGGCGCTGTGCTCGAATGTCTGAAACCCTAGCGCGGCTGCTGGAACTGGAAGCCGCGATCCATTATAAAACCCCCGCCCCGGAGGGTCAGCCCGATTTTTGCTACCATCCGGGGCGCGCCCCGCTGCTGATTTCTGCGCCGCATGGCGCGGCGCACACCCGCCGGGGCAAGCTGAAAGATGAAGAAGACTTTACGGCCGCGCTGGCGGTGCTGCTGGCTGAACGCACCGGTGCGCACGCCATCTGCACCTGCTGGCAGTCGGCTGCCGATGCCAATTTTGCGCCCGATGCGCCCTACAAGCAGGCGCTGGCGGCGGCGGTGCGGCGCTGGCGGATCCGGTTTGTGCTGGATTTGCACGGCGCGGCGTTTCATCACGAATTTGGGCTGGCGCTGGGCACGCTGAACGGCGTAAGCTGCCCGGCAGACTGGCTGCTGACCCCGCTGGCGGCCTTTGGCTTTGGAACCAGCGGTGCCTGGCTGAGCCGCCTGGATGTGGATGAGACCTTTACGGGCGTTGGGCGCAGCGACCAGGAAACCATCACCCGATTTGTGCATGAGCAGCTGCATATCCCCGCGGCGCAGATTGAGATCAACGCGCTGCTGCGGGTGGTGCGGCGTCAGGCCGCGGCCAGCGAGCGCGAGCCGTTTGCCGGGCCGCCGGAGGAGATTGAGCGCTGTGCGGCCGCGCTGACGGCGCTGGTCAACAGCCTGATCCGGCAGCGGCATCTGGCGCCGCGCCGTCCGTGGCAGGTTGAACCAGAGCCAGATAGCGACGCTGCAGATCGGGATTAGACGCCAGCACCTCCAGCGCCTGCCGGGCAGAGGTCTGAGCAGCGGCCTGCCAGCCCGCGGCGGCTTCAGCATTGCCGCGGCAGGCCTCCACCTGGGCCATCAGCAGTTCCAGTGAGCGGCGGGCAGCAGGGTGCAGCGGCGGCGGCAGCAGCGCCAGCCCCTGTTCCACTTCGGCTGCGGCGCTGTCAAGTTCATTCAGCCAGAGGCGGGTCTGGGCCAGTGTCTGGTAAAAATACGCCAGCCAGGTGCGATCCACACTGGAGGCGTGGGCCTGGGCAATGGCCTCGGGCAGGGCAGCCACCGCCTGACGGGCAGCGGGTTCGTCGTTATGGATCACCGCCAACTGCGCCCGGGTGCTGTTCAGGGCAGCAGACACCCGCCCTCCCGTCTCAGCGGGCATCAAAGCCTCCGCCTGGCGCAGATCGTCCTCGGCAACGCGCACCTGCCCGGCCAGAATTTCAATATCTGCCAGGAGCAGCCAGCCCAGCGAGGGCACCATAAAGGGCACATAGCCTTCCTGCGGGCCAAACTGGTCTTGATTTTCAAACAGGACGCGGCGGGCGGCATCGGTATCGCCCAAACACGCCAGCAGCCAGCCCAACTCAAAGAGCACGCGGCGGGCCAAAATGCCCAGCCCGGCCTGTTTGCTCACTTCCAGTGATTCGCGCAGGGCTAAAATGGATTCCGGATAGTGCCCCAGCATCTGCTGCGCCTCGCCCATCAGGCCGCGGCTGAAGGCCTGATTCCACAGGTTGCCGATAGTGCGGCTCAATTCGTAAGCCTCGGCGGCGTATTCCAGCTCGCGCTCGGGCTGGCGAAGCTGCCCGTAAATATCGGCGGTGGTGTTCAGGTTATCGGCCAGCATGGGCAGGTTATTCAGTTCACGCCACAGCCGGCGGGATTCGTCGAGGCCAGTCATGGCCTCGCGCTGGCGGTGCACCAGCATAAAGGGGCGGGTGAGGTCATGCAGGGTGAAGGCCAACTGCTCGCGCAGATTGAGCTCGCGGGCCAGTTTGAGCGAAATTTCGCCATTTTCAAGCGCGGTATCGGGCTGGTTGATCAACCAGTAGAGCAGCGACAAAACCCAGTGCACCCGCGCCTCGGCAGCCCGGTCACCCAGGCGCTGGGCCAGGGCCAGGGCGCGCCCGGCATATTCAGCGCCGCGGCCGGGGTTGAAGGCCGGGGTGGGGGTGCAGTAGAGTCGGGCCGATTCCAGCAGGACCGCCAGTTCCAGCGGTTCTTCAGCGCGCTGGCGGGCCAGGGCTTCCAGTTCATCATAAACAGCCAGCGCCTCCGCGTAGCGGGCATCCAACTCCAGGGCGCGGCCAAGCTGCAAGCCCAGGTGCTGCCAGTTGCTGGTGGGCAGGTCGGGGCCCAGCTCGCGGGCGTGCTCCAGGGCGTGGGTGTAATGGCCAATCGCCTCGGCCACGGCATACTGCTTGAAGTCGGCATCGCCAGCCAGCACAAAATAACGCAGCGAGCGGCTGGTATCGCCAGCCTCATGATAATGGTGCGCCAGCAGGTGCGCCAGATCAATCGTCAGATCGGGGTAGAGCCGTTCCAGCGCCTCGGCGGCGGCGCGGTGCAGATCGCGGCGGTCATCGCGCAGCAGGGATTGGTAGGCGGCCTCTTGCACCAGGTTGTGCCGGAAGGTGTATTCATCCTCAGTGCCAACCTCCGCGGGGACGATGATTTCGGCGGCACGCAGGGTGTTGAGGTGGAGGCCCAACCCGGCGGTATGCTGCCCGGTGATTTCTTGCAGCAGGCGGGCAGAGAAGCGCCGTCCCAGCACGGCCGCCACCTGCAAGGTGCGGCGGGCAGGCTCGGGCAGGCGATCCATGCGGGCCAGCAGCAGGGCATGGAGTGTATCGGGGATCTCCACGCTTTCGGTCAGGTGAGTGGTGTGCCAGCCGCCCGAGCCGCGCACCAGCACGCCCTGATCGACCCACATGCGCACCACTTCTTCCACAAAAAACGGATTGCCCCCGGCGCGGTCGAGGATGCGGTCGTAGAGGGCTTCTGGCAGGGCGCTGTGATGGAAAATGTTTTTCAACAGGTTGCGGCCATCGCCCGGCGAAAGCGGATTCAGCGCAAGGTCGTGGCAGTTGGGCAGGTCGGCAGACTGGCGAATGGCAGTGACCAGCCGCCAGCCGGGCGAATCGGGCTCAGCGCGGCTGACCGCACAGAGCAGCACAGGGGCCTCATTCAACAGCGGCAGCAGGCGGGTCAGTAAATCCACCGAGGAGGCATCGGCCCAGTGAATATCCTCACAAATCAGGTGCAGGGGGGTGCGCTCTGCCAGGGCCAATAACAGGCGGCGCAGCGCGTTGAGGGTATAAGTTTGCAGGGTCTGCGCGTCCAGGGTGTGGATCTGAGCCAGACGGGCATCATCCAACGGCAGGCCAAGCAGATGCCGCAAATAAGCGGCCTCGGATTCCGCGGCGGGCAGCCAGGTATGCAGGGCGGCAGCCACTTCAATCGGAGATGCGCCCGGTGCGGTGCCCAGCAGCGAGCGCAGCAGGTCTTGAATCAGCGAATAGGCCTGCTGCTGGCTGTAAGACAGGCAGCGGCCCAGCCCCCAGCGGAGGGTCTGACCCGACAGGGCGGCGCGCCATTCGGCAATCAGGCGGCTCTTGCCCAGGCCGGGCTCGCCCAGCACCAGGGCTGCGCCGCCGCGCCCGCCCTGCACTGCCGCCGAGAGCTGCAGCAGCGCGGCCAGTTCGGCCACCCGGCCGACCATGGGGCTGTCCATGCCTGCCAGGCCGCGCACCGAGCCAGGGCGGTCTTTGAGCCCCAGCAGGGCATAGGCCTGCACCGGTTCGGTCAACCCTTTGACCAGCACTGGCGGCAGAGAAGCAAATTCAAACAGGGGGGCGGTCAGGCGGTAGGTTTGCGGACCCAGCATAATGGTGCTGCGCTCAGAAATATCTTTGAGCCGGGCAGCCAGATTGACTGCACTGCCGATGACCGTATCGTGCTGCTGGCCCTGAGAGCCGATGCCGCCGGCGATGACCAGCCCGGTGTTGATGCCAACGTGCAGGCCCAGGGTAGTGTTGTGCACCGCGTTGAAGGCCGCCATGGCGGTCATCATCTCCAGGGCGGCGCGCAGCGCGCGGGCGGGGTCGTCTTCGTGCGCCACCGGTGCGCCAAACACAGCCATCACCTCGTCGCCGATGAATTTATCCACCACGCCGCCGTACTTTTCAATGACCGGCACCAGCACATCAAAGCTGGCGTTGAGCAGGCCGCAAACCTCTTCGGCATCCAACTGCTCGGAGAGCGTGGTAAAGCCCGACAGGTCGGCAAACAGAACCGTGACCTGGCGGCGCTCGCCGCTGATGCGCCCAGGGCGCACCCCGGCGGGCAGTGGGGCGGTACCCAGCGGTGAGGTCTGTGGGCGGCGCAGTTCATAGGCCAGCAAATTGGGCTCATCGGGCGCCCGGCCAAGGTGTAAAAAGCCGCTCTTTTCCAGCACGCGCTGGCTGGCAATATTCTCCGGGTCTACGGTGGCGGTGATGCCGCGGATTTCGGGACGGGTCCAGGCCCACTCGGCCAGCCGCCGCAGGGCCTCGGTCATGTAACCCTGGCCCTCAACCTGGGGGGCAATGCCATAGCCCACCTCGGCGCGGCCCTCGGCATCGGGCACACCCTTGAAGCCGATCAACCCGGCGCCAAACTGGGTCTCGGTCAGCACAATCAGCCAGTAGGTCTGCCAGGGGTGCTGCTCCACCGGCAGCAGCGCCATCCGTTCCAGTTTGATGCGCACGGCGCGCTGCAACGGTTCTGACATGTCTGCGTGGAGCCGCGCCAACCCCAGCGCCAGACGCAGCGCCTCGGGATCGTCGCGGTAGAGCCGCAGTTCTTCGGCGCTGAGGGCGATGAGATTCAGCCGGGCAGCGGGCAGCGTCAGGCTCACCGGGGGGCCTCCAGCACGCCGGTCTGGATGAACCAGTCATAGGCCGCGCGGATGGCCTCGGAAACCGGGCGGGGCGGCGGCAGGCCCAGCGCCGTGCGTGATTTGCGCGTGTCAACGTAGAAATAATAACCCGCCTTGCGGAACGTCACTGGCGAGAAGGGTAGATCTAAAAATGGCGACATCAAACGGATGGGCAGCGCCAGGCGGCGCAGCAGCCCGGCGGGCAGCACCAGCGTGGGGGCCGGTGCACCGACCACAGCGGCAATTTGCTGCAGGTAGGCCTGGTGTGAAAGGTTGTGCCCGCCGAGAATATAGCGCTGGCCGGTCTGGCCGCGGTGCAGGGCTGCCAGATGCCCGGCAACCACATCCTCGATGTGAACAATGTTCAGCCCACCCTCGGTGAGCATGGGCAGGCGGCGCTGGGCCACCCGCACCACCAGCGAGCTGCTCTTACGATAGATATCGCCCGCGCCGACCACCATCGCCGGGTTGACGGTGACCACGTCCAGGCCTTCGGACACGGCGCGCTGCACCTCCATCTCGGCAAGATATTTAGAATAACCGTAGGGCCAGTAATCCGGACGGAAGTTCCAGGTGTGGGTTTCGTCCATCAGCAAGGGGGCGGCATTCCGGGCTGGCAGGGGCGGTACGCCCAGGGCTGCAACCGAACTGGTATGCACCACCCGGCGCACACCCGCTCGGCGAGCTTCACTTAACAAGGCGCGCGTACCTTCTACGGTAACGGCATACATGCGGCCGGGCTCATCGTGCTTGCCGCCCAGCATGGCCGCGGCGTGAAAGACCACCTCCATGCCAGCCAGGGCGGGAGCCAGCGTGTCGGGCTGGGTCAGGTCACCAACCAGATGCTCCACGGGCAGATCTTCCAGCAGGCGCAGATTGCTGCTGGCGCGATGAAAAGCGCGCACCTGGTGCCCCTGCTCCACCAGGGCGCGGCAGAGCGCAGCGCCGATAAATCCGGTTGATCCAGTGACAAGAACGTTCATGGAATGATTTGATTGTATCGCAAATTTAACGTTTCGGGTTTGAGAGCAGGCGGTTTGCAACCAAAATCATATCTACAGCGCAGTCTCGAAACCCTTTTAGGCTGCTTTTGACGACTATAGAGTCAATTCAGAATCTGAAAATAACTTAAGAAAGACCCTGTTGTAAAACATTTTCAGACTCGCTACAATGCTTATGTTACTCTAATCTCCAGTGTTATTCTCAACAATTGAACAGGAGGTGATTTCCATTCAGGTTTGCCCGCAAACGTCGTCAAACGGGGGATGCATCTATTACAAACATAATCCACGCTTTGTTTTTCGGGAGGGAAGAGACATGAAACGCATGCGCATACCTGTGATTCTGGTCAGCCTGCTGATGACCCTCAGCCTGCTCACCAGTGCGGCCTGGGCGGCCACTCCGCCTCAGGATGATGGTCCCACGGGGCCTATAGAAACCTCGCTGGGAACCGCTCCAACCCAAGTGGAAGGCGGCGGTGGCATCCAGTCGCTTTCGGGCAGCAATGTCACCTTTGCCCCGGCGGCGGGCGGCAACGACTGCTACTCCCCCGGCACAGCCCAGACCTTCTGCTTCCAGTCTGACAGCTACACCACCGACTACGAATACGTCTACAACAACTGGCTTAATTTCCCATCCGACTGGGTGGTGAGCAATGCCTACGTGGTGGGCACACCCGCCTGTGACGCCGGCAGTTGGGGCACCTTTGGCTGGAGCTTCCAAACTGCCTCTTATGAAGTTAACATTGCCCATCCCCGCTATCAAACTACCACCGACCACTGTGTGGCCACCTACTGTGTGGATGTAATCCCGGCTGCGTCCGCGCCAAATGCGCCCGTCTCCTGGTTCTTTGATGGTGACGGGTACGGCGGAGCTCCGCACGGGCCATGCAGCAGCGACGGCTACATTCCCACCGGCAGCGGACTGGCCTGTGATGAGGCGGTGAATCCGGTGGCAAGTATTCCGGCCTGTGCCGCCATCCCGCAGGTGATTCTGACGCCTGAGACGATTGTCACCGAGGGCTGTAAAGGCGAACCACAAACCCACACTTTCACGTTGGAAAATGATGTAGGGTATGATTCCACCTTTGCTCTCACCTACAACTGGGATTTCCCCGGCCTGCTCCTGGCTACAGATTCCATCACGCTGGCCAATGGCACCTCCACGACCTTTGATGTGACCGTAGACCCGCGCGCCTGTCTGAACCCTGGTGAATACCATGTGGAAATCACCGCTGATGATGGCGCCTATACTGACACCGCCACCATCACTAAAGATTTTTATGGCACAACGAATGAATGGAACCAGATTGCCACCAATCCGGTCAGCGCCATGGATAACGTGCTGGCTGCGTACGATGGACTGGTCTGGAGCATTACGGGGTACGGCTCCACGGGCGTCTCTACCTATGACCCGGTGACCAAGACCTGGGCGACCATTGCCAGTTCGGCGCCGCCTTTTGTCAACTATGCCCGCTCGGGCTGCCAGATCGGCAGCAAGGTCTATATTTATGGCGATGCCTCCGGGGCCTATACCGGCCTGTGGAGCTACAATATGGCGGCCAATACCTGGCTGCAAGAAACGCCCACCGGCACCGCCCCCACCGAGACCGGCATCTGGGCGCCCAGTTGGGTTGCGGATGAGGCCAACGGCCTTTGCTACATGACCGGCGGCGCCACCGCCCCGGGCGGCGGCAACCTGGCCAAGGTATATGTCTACGATGCGGTTGCCAACGCGTGGCTGGCCCCCCTGCCAGACTTCACCTCCATCCGCGATTTCCATGCGGCCTATCTCTTCACACGCCCGGCCGATGGGCACCCCCTGCTCTGCGTGGCTGGCGGGGTGAATGCCAGCAATGTCTTCCTGGATTCGACCCAGTGCTATGACTTTACTGCCGCAACCTGGGAGGCCGAGAACGCCACCCTGGGCGCCACCCCCTTCGCCTGGTGGGGCATGGGCTACACCCAGCGCTCGGTTGACTCTGGTGAACTCTGGATGGTGGCCGGGGCCGATGGCGCGGGTGCCATAATCAACCAGACCTGGTACTACGATGTGGCCGACGCGGGCTGGTATAACTACGGCCTACTGGAAAGCGGCCTGGTTTACCGCACCGCCGCAGTGACATTGGATAATAAGGTGTACCATGTGGGCGGATCAGCCGGCGGCATCACCCCTTCAGGATTGTCCGATGTCTTCGTAATTGAATGCCCGGAATGTACCGACCCGGTGATGGAATTCGCCCCGGATCACTTCGCCCAGGTGATGAAGACCGATTCACTGTTCACCCAGTGGGCCTCGGTTTGTAACTCCGGTGCCGTGGCACTGGATTATGCCTTTGACGATGCCGGTACGCCCTGGCTGATTCAAGAACCGCTCAGCGGCACAGTGCCCCCCGGCGAATGTGCTTTCCCGGCCATTACCTTTGATACGGCCGGGGTTGGGCCTGGAAACTACGCTGCTCTACTCAACGTCACCAGCAACGACCCCTTTGCCTCTATCCTGAACCTGCCCGTCAATCTGACCGTGCTGGATTCGGCAGATCTGGTGATTACCCCGGAGCAAATCTATGCCAGCGTCCTGATGGGTGATACCGATACCGAAGTGCTCAATATTGCCAACGCCGGCAATCTGCCCATGCACTGGCGGCTGTTGGAATATAACCAGCCATTCAAGGGCGCTGAGGCCGAAGGCCAGGGCCAGTGGCTCTACCGCGCCACCGAAGGTGTGCTGTTAGACAGCAACACCGGCCCGCAGATGGCTTACCCCGCAGCCTACCGCTGGACGCCTGCTAATCCGCCCAAGGGCGGCGGCATGAGCATTCTGGTTTATGCCGATGATCCCAATCACCCCGCGCCCGGCACCCTGGTGGATCAGGCGCTGCGCTATCTGGGCGTGCCCTACACCGCCTTCTATGACAGCAACTTCACCGGCTTTATGGATGCGCTGGAAAATGGCGGCCCCTGGGACATGGTGCTGGTGGCCCACGACAACTACTTTATTCCAGGCGCCGAGTTCTACGATGATCTGAATGACTATGTGAACGCTGGCGGCAAACTGATTATCAACACCTGGCAGATGTCATCCTACCTGGCCAACCCGCTGTGGACCACTCTGGGGGTCACCTGGGTGGCGGATGATGGAAACCCGGCTGATCCGGTTTACTGGTGGCTGCCCGCTCACCCGGCCTTCAACTACTTTGACATCGTGCCCGAGTTGACCTCACTGGGTGGCAGTTATGGCATCTACGGTCAGCATGTTGAACCGTTGGCCGGCTTTACCGCTCTGGCGGGCTACACTACCACCCCGGCGACCAATGAGGCTGCTCTGGTGATTAACAGCGATGGCAGCACCATCTTCAAGGGTTTCCTGGATGGGCAGAACAGCGCCGACCTCGATGCCGATGCTATGCTGGACGGCGCCGAACTGTGGTCCAACCTGATTCGCAGCATCCCCGATTGGACCTACCCGAATATCCCGTGGTTAATCACCTCGCTGGAAGGTGGTGCGGTGAACCCCGGTGAATCTGTGAATGTGGACCTGTTCTTTAACAGCGCCGGACTGACCCCCGGTACACACACGGCCGCGCTGGTACTGTTTAATACGGCCATTGGAGAATCGCCCCGCGTCATCCCGCTCTACTTCACCGTAGTCGCCGAGCCTGAGTTCACCAAGATTGCCCCCGCTGAGGTGCTGCCCGGCGAACAGTTCACTTACACCATCACCATTAACCCGTTTGGGTTTAATGAGATGGCGATGGAAGATCCGCTGCCCGCCGAGGTAGCTTATGTGCCCGGCAGCCTGACAGTGACCCCCGATGTGGGCGCCTATGGTTACGACAGCGGCACCCATACCATCACCTGGTCTTACGCGATGCCCAAGGGCACTCTGAACAACTGGCAGCCCGCGGTAGTACACGGCCCCACGAATGGAGTGCCGCCGCAGCTGCACAGCACCGCCAGCACTCCGCTGACTGCGCCGCAGCCCGCCGCCGACCCCAAGGCTGTGCTGTGGGATCAGCCGCTCAGCACGGTAAACCAGAACGCTTATGTCGATCAGGAGTTTACTGATTACCCAACCTCCTCTTCCTTCCTGGCCGATGACTTTGTGGTCGATGAGACCTGGGCGGTCAACACCATCTTTGTGCCCGGCGACGGTTGGAATGGGTTCACCACCCTGGCCAACGCCAGCGCGTTGAACTTCTTGATCTATGTTGACAATGGCGGCGTGCCTGGTGGTGATCCGTCTGGTGCGGAGGCCCCGCCGATCTGGGCCTTGAGCCTTCCGCCCACCGATCCGCAGGTAGCCATCACCAACGGCACGAGCGGCCTGCCCTCCGATACCACGCTGAACCTTGCTGCGCCGATCACCCTGCCGGCAGGGCACTACTGGCTGGTGTACTATCCCACCCTGTCGTTTGCAACTGGCGGGCAGTTTGGTGTTTGTCCCAAAGTTGGTTGGCGAAATAGAGAAAATGGAGGGGGCAGATTACATCACAGGAAAGGCAATGGTTATCAGGACACGCCGACACCCGCAGTCATCAGTCCGCTAGCCATTCCCTCCCA
>Ga0208459_1001566_pt1 | contig 21278 bp, 20 predicted proteins | sample AD_UKC087_MetaG_FD_184433 | JGI IMG/M metagenome (GOLD analysis project Ga0208459, IMG submission 184433) | Active sludge microbial communities of municipal wastewater-treating anaerobic digesters from USA - AD_UKC087_MetaG (SPAdes) (version 2) | ecosystem: Engineered > Bioreactor > Anaerobic >... | reverse complement strand
AAGATTCCTGCGGACTTTCATATCTGGCAAGGACTTGCCCCGACGGATGGCAGTGCAACGCCGGCCAGGCTGACTGCACAAACTCTTGCGTCGATGGCGACAGCGACGGCTTCTTCGGACACGACGACGATGCATGTCCGACCGGCAACGACTGCGACGACGAGAATTCAGCCATCAATCCCGCCGCAAACGACATCAGGTGCAACGCAATCGACGAAGACTGCAGCGGGGCCGACAACTGCAGCGACGCCGGCCAATGTGAACAATGCGAGGGCGGCCACTGCGGCCCCGGATTCTACTGCTTCAAGGATCCGAACTACGACGTCCCCGGAATCTGCCTGGCCGACTGCACCGGCACGATGGAATGCCCGATGGCGCCGAACTGGAACCTGTCGTGCTGGTCCTGGATGTCCGGGATCGGCGACGACAGCTATTACTGCCGGCCGAAAATCACAATCGAGTGCGACGGCAAGACGTCACTGATCAAGGACGGCTGCGACCGTACCGTCGAAACGGCCGCCTGCGATATCGACTGCTTTGACGAATTCGGGTGTTCGAACTACTGCACCGCCACGCAGCCCCATCCAGGCTGCGGCAAGACCGTCCACGGAACCACCGTCGGCGCGCCGGACCGCACCAACTACTACTACAACGCCACGGACACTCGCGACGATCTGACGGGCCCGGAAGTTCAGTACACGTTCACGGCGTCCTGCACCGGCGAATTCAACGCGGTGCTGACGAACGCCACGAACTGGCTGGCGCTGGTGGTCGTGAAAAATGCGTCCGGCAAATGCCGCAGCAGCACCATGATCGATTACGACGTGTTCCTGGACACCCCGGACGTGGTTGCTTTCACGGCGACCCAGGGTGACGAATTCACGCTGATCGTGGATGGAATGGACGGCGCCGAGGGCGAATTCGACCTGACGGTGAACTGCCTTTGCGGGGCGAACTGCGCGGACAATGACAGTGACGGATTCATCGACAGACACGCGACCGACTGCCCTTCCGGAAGCGACTGCGATGGTGGCAATGCCGCGATCCACCCCGGGGCGGCCGAAATCAAGTGCAACGACATCGACGAGGACTGCACCGGTTACGACGACTGCCGCTCAGACGCGTGCACGGCGGATGTCGAACTGGGCAACCTTGCCGCGCCGGTTTCAAGAACGGACTCGCGGATGGGTGACACCGATCAGATGACGTTCTATGACGGCCCCTGCACATCGTCATACCCCAGGTTCAACATCGAAACTGTCTATCATTTCAATCCCGCATGCTCCGGCACCCTTACCGCTTCGGTTTCAGAGCCGCAGGACAACCAGTACGACATCTACCTGCTGGCCGACACGTGTCGTGCCGACCTGTGCACGAAAGTCGCCTGGTACGACCTGACCGCGGAAGTGGCGGCCGGAACCGACTATTACCTGGTTATCGACGGGAACTCGTCCGCAACGACCAATTCGTGGAAACTGGAATTGGCGCTTCAGTGCGCGGATTGATGCGAAGCCAGGAGACTGTCAACGCTTGTTGATGGCGTGAACCTTGAAACCGACCGAGAAACCAAACGCCGGCTTTTCACCGGATTGCGGCACGTCACAGTGAATTTCATTGATCATATCGACGTTTGATCCGATTCCAACGTTGTATCCAAGGGCAACCCTGCCGACATCGACCACCCGTTCGCCGGCGGCAGGATTGTTGGCAAACTGCATGTCGTATTCCGCAAGCAGTTTGTGGCCATCCTTGATCGTCCAGTAGGTACCGGCGGTGACCGCCGAAAATGCCTGGAAACCCGAGCCGCCGGCGTCCATGTCCGCGCCAAGAATTTGCTCGATGCGGATGTAAACACCCCAAAGGCGCAGATCCGGCTTCAAATCGAAATTCAGTTCAACCGATGGGATCAGTGCCAGCCCGAAATCACCGAACCCGAATTCCAGCATCAGATCAAAGTCAAAATGGTCGGTATCGAGCGGATTCCCGATTATGCCGAAGGCCGCGCCACCGGAAACCGCATCGAAGTCGCCATCGCTGCCGACCTGACCGCGCCCGTATATTGAGAAGCGATCGATAACGCCATAATTAAGGGATGTCTCGAATTCGAGTCCGTCGAAATGACGGCCGCCCTTCAGGCCGTGCAGCCCCAGGAAAAATTCCAGATCCATTTCCCCTTCAGGAAACGTCTCTGTCGAATCAAGCGCCAGGACCGAGGCCGGTGCCACGAACAGCATGGCGCAGGCGGTCGCGGCAAGCAGCTTGGATGCCGTCGTCATTGATGAACCCCTTTCAATGCGTATTCGGTGACAGCCCTGTCCCATCGGGACGACGAACGGTAACACAAAGTAATACCGCATGCCACAACAAACAAAAAACCTCTTTTATTTCAATTACTTGAAAGATTCGAACTCTTCCGCCAAGGCTGATTCAGGACGACTGATTCACTGTTGAAGATGCGGGAAAGAATCGCGTCCCGTGCGCACGGGCCTGAACAGCGACCCGGCAACCATGAAGACGATGCTGGCCACGAATCCCGCGATCTTTGCCATGAATTCGGCGTGCAGGACCCAGTTGAACAGCGCCCAGACAAGAATCCCGCCAACCATGGCCGCGAAGGCCCCGCGTGAATTGGCCCGCTTCCAGTAGATGCCGGCGGTCAGGGGGACAAGCAGCGATACCAGCGTCGCGGTGTAGGATTCGGCAACCAGTTCCCAGATCATCGGCATCCCGGAATCGGCGGCGTGGGCGGCCGTCGGATCCTGCGGCAGGGCAAAAAGGATCGCTACAGTCGAGATGATCAGTACGCACGCCCGCGTAAGCCACAGGAACTGGCGATCGTTCAACTTCGGCAGCAGGGGCCGGATAAGGTTTTCGGAAAGGATGACTGAAGGCGCCAGGATGGCCGCCGAAGCAGTCGAGAGGATGGCCGAAAGAAGCGCTCCCCAGAAAAAGGCCTGAATCCAGGGATTGGTGTAGAGCTTAATCAGAGTCGGCAGGATCGCCTGGTGATCCGCCATGTTCAGAAGCTCGGGGTGAAGGTTCCGCACCGTCATCGCAATGAAAAGCGGCATCGCGGCGATCGTGAGGTACATGAATGATCCGATGTAGCAGGCGCGCACGGCGGTCTTTTCACTGCGGGCCGAACACACCCGCTGGAACAGGTCCTGCTGGGGGATGGATCCAAGGCCGATTGCCATCCAGGCCGTCAGATATTCAAGGACGTGGACGACCTTCGGTTCGGGCCAGAGGTTGTAAAACCCGTCGGGCCGGTCGGACAGCACGGCTTCGACACCACCGGCCTGTTTTCCAAGAACTATGGTCACCACGACCAGCGCGCCGACGATCATGATTGTCTGGATGAAGTCGTTTATGGAAACCGCCCACATGCCGCCGAAGAACGTGTACAGAATCAGAACCGAGGAGGCGAGAATCATGGACCAGTGAACCGGAAACCCGGTGACGATGTTGACGACCAGCCCCAGCGCGACTATCTGCGCGGCCACCCACCCGAAATAGGACAGGACGATGAATAGTGACGACAGAATTTCCGACTTCCGGTCATAACGCCCCTTGAAGAAATCCCCGAAAGTCAGGTAACCGGATCGGTAAAGCGGACGCGCGAAGAAAAGTCCGAGCAGGAGCAGGCAGAGTGCGGCACCGAACGGATCCTCGATTGTGCCCAGCATGCCTTCGTTGTTGATCCTGGAACTGGCGCCAAGCATGGTTTCGGCGCCGAACCACGTCGCGAAAAGGGCCGTCGCGGTCATGTACAGGGGCAGACGGCGACCGGCGACGATGAAGTCCGTGGAATTCTTGACAAGGCGGCTGGCCAGCAGGCCGACGACCACCGTGACCACCATATATACGATGATGAAAGCCAGCACCATACCGGCGCACCTCGCAAAGACGGGATTCCCTTGATCTGGCCACGAAATCAAGCGGATTTTTGCAGTCACGGGCGGTGTGCGTCAACTGAAAAATTGCCCACTGGATAAGGGCGCTCGAGGCAGGGGCGGATGTATTCAGAGTGTGTAAGGGCGAATGAAATTTCGCCCGCGGGAACAGGGCCCGGGCAACGTGCTTATCCGTAGCGGGCGGATGTATTCCGAAATGTACGGGCGAATGAAAATTCGCCCGCGGGAACGCGGCTACGCTATGTACTTGCCGCGCTTCGTGTAGTGGGTGTGCAGCAGCTTGTGGCTCTTGTGGCTGCACGGACCTTCGGTGAAGAAGTTCGTGTAGAGCTCGAGCACTGCCGGGTTCTCGTGCGACTTGCGGACCGGGTAGGCCGAGTCTTCCGCATAGATCGCGCGGGCACGGGCCTCGCGGATCGCCGGGCTGGTCGGGATGGGCTGTCCGCCGCCGCCGATGCAGCCGCCGGGGCATCCCATGAACTCGATGAAGTGGCATCCGGCAAGCTGGCCGCCCGCCTTGATGTTCTCCATGACCTTCTTCGCGTTCGCGGTGCCGTGGGCGACAGCCACCTTGACGGTGACGCCGTCGAGCCACTTCCAGTCCTTGATCAGGCCGGAAAGAATCGGCGGAACCGGGCCGACCTTCGGGATCTTGATCTCGGCATACTTCACGCCTTCCATACCGCGGACCGGGATGATGTCGGCATGCTCGAAGATGTCCTCGACCTTGATGCCGCAGACCAGTTCGATGACCGTACGAAGGGCAGCTTCCATGACGCCGCCGGTCGCACCGAAGATGACGCCGGAACCGGTGGCGGTTCCGAACGGATCGTCGAAGTCAGACTTGTCGCAGGCGGGCAGGTCGATACCGGCTTCCTTGATCATCTTGGCCAGTTCGCGGGTGGTAAGGCCGTAATCGACGTCCTTGAACCCGGAATCGGTCATTTCAGGCCTGTTGCACTCGTACTTCTTCGCGGAACACGGCATCAGGGCGACGGTGACGATGTCCTTCGGGTCGATACCGGCCTTCTGGGCATAGTACGTCTTGATGACCGCGCCGAACATCTGCTGCGGGCTCTTGGCCGACGACAGGTTCGGGACGTATTCCGGATAGAAGTGCTCAAGGTACTTCACCCATCCCGGCGAGCAGCTCGTGAACTGCGGCAGGGCGACCGGCTTCTTTGCGACCAGGGCCGTGTACAGGCGCTGGATCAACTCGGTGCCTTCCTCGATGATGGTCAGGTCGGCCGTGAAGTTCGTGTCGAAGACCTTGTCGAAACCGCACTGGCGCAGCGCCGTGTTCATCTCGAACGTCAGCGGGTTGCCGGCCGGCAGACCGAAGCATTCGCCGATGGCCGCGCGCGGGGCGGGGGCCGTCTGGATGACGACGTGCTTCGTCGGGTCGTCGATGGCGTTCCAAACGTCGTCCGTCGGGTCATTGGCCCGCAGGGCGCCGGTCGGGCACCTGTTGATGCACTGGCCGCAGTTGATGCACACGACATCGGCAAGCGGCTTGTCCGCGAACGTCCCGATCTCGGTGTCCTCGCCCTTGTTGATGGCTTCAAGGACGCCGACTTCCTGCAGGTCGATGCAGGTACGGACGCAGCGACGACAAAGAACGCACTTGTTCATGTCGCGAATGACGGAATGCGACGAGCTGTCGATGTCGAACATCGGCTCGGCAGGCCGGCCGAAGCGGAAGAAATCGACGCCGTATTCCTTGGCCAGGGTCTGCAGTTCGCAGTTGTTGTTCCTGACGCACGCATAGCACTCGCCGTAATGGTTCCGCAGCATCAGGTCGATGATGTGGCGGCGTGCCTTGCGAACCTTCCTCGTGTGGGTGTGAACCTTGATCGGGGACGTAACGGGGTACGCGCAGGAGGCCTGCAGCCGGTACTGTCCCTCGACCTCGACCACGCACACGCGGCAAAGGCCGGCGGCGCAAAGATCCTGGTGGGCGCACAGGGTCGGGATCTTGATCCCCATCTGCTCGGCGGCCTTCAGGATGGTCGTTCCGAGCGGAACCTTGATTTCCTTTCCGTCTATGGTGACGGATACCTTACCGCCGATTCCGCCCTCGTCGCCGACATTGACCACATGGGCCTTCTGGCTCTTGGGCGCGCGGTTCGAGGCAGTGTCAACGCCGCCGGTCGTGCTGGCGGCCTTGGTTGCCTTTGTCTTTTTGGTCTCAGCCATTTGATTCCTCATCATTCAAAGCCTTAAGGCCGCCTTACTCGCCGCGTCCAAGCAGCTCGTCCTTGAAATTCTTGACGATGGACAGGAATGCGTTCGGGCTGGACTGTCCAAGTCCGCACTTCGACGCAAGCTGCATCGTCTCGCCAAGTTCGCAAAGCTCCTTCAGGTAGCTCTGGGAGCAGACGCCCTCTTCCAGCATTTCAAGGCCTTCGAGAATCGCGCTGTTACCATCGCGGCACGGTGTGCACTGACCGCAGCTTTCCTCGCAGAAGAACTCCATGAAGTTCATCGCGACTTCCAGCATGTCCCGGTCGAAATCGAAAACGATGATGGAACCACCGGTGGCCACGTCTTCAAAACAGATCTTGCGATCGAATTCCCAGTATGGAACGCAGTGGCCGGAAGCGCCGCCAATCTGGACGGCCTTCGCGCCTTCGCCACCAACGGCCACCAGCAGGTCGGCAACCGTGATCCCCATCGGGAATTCATAGATGCCTGGCTGGTCGCAGTCGCCGGAAACCGAGAACAGCTTCAGGCCGGCCGACTTTTCGGTGCCAAGTTCCTTGAACCACTTCGGACCCTTGGCCAGGATGCACGTCGCCCAGGCGAACGTCTCGACGTTGTTGACCGACGTCGGGCAGCCCTTGAATCCGGTATCGACCGGGAACGGCGGCCTGTTGCGCGGCTCGCCGCGATGGCCTTCCAGGGATTCGATAAGCGCCGTTTCCTCGCCGCAGACGTACGCGCCCGAACCCATCTGGATGCGGATGTCGAACGAGAATTCCTTGGCGCCCTTGATCTTGTCGCCCAGGAGCTTGTCTTCCCGACGCTTCGCCAGGGCGGCTTCAAGTTCCGCGCGCAGGTACATGTATTCGGCGCGCAGATAGATGATGCCTTCCTTCGCCCCGATGGCGTAACCGGCAATCGTCATGCCTTCAAAGACCTTGTCGCTGTATTCGGCCAGCAGCACGCGATCCTTGAACGTTCCGGGCTCGCCTTCGTCCGCGTTGCAGACCACGAACTTTTCGGGAGCTGCCGCGGCCGCGCAAAGGTTCCACTTCACGCCGGTCGGGAAGCCGGCGCCACCGCGTCCGCGCATGCCGGAATCGGAGATAGCCTTGATGACTTCCGAACGGGTCATCTTCAATGCGGCCTTCAGGCCTTCGCCAGCCTTGATTTGATCGAAGGTCAGCGGTTCGTGATACGACTTAATCATGCGTGGCCCTCCTTGTTCTGCAGGGCGTAAACGCCAAAGGTTCTGCGGCAGGTCTCGAGAATCTCGTGAACCTTTTCCGGGGTCAGGCCGACATAAAGGGTCTCGTTGACCAGCATCGCCGGGCCCTGATCGCATGCTCCAAGGCAATTCGTCCATTCAAGCGTGAACTTGCCGTCCGGGGTGGTTTCGCCGAAATCGACACCCAGATCGGACACGAGCTGATTCGCGATCTGATCCTTGCCCGCCATGTCGCAGGAAATGGTGCGGCAAAGCCGGACGACGTACTTGCCGTGCGTATCGTGACTCAGGAACGAGTAGAACGACACGACGCTATAGACTTCGACCGGATGGATGTCGAGCTCGTCGGCAACGACCTGCATCGCGAATTCCGAGCACTGGTGGTACTTCCTGTGAATTTCCTGAAGTATCGGGATAAGGTAGCAACGGTCTTTGCCGTAATGCTTGACCCACGCTGCAATATCCTGCTTCAGAACGTCCTGTTCGCTGACAAGCATTGCCTCATTTCTCCTTATGCAAAAGCTCGGCCACGGTTTCCAGGAGCTTCTTCGGCGGAATCGGCTTTTCCTGGAACGCGTCAACCGGGACCAGATCCGAGTCGGAACCGAAAGACATTCCGGTCACCCTGCTGATCGAAGTCAGCATCAGGATGGGCTTCGCAAAGCCAACCCGACGAAGATCCTGGGCCATGACAATCCCGTCATCCGGCTGCTCCATCATCACGTCGAGGATCAGCAGATCGGGATTTACCTTTTGAATCTGGGCCTTCCCGTCCGTGACGTTGTTGGCGGACGCAACCTCGTAACCGTTCTTTTCGAGGATCAGCGTGCACGCATCAACCACATCCGGGTCGTCGTCAACGATGAGTATCCTTGCCACAAGAGACTCCCTTGCTTCGGCGCCCATACAATCCGCGCCCGCCGGTCCCGCGCCAAGACCAACCGGACACAACCCGGTTCCAGAATCACCCGGGTTCAGAACACCATCGTCAGAAGATCCGAACGGATCACAACCATGGCGTCCGGGCAATCTTTTACCTTATTATGTAAATAAATTAAAGGTTTTTCGCTTCATGAACCCTTTCTGGCGACAAGGGCAAAATATCGGCATCCGCACCACGCAAGGCATTGAATTATCAGACCAATCCCGGCACGGAATCCCCTGAGCAAGCGGTCACAGCGATACAGCGATGCCAATGATGACAGTTATCTTATTCACAATGACAAAAACCGTGCTTTCAGATGCGTCCGGGGACTCGCGAGGAGCAGAAGTCGCGACACCGGCAATCGACTTCAGGCGGCATAAACGCCGATGACGGTCTTCCAGTGAAACTCGTCCGGCGCATCGCCCGCCCAGGCTTCGATGATTCCGGAGACCGGGAGCCGCCCGGCACCGTTGAGCAACGCAAACACGCGTTCCCTGATCGTGGGCACGGAAGGGTTGTCGATGTGGATGATCAGCAGTTTTCCGATCCTGGTCACGGCGACGCTGTCCATGTTTTCCCCCGGTGTTGTGGTTTGACGCCGGGTATTTCGAACGTCACGGAAAAGCGTTTCACTGGCGTACGACGTGAATGGCAGGGAGGTGCTGCCGCGACCATGCGAACAGACAGGGATTCGACTGGTTCCATGTGGGCCGGCGGGGAATCAGGACTGATCTGACCGGTGCTGGCTGGAGATGGCTGGATTGGTGCGGGCGTTACTTGTTGATGCGCTTTTCGCCAATCGCATCGACCGTGCCCTGGCCCAGGACGGAACCATCCCAGGCATAAACCTTGATGTAACGGTCACCGCCGCCAATCGCCCTGTCCCAGGAAAGATCGGCGACGAAGACTCCGGACATAACATCGACGGTTTCCGCGGCAACCACCTTGTCGTTCGCGATTTCCCAGTTGGCCTGGATCTCGGCGTCGCTTTCCGGATCCTGAATCAGTTCACCGGCAAATTCGTTCCGACTGACTTCCAGCGTAACGTAGGCGCGGCCATCAGCGAAGCCGGCAACCGTTCCGGAAACGGTCAACTGCTTTCCGGCAAGGGTTCCGTTCACATCCAGAGAGCTTACCGATGCGGGCGGATACTTCATCATGACCGCGGGATCGCCAAGCAGGTTGTAAAGATCCGCATGCTCGCGATAGAGCCTTTCCGGGTCGTCCGCGCCCTGTTCTCCGTATGCGATGGAAGCCCCGTCGATGGTCTGCCGGAAGTCGTCGCTGTGATTGATCAATTCCGCCTTGGTTCGCATGAAGAGTTCGCCCGCCGTCTTTGGGCGCTCGCCAAGACCGACCCGGGTGACTTCGTACGCGAGCACCGCGTTGCCGACGGGATGTGATTCGTCGGACGAGGCGAACACAGCCACCGGACCGTCGGGAAGGTGCATCATGGCTTCGGCGATGCTGTCGTCGCCCCAGTCGAAATTGCCGTTCAGGCAGGCCAGGAAGACCATGACCGGAAGTCGGTTTTCACACTTGATTTCGGGAAGCTGGTCGGTCTTAAGCCCCTGGGTCCAGTCCTCGTTGCCGTGACCGATGTAGATGCTCATCAACGAGCCCTGGTTGATCAGCTCGACCACCTTTTCATGGAAAGGAGTGTAGTAGTAGCTGGAATTTTCGCTGTCGTACGCGCCGATGATGTCGAAAGCGTGACTGATCAGGTCAAGACCCTGGAATGTGAAATACTCAAGCGTGGCGTCAATCTCGGGTGAAAAACCGGCCTCGCCGACGTAAAGGGAAACGCGACGGTTCCACAGGCCGGGCGTGTATCCGGCTTCGTGATTCACAACCTTCTGAAGGTAATCGCGGACTTCCTGGTTGTTCGACGCGGTGATGCGACCAAGGGCGACGTCCGGGATGTAGTCGTCGTCAAGGTCGGCAATCGAGTTGTCGGTGAAGCAGATGCCGGTCAGGACATTGTCGCAGTCGGTTGTCGGCAGGGGCTTCGTGAAACCTTCCTCGGGCACGTCCTCCACGTCTCCGACAAGCACGACGAAAAGAGTCTCTTCGGCGGGCAACTTTTTGAAGAGCTTGTTTATGTGGGCACGCGCCATGTTCGTCCAGTTGGCCGTCGAAACCGTGGTTCCACCCAGAATGTCGGATCTGGTCATGACCTGGGTTCGGAAGCCCCTCGACTGGCGGTACTCGGCCAGTTCCGATGCCGATTCGAGCAGGGAATCCGAGGCGATCACAAGGTAATTGACCTCGGTCGATACCACCTGCACATCTGAATCGAATGACGAATCGGGATCCACGACATCGACCGGCTCGGTCGAGTCACCGCCGCCATCGGACTCGACCGCGTCCTGACCCGGCAGATCCAGGCCCGCGTCTTCCGGAACAACGTCGTCGCCGGGTGTATTGACATCCAGCCGGGGATTATCGGTTCCCAGGGCATCCGGGGCGCCGTCAAGGTCGCCTTGAACGGAATCGCCGCCGCAGCCGGCAACCAGGAGGATCGAAATCAGCACAACGGGAATGAGGTGAAGCTTCAAGGAAGACTCCAGAAAGAAACCGGCAGATTATCCGTGTTTGAAGGCCCTGCGTCAATCCGGCCGGCAATCCGGCAGATGCCCGGCGGGCTTCGCGACGGTTCGACGCCGGCGGGCTGGAGATCGGCCCGGCGGCGCGGATTCAGGACGTTTGACCGGCAAACCGGCCGCCTTCACGGCCGATTCGGGATCAGAGCTTTCCGATCAGCGAGAACGAAATGACCAGGGAGTAGATGACCAGGGATTCGATGAGCGCCAGGCCCAGAATCATCGGGACAAACATCTTTCCCTGGGCGCCTGGGTTGCGGGCAATCCCTTCCATCGCGGCGGTAACGGCCTTTCCCTGTGCCATGGCGCCACCGAAGGCGGCGATGGCGATGCCGAAACCGGCGGCCAGCGCCACGAACACCTGGACGGTGAACTTGTTGTCGCCCGCGGCGACAGCTTCCTGCGCGAAGGCGGACGGAACCAGAACAAGCATCGAAACGAACGTGGCGCCGACGGCGGCCAGAGCCTTCCTGAACAGGGACATCATCTTTCCTCCACGATAAAGGGCCAAGCCCGTCAAGAACCGAAAAACGGCCAGCACGCCACGCGGTCAGGCGTGGTGCGCGTCACCTTCACCATGCTCCTCGGTGGCCATGTAGATGTACACGGTCGAGAGGATGCAGAATACCAGCGTCTGGACAACGGCGACGAATATACCAAGAACCATGGGAATCAACGGCATCACGACCGATACGCGGGCGATCCAGGGACCGCCGGCAAGCGTGCCCGCCGCCATCAGAAGGAACGCGGCAAGCGCGGCATGATCGCCGAACATGTTTCCGAAAAGACGGATTGCAAGCGAGACCGGGCGGGCGATGTGGCTGATCATTTCGATGCAGAACATCAGAAGCATCAGTGGAAGCGCGTACCACTTGATGATCGGCCCGAAGAACTCCTTGAAATACCCGATTCCGTGTGTCTTGACCCCGTAGTAGTGAGTCGCGAAGAAGACCACCAGCCCCAGGGCCAGCGTCGTGTTCAGATTGCTGGTTGGCGGCAGGAAACCTGGAATAAGACCAAGAAGGTTAGAAAAAAGTATGAAAATTCCAAGGGATCCGATCAGTGGAAGGAAATAGAGTGCCTTTTCGCGGCCCATCAGGCCTTCCATCAATCCAAGCAGCGCGTCGGAAAGGAACTGGAACAGGGCCAGAGGGGAAAAACGGGCCTCGGGGATCACGGATCCGCGTCCGGAGCGCATCTTGACGGCGGCAAGCACCATCAGGACGACAAGAATGGCAAACACCAGCACGCCAAAAACGACGTGGTTCAGGTCGGTGACAGGCTCCTTGCCGATAAGGGTTCGCCCGAGCCCGTGCGCAACGGCGTCGGTTACGTCGGCCGGGATTACTTCGCTGGCCAGAGACCAGTGGTCATCGCTTGCCGATGCCGGAACGGAACCGGACAACAGCACGATTGCGAGTGCGGTCAGTGATGACGCAAAACGAAACTTCATCCGCTTTCCCCAGGCACGACGGCCATCACAGGCCGGCCATCACAAAGTAACCCCGTCGCCGCGAAGGGCAACGAAACAGGACATCGAAAGTACGGCGACCACCGTCGTCGAGACCCCGATCGCGAGCCCGACAGGGCTTACCGACAGGATTCCGACGGCCAGAAGCGCAAGGCCGGCAAGAACCCCCATCTTGACCAGCAGCAACGCCACCGTCGATGCCCGCCCAGCGCCGGGCGAAAACATCCGCATGGCGATCAGGCCGATCACCAGGACGTTCAGGGAACCGGCCAGCCCGCCGGCAAGCGCGGCAAAACCTGGCCCCTTTCCGGCAACCGCGAGACTTACGGCACCCGCGACCGCGGCAAGAACCGCATTGACGCAAACGGTGTTCCTGACGAAACGCCTGGCTGTCAAACGGGCTCCTCAAACGGAACCGGGGCCTTCATCGTCCCCGGCCCAGTACTTCCTGGCCGTACGCCAGAGGCCGCGAAAGGCGGCCGCCGATCCGAGTGCAAGGAACAACAGCAGGAACCACGGCGCGGTATCAAGCTTCCCGTCGATCCAGTTGCCGATGAAATAACCAACCGTGATCGCAATCGCCATCTCGATGCCGACGGACATCACGGCAACGGCCGATCCCAGCGGGCCTTTCTTACGGTTTGAAGCCACTGGACCCCCAAGGTTCCGGCGCCCACGGCGTAAGATGATAACCAATTCGAATTCATGCTGAAAGGTCAAAAACGCATTCGACGGTCGAAGATGTTAAAATTCCAACAGAGTCACAAAACCAGAGCGGCGCCGCTGTGAAAATCGGAACACTTCCGCCGGACGCGCCGACTACTGAAGCCTGACGGCGGCCGCCTTTCCCGCCTGCAGACTGACGCGGGTCGAAAAATCGGGGCGGCCTTCGACAACGACCTTCAGCATGAAATCGACCGGTGTCGGACGATCCATGGGAACCATTATCGGCTGGTTGGTAACGCCGCGCGGCCGGGCCTCGTTGTTCAGAAACACCTTCCCGTTCTGCGGCCCGACCACCAGCAGCCTCGCCTCGCGATAGTCGATGGAAACGCGCATCGGCGCCTTTGGCGGACTTTCGCGATCGATAAGGAATGACGTGTCGACATCTCGGCACTGATCGCAACTCGGATGGGACAGCACAAGCCGGTGACGTCCGGGCTCCAGCATCAGCCCCTCGACACGCCCGGTTCCGACGCGGCGGCCATCGACCTGAATCTGGACTGCCGGCGGATAGGCGTGAATCGAAATCGGGAACGCTTCCGGCTTGGGCACGACCTGGGGCGCGGCTTGGGGCGCGGCCTGGGGCTCGACCTTTTCCGGCTGCACCTGGACATCCGACGCCTGCTGGCCTGGCGCTGCTCCGTACGGCCGTACCCTGATCATCGGGCGTATCCTCGCGGGAAGCGGACCGTCCAGCCCCCGACGGGAAGGCCCCATCTCGAACGCAACCCGCCGCTGGATCGACATGGCTGCGGAGAAGTCGGCCTGATCGACGTTGCCGGGATATCCACGCTGTCGGCTCATCACCAGCAGAGCCCCGGCCGAAAGAAGGCCGATTACGCCGACGAAAAAGGCGATCCTTATCAACCTGACGCGCTTGACGCTTTTGCGGACCGCCGACATCAGGCGAATGGCCTCTTCCGATTCCGGAAGGATTTGGATGGCGGTGTCGGCTTCGCGGATGGCCATTGCCTGGCGCCCGGCGGCAAGATACCTGCGACCGAGGGCGACGCGTCCCTGACAGACGCGATGCCTCATTTCAACCGACTGGACGGCGGGAGCCGAGAAAAAGCGCTTCATCTCCTCGGGCAGAGGGCCGATCCCGACCGAGGCGAGAACGCCCGCGATGGATTCCGCGACCTCGCCGGCCGACTGGAATCGCCGGTCCGCATCCCGGGCCATCATCCTGGCAAGAATCGCCCACAAGTCGTCCGGAAAGCCGCGAACCCTTCCCCTGATGTCGGGTACCCGGGCCTCGCTGATGGCGCGAAGAAGGCCGGATGGCGTGTCCGAATTGAACGGAAGCGAACCGGAAGAAAGCAGGAAGAACAGCGTGCCAAGCGAAAAGACGTCCGTCCTTGCGTCAAGGGCCTTTCCGTCAACCTGCTCGGGCGACATGTGGGCCGGCGAGCCGACGATGGCCCCCGTGACCGTCAGGTGTTCCATGTCAACGACATGGGCGATGCCGAAATCCATCAGTTTCAGAACGCCGCCCGCGCCGACCATGATATTTTCCGGCTTGACGTCCCGATGCACGACCCCGTTGGCATGTGCGTGCTCCAGGGCGCCGGCGACCACGGCGGTCACCATGGCGGCAACCTCCGGAATCATGGGCCCGTGCATCGCCAGGTATTCGGCAAGGGAAATGCCCTCGACCAGCTCGGTGACAATCAGGGCATCCTCGGAATCGGGGGCGGCACCCTGCGGGAGATTTCCCGAATAATCATAAACTTCGACTATGTTTTCGTGCTTGAGCTTCGCGATGACGCGCGCCTCGCGGCAGAAGCGTTCGCGCGCGTCCTGGCGCTTCAGCAGGTGACTGTGCATCACCTTGACCGCGACCGGACGATTCAGGGTAGTGTCGATCCCGCGATAAACAACGGCCATGCCGCCCCGGCCTATCTCGCGATCAATTTCATACCTGCCAAGATATGTCCGACCCATCCGCCGGCCCCTCGGAAACGCCCCGGGATTTATCCGGATTCAATACCACCCCGAACACACATGTTGGAAGAAAAAAATTTAATCGCCCGGCCGCCGCTGGCGATGATGCGAAGGGCGGCGTCTTGACCGCCGCGCCGCTGTGGTCTAAATTCCAAAATTCAGGCTCTTGCATAAGAGGTGGCCGATGTCCGAAGAACATGAAGCGACGGGAATGACGACCGAAAGGCTCGAGGCACTCCGCGGCGAACACCGCAAGCTGGATCTGGCAATCAAGGAAATGACCGCGCGCCCGTATCTGACAGCCGACGAGCAGATTGAAGTTGCAAGCCTTAAGAAACGCAAACTTATGATGAAGGACGAAATCTTCAGGATGGCTACCGCGCTGGGCGTCGAGCCCTGATTTCACCCTTCAATAAAATCAACCACTTACATCACCGGAATTATTTAATGCCGCGAATTCGCTGAATTAAGTGAAAAAAACCTCTTGACAAGCCTTCGCGTCAAAAGTGAAACTGCACCATGCTCACTACTGAGCGGCTGTCAGGCAGCTGCGCCTGACGGGGATTTGAAGGGGTGTGTTACACCTGAGGGGCTATTGTTGCCATCTTAAGGAGGAACAAAGATGACCAAGGCTGAACTGATCGATGAAGTCCGCAAGGCAAAGGGCGTTGATCTGACCAAGAAGCAGACCGAAATCATGCTGAATGCGGTATTCGAAGCGATGACCGCGGCGATCAAGAAGGACAAGAGATTCTCCTTCCCGGGATTCGGCACATTCGCAGTCCGCGGCCGCAAGGCGCGCAAGGGACGGAATCCCCAGAACGGCGCCGAAATCACCATCAAGGCGTCGAAGACCGTCGGCTTCAAGCCCGCTCCGAAGCTCAAGAGCGTCCTGTAACCGGAATTCGCAGATTTCAGCCGGTGTCGATGGCGCCCCCTGGCGCCCGGCACTGGTTTATTCCCCGGCCCGACACCCGGCCTTGGCAGAACCGCCTTCATCGAATACGATTTGACGCGTAATGTCAGGGGCGTGACCGGTGCGCCTGTGTGCGTGATGACGAGTTCCCCTTCCATCCTGCTTGAACACCTTTCCGGAACGGATGCCCGGACGATTGCCGTGGCGGGCTGCTCCAAGAACGCAGGAAAAACGACGGCGATGAACGTCCTGACGGGAACCTGGGCCGGAAGCGTGACGGGCCTGATGTCGATTGGAATTGACGGCGAGGACTCGGACTTCTGGCTCGGAGTTCCGAAGCCAAGGATTTCGGCCCTGCCTGGAACCCTTTTCGCGACCGCCCGCCGCGCGCTCGAGGCGGCTGTCGGGGACTGCTCGATAGTCCTGGACACCGGCATATCCACTCCGCTCGGCGAACTGGTCATCGCAAGGACGACCGGGCCGGCGCTGGTTCTGCTGGCCGGAGTCAGGCACAAACGGGACGTGGCGATGGTAAGGGACGCGATGTTCCGGATTGGCGCTGCAAGGGTCGTGATTGACGGCGCTTACCAGCGCCTGATGTCCGCCGATCCGGCGATTTCCGACGGACTGATCCTGGCGACCGGTGCAATCCTGGGTCCCAGGCCGGCAGATGTGGTCGAAAGAACCGTTTCATTCGTGGAAAGAATCAGGGTTCCCGCAACTCAGGATGCCTTATTCCTGTCCGCCATCGAACTGGCATGTTCGACCGGGCGGGCGGTGGCCGCGACGGCGGACGGACGCCTGGTTCCGGCAGCCGACGAAGGTTGCGATGCCGCCGTTCGAACTTGCGCCGAGTTTGCCGACACGCTGGTCGCGCTGGCCATGCCTGGCGCGGTTCCGCGAGGGTTTGCCGACCTGCTGACCAGCATCACCGGGATTCACGGATCGCTGGCGCTCGTGGTCAGGGACGCCACCAGGTTGTTCATCCAGGGCCCCGAGTTCCGCCGGTTCCACGGACGGGGCCACCGGATTTTCGGGGAAAAATCGGTCAACCTCCTTGCAATCGCCGTCAACCCAATCGCCGTCACGGGCGGCGGAATGTCTTCCGCTGAACTTACCGCCGCCTTGTCGGAGGCGATTCCCGACGTGCCGGTATTCGATTTCCTGAAGGCCGCATCGGATGGCGACCACGGCTCGACCAATGACACGGTGCCGCAGGGCACCAGAACGTTCCGGAGTTGAAGATGAAGACAAGCAAGCTGGGCCTGGACTTTGAAAAGGTTGATGCGGCACGTGCCGCAGCCTCCGAAATCGCGGCTTCCGTGATGGATTTTGCCGCGAAGCGCACCACCACATCCGTTGAACGCGCGACCTTGCGCATGATGGGTGTCGAGGGAGCCGACGCTGAAGGCGTCCACTGGGTGAACCGCGTAGTCGATTCCCCGACGGGACGGGACCTGCTGGCCCACGGCCTGTCGGTTCCTTTCGCGGATGCGGTCGCGCGAACCGGCATGGATGCGTCCGAAACGGCAAGGGCCGTTGCCGCCGGCTCGGTCGAAATGGCGATGCCGTCCGGCGAGGCCCTTGAACACGCGGTTGCCGCGGCCGAAGACCTTGCCGCAGACAGTTTCCGACGGATCCGAACCCAGCGCTCCAGGCGCCAGGAATCCCTTGCCGAACTCGGGGAAGGCGAGCGCCCCCTGCTTTACGTCATCGTGGCCACCGGCAACATCTTCGAGGACGTCGATCAGGCCAGGGTCGCGGCCAAGGCCGGCGCACAGGTGATCGCGGTCATCAGATCAACGGCCCAGAGCCTTCTGGACTATATTCCCGAGGGCCCGACCACCGAAGGATTCGGCGGCACCTTCGCGACCCAGGCCAACTTCAGGATCATGCGCGACGCGCTTGACGAGGTCAGCCGGGAAGAGGGCCGGTACATCCGCCTGTGCAACTACGCAAGCGGCCTCTGCATGCCGGAAATGTCCTGCCTGGGCGCGATGGAACGGCTGGACGTGATGCTGAACGACGCACTCTACGGCATCCTTTTCCGCAACATCAACATGCAGCGGACCTTGACCGACCAGCGCTTCGCCAGACTGGCCGCTGCGGCTGGCGGATTCATCATCAACACCGGCGAGGACAACTACCTGACCACGGCCGACGCCGCGAAGTCGGAACACACGGTCCTGGCGTCGGATCTGATTAACGAACAGATCGCCTTGCGGTGCGGACTCCAGCCGGAACAGCTCGGACTTGGCCATGCTATGCAGATGAATCCGTGGTCCGAAGACATGTTCCTGAAGGAAGTGGCGATGGCCCAACTGGTTCGCGAGGTCTTCCCCGGATGCCCCATCAAGTACATGCCCCCGACCAAGTACATGACGGGAAACATATTCCGGGGTCACGTCCAGGACGCGCTGTTCAACATGGCCGCCGTCATGACCGATCAGGGAATCCACCTGCTCGGGATGATGACCGAAGCGATGCACACGCCCCACATACACGATCGCTACCTGGCGCTCGAATCCGGGGCGATGATTCGCCAGGCCGCGCGGCATCTGGGGGACGAAATCGAATTCAAGGAAGGCGGCATCGTTCGCGGATACGCCGCCGAAGTGCTTGAAAACACATGCGCGCTGCTTGAACAGATAAGACGCGAAGGTCTTTTCGACGCGATATCCCGCGGAGTGTTTGCCGACGTCCGGCGCCATATGGATTCCGGACGCGGGCTGGATGGCGTAGCGTTGCGCGCGGATGACTACCGCAACCCGGTTGAATCGATGCTTTCGTTGATGGCCGGCGTGAAAGGGGAATGATGAACATGGAATCCACAAAAAACGCTGTATTCCCGAAGGGCGTTGACCCAACCAGGATCAAGCCGTACGGCGACACCATGAACGACGGCCAGGTGCAGCTTTCGTTCAGCCTGCCCGTGCCGATGGGCCCCGAGGCCCGCGAAGCCGCCCGCAGGATTGCCGGAAGGATGGGCCTGAAGGAACCTTCGATTTATCATGAAACCGATCTTGGTCACGGATTCTCATACTTCATCGTTTATGGGAAGTGCACCCACACCATCGACTTCTCGGCCATCGTCGTGCCGAAGATTGACATGGAAGTGATGGGATTTCACGAAATCGAACACTTCATGGAAAAGCACTTCGACCGGCGGATTCGCGTCGTCGGCGCCTGCACCGGCAGCGACGCGCACACGGTCGGCATCGATGCAATCATGGACATGAAGGGATACAACGGCGAATACGGGCTCGAGCGATACCCGACATTCGAAACCATCAACATGGGCAGCCAGGTATCGAATGAAACCCTGCTTGCCAGGATTGTCGAATTCAAGGCGGATGCGGTTCTGGTAAGCCAGGTCGTGACCCAGAAGGACGTCCACCTGTCCAACCTTGCGGAACTGGTCGACATGGTCGAGGCCCAGGGGGTGCGCCAGGATCTGCTGATGATCTGTGGCGGCCCCAGGATTTCCCACGAAGTCGCCCTGGAACTCGGGTTCGACGCCGGCTTCGGGCCTGGAACCAAACCGAACCACGTGGCCGGCTACATCGCACAGGAACTGGTCAGAAGAAGACGATCCTGAGATAGCCGACATAATCTGGGATATTTTTACAAAAATTTTTTCGAGCTTGAGCCAATACCAAATCTAGCCGCCAGATAAGCCACCGAAATTAAACAACAATTCTTATTCGGATAAAAAACATCAAATTAGCTTGACATATCTACGAGCCACGATTAAATTCATCCTAGTTGTTTGAATTAAACATCCCTGAATACGATGGACGGAGGAGTTGAAAATGCGTGGAACCCAGACTGGCGCCTCAAGTTCACCAAAGTGCCGCACCTTTGATTGCAAGTTCTACTGCAGGGCAAAGCGCCGTGATGTTGACACGGAATCGTGCATCAACGACTTCGTCACGGCAAACGCCTTTGAAAACAAGAGATCCGCATGCTTCAGGTGCCACCAGGGGCGGAAGGTTCGCGAGGAATTCGCCGGAACCCTGGGCAACACCTAGGCATTGACGAACGGCGGTCAGCGCACCTTTCGCAGAACCGTGGTGACCGAAGCGCAGATCGGGCCGCCGATATTGAATGACGCCGCGTACTCGGGATCCTTCACCTTAAGTCCATCCGGAACCTGTCCGGTAAGCTGTCTGTAATTCCAGCCGACCATGGCGACGCCCGTGGCCCCGACGGGGTGGCCCTTTGCGATCAATCCACCGGAAGTGTTAATCGGAACGCCGTTGCCATCTATCCTTGCGCGGCCATCCACGTAGTAGAAGACCCCCTTTCCGGGATCGGCAAGACCAAGGATTTCGACGGCGATGGCACCCATGATTCCGAAGCAGTCGTGAACCTCGGCGACATCGATGTTTTCCGCATGAATGCCGGCCATGTCGTACGCCGCGTTCATGGCCTTGTAGGCGGCCGCCGGCCTGATGACGTCACGGCCCGTCACGGAAAGCGGATCAACCGCGGCGCCGAATCCGACGAGTTCGACGACCTTGTCCGGAGCAATACCCAGGCGATCGATACCTTCCTGGGTTGCAAGAATGATGGCGGCGTACCCGTCGGAAACCTGGCTGCACTCGAACGTCTTCAGCGGCAACCCGTCAACCACATAGCGATTCGGGCCGTCCAGCGTCATCACCTTGTCAACCGACATCTGGACCTTGTTCATCTGGGCCAGCGGATTCATGTTCGCATGCCGGTACATCGTCACGGGCACGTGGGCCAGTTCCTCTTCGGTGACGCCCCACTCCTTCATATATCGATCCATGACCTCGGCAAACAGGTGGGGGAAGATGAAGACCTTGCCTTCCCGGTTCTCGGGATGCGATGCCGTTCCCAGCGCCTTGCCGATCAGGACGCCGTCCATCTTGCCTTCGTCGTTGCGCATCTTCTCGATCCCGATCGCGATGCCGACGTCGCCGAACCCGAGCAGGAGCTTGTACACGACGGAAAGAATCGCCTGGCCACCACTCGCGCATGCGTTCTCGACGCACTCAATGTTCTTGCCCGCCATCCCCGGCACCGCGGCCAGCAGCCCGCCCATCAGAGTCTGATCATTAAGTATCGGAACAATCAGGCCGGCAATGGATCCCACATCGATGGAGGCCGTCTCGATCCCGGCGTCAGCCGCGGCACCCTCGGCGGCCGCGCCAATCATGGCCGGAATTGACATCGCCCCCAGCTTTCCGAATGGACTTTGATGGTAACCGACAACGAAAATCCTCTTCCTTTCCCGGAACATGTGAGACCTCGATTCAAGCTGCAAAAATCTTACATCAAACGGGAGAAATTCAATACACAAGTCTTGACCGTTTGAAGTCGTTG